>Ga0126384_10001446_pt1 | contig 14107 bp, 9 predicted proteins | sample PanSoiMetPlot_36_FD_92543 | JGI IMG/M metagenome (GOLD analysis project Ga0126384, IMG submission 92543) | Tropical forest soil microbial communities from Panama - MetaG Plot_36 | ecosystem: Environmental > Terrestrial > Soil > Tropical forest > Bulk soil | place: Panama | collected 2016-02-17 | reverse complement strand
CGTCGTCCTTCTCATGCATCAGTCCGGGAACTTCGATGCCGGCTCTTGCCGCCAGCGGCCAGGTCTGCATGGTTTCAACTTTCGCCGAGCGGTGAACAACGAAGCCTGCGGTCATTCCGAAAACGACCTGTGAGGCGATGAACCACACCCAATCGATGCGGGCGTCAAGCACCGGATTGACGAGCCTGAGCGTCGCCCACACGAGTGCCGTCCACAGCAGCGGGGCAATGAAGCTTCCCCAGAAGGCTGCGCGCTTCGATGGCAGCATCGGCAGCAATACCGCAAACAGAAGACCGACCAGTAGAGAAATCACCCCATGGCTGATCAATGCCATGATGAAGGCAACCCCGTTGAAGGCATTCAATTGAGCCGGGTCCGCCTGAGCCAGCGACGGCATTGCAGCGGCGGCAAGCAGATTGATGGGATACCAGATGCTGCCATGAAAAATGAGTCCATAAGCCGAAGCCACAATTGCCATCGCGACCCCGCCCACGAAGCCTCCCTTCAAACCGGACGAATAAGGGTGAATCTCCGCCGGGATGCGGACGCGATGACTGGCTTGACCTGCCGTAAGATGAACCACCGTGCGCGCGGATACCTTTACCGGTTGGGCTCGCTCGAGTGCGGGCCGCACTGGCACGAACTCGACGTGCTGGACCGGCAGGTCGTCGCGGAACCAGCCCACGGCGCCGCGCAGGGCCAGGATAAGCCCAAGGATGCCAACGGCCAGGTGTGTGACTAGTCCTGCCGCGAGCAACGCGATGCCGAGTGCCGTGATCATCGGCCATGCGGTTGGCGCCGGAACTTCGATCACCTTGTCGGATGAGTTTCTTCCTTCTTCAGATGACATGAGTTCCTCCTTGATGCTTCGCAAGCCGGCGCGTGGGATGGGCCGTGTTCCCTTTAAACCTTAAATCCATCAGGTGACGTTCTTCATTAGCCCTTGTCAGAACCTGGCTGTACAGCCAGTCGAAGCCGGCCCAGTACTGTGGCCCGGCATTTTCGGGTTTCTGCATTTCGCGTATGTAGGGTTCGAGTACCTGATAACAACGTCGAATGCTCGGCTCCCAGCCCTGAATAAGCGGCGTTACCGGAACCAGGCCCGATTGAAGGATCGTGCCGGCAGTTGAGAAACTCGCGCAGAGCTTGGAAGCCGCTTGACGGTCGGATTCAGTCCACTGAGAGAAGTGTTTTTTGTGCAGGGTGGTATACGCCAGGTTCGTCGCTGCACGTATTTCGTCCGATTCGATAAAGCTCAAGAGCGAAAGAATATGTTGCACAGAGGTACTGCGACGCATTTCCTGCATCTGCTCACTCATGATCCTGACTTGCCGGTAGTTAATAAGAAGCGTAATCAACAAAGCCGCTGACCCGGTCATTTGAGTGATTATTTGTATTTTTAAGAGCGTATTCATCTTGTAATCGCGATCACAAATTCCATACTGTCGGCTTCAGCGGCCGATGACATAGACCACGGTGAAGACAACGACCCACACCCCGTCCACGAAGTGCCAGTACCAGGACAGCATCTCGATGCGCTCGCCATCTGCTTTCCTGATGCTCTTCTTCAGGCTGAGGACCAGAACCAGGGTCAGCAGCGTGAGCCCTACGATGACGTGGCTCGCATGCAATCCAACCAGCGAATAGAAAGTCGTGCCGAACAGGTTGGTGCTGATAGTCAGGTGATGATCAACGATGAGCCGTTTCCACTCGGCAGCGGTTGAGCCCAGGAAAACTGCCGCGAGCAGGATCGTTGTTGACCACCAGAGACGGAAGGCTCCGATGCTCTCTCGCTTGAAAGAGCGCTCGGCCAGCACGATCGTCAGACTGCTTGCGAGCAGGCAGATGGTCGAAACGATCGGCGTCTCGAGCACTTCTGCCGGGTATGGTCCAGTCAGGCTCTTGCCGATGTAGTACACATAGGCGACGACGAAGATCGAGAACATCGCCGATTCGGTCACGATGAGAGAGGTGATTGCCACCTTGCGGCTAGAAGGCAAACTCCACTCAGCGGATGTGTAAGGCAGATTCAAACGATCAGCATTGATCATCGTCTGGTTCTCCAATTCATTCGTACTTCCAGTCCGGATCTTCAGGGTGTTTCAAGTCCCACAGCGGGCGGGCGCTGCGTACTGGGGGCACGGTCTCAAAGTTGTACTCCGGCGGCGGAGACGTCGTAGCCCACTCGAGCGTCCAGGCATCCCAGGGGTCATCCCCAGCTTTCTCGCCCTTGCGCAAGGATCTGATAAGGTTCCAGGCCAGGCAGGCAATGCCTACGATTTGAAAGACAACACCGATCGAGGTGATCAGGTTCAACAGCTCCCAACCGCGGCCCGGGTCGTAGGTGTAGATTCGACGCGGCATACCCAACAGGCCGGGGATGTGCATCGTGTCAAAGGTCAGGTGGAAGCCGATGAAGAAGAGGGCCACATGCCAGAGGCCGAGCGTCTTGTTCAACATTCGCCCTGTGGCCTTCGGGAACCAGTAGTAGATCCCGCCGAAGATGCAGAACAACATACCGCCGATAAGCACGTAGTGGAAATGAGCGACGACGAAATAGGTATCGGTCAGGTGCCAATCGAAGGGGACGGCCGCCAGCATAATGCCCGTCAGCCCGGCAATCAGAAATTGAAATAAGAATGCCAGGCAGCAGAGCATCGGCAGTTCAAAGCGGATCTTGCCACCATACATCGTGGCGAGCCAGTTGAAGATCTTGATCCCGGTTGGCACGGAGATGGCCATCGTTGAGATCATAAAGAAGGTATTACCGACACTCGTCATGCCCATACTGAACATGTGATGCGCCCAGACGCCCATGCTGACGAAGGCGATCATGGTTGTCGCACCCACCATCGCCGAGTAACCGAAAATTGGCTTGCGCGAAAAGACGGGTATGATTTCAGAGGCGCACGCGAACCCGGGAATCATAAGGACATAGACCTCCGGGTGACCGAAGATCCAGAAGAAGTGCTGCCATAAGACCGCCGATCCTCCGGACTGCGTGTTGAAGAAGTTGCCGCCGAGAAAACGATCAATCAGCAGCATTATCTGCGCGGCGGTCAGCGGCGGGATCACGATAAACATCATTGCTGAGACGACGACCATCATCCATACGAATAGCGGCATCCGCATCAGCGTCATGCCAGGGCTGCGCATGCCGAACGCGGTGGCGATTACATTAACGGCTGAAGACAGGCTGCCGATGCCGCTCACTAGCAGGCACAGTGTCCAGTAATCCGTGCTGTTCCCGCGCGAGAACGCCCGACCCGTCAACGGCGCGTAGGCGAACCAGCCTACGTCGGGGGCTGAGCCATGACCGGACAATCCAGGCGCGCCGATATAACTGAAGAAGAGCAGCGCTGCGCCGAATAAGAACATCCAGTAGCCGAAGGCGTTCAGGCGCGGGAATGCCATGTCACGCGCGCCGATCATCAGAGGTACAAGATAATTCGAAAGGCCCGCGACAATCGGCATCCCGACAAAGAACACCATCGCTGTGCCATGCACCGTGAAAAGGCGGTTGAAAGTATCGGGGGCGACGATGTTGTTGTTGGGCAAGGCCAACTGCAAGCGGATGACGGAAGCCATCAAACCTGCGACCACCAGGAAGAACAGAGCGCTGGCGATATACATCAGGCCAAGCTTCTTGTGATCGACGGTGACCACTAAGCCATGCAGCCGGGTCACAATGGATGGCGAGACCAACGGGCGGGCTAACGGAATTTCAGGATTGGCGGCGACCATCAGGCTTTCTCCCGTCTAATTTAGGGTCAGTAAGTAGCGGACGAGCTGATCCATCTCCTCATCCGTGAGTTGCATATCAGGCATATAGCAACCCGGTTTCAGATTCTGTGGATTGCGAACCCAGGCACGCAGCTTTTCGGGGGTGTTCAAAGCGGCGCCTGAGCCGAGCGTTTGGCGGCTCATCAAATGAGTGAGGTCGGGGCCAAACTTGCCGTTGGCTTCAGTTCCATTGATCGTGTGACAGTTGACGCAGGAGGTCGAAAAGAATACGTCACGCCCTGCTTTTACTTGCGTATCTGTTGCTGAGTCAGGTTTCTGCGCAGCCACCAAGTTCGTATCTGTTGCTGAGTCAGGTTTCTGCGCAGCGACCCAGTTTTCGAACTCACCCTGCGGATGCACGATCACGCGAATCAGCATGCGCGCGTGTTGAGTTCCGCAATACTCCGCGCAGTTGCCCAGGTATGTTCCTGGCGTCACGGGTTCTATCCACATGCTGTTGTCGCGGTTTGGAATGACATCGGTTTTTCCGGCGAGCTGTGGGATCCAGAAGCTGTGCGCGACATCGGCAGATTCCAGTTTAAGAAACGTCGGTCTCGGTTGAGCCGGGTCGCTCACCGGAACATGCAGTTCGTTCGCGGTCACGACGCCAAGGTCGGGATAGCGGATCTCCCACCACCACTGGTGACCGACGACTGTGACTTTCAATGCTTTCGGAGGCGGGACGGCGTTTTGAACTTCGGCAATCGTGCGGGCGGTGACCAGGGTCAACACAAACACGATAATGATCGGTATGACAGTCCATGCGAGCTCGATTTGATTGCTGCCGTAGACCTGCGGTGGTTCTTGCCCGTCGTCTTCGCGGCGATGTCGGAATCGCGTGACCGTATAAACAAGCAGGCCGACGACTATCACGAAAATCACCGCGCAGACAGCAAGCACCAGCATCGTGTAGTCAAATATAGCCCGAGCCGGCGCACCATCCGGTTTGAATATGTTGGTCACGCTGCTCGCTCCATCGGCGAAGGCAGGACTTGCTGACAAGCCTAACGCGAAGAACATGAACAACGCCCTGGTAATCATCGCTCGCGAAGATCGAATGTTGAATTGCATAGAGATTCTGGAGCGCTCCTTCCTGGCTTGTTTCCCGTTAGCTTTGCGTTTCATCAGAGTGAACAGTCTTCACGCGGCCTTCCTTCTTAATTAGTTGGCATGAACGGCTATCGACCGAGGAACGGACTGTTTGATCTGGTTTTGTGAGTACGTCTCGCCTTGGCCTCACGTATACAGGTTCTTTGCCGATACTCCTCGGTCGGCAATCACAACTGCAAAGGTACTGCCACGTTAGATGGATACCCTTCGTATCGCCTAAATGACTGCAGTGGCGTCCGATAGACATTTGCCTTACTGGAGAGAGGCTCAAACGGTGCTGACAATATATGAACACGTGTTAAGGGGTTGTCACGCTTTCGCTTTAGAATACGTGTGATTTTAAGAGCACGATGGCCTTTCGAATCCCACCAACGCGAAGACTGTGTGAAAAATCCTAAATTCGACCCACGGCAGTGCGTGGATATTTCAGGTCAGAACTTATCATCTGCGTTATCTGCGCAATCTGTGGATGAGGTCGTCGTACTTCAACCGAAAAGACTCATCCGCAGATTACGCAGATTACGCAGAATGAGATTGGACCTAGAATATCCACGCAAGCATTTGGTGGGATTTATCTAAGCGCGGCGTGCGAGCTGCCTCCAGTAGGCTGAGTATGAACAAGCTACCAACTGCGTTGGTGGGCGTTGGTGGGTTTAGCTGTGATCGTGAATTCGCGGTTCTAATTAGTCGTCTTGAGCCTTACGCAATTGCCCGGGTCTGATCCGGTAAGGGCGACTCATTAGCTTTTCGAATCACTTCAAGCGAGCTTACGACCCCCGTCACTGCGCCATCCGAGCTGACAACTGGCAGCATTTCAATTCCCTCGCGCAGCATTGTAACCGCCGCATCAACAATGCTTCGCTCAGCTGAAATGACTGGTGGATCCGGGCGCATGAAGTCACTGATCGGTGTTTCGAGCGCCGGCAATTCACGCAAAGTCTCAAACAACTCAGCCCTCCCGCAGTAGCCTTTCATACGACCGCTCTCATCAAGTACCGGGTAGCCTGGCCTGCCCCCATCGAAGCGCCTGATTGCCTCGCCAAGCGAAGTATTCGTCGATATAGTCTCGGCCGGGCTGGTCATGATGTCGGCGACTTTGATCGATGCAATTGAGGGATCGTCCTTTACCCTTGTCATTAAGGCCTCATACCCCTTGAGAGCTGCGGACGAGGTTCGCAGGTCCTTACGCAGCGTGGCATCATACTGTAAAAGTCGTTCGACGTCGTCGCTGCGAACGGCGATCAAATCGAGCGCGGTCTCAGCCTTGATCGAAACCAGATGTGGTCCCTGACCACTGGGCGTTAACGACTCTGCGCCGAAACGGTCGCCCTCGTTGAGCGTCGCAATCGGGATGGAAGATTCGTCCAGGTACATGCCGGCGGTTCCTGATTGAATGACAAACAGGCTGCTTGCAGGATCGCCTTTATGAAAAATGAACTCGCCCGAGGCGTACCGAGCCAGTTCGAGGCTGCCTGTCCGCGACATCGGTAATTGAACAATGTTGGGAGGAAACAGCGCCTTCCAGGTCCAGTCGCCGACCACTTCAAGCTTGCGCGCAAGGCTAGGAAGTTTGCTCAAGTAGATGCCTCGCCACAACACCCAGGCGATGAATCCCGAGATACGTACGCCGAGAATCTGTGCGACCGCGTTGCGATTGCCCAGCGAAGCGAGCATGCCGAGCACCTTGAACGAGAACGGTTTGGTCGACTGGCCTTTGAACGTGCGCACCAGATTCGCGGCAAGCTGTTTGGCCTGCCTCATCGCGAATTGTGCCGTTGGCGGACTGGGTTTTTTATCGTAAGCGTTCGGAATAATCGCGCAGTCCCCGACTGCCCATACGTTGTCCGTATCCTTAACCGACATGTCGGGATTGGTAACAAGCCGGCCATGATCGATCGGCAAGCCCAGCTTCTGGATAAGCGGATTGGGCGATGTTCCAACGGTTGAGACGACGGTTGCGGCCTCAAGCAACTCGCCGGTCGTCAGTCGCACACCGGCCGCGGTGATTTCCTTCGCGCTGGAATTGAGCCGGACGTCAACGCCGGCTTTGCGCAACTTCTTGTCGGCAAACTTTGAGAGCGACGGAGCATTCAATTCAGGGATCAGGAGCTCACCACGTTGCAACAGAGTAATCTGCGGACGCTCGTGCCTCAGCGTTGTATAAAAGCGATACGTTTGTTCCACAACTTCGGCGATCTCTCCGGCCACCTCAACGCCGCTGAAGCCACCGCCAATTACCACCGCACTGAGTAGCCGCTTGCGACGCACAGGATCGGTTTCAACAGCAGCCTCCTCAAGCCGTCCGATCAAATCGTTGCCAAGATAAACTGCATCTCCGAGCGTCTTGAGTGGATAAGCGTAAGCCGCCAGGCCCGGAACCATGTTCATATTCACGGTTGAGCCGCAAGCCAGCACCAGGTGATCATAACCAAGCTCTGCTATTTCTCCGCCCAGGCCGGAATAACGGACCACGTTCATTTTCAAGTCGATGTCTGTTACCTGCGCCGTCAACCACGTCGTTCGTCGGACCATCTGACGGCCGACTACAACGACGTGCAACGGAGAGATCGCCCTCCCCACCGCTTCGGTCAGCATAGGTGTAAAGACGAAATGATTTTCGCTGCTGATGAGAACGATCTCGATCTCAGAACGAAGTTTTCGCTCGAGGTGTTGGGCGACCGTCACGCCGCCGAATCCACCACCGATAATGATTACCCGTTGTTTACTCATTGTTCCAACTCCTGGTTTGTTTTTGTTAATTCCGTTGACTCCGGTCTTTGGCTTTCGAAGAGCGGCTATGTACCTGGCGGCTTCGTTGATTGTGAATCAAAGAAAATCGTCGTCCGTTTCATGAAAGCGACGAACACAATGATCCCAACGCAAAGCCAGGCTATGAACACAAAGCCGTCCATGTAGGCCAGTGAGTACGCTTGCTGTCGTACCTGTCCGCCAAGCAGCGCGGCAGAACGTCTCTGCGCTTCATCCATTCCTGCAGAATTGGAACTGACTCCGCCGGTGAGCCAGCGCAGTCGCTCATCAGTCAGCCAGTCGCCTGCTTCAACGTGCAGCCCAATCAAATTCGAATGAAACTTTTCTCGTACAGCGATGAGGTGGCCCATGAAGGCGGCGCCAACCTGACCTCCAAGTATTCGTACGGAGTGAATGAAAGACGAAAAGGTCAGGACATCAAACGGTCTCGAGAGGGCTCCCACTTCGTTAATATACTGGACGATCGACCCAATCAGGCCAACGAAAGTGAAAGACAGACCAAGCGCAATAACCAATTGCGATGTCAAGAAATTGTCACCCGCCCACGCACTTGTAAGCTGTCCGTTTATCAGGCAAGCAACAGCTACGGTTGCAAATCCGGTGGCCAGCACCAACCGGCCATCAATACGCCGCATCAGCCACGCCCCCAGGAGGCCGACGATTATCTGAGGCGCGGCGACCCACAGCAAGACCCGTCCGGTCTCAAGCGGGCGATACCCCTGTATCGTTCCTAGAAATCCCGGAACCACCAGGGCAATAGCGAGTATCACAAAACGCAGTCCGAATAAGGAAATAGCCAGGATGATTATGTTTCTCTGGCCAAGGAAAGGGACATTAATCAGCGGGTTGGGTGACATCCACCGACGAATGACTGCGGCGATGATCAGGAATCCGGCGCTTGCGAGCATCGCGACGATCACACCCGATCCCAACCAGTCCAATCGCTCTCCCTGGTCGAGCACGCCAAAGATCAAGCTGAGCCCAATACTGGCATACAAGAAACCAGCCCAGCTGATCGTCGGCTTTGGGCCGGTTCGCGCCGGCGGGTGCGGTATCGCTCGGTAGATGCACAGCATCATCAGCATTGCCAGCGGCGGAAAAATCCAAAAAATCCAGCGCCACGATAGATGCTCGATTAACCACCCTTCCAGCGGCACCGCGAGGCTGGTCGCAGATAGGATGTCCATTGAATAAACGCCGATGCCGTAGATGGTGTAGCGCAAGGGCAGTTGGCGCAGCGCATAGGTCATCGTCAGCGGGTAAAAGGTACCGGACGATAGCCCGGCAATTACCTGCAGCGCCAGCAGCACTGTGAGGTTCGGTGAAAACGGCATCAAGATCGTAGCCACTACAAAAACGGGCGCACACGCCAGCAGCACTCTCCTCACGCCCAATAGCCCGCCCACGAAAACCGAGAACGGTCCCATGAACATCAGCGCCATGTTGTACGCGGTCGGAATCCATGAGGCCTCGTCAACGCCGAAGCCCAGCGCGCCACGCAGGTCAGGCAGCCCGACGGTCAGCAGCCGACCAAACAGCGTGGTTATGCCTGCGCCGAGAAACACTCCCATCGTGCCGATGTAAGGATTCGCCTTAACCTCGAGCTTGACGCGAAACGGCTGCAGCAACGGGAGCGGCGACAGTCTCCCGGCATCAGCTCCGGTTGTGATCGCAGTACTCACTTCTCATTCCTTGCGGTTGAGGTTTCGCTTTTCTTACCGGAAGCATTGATTTCGGCGATGACCGACATTCCAGATCTCAAGCGGTCCGCGCCACTCTGATCACGGTCAATGAGGATCTTGACCGGGATGCGCTGCACGATCTTGGTGAAGTTGCCCGACGCATTGTCCGGTGGGAGCAGAGCGAATTGCGAACCGCTCGCCGGGGAGATCTCCTCCACGTGCCCCTTCAGTTTGAGGCCAGGAAAAGTATCAACGGTGATCACCGCCGAATCGCCCTTGCTGATGTTGGTCAATTGAGTCTCTTTGTAATTAGCCTGGACCCATACATCGCTCTCTACCAGCGAGATCACCTGGGTGCCAGGGTTGACGAGTTGCCCCAATCGGACTTTGCGTTCACCGACTATGCCGTCGCTGGGCGCGAGAATGCGCGTGTATTCGAGGTTCGTGCGGGCTACAGTGACCGCTTGTTCCTTCGCTCTCAAGTCCGCCCTGAGTTGCGCCTCCTGCGCATCGAGCACTGCGCGCTGCCTCCGTTGGGCCTCCAATTCTGATTCCCTGCTGGCAAGTCCGGCTCGGGCCTGTTGCGCCTGCGCCATTCGAAGAGACAGGAGTGCCTGCGTTTTTGACAGATCGGCTTTGCGGCTGTCGAGTTGCGCGCCAAATCGCGATTCATCGGCAGTAACCTGTTCAAGCTTTTGCTTTGTTGCCGATGCCGACTCGACGAGTGCCTCTTGCCGTTTTCGTTCCAACTGGGTACGCACGACGTCAGCTTTGGTGGCCTCAACGCCGGCCTGTGTGTTCGTGATATCGGCTCTCGACGCCTCGATGTTGGCTTCCGCCTGCGCGATGTCAGCCTTCGCCGCCTCGACGCCGGCTTGTGCCTGCGCAATCCTGGACTCCTGCAGCGCCTTCTGTTTGCTGTTGTTCTCCAGTGCTGCTTGAGCTGCCTGCACCGCGGCCTCCGACTGTTCTACTTGCGCGCGGAAATCGTCGTCCTTGAGCTGCACCAGCAAGTCGCCCGCTTTCACTTTCTGGTAGTCTTCAACAGCAACTTCTTTGACAGTGCCGGAGACCCGCGTGCTGAGAGGTGTAATGTCCGCCCTCAGGTATGCATCATCAGTCTTTTGGCTGCCGGCACGGCCAACCCAGGAATTCCAGTTTGTGGTTATGACAAAAAGGAGCGCCGCCGCGAGTAACAGAATCAAAAGCGGGGCGAACCTACGTAAGCTGCGACGTGGCTTCTGGGCGGGTTCCGGATGCGAATCAGAGGTCGCCACAGCAGCCTGCTCAATCTTCTTTGGCGGTTGATCAGTGGCTGCCGCTACAGGCGGCTTGGCTTCGACAGGGCGCTGATTGGAGACTGTTCCGGTAGCTTGTTTAGCTTGGTCGGTGTGCTGATCCGACTGCGTTGCCGCCGCCTGTTTATCGTGCTGATCGGACCTCGTTTCCGACGACTTGACTTCTGCCGGCGTAATTTTTTTTGACATTTTGTTCGCTCCTTGCTTTGAGCCTCACTTCTCTTCGCCCATCGATTTTTCAAATTCGGCTTTTGCGGTCCAGTAACCGAGAAGCGCCTGTTGGAACTGATGATTGGCTTCGGCAAGCGAGGCCTGTGTCTGCAAGACGTCGGACAACATCGCTGCCGTCAGCTTGTACTTATTTGTAGTGACACGCAGCGTCTCGCGCGTCGTTTCCTGTGAAAGCTGTGCGACGACGAGCGCCTGGCGAGTCTGTTGAAGCTTGCGAAACTTGTCGCCCACATCGATCAGGATGAGGTTCTCGGCTTCCTCCAGCCCTTTCTTTGCCTGCTCAATGACCTTGTCTTTTGCGGAAAGTTCATCTTTCTTTCTTCCCCAGTCGAAGACCTCCCACTTGACCAGCACGCCGACGCTAGCAAAGTTCTGTGGGACTCCGGTGTTGAAGTTTCGAAGTGTCACGTACCTGAACCCGAAGGTCACATCGGGAATGTATTCGGACTTCTTGATGCGACGGTCAACTTGCGCTTCTTTGACCCTCAGTCGCGCCTCTCTGAGCTCAGGCCGCTGATCGAGCGCGCGTTTACGGGCCATAACGAGATCAACGCCGAAATCGCTTGCATCGGGCACGGCGCTCACTCGGAAGTCCGTACGCACATCCCGGCCGATCAGGTTGTTGAGCTGTTCTTTCTCGGTGGCCAGTTGGTTTGTCAGGTTGAGCGCTTCGTATTCGGCTTTCGCCAGCCGCGTCTGGACATCTAGGCGGTCGGATTTCAGCGCGACCTGTTGTACGACGTAATCGCCGGTCACTCGATCCAACTCGCGATAATTCTTGATTGCCTCCACCACGCTGTCGAGCCCGCTCTGAGTCTGCAAAATTTTGTAGTATGTTCGCTTGACTTTATCCACTTCAGTTTGCTGAACCAGACGCAGTCTCTCAGCCGCTACATCGCGAGCTAATTTGCTCTGCTCAATGAACAGGCCTATTCGGTATTGCTGCGATAAGGGTTGCGCAATTAGCGTGGTAAAAACGGTCGTTATCCGCCGAGGTACGCTGACCGGAGCAAACGGGTCAACGCCCGGAAGAAGGTCCGTTGTCACGGAATTTAGATTTAGCTCATGCTGCACCAATTGTTTTGATGTGAGCGAGTACAGGTTCATCGAAGGCAACCGAAAAGTACGAGTTGCCGCTATATTGTCTGCGCCTTTCCCGACTTCAAGTTCGGCGATTTTCACCAGGTGGTTGCCGGCGAGGGCCAGTGCGATGGCTTGATCGAGTGTAAGCGTTTCGCCGGAAGAAGTAGCCTGTTGGCCCCACGCAGAAAGCGGAGTCAGCAGCAATATCGACGCAATAGTGATCGTTCTTGCTCTTCGCATGGTGTTCCTTTACAAGCACGGAATTTCTCGTCCACAACCATCCGCAAGTCGCTCGTAAGAGAATGAGCAATGACCTACAGCGTTCCCTTCCGTCCTTGTCTTGATGTGGCACACATTGCCAAACATTTCCCGGATCTGCGCCTGATCATTCAAGTCTCTGAATCGCCAACTCAAAGGACGATTCCGTGAATAGAAGAAATCGAAGTGAAGAGATGTCAGTAATTAACTCGCGACGAATTATCGACAATGCCGGGTCGAACGATGCTCAGCTTTCGCATTCTAAAAGTAAGCGTGCTGCGATTGAGTCCCAGCCTCTTGGCCGCTCCCTCCGGCCCGCCGATTACCCAGTTTGTCTCCTTCAGCACGCTCACGATGTGCTCTCTTTCGACTTCCTCAAGGGTTCTTGATGAAGCGGAAGACGTTCTGATGGAGCGCTTTAATTCGGATAAAGCGGGTCGTGGTACTCCGTCTACGCAAAGCACGACAGCTCGCTCGATCACGTTCTCCAGCTCCCGCACATTCCCAGGCCAGTCATAGCTAACCAGAGCTTCTAGTGTTTCTTCAGTGAAATCGTCGATCCGCTTGTTGAAGCGATCGGCATATTTCCGGACGAAGTACCGCGCAAGCAGGATGATGTCGTCACCGCGCTCACGCAGCGGCGGGGCAGTAAGGGGGATGATGTTCAACCGGTAGTAAAGATCTTCGCGGAAGCTACCCTTTTGAACTAGCTGACCGAGATCGCAGTGAGTGGCGGCAATCACCCGGACATCCGGTTTGATTGTTCTGCTACTGCCAAGTCGCTCGAACCCCTGGCCCTGCAAGACACGCAAGAGCTTGGGCTGCAATTCGAGCGGCAGGTCGCCAATCTCGTCTAAAAAGATCGTCCCTTTGTGGGCAAGCTCGAGCCGGCCGATTCGCTGGCTGACCGCGCCGGTGAACGCGCCACGTTCGTGACCGAACAGTTCGCTTTCAAACAAACTCGGAGGGAAGGCGGCACAGTTGATCTTGATGAAGCTGTTGTTGCGCCTCGGGCTGAGATTATGGATGGCGTCGGCGATCAGCTCTTTGCCGGTGCCGGTCTCGCCGTGGATCATCACCGTTGAGTCGGTTGGGGCGACAAGCTCAGCCTGCTTGAGTATGGTACGCAGCGCAGAGCTGTTGCCGATGATATTATCGAAGAAGTGGAGTGGTCGGACCTCCCTAAGGTTACCTGTGTTTTTGACCACGTTAATTTCTTCGCGTGTATTTGCGTCGCTGGTAAGGGGTGGAACCACACGAAGTGAGCTTGGTCGGTCGAGTAACACTGCGCTCATGTGCCATCTCCTTTTGCCGTATTCACAAGGTCACGGGTATTTAAGCTGCGATGCTGTGTCCTGGGGCCATACGGGAGAACATCGATAGCGCCGCGGCTGCAAGGCTCGTTTCGTCCTCATCTCGGAAGCAAGCCAGCTTCTTGCCGCTCTCATCCACGTCCAGGACCGCTAGGTCTCCCAGACGCAGCTGCTTCGACGCGGCAAGATTAGCCAGCGGGTGGACCACAAACCGCTCGATCGCGCGTTTCAAGTGGCGCGCGCCGTAACGGTAGTCGGTTCCCTCGGCCAGCAGGAACTCCTTGGCCTCGGCAGTGGCGGTGATTGTGAACCGCTCGGCTGTGCCTTCGTCGATCCTCCGCTGTACCGCAGCGAGCTCGAGGTCTACGATGCTGCGTAACTCTTCGTGCCTGAGGCTGCGGAAGACCACTACCTTGTCTATTCTGTTCATGAATTCAGGTGAAAACTTCTTCCTTGCTGCATCAATGGCGGTTTGATAGATCTTCTGGTCCAGCTCCTCTGGTGGCAACTGGTCGCCGCACGTCGGAGCAAAACCGATTGAGCCACTGACTAACTGGTTCATCTCCCGTGCACCGAGATT
>Ga0126384_10001445_pt1 | contig 14114 bp, 15 predicted proteins | sample PanSoiMetPlot_36_FD_92543 | JGI IMG/M metagenome (GOLD analysis project Ga0126384, IMG submission 92543) | Tropical forest soil microbial communities from Panama - MetaG Plot_36 | ecosystem: Environmental > Terrestrial > Soil > Tropical forest > Bulk soil | place: Panama | collected 2016-02-17 | reverse complement strand
TCCTGGCGCCAGTGAGTATGTTGATCGGTAGCATCGACGATCGCGAGAATGGGATCCGCTTTTATGCGCCTGTCACCGCTTGTACTTTGCGGTTCCAAGCTACAGGGTGACGCTAAAGCCGCGGCACACAGCAGACCCATCACGTAAGCAGTATGATATGCAGTAGCCAACAGGTAGCGGGTACGGTCGTTACCCCTCAGCTTGTTGAGCCGATCGAGCCGTGTGCCAGGCCCAACCAGAAATCCGGCTTGATCTTCGACGCTTGTTAGAACTTGAAACGCGAACGCCGCTCCGGCGCTCCACGTCGCGCCGGTAAGCGGCCACGCCAGAAGCAGCTCGCCGCTGAGATCATAGTCCTGTTCGTCGAGAGACCGGCAAAGTGCCCCCTCAGCTTCGGCCAATATCGCCGCTCGCTGGCGGGGTAAACGCTGGGGGCAGAGCTTGAAACCGGTGACGTACATCAATGCGTGAGTGAATGCGTAGATGTCATCGCGACTAGCGGACATAAGGTTCTAGAGGCTGATTCACGGCCGAGCGCGTGCGTTGTCGGCGCTTTGCGTTCGGCGGCTTTATGCCCTCCCATAATCGCATCGTCAACTCCTGCTCGAGTACGCGATGTGGAAGCCGCTCTCGTCCGCCCCGCGCCTGAGATTGGAGGCTCAGGCGGATCAGAGCGTCGAAGTCGCGGTCCGGATAACCCAACCGGCGAAGGCACACGTGTGCGAGGGCATAGTCCAACGCGAGAGACCCCTCGAGACAGACTACCAGTCGCATCCTCTCGCCTCGCGCGTGCGGAATCAGCAGGCGGGCGACTCGGTCGATCTCCGCACGCACCTTTTCGTTGTTCGCGACCGAAGATGCGGCGAGCAGCAACACAGCCGTTTCCGAAATTATTTTTTCAGGTCTGACATTGTTCCCTGATTCTTCGGTGTCACGGTACCCCTCGGAAGCTAGTTGCTCGACGACCTGCCTTGCAATGTTAAGGGCATGGCAGAGGCGGCGCGTGAGATCCTGTTTATTCCAGCAGCCTTTCTTATTTATCATAATCGGTTCTTTAGCGACGTCTCGCCATGCGGTTGTTTAAGTTGATTAGCCTTTCAGTTCGGCACCCGCGGCGCCGAGTTGTCTCAGGTCCTCGACGGGCAGTCCGCCTGATCCAATGCGGTAGAGACGAATGAAGTTGCGCATCGTCCCCCAGAAGTCTTCCCACGGCTCTTCGGCCAGGGCGAGCGTTGGGCCGAGTTCGGCGACAACCTTACCCACAGCCGCAAAATCGACTGCTTTAGTTTCGATAAGCTTTCTGACGATCTCCTGGTGATAAATCGTTTTTGCGCTCATTGGATACTCCTTTCGCGAATTCAAGATTAAAGAAACGACCGGGTTCACTAGCCGGAAGCCAACGCGTCCTCGCAGCCCTGATCTGAGTCCATTCTTCATTTCAACCTGTACTGTTTAGGACAAGCGAGTATGAACACTGGTTGTGGCGACTTGAATCGCCCATTCGGCCGCCGAGCAATCCACCGAATCGACCAATCAGCGGAATTGATTCAAACGTTAATTCCGTCCTTTAGAGTGTAGGGGTGACTTACTCACCTGCGATTGACGATGGACTCTGTGCGCCTGGGTTGAGCCGGCCCTCGAGGCTTTGCACCAAGTCAGCCGGTGAAGTGAGAACGTGGTCAGTCCTGTACGGGTGGCCCTCCGTGGCTACCCCTCTTGGCGCGATTAGGGTCTATGTAATAAGGGGCGGCCACGGGCCAGGATTTGGATCTTTTCGAGAATCTTGAGCAAGAGCGATCTGTCTGAAGTCGCGGCGCTAATGGCTTTAATGCCAATGAAAAGACCGTCGCGTTCCACGTTGGCCTTAAGAGCGTAGTGTGCCTCTCTTTAACGCGCTCTTCCTTTCCCTCAACCGCCTGTCCTGCGAACGTAATACTGATCTCACGCGGGTCCTCGAAGTCCTCGGGGAGACTGTCTTGGTTTTTCGCGACCGTATTGCTTGCCACCGCTCAAACCTGTTGAAGATCACAGCCAGCGCCGCCTCATCATCGGCTACTTCGTCCGGCTGAAGTTCGTTGGCGCCGCCTGTGTCGTTGCTAAAGAATGGAGCCAAGAAATGCTCAAGAGAAAATAACTTCCACTGAAAGAAACGGAGCGCCATTCTACAGGTGCGAAACTCAGACGGTACTCTCTCAGCCGATTTCATATTCACACCACCAATTTGATCCCACCGAAAGCTCGTTAGCGTTTTCCTGTAATGGAGTGCGTTTTGTATGATCAACGATCCTACGGTACCAAGGAAATCAAAATTATTGAATGATTCCGTTTAGAGTGTCTTGGATAGAATAAAATTTCTCTTTGGTTTCATGCTTTTGTTCATAGTCATGTCGCCCACCAGTTTCATCGTCAGCCGAACGGGTTCACTTGGATCTCATTGGCGTCGCTGCGCTAGAACGGTGACCAGTAGCGACCTGATCAAGATGCAACTTGATCAATGATCTCATCGTTACCGCCCGCTTTCTTACACGACCGCCGTGCCGTTGCGCTCACAACTGCTCGGCAATCTGACTGAATTCGCGCCGCCTCCTCAGCTTAACAGTTGGGCCGCTTGGCGTGGCTAGAAGAGCGGATCATAATGTGTCAATGGAATCTCAACGCGAACTGCCAAGCGACCTGGCCGCTATCCGCATCCGCGATGCCCAGCCCGATGACCGAGACTTCATCCTCGGGCTGGTACCCGAGCTACTCGCATTCGACTCGCCGCCGGTGTGGCGCGGGGCTGGCGAGATGACTGCCATCGATGTGCGCGTGATAGGCGAGGCACTCGAGGGCCGGCCCCGCGGCGCGAGCGTGCTAATCGCCGAGGACGAGCGTGGGCAGCGTGTGGGCTTTATACACTTGTGCGAGGAGCAGGACTACTACGGTGGGGCGTGCGGACACGTGGGCGACGTGGTCGTAACACCGGCGGCGCGGGGCCGGGGCGCGGGCAGAGCGTTGCTGGCGGCGGGCGAGCGATGGGCGCGGGAGCGAGGCTTTCGGATGCTGACGTTGAATGTATTCGTGGGCAACGCGAGGGCGAGGGCCTTGTATGAGGCCGTCGGGTTCCGGCCCGAGACGGTGCGACATGTGAAGGAGTTGAGCTGACGGCTGAGCGAGGTCGACCTGGGGGTGTCAGCGGAGGTGGCGCAGCGCAGGTTTTGTTGTTTTTTTTCGAGCCGTTGCGGCGGCCTGCTGAATCTGGCTCGGCTGCGGACGTGCCTACTGGAGGGGCAACCGCTCTCCGTTGGAAAGCGCCGCGGAGGAAGTTATGGATGAAGACCTGAATCAGATGACCCGTGAGGAACTGATCGACGAAGTGATGAAGTTACGTCACGGCATCCGTCAGCATCGTGACACCAGCCTACACGACCTCTGTTGGTATCATCCCGCACTTTGGGGGTTGTTACCGGAAAAGACCGATCCGATCCCTATAGTACCGGAATGGCCGGAGTTCATCAGAGGCTGCGTGAGGTATCGACAGTCGTTGGACCAGCAGGCGCCAAACGCCCCGCGGACAAATAAGTCATATGCAGGTGAATCATTTTAGGCTCATCGCATCGCTTCTACGATCCTCGACAACAATCAGGTCAGACAAGTCCAGGAACGAGTTCCCAATACACAATTAGGCTGACAGCGCCTTTCGTCGCGCACGATGATTTGCCGAGCGTGGCCGCCACCAAGTTGGCCATTAGAACTTCCCCACGCATCGATTCCCCGTGATGAATCTGATACATCGCCGCCGGCACGAGCCGGAGGGCCACCCGTACAGGGCTGGCGAATTCTCCGTTACACTCCACTAGCAAGTCGGTGACGATATACGGCCACTCGGCGAGATTTGGTCATTAAATCCTGCTTAAGAAGTTAATATATGAACGTGCGACTCCCAGGGCCATATTTTGCATCCAAACTGGCAGGAGACGGTTTTATGTCGGGTTCTGCTAGTGAATCCGGAAGGGGTAAACATCATGTTAAATCATCGAAGGTTCAGTTCATCTCTAACGGTTGCCGTGGCCGCACTAATACTCGCTTCGCTTCCAGTGGCGTCATTAGCCGCAGGATCATCTGCAAAACATCCGAAGCGATCGAACGAGGAGCGAGTACTATCGCCGGTTAACCTGGCGATCCTTATTCAGGACGATCTGGTTTCCCATGTAAGCAACGAGCTGGAGCGAACGCGAGAATTTATCCTGTCGCTGCCACAAGGCTCGCAGGTTATGGTCGCTTACATCTCAAGCGGTAGCTTACGGGTGCGGCAACCGTTCACAACGGACCTGCCCAAAGCCGCCGGGTCTTTGCGTGTTCTGATTTCCAGCACATCAGCTTCTCCGTTCAATCCATACGTCGAGGTCCTCGAGGCGCTCCGAAAATTCCAGCCCGAGGGAAAAGATCGCAACATCCTGTTGCTAATATCCGACGGACTCGACTCGTCTCGCGGGTTCGACCCGTCGTCGGTTCTTAATTCGATTGATATGCAACGCGCGATCACCGAGGCGAAGCGCCGAGACGTGTCGATATATTGCTTTTACGCGCCGTCGGTGGGGCTTACCAGCCGGAGTTCTCTGGCTGCAAGCTACGGACAAAGCTCTCTCGGCAAGATTTCGCGCGAAACCGGCGGTCAAGCCTTCTTTCAAGGCATCACCGATTTTGTGACATTCGATCCTTACTTCGAACGTTTCACCAGGGCGCTTAATCGAGTGGAGGCCGTTGAATAGCCGGCGGCTATCTCTTCAATGTGCCTTCGCGGGATCAGAGCTTCCTTAAATTAACAGACGCGCCGACTATTGGACGTCGACGATTTCCTGTTGATCATTAGCGTAGAGTGGGCAGATTCTACTTAAACGTTCACTTGTTGGCCTCAGGCGCCAAGAATCGACGTAGAGGATGAATTGTGAGGCCACAATTTCAATCAAAACAAGAAGTGATAATTAACGCTCCATTGGAAACGGTATGGAATTTTAATCAAGACTTGTCAAAAATTGCGGAGTATCATCCACGGGTAAATAAAGTTGATTTAATTTCCAAAAAACAGTTTCGAGAAGCCGGCGTATCATATCGATGCCATTTAAAAGATGGTAAGAATACCTGTATTGAAAAAGATATTGAAATAGTTCCAATGCAAAAAATTGTCACAATATTTCCTCAAGACACAATGGGGCTGACTAAATTGCTACCTGATTACATCGTGGAATCGAATTTAACAAAGGTAGGAGAAAGTTCAACGAAAGTAGAAATCTCACACTTTTATTCAAGCTCGAAACCGAAAGTTTGGTTATTAAATTTCATAATTAAGAGGAAAATCGCAAAAGAAACTCAGGACACATTGAACGCAATGAAACAAAATATTGAAAATATTATTGCTCGGTGATTAAGTAGAAAGGGTTCCTTGGCGGGAACCTCCTGATAAATCTGAAAAGGTGTTCCGTGCGGTTCTCCTGAATGAGATACATCCCCGCTGATCAATCCTCAATCCTGTTGATACTTCAACCTTAGCGATCGCCTTTTCGGCAGACAGATAAAGCCTCCCGCAAGTTGACTGCCAGGCTTCGTACCCTTTGTTCAACTTAACAATGCTCAAGAAGGGTAGAAGTATCGGAATCGATCCAGACATCGCAGGACTGACCATATCGCGTCTTGTGACGTATATAGTCAGCGACCCAGGCGAAATCCCAGGTAGCCATTGGTTTTGATCAGTCTTATAGCAATGAAACCATCAAGAGAATTATGATCTACAGACATCTCAGGAAAATCGACACTGAACTTACGCAGGATACCCGCGCGCGCGCATGAGAGAGGACATTTCAGGACACCGACGCAAGCGTTCGCTGTCACGACGCAGACGAAGCCTTTGCGGTAAAGATCCCGGAAAAGTACTGGCGATAGTGGAAGAACAACACAAACCAGAACACCGCCACGATCAGCGCGCCCCCGATGCCTTCGTGATTGAGCAGCAGATGGTAGAGCAAAATATTTACGATTACCGGCCCAAGAATCGTCAGCGCCAGCGGAACATAGCGATTGATCAGCAGCAGCGCGCCGCCAACCGCCTGCACTGAGCCGATCGCCAACACATAGTGCGACTGGAATAGAGCCTGAAGAAACTGTCCGGCGAGGCCGCCGGGTATGGGGCCCTTGAGGAATTGCAGAAAGGCATTCAGGCCGAAGACGAGAAACACCAGCCCGAGCAGCAATCTCACAATCAGCACGACGATTTTCATGCAAACGTCTCCGGTAAAGTTTAGCTCGCCCTAGGCTCAGCACGAGCGCGCCAGCCCCACGGGCGAAAACGCCAGTTCTGCTAAGTGCCAGCAGAGCCCTGCAGAGTTCTCTCACTGTTTCAAGTAACGAAGCGCAACACATCCTGATTTAAAAGGCTTTGACTCAACCAGCTTCAATTGCAATTTCTCGGGCAGGCTGACGCCCTCCATCAACCGTCTTCCTTCTCCGGCAAGGATTGGTCCAACGACAAAACGGTATTCATCCACCAGGCCTAGCTCGATCAGTTGGGAAGGAAGACTTACGCCGCCGACCAGAATGTTTTTGCCTGGTTCCTGTTTCAATTTAAGTATTTCGTCGTGAAGATTCGTGCGGATGATTCGCGTTTTTTTATCTTCAGCGCTGCCTAATGATCGGGAGAAAACGATTTTTTGGAGGGAGTCAAATGTCCGGGCAAATTCGTTCGATGCTTTCGTATCCGATTGGGACTTTGCGACCTCGGGCCAAAAAGGAACCATCAATTGATAGGTTTTACGTCCGAAGACGAGCAGGTCCTTCTTGTTGCCAGTAAGCCCGCATTTTTTGTTGTGCGTGGTGTTGGCGTTGTGTGCTCGCACGGACCCAGTTCTTGAACTGTCTTGAGAACGTTTTGGCGGAGGAGCTTCAACCGAAACAACCTTCCTATGCTTCTTCTTTCGAGAACACTTCCGGTCGTCGTTTTGTGTGCGCACCGAACCAGTATTGGAATTTTGTATAGCCCTTGCCTCTGACATCGGCAGCAAGAACCGGAATGAAACCAACACCGATCTTTGGCGTCGAATCACCGCTCGAAAGAGTTGTGAGCACCTGTGGCCGTTTAAGCGAAGCAGTTCAGAGACAGTCTTACCAGCAATCAACTCCTAGGGCCTCTCTTTACATCTCCAGCAGGTCCGCAACCGCTTCGGCGATCATATGACCCGTTGCTTCCTCATACCAGGGAAAGCCAGGGGAGGGATTGACCTCGAAGCAGACCCATGAATCTTCTGACGCGAATCGGAGGTCCACTCCAGCCACCTCGAGGTTCATCCCGCGCACGAGCGTTACCAATTGTCTGCCTAATCGCTCCGGTAACTCGAATGCAGACAGCTCTGCGGTCGCGCCCGCTGCCGCAGCGTAACGATAATCGGGTGCCTCCGATCGCACCGAACATGCGAACCAACGATCCCCGACAACGTGAACCCGTATGTCGATTCCAGGTACATAAGCCTGCAGTTGCACTGGGCCGGTGCAAACATTATCTAGCCGAGCCTCATCGCGCGTGTCTAGCGTTGCAACGATGCTTCGGATCCCGCTCAGCGATTTATAGACGAGGCGTCCGTGCTGGCGAAGGAAGGCACGAGCAGCCAGAGGGTCAGTGGTAACTAGAGTATCTGGCACCGCGAAGCCAGCTTGCGCGATGAGCCTGAGTTGGTACGGCTTCGAAGCATTGGAGCGACCTGCGGCCGGGCGATTGACGACCACGCCCCGCAAGCTCGCCGCCAGCGCTAGAAGAACCATTGCGGCTTTGCGCGCGCCCTGCTCTGCGGGCTCGCCTGGGCGAAGGTAAACACTTTGGATATCGTCTATCGCGATTCGTCTACCGCCCGATTCGATCCAGCCCCTAGGGGTCGTCCCGAAAACGATGTCGTATCGCACAGTCGCCAACGCGCTGTCATCGATGTGACAATGTTCGGCACCTCGCGCGTCGAGCACATCGAGAACCCTCGCGACGGGAGAATCGCCCCGCGATCCCCACACGAGGATCATTAGCGCCCCTCCGCAAGAAGGCGACCAAGCGCCTCAGCGGCGGGCGCGCTCGGTCGGCGTGCGGCCGTGATGGTAATTAGACGGTGTCGCGCATCGAACAGGAGCACCGCCCAGGACACGCCAAGTGTCTCGGTTAGGCGGCGAGCACGCTCGCGAACTCGAGGGGGAGCAGCGCCGAACACCTCGCTTCCTACTACCTCAACTTCATAATTGATGCGATAGGCTCTGCGCCGTCGTTCGCTATAAACGCGCATCGGACGGACAGCCATCCCTATCTCAGAAGCCGTTGCCAGCCAGCGCTCGGGTCGCAGCCCATCCTCACCGAAGGCGCCGTCGTTCACCGGATTGATGACCCGTGCTAACGTCGTCGCGAGAACGAATGTTAGGAAAGCATGGGTCTCTGCGGCTAGGAAGTTTCGGTCGGCAGGATGAGTAGTCACCAGCTCTTCTGCGTAGACGGCAGACCGCCGGAGGAAGACGCCAGTCACGTCCTCGTCGCGAACGGGTTTCGTGTCGACAATCCAAGTGTGCAACCCCGATTTGCCTTGAAACCAGACCCAACCTGGACTAACGAGATCCTCAGCTGAGCACAGCGCCGCTTGTGGCCATAGCGCGACGAGATTCGTCGCAACGGAGTCGTGACGACTCCCAACCACAACAATCATCGTCTCCGCTCACTTGCGGCGTCGCTTGCCGCGTTGCTTAACGCTGGCCGGCTTCGACAGGTTGTGCACCTTCTTCCGAAACTCGTCCGCCTGCTTGGTGAATGGCTGCTCCTTGCGACCGTCGTTATAGGCACGTTTGATTTGCGCCTTTCGCGCCTCCTCGGGGCTAATCTTGCGCGGCTCGATCGGTTCGATCTCAGGCTCTGGCGGCCCGACCTCCGGACGCTCTTCGGGTCGGATGAAGGTGCGCGCTAACTCTTGCTGTACCTGGTCAAGCTGCGTCGCCACCGCACGAACAGTCTGAAGCCACTCGTCCTGATAGCGCCCGAATATCTCGAACTCCTCCCGAATCAGTTTCGGGTCGATGAAGTCGGGAATCCGCTTCTGCAGGTCAAGAATTCGTTTGTCGATCTCCAGGACCTCGATCTTCTCCTTGATCTCGATCTTCAGTTCTTTGAAGAACTTCCTTGTCACGTATACATTGCACGGCTCGGACGGGATTCCGTTTGCAACGACGACGAGTCGATAAGACCCAATCGGAGTCCCGGCCGGTACAGTGAAGCGACAGTTGTGGATGACGGTTCCCGTCTGAAGCCCCATCGTTGAAAAGCTGTGTGTCCGGCAGTATATTACGGTCGAACTCGACGTGGATTCAAGACGCACGATCGGATAATTGGTCGCCTGCGTGGCGTCGTTACCATAATAAACACACTGAGTAAGGCCGTTGATCTGTCGGCCGGCAAGTGTGTGCGTACGACCGCGCCTTAAGGTCGCTGGACAGCCCGTGATGGTCGGACGCCACACCGCGTCGAATGTTTCGTCCGGCGTGTACAGGTCAACCGTCGTCGTGCCGTGCGTATACAAGACCTGGCCGGTCGGAAGCATCAGCATCCTGCCAAAGTAAGGAACGCCATCCGAGTTGACGGGACTCGGACGAGGAACCGCACTGATTGAATTAGTAGCCGGATCAAACTCGAAAAAGTACGAGGGTGGCTGAAAGGACGCCGGCGTCGTGATCGGTCCAGCCGAGAACAGCACGCGACCATTGGGCAGCACCGCTGCCGGCGCGTCGACTGTGCCAAGCGCCTCCCCTGGGTTGACTTGGGGAATGGTCGGACCGTTTGCCCATGTACCAGGTTGGTTCGCAATTGGCGGCACAGTGTAGATCGCGGTAAAGCCGGTAGCTCCGATTACAAACACTCGGCCATCCGGGAGCAAAACCGAGGCTCCTATCTCTGAAATCCCGTCGACCAAGACCTGGAGGGTTGCCCCCGCTGCGACCCACGTGTTGGCGGCGATGATGTATTTCTCCGCATTGGGCGGATTGGAGCAGTCGACCGAGTGAATGCTGCCATCAAAGAGCAGTGACCAGCTTTCCTCTCCCACAGCCGAGACTTTGTTTGCCGCGGCCGTCCAGGAGTTGGTCGCAGGGTTGTAAATCGCCGTGCGAGTGGTTGACACTTCGCCCACGAAGAATCGCCCATCCGGGAGAACGCAACCGGGGGCGTCGCCTATGCGGGCCCAGCCCGCAGGCGTGGGTAGAGTCGTCCACACGTTGGTTGTTGGATTATAGATCTCGGCTGCGAGCAGCCATATCAGGGCGCCGAAGTTGTATTCGCCACCGGCGACAATCAGGCGCCCGTCGCGTAGAATCCCGGAAGCGTAGTAAAGCGGCCCGTTGGTGCTGTCCGCCATTGTAGACCACGTGCCGTTCCCATAGCTCCCGTTGGTATCGGGCGTCAGCCGGTACCACTTGTTCGTACTGACGCCTTGCGCGAGCACGGTGCCGTCGGTGAGCAGGAACGTTGTGCATACTGTCGCTGGCGGCGCATTCGTAAGAGTGGTCCAAGTTCCAGCCATAACAGCCTCCTCTGTAGTTTCCTATGATGCCAGTTACCAACCAGGTCTCGACGAATCTTCTGCTAACGTCACAATTGTGTTGAACGTTTGAGGCGGGGTGTCTTCGAAGTTCACAACAGCAGCCTCGCGTTGGGACGCCATTTTTCGGACGCCCCTTACGGCAACTGATAAGTCCAGGCGCGGTATGCTTCCGTCAAGCACAATCTGCGTTCTCAGTCTGTTACTGAAGAGAGAAAAGCGCATTGGAATAGGCGACAGAGGTTACCCAATGAAGTCGGACTAAGGACCCAATGATGCGCAGGGACGGTTTTCTCGGGGCAAGCAAGTGAGTGAACTGCCTTGTGCCCATCGGCGAGTATTCGGTTGTTGGCTTGTTCGATGCTTCGGGAAAGCAGCAGGCGAGACATTGTGCGTAAGCGGCTTGAGCGCATCACGCTCGCTTGCCGTTTTCGACGGCCTCCGCACCCAGTGACGTTGGAAGCGTGGCCGATGATACGCGTCACCTCACAGTATGTCAAGTCACAAATATTTTGAGTAGTGGGGAGATAATGAGCCCACGAAATCGAGCATCCAAACTTGCAAAGTACATCATTCCGGCCGCATGCTACCATATACACTCGTTCTTGGAGGCGAGTAGTTGAAATGCTGGTAACCAAACCAATTGTTAGAACAATTGAAGCTCTTTCCTTATCTGGACTCAATTCCACAACTTGTAGACCCGACACGCTTTCATTCAACACAATCGCGTAAGTGTGACACCCGCGTGACCGAAGCGTGACGGATTTGGCCTCTTCCCCGTCACCCCATCTCGCTCGATTCGAAGGTTCGGAAGATTAACTATTACTTGGCGACTTATTTTAGGTGTATTAGTAGGACCATCCGTCGAAATCTGTCCGTGAATCTCTCAGCCCTCGACCCCCAAGGGAGCTGCTTAAAGTTGTCTTCGGGGAAAAGCTCAGATCTCAGCTGGTGGTCAACAAGCCGAAAACGGTTGGCGCTCGTTGCTGCAGGAGTTCGAGTGCTTCTTCGCGGGAATTCGTCTGTGACACCCGCGTGACCGAAGTGTGAAGAATCCGGCCTCTCCCCCCGTCCCCCTCCTGTCCACCATCGCGAGCAGAGCTAAGACTGCCGGGTTAAATTCAGCCCGCAAGAACGCCTCATGGATCAAGGTCAAGCAAGCTGGACCAAAGCGGCAGTAGCGTCGCTGAGAGGAAGACAAGGCCGCTGAACGAACCGCAATCTTAAAGTCCTCTCTGCGCGTCCTGTTTTGGCTTATTTTTTTGTCTAGTTCTTGTCATAACCGTCAAATCGGAGCGACGAGCGTCAACACCGAAAAGCAATCTCAGCGTGTCGCCGTCATCGAGCGAAGCATCGTTTTGGCAGAAGATTTCGTCATATACTAGCGAGAAGAAAAAGGCACGGCGCTCTGATGCTTAGCCGTCACCAGGCGTTTGATCCTCCCCTTATCGCCCCGATTGAAAGGCTGCGACAAAGGAGCCACGACCATGAGACTTTCAAAATGGCCGACCGCAAAACTCGATGAGCAACCATCGCACGATTTAGTTCCTTACGAGTCACATTCAAATCCAAATGCGATAGAGATGACGTGGGCCCAAAACAAAGGAACTGAGGACATAGAAGCTTTGGCGCGGGCTATCGTCGAGCCTGGAAGTGAATCGGAGCAATTGGCGACTGCGCGGTTTGAGTCTACTGATGTTTCGATCACTATGTTGATGCCACCTGATGGCGTCAGTCCGCAACGAAGCGGAAACCACGATCGAACTAACAGCCGTGGCCAAACCGAGATCGCAGGTACTGGAAAAGCAACTTCCTCTAGCCGGTCGTCCCCTAAAGGTCATCCCGTAATCGGTGATTACCATATCATCCGCAAGATGGGCGAAGGCGGCATGGGCGTAGTTTATGAAGCTCAACAACTGAATCCTAGGCGTCTGGTGGCCCTGAAAGTTGTTCGTCCGGTAACTTGCCGAGATGACTATCAAATAAAGCTATTTCAACGTGAAGCTCAGGCACTGGCACGCCTGAAGCACCCCGGTATTGGGATCATCTATGAATCCGGCCTGACAAAAGATGGGCAGCCCTTTTTTGCGATGGAGTTGGTGCGAGGAGTTGGCCTAATGGAACACATCGCAGGCCGCAGGCTTAACGGCTTTCAGCCTGCGTGCGATCTCAAGCAGCGATTAGAGCTATTTCTCAAGGTTTGCGAAGCTATCGAATATGCCCATCAACGTGGAGTGATCCATCGTGATTTGAAACCCTCCAACATCCTAGTAATAGACAACGCTGAAAGTCAGATTGCGAGCAACTTAACGATGAGCAGAGCTGAGGTCAAAGTCTTAGACTTCGGACTGGCAAGGATCACGGACCCTGATTCAAACGCAACCACCGGGCTAAGTGAAGTTGGTCAGATAAAGGGTACACTTCCTTATATGAGCCCGGAGCACGTCGGGCATTCAGGGGAAATAGATGTTCGCAGTGATGTGTACTCCCTTGGGGTGATTCTATATGAGATGCTGCTGGAGCAGCTGCCTTACGATGTTTCGCGATCTTCCCTGTTGCACGGAATTCACATAATCTGCAATGAAGTACCAAGATCGCCAGCTAGAGTGTTGAGCGAAGTAGGTAGGAGTTTTGGAAAGAAGATCAGCCATATAGACAGAGACGTTGAGACGATAGTACTAAAAGCGCTGGAGAAAGCTCCCGAACGTCGGTACCAGAACGTAACAGGAATGGCTGAGGATCTAAGGCGTTACTTGAATAATCAACCGATAGCCGCCCGTCAACCGAGTGCGATCTATCAATTTCGCAAGTTGGTGGTGCGTCACAAGGTAACATTCGCGCTACTCGCGGTGCTCCTTCTAGTGCTCTTGACTTTCGCGATCACTATGACGCTAGAGCGGAATAGAGCATTAAATGCAGAGAGAGAGGCGATCTTCCAACGAAATAGAGTGCTTGACTTCACTAAGGCTGTTGCCATCGGTATCGAAAACCTGAACACGGAGAAATATCTCTATGACCACATAGAGAGTGGACGAGTAAAATTGCCTGCGACGGTTCAAGGCGTAATTGTCGCGAAGGAAAGCGGTGAGGTCCACGATACCACTATAAGGGGTCAACAGGGGCAGATCATATATGTACCAAAGGAAGGGGGGGTACATCAGGAAGTCCTGGGAGATCCAGTAACAGACCAAGTAGATGCTCACACCGGCGAGTTAAGGACTTACATTCCCCTTACTACCGTCAGAGGCCGATGGTGGATCGTGGTTCTAACAAAACCTCAGTCGTGAATCAGCCAGAGACTTCCAAATAGCCTTTCGCGTTGATAGCTAGGGTGTTTCACAGTAATTGACTTCATCGGAGCAATGCAATTGGAGGCATTACGCACTCTAACTGGTCCCCGGAGTCTCGGATAGAACCATCTCGTCATATCGTCGCTGCGGACGCTACATTCGAGTTGGGGTAAACTGAACGAACCCGAATGCAAGATAATGCAGAGGATTGTATCCGAAACGCTCAGGAACAATGTGCACGGTT
>Ga0126384_10001444_pt1 | contig 14116 bp, 13 predicted proteins | sample PanSoiMetPlot_36_FD_92543 | JGI IMG/M metagenome (GOLD analysis project Ga0126384, IMG submission 92543) | Tropical forest soil microbial communities from Panama - MetaG Plot_36 | ecosystem: Environmental > Terrestrial > Soil > Tropical forest > Bulk soil | place: Panama | collected 2016-02-17 | reverse complement strand
GGTTTTAGACGTGCTAAAATCAACTGTTTACGCGCCAAATCCCACCCGATTAGGCAATTTTAAGCTCCCTTTAAGGAACAAAATAAGGCATGGCAAACCATTTTTCTGCGCTGAAACGCGCCCGTCAGACCGAAAAACGTACGCTCGTAAACCGCGCAAATAAGTCCAGACTACGCACGGCGTTGCGCGGATTGCGCGAGGCAATCGCCAAAGGCGACGCCAAAGCTGCACAATCCAGCTTCGGAGCAACGGTTTCAGTGATCGATAAGGCCGTCCAGAAGGGCACAATTCACAAAAATACGGCGTCCAGATACAAGTCTCGGCTTAGCGCAAGGCTGAAAACCATCGCGGCAAAGTAGATAACTGCCGCCGGAACAGCGTATTGGCGGTCCTGAAATACAAAAAGGCAGCCTGTTAAGGCTGCCTTTTGGGTTTAGTAAACGCAAATTCGCTCTTAGCTTTAGTTCGCAGATTTCTCGCGTTCCTTGGCCAGCAAATCCTCTTTGCGATCGAGTCCCCAACGATATCCGCCCATTCCGCCGTCGCTGCGAACGACACGATGGCATGGGATAAACACTGCAACATTGTTGGTTGCGCAAGCTCTGGCGACCGCTCTGCGGCCCGATTCCCCGCCCAATTTCTTCGCGATTTGCGAGTAAGTGCGCGTTTCCCCGGCGGGAATTTGCTTCAATTCCTCGTAAACTCGCCTCTGGAAAGCAGTTGCGCGCACGTCAATAGGCAGCTCAGGAAGGTCAACTTCGCCATCCAGCCGCCGCAAGAGATTGCTCGTCCAGTCGCGAAGTTCGCCGTCGGTGTGCACAAGTTCCGCTTTGGGAAATTCACCTTCCAGCTCGTGCACGAGCCGGGCCGGATCATTTCCCAGTTTGACCGCGCAAACGCCCTTCTCAGTGACCGCTAACAGCGCTCTTCCGGCCGAATACGGCGCAATTGCGTAGCGGATTTTGGCGCCGATGCCGCCTTTAACGTATGCGGCAGGTGTCATTCCAAGGCGTTCATTTGAGTGTTCGTAGACGCGGCTGCTGGAGTTATATCCGGCTTCATAGATAGCGCTGGTCACGTCTTGCCGGAATCTCAGCGCGGTTTTGAACAGAGAAAGACGCCGTGCTTCCGCGTATTGCTTGATGGTGATCCCGGTACTTTGCTTGAACGCGCGATCCAGCGTGGCCGGATTCATCTTGAGTTCCGCGCTTAATTGCTTCATTGGCAGCGGAGAATCGACGTTTTTCTCGACCGCTCGGCAGACGTTGCGGACTAATTCGAGCTTCCCCGATCTGGCTAATTCGCGCGGTTTGCAGCGCAGGCAGGCCCGGAATCCGGCTTGTTCTGCGCTCTCGGGATCAAAGAAGAACTGCACGTTTTCCGGTTTTGGGCGGCGCGAGGCGCACGATGGGCGGCAATAGATGCTGGTTGTGCGTACTCCGTAGTACAGAGCGCCGTCGAATTTGCGGTTGCGGGCGACTACGGCGTCCCAAAGTTCGGTCGGATTGCTGATTTGCGTCACGGCTGCGGTGCTCATGAAGGCACTTTATGTTAGCTCTATCGGATGCCGCTATCCGGATTTCGACGCTAAAGTGTTTTCTTCCTTGTCATTCCGAAGCCGCGCAGTTTGCGGCGACGAATCCCTACAGCTCCCACTACTTGATATCGTTCACCGGCAGCTGAGTCCCGAAATCCTGCCCATTTGGGGCTACTGCACGCGCTACGATCGATGTAAATGCCTGCTTGTACTCTGGATACTGCTGCGCCAGGGCCTTAATAAAAGCCATATTCTGCTGAAACGTCTTTACCTGATCAGAGATATCGGGCAAGGAGTACTTGTAGACCAGGTTCAATCCCTGCTTTTCATCGGGCACGACAAAGGCTTGCACGATGTTATAGGTCTGTCCGTTGAGCGTTAGCGGGACTGGCTGCTGTGGATTCTGCGGAATATCTTTCGGAATCGCGGCTTGCTGCTCTTCGTAGAGCTTTTCTAGCTGGGGCGTACTCATGAAGTTCACCGGCGCGAGGAGGTCGGCAGCGGTCAAATAGTAGAAGAACGACGCGTGCTGGCTGCCCTGTTTCTTGTAATCACGCGCCTGAACCCAGTACCAAAGGCCGTCGTGCGGGCCCACTTGACGAGCCTTCGCGTAATATCCAGCGAGCTTCCACTGACTCCGTTCCTGCTGCAGGATGTACGTGATCGTGAATGGCTGCTTTGAACCGCTGACATCCTGGATGGCAACGGCGTACTTTCCCGGTGGTAGTCCGGGAATCACGAAAGACGATCGCTGCAGCGAGTTAAAAGTTCCACAATAGAATTCCGCGCGCTCGTAGGTCTGTGTTCCCGGAGCATCGAGGAACCACTCATTGCGGATACTGGCGCGGCCACCGGCGATTTTGTCTTTGTTCGCCTGAACGACGTTTGCAATTCCCTGAAAATTATTGGCGATTCCGGCGATCGAATTCTGCTGCATCGCAGTCGTATTGCCCACCGCTGCTGCGCTAAAGAGCTGTTGAACGGCAGCCTCGATGCCAGCCCGAGCGCTGGCGTCCATTTCAGGTGCTGTGTAGCAGCTCTCTGCGGCTTGCGCCGAGGTCACAAACAACGTCGTGAGGATAAGAAAAAGTGCAGACAGCAGGCGTGAATAAGTGCGAATCATGTTCCTCTCAAGAGTGAAAAACACCGCTGCGTTTCAGCAGCTTTCTTTGCTTCGTAAGATGCGGAAATCCTGCAACTCGGATGGTCTCCCGCGTTCTCTCATACAGCTAGCTCGACCTACTGGTGAGCTACCTGCCTTTGGAGTAGCATAAACCCGCGTGCCAAAAAGTGTTTCCATCACCGCGTTTTCAGTACTTCTGCTCTCTAGCTCGATCCTAATCGGCCAGCAGGCGCAGGGGAGTGCACCGCAAACGGGGCAGCCGGCTCAGCCATCGTCGTCGGTATACGGCCGCATGCGCCGGATTCCTTCTACCCAGGGCCAGCAGACGCAAAGCCAGCAGCCTACAACGCAAGCGCAGCAGTTTCCTACTCCAGCGCGGCAGTTTCCGCCAGATCAGACTGCTCCCGCAACCCCGGGACAGCGTGCTCCGATCAGGTTTCCGCACCCGTCTGCGCCGTCGGAGCAAGTAACTCAGCAGCCCCAAGGCTCGACTCCGGCAATACAGCAACGGCAGACAACGGCGGGTCCGCAGACAAATCCGCAAATTGTCGCTCCGCAACCAGCGGCTCCAGCGGGAGCAGAACAGCAACCACCGAATCCACCTCGCATCAGCTACATGGGTGGATTGCTCACCGTAGCAGCGGAAAACTCAACGCTCAGCGACATCCTGAAGGCCGTTGGGAACGTTACACATGCCAGTCTCGAAGGTACCCAGCCCGCCGCTGAACGCGTTTTCGGTCAGTTTGGACCTGGAGCGCCACGCCAAGTTCTCAACTCACTCCTAAGCGGAACGCGATACGACTTCATCCTCGTAGGGGCAGTAGACGATCCTGGCAGCGTTGAACGAATCATGCTCAGTCCCAAGGGCACCGCTCCGGCAGTACGCGGCAACGTTGGACAAATGGCTCGGCAGAATGTACCGAACCCTAATCCAGACGAAGAAGAACAGGACAACGACCTTGCCGGACAACCGGAAATCCAGCAACCGGCACCTCCAGTTCCCTCAGAACAGGTTCAGCCACCTGCACAGCAGCAACAGCAGGTAAAGACGCCTGAGCAGTTGCTGCAGGAGCTCCAACGACTTCGCCAACAGCAACAGCAGCAACAACAGAGTCAGCAGCCGCAACCCAACGTCCCGCGCTAGGAAATCTATCTTCTATCCAAAAAGAAAAAGCCCCACGGGGGAGGCTTGATCTTTGGGGAGGTAACGTCGTTTGTGTCGTTTGTAAGGAAACTTTTAGCTGGCGGCGTTGGCCGGGAATTCGATTACGGTCGCCGAAGGCTTGGCTGGCTTGCGGTTCATTATGCGCAAGATGCCGCTAACGGCTACATAGCCGGAATAGACACCCAGAAACAGGGCGGAAAGAATCGTGGCAAAAACGATAGTGCTGAGTATCAAACTGTTCACCGTGGCCGAACTCACTAATTGAGGATTCACTCTCTGTCCGCCTTTTGATGTCCACCTGCAGAGCCTTAGTTGTTCATCTCTGCGCGATTCGCACATTCTGCGCCTGAACCTGGAAAATACATCCGTCTCCTTGGTTCATGTACCGGCAGTGCGCTTTGCAATCTTTAACGTTTATGCGCCAAGTAGTTGAATCCAACCAGATTACGCAGGTAACTCAACCTCACGAACGTCACCAACAGCAGACAACGAAGCGGAAAGCCACTTTAACCTGCGTTGACGCTGCTAGATGTTGACAACTAAGATACGGATGTAAAGTTGCGCCCATCGCTCAACGAAGCCTTCTGTAGGTCTGCACTTTCTTAATGGCAATTACCTCGATCCGGGTCCGAGGGGCCCGGCAGCACAACCTGAAAAACATTAACGTCGAAATCCCGCGCAATACGCTGACCGTAATTACAGGGCTTAGCGGTTCGGGCAAGTCTTCGCTCGCATTTGACACGATCTACGCTGAAGGCCAGCGGCGGTACGTCGAAACGCTGTCGGCGTATGCGCGCCAGTTCCTCGATCAAATGGAACGGCCCGAGGTCGACGCCATTGATGGACTTAGCCCTTCCATTGCCATCGAGCAGAAGACTACGACGCGGAATCCGCGCTCCACAGTAGGGACAATCACCGAGATTTATGACTATTTGCGCTTGCTCTATTCGTCCGTAGGAGTTCCGCATTGTCCGAGGTGCGGACGCGAGATTAGCCGGCAGTCCGCAGAGCAGATCGTCCAGCAGGTGATGTCGCTCAAGCCGGAAGAGCGTGTGATGCTGCTTGCTCCAATCGTGCGGGGACGCAAAGGAGAGTTCAAAAAGGAATTGGACAAGCTTGCGCAGCAGGGTTATACGCGAGCACGCATCGACGGAGAGCTACGGAATCTTGATGGCGGTGAGGATGGTCTCGACGAAATCAAGCTCGATAAGCGCAAGAATCACACGATAGAAGTCGTAGTGGATCGTCTGCTGGTGAAGCCCGGGATTGAGAAGCGGCTGGAAAACTCCGTTGCGACAGCGATGAAACTCGCAGACGGGCTAGTGATATTGGCGGTGGTTGATGGTGACGAGCGGATGTACTCGGCCAAGATGGCATGTCCGGAATGCGGAATCAGCGTACCTGCACTCGAGCCACGGTCGTTCTCGTTCAACAGCATTTATGGCGCGTGTCCGGAATGCCATGGGCTTGGCAGCAAGTACGATTTCGATCCTGCAAAGCTGATTGTTGACTGGTCGAAACCATTGCTTGATGGAGCGTTGGGGCCGGGCTCTGGCTCAACCTATCTGCAGAGGCTGCTTGAGATAGCCGCGCAAGTGTACAAGCTGGATCTCGGCATTCCTTTCGAGAAGCTGCCGCCGGAGCAGCAGAACCTGCTGCTCTATGGGCCTCCAGAGCGCGAAGCGGCACGCAGTGGATTCCACGGCATTCTCGCGTTCCTGAAACAGAACCTGGAGGAGTCATCGTCGGAGAGTTATCGCGAGTGGTTGCTGGAATACATGTCTGCGACGACGTGTCCGCTCTGTCAGGGTAAGCGTCTGCGTCAGGAGAGCCTGGCAGTACGTGTGAATGGCATCAGCATCGCCGACTTCACCGGCATGCCGGTGTCGCAAGCGCTTCAGGCTTCGCAAAAGGTCAAGCTCGATCAACGCGGACAGATTGTCGCCGGACGGGTGTTGCGCGAAATCGGCGAGCGTTTGCAGTTCTTAAATGCAGTTGGGCTTGGCTATATCTCGCTCGATCGTTCCGCCGCGACATTGTCCGGTGGAGAAGGTCAGCGTATTCGTCTCGCGACACAGATTGGCTCAAAGCTGCGCGGAGTGCTCTACGTGCTCGACGAGCCATCGATCGGGCTGCACCACCGCGATAACAATCGGCTGATTACCGCGCTCGAGTCATTGCGTGATCTCGGCAACACGGTGCTCGTAGTCGAACATGATGAAGAAACAATTCGCCGTGCCGACTACGTGATCGATCTCGGCCCCGGTGCCGGACGTCACGGCGGAGAACTCGTCGCGCAAGGCACCCCCGAGGAGATCGAGCGTGCGCCAGAGTCGCTGACGGGCAGATACATCTCGGGCGAGGTAAACATCGGTGCTCGTTTCGAACCACGCCAGGCAAACGGAAAGGCCATTGCCGTTTTGGGAGCGCGTGAGAACAATCTCAAGAACCTCGATGTGAGCTTCCCCTTGGGCGTTATGACAGTGGTAACCGGTGTAAGTGGATCGGGAAAATCGACATTAGTGAATGACATCCTCTACCGCGCTCTGGCTAAGTCTCTGTACCGTTCCCGCGAAGAGGCCGGAGCACATAAAACCGTCACCGGCATCGAAAACATCGATAAGGTTATTCGCATCGATCAGACTCCGATCGGGCGAACTCCGCGATCGAATCCCGCTACGTACACAGGAGTATTCACGCAGATCCGCGATCTCTATGCGATGCTGCCGGAATCCCGAGAGCGCGGTTACAAAGCCGGACGTTTTTCGTTCAACGTGAGCGGTGGACGATGCGAGGCTTGCCAGGGTGAAGGTCAGCGTCGCATTGAAATGAATTTTTTGCCCGACGTATACGTGCTTTGCGAGGTGTGTGGCGGCAAGCGCTACAACCATGAGACGCTGCAGGTCCGTTACAAAGCACAATCCATAGCTGATCTGCTGGAAACACCCATCGCGGATGCTCTGCCCATTCTCGAGGACATTCCACAGGTCCGCCAAAAACTGCAAACGCTCGTGGACGTCGGCCTGGGCTACATCCAACTCGGGCAATCAGCAGTTACGCTTTCGGGCGGCGAGGCTCAGCGAATCAAGCTGGCACGCGAACTGAGCAAGCGTCAGACCGGCCGCACGCTCTACCTGCTAGACGAGCCCACGACCGGTCTTCACTTCGAAGACGTGAAGAAGCTCCTCGATGTGCTGCACAGGCTTACGGATCTCGGCAATACAATCATCATTATCGAGCACAACCTCGATGTGATCCGCAACGCCGACTGGATCATCGATCTCGGTCCAGAAGGTGGTGAGGATGGGGGCAGGTTGGTAGCACAAGGCCCGCCACAGCAGATTGCACGGGCGAAGAAGTCATACACGGGGCAGGCACTGGCGGAGTATATGGCTCACGCGAAGTGGGCAACCAAGCAAGAGAGATCGGATGATCGTGCGAAGTAACACCGGATCCTCAACTCTTTCACATCGTGGTCGGAGAATCTTGCGCGAACTGTCTTACTTCACCCGATGACACGATCACCCGATGGCCCGATCTTGCGTTTCCGTGTAGATTCAACTCAGCCATCGTGTCGCTAACGCCCAATCCTCCCTTCGATAATCCCGTATCTGAGCCGGGTGCTGAAACTCGCGAAATCGAAGCAGTTCCATCCGCCGTAATAGCAGCGGAAGATCCCGCCTGGGGAGTCATTGACGTAGTACTGATCGTCGTCTTTTACGTGATCGCCACTGGGTTGCTGACTGCGATTGTTTTCGGGATCATCCACTCCGTTCCACATTGGAAGCACTACACAGTTGCACAGCTCGCCGCTGAGCCGCTAGCGGTGATTCCACCGCAGACACTCGGGTACGTGGTCACCTTGCTTTTCATGGTTCTAGTAGTCCGGAGGGGTACAGCGATGCCTTTCTGGAAGGCGGCGAAATGGGGATGGCCAACTAATGTTTTCCCCTATCTCGCATTTGGACTTGGGCTTTCACTGGTAGTTCAACTCGTCTCGAGCTTTCTGCCGATTCCGAAGTCGCTGCCCATCGACGAGTTCTTCAAGACAACGCATGCGGCCTGGATACTTGCGGTATTCGGCGTCTCAATCGCACCACTATTTGAAGAACTCTTTTTCCGCGGCTTTCTTTATCCGGTGCTGTTTCGAAGAATTGGCTATTTCGCCGCGATGGTGGTCAATTCCTTGCTTTTCGCTTTGACTCATGGAGGACAACTCGCGCACGCCTGGGCTCCACTGCTGGTGCTGTTTGCTGTGGGAATGGTCCTGACCTACGTGCGAGCTCGAACTCAATCCGTAGCCTGCAGCTTTCTCGTTCATTCCGGGTACAACGCCTTCCTGTTTGCGATGATCTTCGTGGCAACCGAGGGATTCCGGCACATGGATAAGCTGAGGTAGCGCGGGTAGGCAAATCGCCACTTAGCCATGAAACTTCGATTGCTTTAAGCGCCCGCAGCCGAGAAACAGTGAAAATAACAGTGAATTTTTGAGAGCTAACCGGGCTGTTATCGATTTTTCCCACAATCACGGGAACTCAAGTTTTTGGGAAGAGTGAATAACGGTGAATTCTTTCTGGACAGCTCCTTCACTGTGTACTCACTCTTTTCCGAGTGGCGAGAGTCAGTCGGTGAGTAAATCAGCAGTCGGTGGTAGCTCTCACCGCCTCCTGCAGTGCGGGTAAATGCGGACCGCATGTGGCTAAGTGCTCGCCTCACAGTGCTAATGTATTCCCCATGCCCAACTCACGCGAACTTCTGCTGAATATGCTCGCGCGTAAGTCGTTTCAACTCGGAGAATTCAAGCTTTCTTCTGGTGGGACCAGCGACTACTACATCGATTGCCGTACAACCACGTTGGACGCTGAAGGAATGCGTTTAGCCGGCCGCGTGTTCTTTGACGTCATTCAAGCCAAGAAGTGGAAACCACGGGCCGTTGGTGGAATGACGTTGGGAGCTGATCCAATCGTTGCGGGAGTCGCTCTTCTCACCGCACAGATCGTACAAACTCGCGCTCCCGCCCGGCCGAAGCCGGTAGACGTATCAGACTTTCTGATTCATGGATTCCTCGTTCGGAAGCAAGAGAAAGCACACGGAACCGGGCAGCGAATAGAGGGCTTTCGCGAAAAGGGCGCACGCGTGGTGATTGTCGACGACGTGTGCACAACCGGGTCTTCAACGATTCAAGCCCTCGAGGCCGCGCGCGAGTTCGGATTCGAGGTCACAGGAGTAGCGTGTCTTGTGGAGCGGGAGGAGGCGGGCGGACGGCCAGCGGTGGAGAAGGCCGCAGGTGGAGTTGAGTTCGTTTCCATCTTCAAATCATCCGAAGTGCGAGCGGCGCACATTGGGCAGAAGGCAAGCTAGACTAGCAAATCCCTTCGTTTCGGGACGACAGCTTCCTTGCCTCAGTCCTGCAATAGAATCTAACCAATGATTCAAACCTTGGAATGGACTGACGCAGGCGTGCGCTTCATCGATCAGACACGTCTGCCTACCGAAGAGATCTATGTTACTTGCCGTAATTACGGTGAAGTTGCTACCGCGATTCGCGACATGATCGTCCGTGGTGCACCGGCAATTGGAGTAGCTGCCGCCATGGGTGTCGCGCTAGGAGTGCGCCATTCGAAGGCTCAAAGCCATACGGCATTGCGATCCGAGTTAGAGCAGATTTGCAATACATTGGCCGCAACCCGCCCAACAGCGGTCAACCTTTTTTGGGGAATTCAACGGATGCGGGATCGCTTCGAGGAGCTGGCCTCGGCCTCACTTGATGAAATCAAGCGCGCGCTCATTCACGAAGCGCAACAAATGCACGCAGAAGATATTGCAGCCTGCCAGACCATGGGCCGCAATGGAGCGGTGCTTATGCCGGCATCTGGCGGCGTGCTTACTCATTGCAATGCCGGAGCGCTGGCGACCTGCGGCTATGGCACAGCGCTAGGAGTGATTCGCGCCGCTGTCGAAGGCGGAAAAAAGATTCATGTCTTCGCAGACGAGACGAGGCCGTTTCTCCAGGGATCACGACTCACTGCATGGGAACTCACCAAGGACGGCATTCCCACAACGGTAATTTCTGACAACATGGCTGGCGCCATAATGAAGCAAGGCAAGATCAGCGCGGTTGTGGTCGGTGCGGACCGGATAGCCGCCAACGGCGATGTGGCAAACAAGATTGGCACGTACACGGTCGCGGTACTCGCGAAGGAGCACGGAATTCCATTTTATGTCGCTGCACCCTGGTCGACGATAGATCTCGCGACTCCCGATGGAGACCAGATCCCAATCGAGCAGCGCTCGGCGCGCGAGGTGACGCATCTGGCCGATCGGCAGATCACTCCCGACGGGATTCGCGTTGAAAACCCAGCGTTCGACGTGACGCCGCATCGTTATGTCGCCGCGATCATCACGGAGCGAGGCATTGCGAGAGCTCCGTATGCGGAGTCTCTCCGCGCGTTAGCCGGTGAAGTCGAGCTGCAGACTGCTTCAAGTCATTGAGCTTTTTGATACCACTTGCTCTCGTGTCAAAGCATCTTCCTTGAAGGGAGGAAACGAACCGAATGCCGCTCTCTACCAAGCTCACGGAACTTGCAACCAAGCCCCTGCCCAAGGCGATCAGCCCGGGAATGCACGCAGCCATCGATTGGGCCACTGCCGGCACGTTTATCGCTGCTGGTGCGCTGCTCTGGAAGAAGAACAAACGCGCTGCTTTGGCCTCATTCTCATGCGGTAATTTGATTGGCAGTCTCATTTTCCTCACCGACTGTCCCGGTGGAGTGTGGAAGAAGATCAGTTTTGAGACTCACGGAAAAGTCGATCCGGGAGTATCAGCTTTAGTAGCTTCATTGCCTAACCTGCTCGGATTCTCCGACGAGCGCGAATCAAAGCTATTCCAGGGGATGGGCATTGGGCTAGCTGCGGTCCGGAGCCTGACGAACTTTGACGAGGGCTCCAGCAATGAGGAAACGCGTCTACGAGCGGCCTAACCCCTTCATCCGCAATCGCCTGAACCCGGCTGTCTTCAGCTGGGTTTTTCTGTTTCTTACTAGGGAACATTTGCGGCGCTTCCTGCGTAATATGCGATAAGGAGAAGTGTCTCTAAATTTCGGCGGGGTTATGATGATTGAGGAGCGCTTATCGGGCCCGAATCCCGCGTCAGGCTTGAGCATCTACATCTACAAAGCTTATGGGAAATAACCTTAAAACGCTGGCCTTGCTCACCGGAATGACACTGTTCCTGATGTTCGTGGGACAAGCTCTGGGTGGGCAACGCGGAATGGCGTTCGCGCTGGCCTTCGCTGCCTTCGGCAATTTCTTCGCGTATTTCTTTTCGGACAAGGTCGCGCTTGCGATGTACGGTGCACAGCAGGTGAGCCGGGAGCAGCTGCCGCGCGTCTACAGCGTAGTGGAACGCATGACGCAGCGCATTGGTCTCCCTATGCCAAAGATCTATGTAATCCCGAGCGAGTCGCCAAACGCGTTCGCTACTGGACGTAATCCTTCCCATGCGTCTGTCGCAGTCACTCAGGGCATTCTCAATCTGCTTGATGATGAGGAACTCGAGGGTGTTCTGGCTCACGAACTCGGCCATGTCCGCAATCGCGACATCCTGATCAGTTCGGTAGCGGCAACGATTGCGGGAGCGATCACATTCCTTGCTCGTTCTGCGATGTGGGCTGGAATGTTTGGCGGTTACGGCGATCGCAACGACCGCGAGCGCGGTGGCGGCGGGCTGATGGCAGTGTTGATGATGATCCTGGCGCCTATTGCGGCGTTGCTGATCCAGATGGCAGTTTCACGTTCTCGTGAGTACGAAGCTGATCACACGGGAGCCGAGACCACAGGTAATCCCTATGCTCTGGCGCGAGCGCTGCAGAAGCTGGATGCTTACTCGAAGAGACTTCCCATGGAAGCATCTCCATCGACAGCGCACCTGTTCATTGTGGCTCCAATGGTTGGTGGAGAAACGCTGGCTAGCCTGTTCTCCACGCATCCGCCAATTCCGAAGCGCATTGCGCGGCTGACCGGTCGTCCGCCAGACTCATTCTGACTCTTGGCGGCCAGACCTGAACCACAGAGGACATCAAGGACTTAATCCTTGATCCTCTGTGGTTAAGTTTTTCGAAAGGCCATCCCGCGCAACCGTTCATACACCATAGAGTTACGGAATCCCAAGGGGAGACGGTACAATCACGCCAGATGCCTCGTTTGCTCGAAAATGACGTTGTTTCCCTGCACGAGCGTGCCCAACGTCTGGAAAGCGCACTTCGAGCCGTCATCCGTGGATGTGACGAGGTAGTTCGCTTAGCTCTAGTGGCGGTTTTTGCCCGCGGGCATCTGCTGATCGAGGGTGTTCCAGGAGTAGGCAAGACGACCTTGGGACAGACTCTCGCGCGTTCCCTGGATTGCACCTTTCAGCGCGTTCAGTTCACCAGTGACATGCTTCCCAGCGATCTGCTCGGGACGTCGATCTATTCCGCTGCCGAAGAGCGCTTCGATTTCAAGGCTGGACCCGTCTTCACTAACGTTCTGCTTGCAGACGAAATCAACCGCACGACTCCTAAGACTCAGTCGGCGCTTCTGGAAGTAATGAACGAAGGCCAAGTAACAGTCGAGGGACAGGCTCGCGAAGTGCCGCGTCCATTCCTCGTCATAGCGACACAGAACCCTGTCGAACACCATGGCACCTATCCCTTGCCAGAGTCACAGATGGATCGGTTTCTGGTCCGAGTGCAGATGACATATCCAGCTGCGGACAGCGAGCGCGAAATCCTGCGTGCTGAAGCGGGCGCTGCGCGTTTGAACGAAGTTCGCCCTGTGCTGACCGGTGACGACGTGATCGAAATGCAGGAGCAGGTAAAGAAGATTCGAGTTGACGAATCCCTGGTGAACTACACCCTGGAGATCGTCAACAAGACGCGCCATTCTGAGCAGCTTTCGTTGGGCGTCTCACCACGTGGGTCACTCATGCTTTACCGCGCAGCACAGGCAATGGCATTCATCGAAGGTCGAAAGTTCACTACGCCGGATGATTTCAAACGGCTGGCTGTACCGGTCTTTGCGCACCGCGTAGTCGTGAACGCGCGTTACAGTTCCACTCTAAGGGCCTCAGAACAGGCAGAACGCATCGTGGGCGACATCATCGAGAACGTGCCGGTACCGTCGTAGAGATGCACTCCTTCGCTCGTTTCCTGCTGATCTTTTCACTCGTTGTCTGGATCGGCAGCATCGTCTTCTTCTCATTCGTTGTAGCGCCTACGGTTTTCTCTGTATTACCAGCGCAGAACATTGCAGGCGTGATCGTCGGTCGATCACTGGGAGCCCTTCATCGAATCGGTCTTGCTTGTGGAGTCATCTTTTTCGCAGCAACGTTCCTGGGACAGTTCAGTCATTCAAGAGTGTTACGCGGACTAGTCGGCCTGATGCTCCTTTGCACTGCCTTTTCTCAGTTCAGAATCACCCCAAAGATGGAACAGATCCGGACAGCGGTTGGAGGACCGATTCAGGCACTGCCAAAGCAGGACGCAGGCCGCGCGACATTCGATCGCCTGCACCAAACTTCGGTCATCCTCGAAGGAATCACCTTATTGGCAGGTATTGGCGCGATTGTGACGCTCTCCAAAGAACGCGACTAAAGCATTTCCTTCACCCCACTCGACAATTCTGGTGCTTTGATGGTGTTCTACTTACATCCTGAGTTGCTGGATTGGACATCGTATTCGGAGTTCTGTGAGAGTGGATTTCTCAAGCTGTATCCAGTCGACGCCTCGATTCAGATTCGAGGCTCTAGTCGCTCTTTGCTTTAGTTGGGCATGCCTCTGTCTGGGACAGTCCCCGTCCCCTCGCCAAATTCATGGCGTGGTGGAAGACGCCTCTCACGCAGCTATCGACAACGCGATAGTTACACTCAAACAAGGATCATCAGACCTCACTGCGACGACAGGCCAGGATGGGACGTTCCAATTCAGGAACTTCAGCAATGACACGCTGGAAATCCTGATTTCCGCACATGGTTTTGCAGCAGCCCGTCGAGTAATACCAGCAGGCATTCGCGACGAAGACCTCGTTATCGTCCTGCAGGCCGAGATAGTAAATACTGAGATCCAGGTGACCGCCTCACGCACTGCACTGTCAGTGGAAGACGCGCCGCAAAGCGTTCAGATCCTGACTGCTGCCGATATTCATACAAGCGGCGCGCTCGAAGTGGATGACATACTGCGCCAGGTCGCCGGCTTCGATCAGTTTCGTCGCAACAGCAGCCGCACCTCAAATCCGACGACGCAGGGCGTCTCGATGC
>Ga0126384_10001442_pt1 | contig 14119 bp, 6 predicted proteins | sample PanSoiMetPlot_36_FD_92543 | JGI IMG/M metagenome (GOLD analysis project Ga0126384, IMG submission 92543) | Tropical forest soil microbial communities from Panama - MetaG Plot_36 | ecosystem: Environmental > Terrestrial > Soil > Tropical forest > Bulk soil | place: Panama | collected 2016-02-17 | reverse complement strand
TAGATGAACGTGGTTACGACCTTGGTGCGTTTTGAGACGAAGACAAGGTCGATCCAGTCGTCAACGATGTCCGGTGGAAGCCTAAGGCGGTCGGTGAATTGCTGCAGCGTCTTCGGCGGCCAAATGCCCGTCTCCGTACGAAACCCCCTGATGACGCGCCAGGTGAGTAGCGTCGTGTCCGCCACGGCAAAGATGAGAAACCACGTCGCCAGAACGAGCGCCCCCGTCACGATCATGTAAGCCGCCAAGCTGACGGTTCCTCGCGCCGGAACAGGCGGGTTGCCGAATGCAACGGTTAGGATCGGCCAAAGCAGGGCTATGGCTACCATTCCAGCAGCGGCCCGGTAAAACCGCGCACGCTGGTACCCTTGATAAATGTACATCCCCCAGAAGCGAAACATGTGGTCGGGCACGCGCTCATCCTTGGCGGTCACGCGCTCGGCCGGCAGCAGATACCAAAAATGGCTCACAAATCGAATCCATGGCGGAATCTTGCCGACAAGCGTTTTTTGTTCGGCTTCTACCCGTTGTCGTGTCTCCACGAGATTCAGGTCTTGAAATATTTTCTCGATATTTCCGTTCAGCAACTGGTAACCGCGAATGATGAGCCCAACGCAAAGCGCGAGCGTCACCGCGCGCAGCAAAATCGTCGGCCACAAGCTGAGACCGTTGAGCAGTATCATCGGCTGGTCGTCTTGCGTGAGCGAGCGCGCGAGTAAAGGCCAAAACCAGTGAATCACTATCGCCACCGCAAAGATGATGACCCCAAATCCGATGAGGATCGCCAGGCCCCGCGCTGCGAGCTCAGGGTAGCTGTTCGAAGCTCTCATGAGGGTATCGATGCGCCCCCAAACTCGGCGCCTGAAGGGATAGGAGGCGGCACACACGGCAAGGACTGAGAACGCCGCGGCCACAGGGATACTCACATTTCGGAACGTCGCCGTCGCGAGTGGGTGGATCTCCTCACATTCAAATCGTTTCTGACATGTCTCGTTATCGGTTCGGGTATTTTCCAATTCGTATTGCGTATCGTGCGACGGGTCTGGGGTGGCAAATTGGACCGCGCGCACGCTGCCGACCTCGAACATGCGGGGCCTCAACCAAGCCGCAGGAGCCCCCGTCATGCCGCGGATGGCGATGCGGGTCGCCAGAAATGCCGCGGTTTGATAGCTGCTGCGAAACGGCGGGGTTTCTCCTTGCACGGCGGGCCGCAGCTGCAGCCCGAAGCTGGATGCCACGAGGAGATTACGCGTGTAGGTCAGCGCACTCGGGTGCAGCACCAGAGCGTCGAGGTCCGTCGTGAAGAACAGCGCGCTCGGCACCAGCGGGCGCAGCGCTTGCAGCACCAGCAGCTTGTCGTAGAGATCGGAGCCAAGAATGCCCACTGCCTCGACACCCTTGGAATCTTGCTGGCGCAGTTCGCCATCGAGTTGCTGGATGCGTTCGCCGAGACGCCTCAAGTAATCGAATTGTCCCTGTCCTTCGGCTCGCTCCTGCGGCTTGGCATCAGAGCCAGGCTTGGCGCTGTCTTTGGCGTCCTTGTCCTGCCTACTGGTCTTGGAACCGCTGCTGGCGCCCGGGGCCTCGCTGCCCGGCACCTGCCCGTCGAGGCCGCGCAGATATTTGAAGCGATGCAGCCAGGGCTTGTTGACATACGGATCGGCGTCGGTTTGCAGACACCCCCCTGCGATTTTGTCTTCGTCTTCGCCGAAACACCGGGCGATGGAGTCGGGCAGTGCCCTCCCGTAGAGAGTGTCCCATTCCGAGACCAGCGCGATGTGGCTGGCCTTGTCGTTAACTTTCCGCAGTCTCAGCTCAGCCCTGATGGTGAGCGCGAGCGCCTCGTCCGAGGCAATCATCCGGTAGAGCTTGATTCCTTTTTTCGCGAAGAAGTCCTGCAGGCACGTGTCCGAGCTGAGGCAAGTGGGACCGCGCGAAACATAATCGGGGATCAGCGTCGGATCGTCGGCGGTGGCGCTGTTGATATAAAATTCAGGGCGCGCGGATTCGGGACAGAGGGACGGTCCATCCTTGCCGCTTTCGTCCACCATGGCTTGCAGCGTGGTCGAGAAGCTCGGACCGAGAATCGTAGCTTTTGCCCAAGGTACGGATGATCCGCCAGCGACGAGAGATCGACACAAGAAGCCCTCGAATTGCTTCAGCGGCGAGTTGTTCAAGGCGTCTTCGTCGAACCAAAGTAACAGAACGCCCTTGTACGGGACGCTCTCACGCCTTGACTTCGGCTCGAACCACTCAAACGGGACGACCTTAGGCGACTGCAATTCCTGTGCGGGATCCGGTGGAACGGCGGCGGGCCAGTAAAAGCCGACATGTTCCGAGTCGACGGGCGCGAAGCCCTCGGCATTCAAGCCGGCGAGGATCGCATAACGTGTGCGTCGTCGCGATTCGTGTTGCTCTGAATAAGGCGCTCCGGAGACAGGGGCGACCATGACAAGCAGAGGTTTGGGTAACTGCCATCCCAGCTCCGTTTCGTTCAACGGCGATTGGCAATGACCCTTCATGCGGTCTTTGACGCTGCGGTCTTTGATCGCGTCCGGCTGGCAGTTCTCGGGCTTGAGCTCGGGAGACCGCGCCAAGACATCGGCCACGGCCGCGAACGGGTCTTGCCATAACCGAGCATCCACATCCTGCACGCCCGCGCGCTGGGCTATGACGGCCTCGCTAGTCGGCGGCCGACTGCCCTCGAGCGGAAGCTGATGCGCCACAAAGTATGTGCCGGCTGCCGCCAGCAAGAGCCAGATAAAGCCATTGCCGCCGATATTCGGGCTCGGCTGCTTTGTGTCGGCTGCCATGGCCACTTCCCCGGGCCGCAACGCAAGGTGCTTCGAGCCGCACAGGATGAACGAGGACCCGGACACGCAAAGAGTTTGGCGAGCGGGCCCGTCCGTTCGATCCGGCGTGATGTCACTTCATCGAAACACCTCAGCGTTGGCGCTACGTTGGCTGCAAGATTGCATCAGAGCGACTCCAGATATTCTTCGACGCTGATCTTGGCATATCCCGGCCGGCTCGCCTCCGCAGCCGGGGCAAGCTCGACCTCAGGCGCGCTGTCGATGTTGTCGCTCGCAAGATTCTCCCAATCATGCTCGAAGATTTCGGCGAAATACGCTGCGAGCTTCGCGTCCTCGAAGAGGAGGCTCGCGTCGCGATTGAGCGATATGCCCTGCTCGGACCAGTTCTGGCTGCCGATAAGGACGCGCTGGCGATCGACCACCACGCCCTTGGTATGGCAGTTCTTCTGCACGCGGACGTTAGCCATATTGAAGCCGAAGGCCTGCAACCCTTCCAGATTGGCTCGCGCATCCGCCTGGTTGAGGATTCGGAAGATGATGCGCACCTTTACGCCAGCCTTCTGTTTCGCAAGCACCGCCGACAGCAGCTGTTTGAGCTTGGTCTGATTGTCGCCCGGGGCATTGAAGGTCTGGTTCTGGATGTAAAGCTCCTCCTTGGCGCTGTTCACCAGCGGCAGAACGAAGTCAAGGAAATTGTCCGGAGTGAGCAATGGTTGGACGTCAAAGACGCGCTCATCGTCCAACGGTTTGAAATATTGGAATTTTGCGGCTTTCTCGGCGGCGGTCACCGTGAAGGCCTCTTCCGGGACGAGGAGATCCGGGAACACGAATGCCTCCTCGTCGCCGACGCCGACGTTGTTCTTAAAATCGTTCTGGATATAGGTCTGAAATTGGCCGGTCAGACCGGGATGATCCACGATCGCGTGCCATTCCCGATTGTACTTTGACAGCCAAGAGCGATCCCAGGGTTTCTTCAATGGATTGATGGGCGGCGGCGGCTGGTTCGACGATTGCCAGTTGCCGCTTGAGAGCCAGAATGCAGTCTGGTCGCGAGCTGCTACCTTAATATGATACGAGCTCGCGACCCAACCGTTGACGATGCCGACCTTGACCCAAGCGATTTCGAACTTTTTCCTGAGTGCCTGCTGCAGCTTGTGAACAGTGTCTTTGTCTTTGAGATCGTTTTCCTTGGTCTTGTCGCCAAGGCTTTGTCCCGGCTGCAACGCCAGGGTCATCTTCTTGAAAGTCTTCTTGTGACCCGCCTTCACGATCGCGCCGACGATGTGCTGCGCGCCGAAATCGTACATACCGACCACTAGAGTTTTCGTGGTTCCGGTGAGGAAGGCGTTCAACTGCGCCCAACCCGCGTCTGGGCTGACGTGTGCGATCACGCGCATCTTGGCCTTCACGCGCGAGAGGTGGGCAGCGGGAGGAGGTTTGTAGACGATTTCCGCGGCGAGCGCGTCGACGTTGAGCGCAAGTGCTTCGGTGGCCGCCGACCCTTTCTCCGCGAAGATCAATTCCGGAATAGTCGGTCCCGTCACCTGCACTTTGAGGCCGCGGAACGTCGGCGGAAGCTCCTCCATCTTGGCTGCGTTCAGCTCAGCGACGGTTTTCTTCTGCCGCACTGTGACAACGAGCGCACGTTCGTTGGTGATGCGTCCGTCCTGGAACACATAGCCGAGGCGCACGCGCATCACGTTCGGCCGATTCTCTTTGAGCGCGGTCTGCGCGGCGGCGAGCATGTCCTGGGTATTACGGTCGTCGAGCTTCGCCGCCGGTGCAGGCGCTGGGCCGACCGGCGCCGACACCAGCACGGCCGCGGCGCCGGGCGCTGGCACGGGCGCAGCCACCCCGCCACCGACATTTATCGTAATGGTAACCGGGATGGTCGAAACTGCAGAACTATCCTGTCCAACCGTCGCTGCCGCTCTGCTTTCCCCGGGAGACGATATGGCGGTTACAACGGGCGGCGATACGAGCGGCGACACATCCTTGTCGCTCACCAGCATTGCATCGAATAGGTCACGCTGTGCCGGATTCGTTATCCGGGCACGAAGGTCCTTGATGATGCAGCTGATACGCACGCCTTCATTGGCGACCCACTTGATCCGATCCTCGCCCATTTCCGGCCGCCAGGGATGGCCGTCGACCGCCATGGTGCGACCGTCAGCGGTCTTAGCCGGAACGCCCGAATGATGTAGCGCGACGATTTCCCAACGGTCGTTGAACACGGCGGCCCCCGACGAGCCGGGTGCAGTATCGGTCTCGTAATGAATAAAATTCGGCAGTATGTCGACGATTTGGTTCTCGCGCAGGCTCACCTGCTTTGGTTCGCCGCCGGGGTGCTGAATGATATTGCCCCATTGCGCGGCGATTGCCTTACCCTCGTCCTCCGAGAGACGGTTGTTCCCGAAATCGCTGAGTGCGTGTCCCGTCGCATCCCGCCCGCGAACCGCTACCACAGCATAGTCGAGCGCTTGGTCGTTGAAGAAGAAAGTGTCGGGATCCAATTGGAACACTGAGCTTCCGACCAGTGTCCCGTCGCCGCGCCGTTGATAATTGAATTCGGCGAGCGAGCTGCGGGCGGATAAAGCGTTCTCAAGCACGTGGTGGTTGGTCATCAGCAGGCGCGGCGAGACCATGAAACCCGTCGCGAACGCCCCGGCCTGTCCACCGGACACATTGACCCAAATGCGAGCGATGGTGCGGCTGACGCGCAATCCTTCGTCCAAGAACGCCACACCCATGAGATCGTTTGTGCCGAGGATGCGCTCGAAAGCAGCCTCGGGCGGAAGACCCCGCGTTTCGCCCGCCATCACCGCGGAGGGCTTCTCGACTATCAGCTTTTTTTCGATGTCCATCCGCAGCCCACGACGATCCAGAAATTTCTGAATACGATCCGGGCTGTCTACGTCGAGATAGCGCTTCTGGGCGATGAGCCGCTTATTGCGCGCGCGCTGCGGCTGTCGTTCCGCGTAACGCTTCTCCGTTTGATCCAGCTGAAACTTGCTGAGCAACATTGAGCCCTCCCCTTACAAGTGCCCAGTCTGTTGCCACGAGAGATGTGGTCGAGTGTAACACGCCCTGCGGTTAACACCTATATGAACTTGAACGGCGCACGCGATCGTGTCCGCAGCAACTCCAGCCGTTGCCATTCAATTTCGCTATGACGACCTCGCTCAGCGAAAATGGACCTCGGGGGAACCGGCAGGAGCGGTCGTCGGAACGTTACACATCCGCCTTAGATCACCTAGGGTCCGCCGGTTGCTTACGACGTGATCTCCACAGGCCGTCAGGTCGTCGGGAGTGAGCTGGCAGAGCAATTTAAAGCCGGTTTGAAGGTCCTCGATCACGTGATCGAACAGAAGCGTGTCGATCACTTTCTGATTCCGGACACCCTCCACCCGTCTGCTCATCGCCTGATGCAGGTCTCGCACGCGTAGTACGAATGGAGAACTCGCGTTTGAAAGATTCAGCTGCCCATAAGAGAGATGGTATTTCTTGTAATACTGGTCCTTCGCGCTGATCCACGCTCCTCCGAACGTCGTGTCCTGCAACAAGAATACGGTTCGCTTGACGCGGCATACCAGGATCGTCGTCGCACACATCGGGCACGGTTCGAGCGAGGTATAAATCGTGGCGCCGCGCTGCAGAAAGTCTGCATCTTCCGCGCCATCGTCATAAAACATTTGCGTCCGGTAGTAATCTTCGACGGTGGTTGCCGGCGCACGGGGCCGTTTCGCCCCGATTCGCGCGATAGCCATTCGCAATGCTCTTTGTTCGGCGTGCTCGACGGGGCTTTGGTGCGCATGAATCTGATTGTGTTCGAGCGCCAAAACCTCGCCGTCGACGTTGTCGATGATGAGCGCGTGAATGTTCAATCCTTGAAAATGCGTCGGTTGAGTCGCGCTGCCGTCTCCGAGGCTGATCGGCGGATCGAACCGCAAGTAGAGCGAGGAGAGAAGCCCGAGAAAAGCAAGAGCATCGCGTTCGGCGTGGAATAATGAGAGGTCTGCAGCGCCGTCCATTGAGAAGCCTCCGAGGTTCGCGGCATGCGCAACTCAAATGCGCAACCTGCGGCAGAATTCCGCACTTGACAATTCAAAGGTGCAGCATTGAACTTATCGGTGCAATTGGATTTGCGCCATGTATGCGTGGGTAAGCCGCATTGTCCTACGATTGGCGCCAGCATCGGATGCGTGCTGACTGCTCGACCCGTGTATGAAATCACGGGGCCGATCGCATGGGCTACTCAATTCTACTTCTGAGGGTTTTGACGCACTCTATCATTTCGCTGACGACGCCGTCGCAAGGAAAGGGATGTCGATCATGCGCTACAGCCAACCTCTTCTCGCCGGAATAGCAGCAGTTGGCCTGATCATGCTGTCTGGACCGTCTGCGCAATCGCAGAGGCAAAAGATGCCGGTCGCCGCTGCTGCCGCCGCCAATCAAACGCAGCCGCCGCCCCTGAAATGCACGCCCGCCGCGAGCCCCGATCCCTTCCTTCCCGATCCTTTCAAGTTCAGGCTGGCGGGTGATTTCCCCGCGGGATTGCTGCCGATCGACGACAAGGTCAAAGACAGCATCATGAAGTCGGGGCTGCCGTGTCAGGAAAACGTGCGGCCAACGGGGCAGGAGTTTCTGGAAGCCGAGGGTCTGGAAAACCTGCAACGCGGTTTTGACTTCTACTCGTGGCGCACCTTTCTCGCCCTCAATTCACCCGCCGACGGAAAAACCTCCGTTGATCATGCGAAGGCAGACATGCCGGCGCGCTGGGAGGACATGGACAGTTTCAAGCCGCTGCTGGACGTCATGTTGCCGGCCAACCTGCAGCCGAAATGGCCGACTGACAGAGCCGGGATGGAGGCCGAGCGCAAGCGGCTGGTGCCGGAGCAATGCCGCGAGCTGCACCAGCAGTTTCCTGACAGGATGATCGTGAAAATGATCGAGGAAAGCTTCAACGAGCCGTTCAAGACCGGGCCGTTGATCGATCAGCAGGGCCACTACGCCGTCTTCGACATCCTGATGAATCGGGAGATGTTCAACTATATCACGACCAATCACCTCAATACCAAGGCCGGACAGACGAGCGCGGCCAATTCCGGCCTCACGGTGGACTTTCCGGCCGGCACGCATGACACGCTTGGCGCCTTCATGCTGAAAGTCTCCTGGAAGATTCTGGTGGAAGACGAGATCAAGGCGCAAAATTTCCACGCGGTGAAGGCGCTCGTCCTGATGCCGCCGCCCATTGACCCAAAAGCGAAGCGGAAATGTGTTGCTAAAACTCTGGGATTGATCGGCTTTCATGCGGTGCACAAGACCGTGGGCCGCCCGCAATGGATCTGGACCTCGTTCGAGCACATCAAGAACGTGCCGGACAGGGACGAGGTCACCGCAAGAACCTTCGACGGTCCGTACAGCTTCTTCAGCGTCAGCTGCAAGAATGACTGTCCGAAAGAGAACGCGACGCCGCCGCGGCCATGGGATCCCGAGCCTGCGCTGGAGTTACGGTTCCGGAAGGACGACTCATTCAAGAGTCAGATCGTTCGCGAGACGCCGCTCGGAAATGCGACCAAGAACATGAACAAGATCTTTCAAAGCATGTTGCAGGACAGCGTGTGGAAAAATTACATGCTGGTAAATACGCAATGGCCGAGCGCGTTTGCCTGCACGTCGCTGCGCTCGCTAAGCTTCACTGCGCCCGCACCCAAGAACGATTTCGTGAGGCAGCCCGACATGACGTGCTCGCCCGCGCCGACGTTCATGGCGAACTCCACCCTGGAAACCTACAGCCAGGGCGATGTTCCGCAGGCGTCGTCAAGTTGCATCGGCTGTCATGGCAACGCGGTGAGCTTCCAGACGGGTCCGTCGAACCCGAAGCCTGGCACCATCAATCTCAACCAGTCGGATTTCACGTTCATGCTGGAGAAGGCGCAGTAGGCCAACCGGTGTAATCACGCCGCTATCAGTTGGACTCTAATGGTGGGGCCCACTATGGAAACGCTACCGAAGCATCGGCACGATGATCGATCAGGCGCGACGCGCTCGGAACTAGAGGGCGCATTTTCGCGTCGTTCACTGCTCGGCGGCACGGTAACGGTAACTGCAGCGGCGGCCGTAGCGCCCATCGCCGGTTCGGCCTATGCCGCGGGACCGGACGTGGATTCGAAGCAGGACATGATGGCATTCCTGCTGCTTTCCGCTGCGCTCACCGGGGTTCACGTGGTGAATCTGGCGCCCGAATTCAGCCAGGATAGTACGAAAGACATATTGGATCAGGACCCCGGCGTCGATCCGATCAATGTCAAGAACGACTATTTCAAGTGGATTGCCGTCAACGACTCGACGTCGTCATTCGGCAAACTGATTCAGATTGCCAAGGACAATCGTCAGTCGGCAACCGGTATCCTCGCGGCGGTGAACGCCAGCGATGACGATACCAAATTCCTGGCCCGCAGTATTGTCCTGCTCTGGTATCTGGGCTCCTGGTACAAGCCGGGAGATCTGAAGGCCAACGCCGCTACGCCCGGAACCCGCGCACCTACTCCGTCGGTGGTCGTCTCTTCGACGGCATACACTCAGGGATTGGTCTGGCAAATCGTGGGAGCCCACCCGATGGGCTACAGCAATTTGCAGTTCGGTTACTGGTCGCGCGATCCGAACGATCCGAACAATCCAGCTGAAAAATCGAATCGCGGCGTCATCACCGCAACAATTCCCTGAGGAGGCGATTGTGGCCGACGATTGCATCATGTGCGATGTCGCGATCATCGGATCCGGATTCGCCGGGTCCTTGATCGCCAAAGAATTGAGTCAGAAGCCCATCGATACCGCCAATGGGAGGCGACGTCTCAATATCGTTATTCTAGAGGCGGGCCCGGGGGTTCTGCCGAATTTCAACGAGTATCTGGGACGGTTCTACAAGGCGACCATCAAGGTGCCGGAAAGTCCCTACCCCCCAACACTCACCGAAACCGATAAGGATGGCAAGGTGATTAATATTAATCCGGCGAAGCTCGCCGCCGGAAGGCCCAACTCGCGCACGTTATCCGCGTCCAACTGGAAGGATACTAATCAAGCCTACCTTGATCAGACGCAAAGCAAGCGTCCCTTCAAAAGTACCTACGACCGCCTTGCCGGGGGCACATCGCACTGGCTCGGCTCGACACCGCGGCTCGTGCCGAACGATTTTCGGATGAAGACGAAATACGGCAAAGATCAGCCGACCTTTTCGGATTGGCCGATCGACTACAATACGATCAGCCCGTACTACGATAGAGCGGAAGCTGAGCTCGGTGTGTCCGCTGACGTGAAGGAGCAAAGTTTCTGCGATATCACCTTTTCCAAGGGCTACACCTACCCGATGCCCAGGATTCCGCCTTCGGTGTCCGACCAACGCATTGGCGACGCCCTTGCACAGTTGACCGCTGAAGAGACCAACTTTCTCGGAATGGGCAAACCCGTGACCGGGTTCAGGCTGCGGAGCGTGCCGGCGGCCCGCAATTCCCAGCCGTATCGAAATCGCCGCGCCTGCGCGGGTAATACCAATTGCATTCCAATTTGCCCAATCCAGGCCAAATATGATCCGACCATTACGTTGAACGAAGCGACAAACAACGGCGCGAAGCTGAAGGAACGTACAGTTGCCAGTGAGATTCTGGTTGATGAGAATAATCTTGTCAGCGGGATCAACTTCATTACGTACGAGAACGAGCTTGGTCCGAAAACGGGAAGTGGTTGCATCAAGGCCAAGATATACGTGATCGCCGCGAACGGCATTGAGACGCCGCGGCTCCTGCTCATGTCAAAGAATGGGGGCCAAACTGCCAATGGCGTGGCCAATAGTAGCGACATGGTCGGGCGAAATTTGATGGACCACCCTCAATACGTCACCTGGGGATTGCTGCCTGCAAACTCAAAGCCAGCATATCCTTATCGAGGTCCGCTCATTACCTCTGCTATTGGCGATCTCGCTGACGGTCCATTCCGCGCCACGCGCGCCGCCTTCCGGGTCAGTTTCGGAAACGAAGGTTGGAATTTCACGGTTGGCGGTGGCGCGTTCGGCGCCGATCCCCACGTGACGACGCTGGATTTCATCAATGGGATGAATTCCAGCGGGCTCAACAAGAGGAAATTCAGTCAGCTGGCAGCCGACAACAGCGCGCTGCTTGGCGCTGGCCTCGCTTCGACGCTCAGCGATCTGATTTCGCGACAGTTCCGGATCGCATTCGCGTGCGAGCAAAATCCCGACCCCAACAATCGGGTAACGCTGTCCTCGTTCACCGACGCGTTGAATTTACCGCGTCCGCAGATTGCCTACGACATCTCTGACTATACGAAACAGGGTATCGTCACCGCCGTTCGCATGAAAAGGCTGATCTTCGGCAAGCTCAAAGCTGAGGACTTCACCGAGCCTCATGAAGGCGATCCCGCCGGCTTCGATGAGACGATTGACGGCAAACTGGAACAACTAACTTATGGCGGCGCGGGTCACGTCATGGGCACTTACCGTATGGGCGATGATCCGAAGACATCAGTCGTCGATTCCTGGCAGCGCTCGCATGATCACCGGAACCTTTATCTGGTTGGAAGCGGCACCTTTCCGACCGTGGGTACCGCCAATCCAACGCTCACTCTTTCGGCACTGGCGCTCCGAACTGCGGACAGCATTGTCAAAGATTTCAAGCGCACGTGACGGCAGCATTTCAGGTGCAGGTTCGTGCCGATCTTGCTTGAGTGGCTTTGATCGAATGAAGCGTAGTCGGCCGGTGTGACGGCACATCACGCCGGCCGCCTGGTCGCGCCACGATTTGGGCGCTTCGCACCACCATTTCCAGGAATCTTCGCGACGCCATCCGACAACATGGTGAGGATCGAATTCGTTCCAGGAGCAATGACGAGCGCGGACGGTCAGGCGGCCGGCAAGGCGCGATCGATGAGACGGCGTGCCTCGTCGGGAGCGATTTCGCTCGTTCCGTACATGGCGCCGTGGCGGTTCTCAAGCCGCGTGCACGCAAACTGACTGGCGGTCTCGTGGCCGACGCTTTCGCCCAGCGCCGCCGCCGCTGCCACAAGCGCGAGGCGATTGACTGCCGCGCGGGCGTCAGCCTCGGGATTCTCCGCCGAAAACGCCTGCTCCACGAAAGCGAGCGCCGCCAGCGCGCCCGATAGATCGGCGGTCTCTTCGGCGAGCGCGGCCAACACCTCGCGCGCCGCCTCACGTTCGCGGCCGACTGCACGCAGCACGTCGAGGCACATCACGTTGCCGGAGCCTTCCCAGATCGCATTGACCGGCGCCTCGCGGTAGAGCCGCGGCAATAGGCTCTCTTCGACATAGCCGTTGCCGCCGAGACACTCCATGGCCTCGCCGATAACGCCGCCCGCGCTCTTGCACACCCAATATTTCACCACCGGCGTGAGCAAGCGGGCGCGCGCGGCCTCGCGTGGATCGCTCGCGGCGAGATCGAACGAGCGGGTAAGCCGCATGACCAGCGCGGTTGCGGCGTCCACCTCGAGGCAGAGATCGGCAAGCACCGTTCGCATCATCGGTTGCTCGACGAGATGCTTTTGAAAGACAGTGCGGTAGCGCGCGTGATGGATCGCCTGCGCGAGCGCCATGCGCATGATGCCGGCGGATGCGATGGCGCAATCGAGCCGTGTCAGCTGCACCATATTGATGATGGTGGGCACGCCTCTGCCCTCCTCGCCCAAGCGCCAGGCGAACGCGTCCACGAACTCGACTTCCGAGGATGCGTTCGAGCGGTTGCCCAGCTTGTCCTTGAGGCGTTGGTAATGAAGTCCGTTGACCGACCCGTCCGGACGGAAGCGCGGCATTAGAAAGCAAGTGAGCCCGCCCGGCGCCTGCGCCAGCACCAGGAAGGCATCGCACATGGGCGCCGACATGAACCATTTGTGACCGGTGATGGCGTAGCCATCGCCGGTAGGCTGGGCGCGCGTGGTATTGGCGCGCACGTCGGTACCACCCTGCTTTTCGGTCATGCCCATGCCGAGCGTGATCCCGAGCTTCTTCCACCACGGCCGGAATCGCGAATCGTAACGGCGCGACATGATCTTAGGCATGAGCTTTCCCACGAGCTCGCGCTCGAGCGCGAGCGCCGCCACCGCCGCGTGGGTCATGGTGACCGGACAGAGGTGCCCGGTTTCGATTTGCCCGGCCATGTAGAAGCGCGCGGCGCGCAGCACCTGCGCGGGCGCGGCCGCCAGCGTTACATCTTCGCGCCAGGTCGACGCCGCCAAACCCGCAGCGATGCTCTCGGTCATGAACCGGTGGTACGCGGGGTGAAACTCGATGACGTCGCGGCGAAAGCCCTTGGCGTCGAATGCTTTCAGCTCGGGCACATGCTCGTTGGCCGCACGCGCGAGGTCGAACATCTCGGCCGTGCCCCAATGCTTGCCGAAGTCGGACAGCCCCGAGGCATCGCCTCCGCCGCCGTTTGCCGCGACCGCATCCTGGAGCGGCCGATCGCTGTCGTAGAGGTTAACGTCGACATAGGGCGGCGATTGATTGAGCACCTCCTCCATCCGCATCGCCCGCTCCATGAGCGCGCCGGTTCGGCGCACGCATGCATTGATAACGCGAATTCCGCTCCGGGTGCAGACCGAGACTGCGTCCTGTTGTGCGTGAGCATGCGGCCAGCGCGATGTGCTGCCTTCCCCATTTGGGGGTTACTGGCCGTACTGACAGATCAGAGCCCCCTCACCCATTCTTCATATTGTAACAATGAGCAGCCCTCTCCCCGCCGGGGAGAGGGCATGAGCGGCGACGATTGGCCAACGAAACATCCACAACTGCTTTACCGGCCGCGCCCTGCGCTCCCTTGCGGCTGCCGCCCGCCGGGCCTATAGAAGCGGCTTTAATGAACATCGCCGCCAAGTCCACCTTCGTCCTCAGCCAGCGCCATCTGTTGGGGATCGAAGGGCTTTCGCGCGAGGAGATTCTGGGGCTGCTCGATCTCGCCGAGGATTTCGTCGAGCTTAACCGCCAGATCGACAAGAAGCAGGTTTCGCTGCGCGGGCGCACGCTCATCAACCTGTTCTTCGAAGTCTCTACCCGCACCCAGGCCTCCTTCGAGCTCGCGGGCAAGCGGCTCGGCGCCGATGTCATGAACATGTCGGTGGGCTCCTCTTCCATGCGCAAGGGCGAGACGCTGATCGATACCGCGATCACGCTCAACGCCATGCATCCAGACATCATCGTGGTGCGCCATCACGCCTCGGGCGCGGTCGAGCTCTTGGCCAGGAAGGTCGATTGCTCCGTCATCAACGCGGGCGACGGCTCGCAC
>Ga0126384_10001440_pt1 | contig 14123 bp, 13 predicted proteins | sample PanSoiMetPlot_36_FD_92543 | JGI IMG/M metagenome (GOLD analysis project Ga0126384, IMG submission 92543) | Tropical forest soil microbial communities from Panama - MetaG Plot_36 | ecosystem: Environmental > Terrestrial > Soil > Tropical forest > Bulk soil | place: Panama | collected 2016-02-17 | reverse complement strand
GCCAGGCTAGGCGTGAGCCATCGGGACTGAGCCGCGGCGACGAGTAGAAGTCATTACCGGAAACCAGTACCTGCCTGTCGCCGTTTGCCAGATTGATGCCCGCCAGGGTATTGACAGCTTCACGCCCCGCCACCATGTGATCTTCGCAGACACAAATGATCCGACCACAACGACGGTCCACCACCGCATCGGCATAACGCAGGTCCGCAGTAGGCGTGAGTGGTTGGGGCGTGACAATGCCAGGTTGGCGATAGAGACGCTGGTCAGCAAAATGCACAAAATAGAGCGTCCCGTCGCTGACCGTGAAAGCACCGCCGCCATACTCGTGGACGCGCGTGCGCACGTTGAATGGGACAGGTGTCACATCACTGCTGCGCCCGTCCGGCGTCCGTCGCACAACGACGCTGCGTCCACCCTCGGCTGGGCGCAACTCAACCCAGTAGATATCCTCACCGTCAAGGGCGATTTGCCCGAGCCCGACCGTTCCAGAAACGATCAGGTCAGAGGTAATTGGCGACTTCCACGAGCCGTAGGGCGCTACTTCAGCGGAAGCCATGGTGTTCTTCACTCTCCGCCGATAGCGGTCAGTCCCGCCCGGGCGCATTCAATGTCCTGTGCCTCGGTTCCGCCGCTGGCGCCCACACCACCCAACAACTCCCCTTTCATGACCAACGGCAACCCGCCGCCGGCAAGCAAGAGCGGTCGGCCAGTCAGGCCCCCAATGCTACCGAACAATAGCGGCCGCGTCTGGGCTAGTTCCGCGATCTCCGCCGAAGCGCGCTGGAATGTAGCGGCGGTGAATGCCTTGCTCTGCGCCACCCCCGCAGTCAGCCAGCGTGCACCGTCCATGCGCGCCAGAGCGACCAAGTTGCCAGCGGGATCGACGACTGCGAGGCTCATCGCCCATCCTTGTTGTTGGGCCTTCGCTTTGGCTCCTGCAATGAAACGCTCCGCGAGTTCTAACGTCAGTGCCATGAGATTTCCCTCCTTTTTCGTTTCCTACTCCGACAATCAGGCGTTACTGTTTATACTATGTGGGAGTCAAGAAAAAGACAGGTCAGAGATGATGGGACTGCGACTCTGCGCTGGGGGCAGACCGCTATGACGAGCGGACTTTCTCGCCTCTAGGGAGAGCATCAAGTGTCAGCACGGGGGATTTTGCTTTACTCCAGGGGGAGAAATTTTACTATTAAATACCCTAATCAGAAAAAACAATTTAATTCACGTTCATTTATGTTGCTCAGCCTAACCTCCTCTGGTAGGTTCTTTCTCAATAAGAGCAACGATATGTGAGTAATGAACGCGATTCCCACGTTAGATAGCTCACACGTCCTCTTCAGTTCACCGCCAGGTCCTCCCCAACCAGGTGGTGTTCCAGAGCCCGTAGGTTTCCCCTCCTTTACCCTACGGGCTCTTTCCTTTTCGCTTCCTACAATTCCTTGCGAGCACGCTTTGCTCTCACGCCGGCAGAGGGGAGCAAGTTCAGCCACAGACTCGTTTTGCTTGACGACCGCAGGCTCCCGGCCGCTCAGCCGCGGGCGGCCAGGAAAAGGGTGAAGCCGCCGATCGCCCAACAGTAATAGGCAAAGACCGACAGCCGACGCGAGCGGGTCATATTGAGCAGAACGGCAATACTCCAGTAGCCGACTACCATAGCAACTAAAGTGCCCACACCGTACGCGAGCGGGTCAAAGGCTGTCATCGCTTCATGGCGATGGGCGATCAACTCTAAGACAAACGCTCCAGTTATCGCCGGAATCGAGAGTAAGAACGAATAGCGCACTAGTAGACCACGCTCCAAGCCGAGAAAGACTCCCGCAGCGATGGTCGCGCCGGAGCGCGAGAGCGAGGGAATAATGCCTAGGCCTTGCGCAGTACCAATCACTAGGGCATCGACGACCCCCATCGCTGATAAGTCTCGTCCTCGTGTCGTGACTCGGTCGGTGAGAAATAGGAGGATGCCGGTCACGATGAACCACTCGCCGATCCCGTAGACATCGCTAAACATGGCTTCGAATTGTTTGCGGAACAACAAACCTATTACCGCTGTCGGCACCGAGCCAACGATCAACAACCACAGCAGGCGACGCGAGTCCGCCGTATCCCTCCTGGTAGAGGAAAAGAGGGACATGGCCATCCCCCACAGATCCTGCCAGAAGTAAATACATACTGCCACGAGCGTGCCGATGTGCAGAGTCACGTCGAATAATACTCCCGGCTGGGAAAAGCCCGGGATGACACTCTGCGCCAGGGCGAGATGACCGGAACTACTAACGGGGAGAAACTCGGTCAGTCCTTGTAGGAGACCAAGCAAAACCGCATACACAAGCGACGACATGACACCTCCCCAATCGAAATCAGAGGACTGACTAATGAGAACTGAGTAGTGAGTAATGAGAGTAGCGGATGAGAAGCATAATACTTCAATAGCTCAATGGCTTAATGCCCCTAATGATCAATCCTCCCGGCAGCTCATGGCTGAAGGGTGACTCGCATGATAAGGAACAGAGCGTATGCGTCAACAGTGGCTCTGGATGATGGTGGGGATTACCGGAACTCTACTTCTCTCGCCCTTTGCTTTTTCTGCTCCTCCAATCCAGATTCAGAAGCTCGTGAGCCACGGTGTAGCAAGCGGCGATGTGACCGACAGCACAGCGGTGATCTGGGCACGCGCCGCTGAAGACACCACCCTGTTGGTCGAGTATGCCACTACCGCAGAGTTCAGTGATGCTCAGAACGCTGGCGCGCTGCCGGTCTCTGCCGCGACGGACTTCACTGGCACGGTCACCTTGACCGGCTTGCAGCCCGCTACCCGCTATCATTACCGAGTTCGGGCCCAAGGGGCGGAAGTTGCAGCAAGTGAAATCGGCTCCTTCATCACTGCACCTGCAGCGGATCAACCACGCGACGTCACTTTTATCTGGGGTGGAGACCTGGGCGGACAAGGATTTTGTCGGCAACCAGCGTACCTCATCTTCACACCGATGAAGATGGTGGAGGCGGATTTTTTCATCTTTGAAGGGGACACTATTTATGCGGACTCTCCGTGCACGTCCCCGCCGAACGCGCCTGGCGCTGATTTTAAAGCCGTCTCGCAAGCGGAGTTCTGGGCCAAGCATAGGTATCAGCGTGAAGATCGACTCTTCCGGGAGTTCCTCGCTGTGACGCCGGTCTATGCGATATGGGACGATCATGAGGTCAGAAACGACTTCGCCGGCCCGACCGAACCGCTCACGCCTTTAGGGCTCAAGGCTTTTCTCGATTACTTCCCGATCCAGCGAGTGACCGAGGAGCCACAGCGACTCTACCGCTCGTTCCGCTGGGGACAATCTTTAGAACTTTTTGTCCTCGACACCCGGCAGTACCGCAGTCCCAATCGTCAAGCCGATGGTCCGGACAAGACCATGCTCGGCCCGGCACAACTGCGTTGGCTGCTTGACCGCCTGGCAGCTTCGACCGCGACCTGGAAGCTCATCGTTTCGAGTGTGCCTCTTTCGGCTTACACCGGGAGCATGCTCACGGGCAATGATAGTTGGGGGAAAGGAGAATTCTCCGACGGCTTTGACACGGAACTTGGCAAGATCGTCGCCACCCTGCGGGACCGTCACTTGCGTAACGTGGCATGGATCTCGACTGATATTCACGTGGCACGGATACTTTCTTACGATCCCGACCAAGACGGCACGGCCGACTTCCACGAGTTCATCTGCGGTCCGCTGAGTGCTATCACCGGCAACTTCGATCCCCTCGATCAGACCTTCCATCCCAGCATTCTCTACCAAGAGACCAAGTTCTTCAATTTCGGCGTGGTGAAGATTGATGGTAAGAGCGGCACGCTCAGCGTGGAAATTCGTGACCAGGACGGGCAGGTTCACTTCACACTGACGCTCCCAGCGCGGTAAGACTCTTACTCCGATCCGCTCCTGCACCAGCAGGAGCGGGAGAAGAAGATTCCTTCTCCCACTGGGAGAGGGCTAGGGTGAGAGTCATACCGTAAAAATATGCACCGCTGCTGCGGCGTTTTCGCCGCGGATCACCCCGCCGCCATTTTCAGTGAGGCCAACCCGCGCGCTGGAAACCTGGCGTTTCCCGGCCTCACCACGCAGTTGCCAGAAGATCTCAGCGATCTGTGCGACACCGGTAGCACCAACTGGGTGGCCTTTGGCAAGGAGCCCGCCACTGGGATTAACCGGCACGCGACCGCCGAGCGCAGTCACGCCGTCATCGATCAGCCTTCCCCCTTCACCGGCGCGGCAGAGATCCAAGTCCTCATACGCCAGCAACTCCGCCGGAGCGGTGGCGTCGTGCACTTCGACAACCTGGAGTTCTTGCGGACCGATCCCGGCCAGTGCATACGCCTTCCGCGCTACCTTGGCGACGACGTTTGGCGTATGCGGGGCGTGATCCTCGCTTGAACCGAGCACCGACGCGCGCACGAGAACCGGTTTGGTCGTCAATTGTCGCGCTTTCTCAGTAGTCGTCACCAGTACGGCAGCAGCGCCGTCACCGATCGGTGAACACATCATGCGAGTCAACGGCTCAGCGATCATTGGCGCAGTTAGCACTTCTGCGACCGTGCGCGGGGTTTGGTATTGCGCGTGCGGGTTCAAGCTCCCGTTGGTGTGGTTCTTGGCGGCGATGCGAGCGAACTGCTCACGAGTTGTGCCGTAGCGCGCCATATGCTGGCGGGTAATATTGGCATAGTAATCCATGAACACACTACGCGCCTCGCCGGCGCCAGCGCTCTGTTCGCCGCTCATCTGTCGGGCGAACTCGTCAGCCAGCTCAACGTCGATGCCGCTACCGATGGCTGCAAAGGTGCGCTTCTTGTCGGGATGGAAGAGTTTTTCCATGCCTACGGCAAGAACTACGTCGTACATCCCCGAAGCGACGTAGAGCCAGGCCAGGTGAAAAGCGGTTGAGGCGCTGGCACATGCATTCTCAGTATTGATGACCGGAATACCGCCGATGCCCATCTCGCGCAGGACCACCTGCCCGCGTACGCATTCTTGGCCAGTGATGAGTCCGGCCACCGCATTACCCACGGCCGCCGCTTCAATAGCGTCTTTCTCAATCCCAGCGGAACGTAGGGCTCCCTCCACGGCCTCACGGGCGAGATCCTTCATGCTTCGCCCTACATGCTTACCAAAGCGGGTCATCCCCGCGCCAATTACCGCGACCTGTCGCATACTGGTCTCCTCCTGCATGCGTGATAGGGTAGAAAGTCTAGCAGGTAGAGGAATCGACAGAAAGGAGACCGACAATGGAAGACGCTCTGGCAATCCTGGGACAATGGATCGGATTGGTGAAGGCGGCGAAGTTTGCCATCGGCGAAGTAAGCCGTGACTGTGAAGAACAGGTAGCTGCGGGCATCGTCTCCATGGAAGAGGACTTCCGCGAGGCGGTGGATGCCGTGTTTGAGGCGCTGAGCACCCTCCAGGTGCGTCTCGAAGAGCAGGAAGAGACGCTGGAAGAAGAACTAGATGAGGACGAAGAGGAATCCTGAAAAACCAGCGTGGAGCAGTGTAGCCACCCGTTGGCGAAACCATAGAGCAGACCCACTTCAGTGGCGCCGTTTGTGTGAACCAAGGGGATCGCTGCTGGTGATGCCATCCAGCCGTTTGAGCAACTCTTGCATCGCTCACGTCAGCACCTTGTCCTTGTGGTAGATCAGGCTCAAGGATCGCCTAAAAAACAGATCCTTGAGGGTCAACGTCGTCATCCTCCCTTCTTCCGCTTCCCTGGCGGCGCTGTGGATAGGAAGTTGACAAATCAATTTTTGTTAATATATAGGCAATGTGTCTGTTGTTGCTAAAGTTTTCTTTCCGTTGCGTGAAGAATCAACCGCGCAGGTAGCGCGTTGGTTTCATGCGTTGTCCGATGAGACACGTCTACAGATCATTGACCGCCTCAGTGAGGGCGAGCAATGCGTCTGCGATCTCACGGACCTACTGGAGACCAGGCAGTCGCGTCTCTCGTTTCACCTCAAGACGCTGAAAGACGCCGGCATTCTCAAGGATCGGCGCGAAGGGCGCTGGGTGTACTACTCGCTCAATCCGGAAACGGTTGAGGAACTGGAGCAGTTCGTCAGCGGGTTAAAGGCATGCTGCCGCAAACTACGGAAGGTGTCGCGATGTTGTAAATAAAGGACTCTTTCGTCCGATTTCCCAAAAGAACAATATGCCAATAAATAAACCCGAGGTAAACAACAGTGCGAGCAGTGAGAAGTCCATGCGAGAAGCTACGGACGACGGAATAGATCGTTTTCCCTTCCTGAGCGGTTTCTATCGCCATGCAGTAAACCTGTAACTCATTTGATCGGGTCAGCTCTATATAAGCCCAAATCCGCGGGTAAGGAAGTGAAAAGTGCGGTTTCTATCGATAAACACAGGCTTTCCGTCGTTTCGGGTTTCACCTATTGAGTGAAGTGCCAAAATCACCAAAAAGCACTGTAGGGCCGATGAACATTGAGCGAAATTGATTTCATCCGTTTCTTACCCGCGGATTCAGAATAAGCAAAGACGGCTGACGTCTAGAGAAAGGAATCGAGGAGTAGTGAACGAAGAGAGGCGATTGTCACGTCGCAAATTCCTCGCTCAGTTAGGCAAAGGTAGTGCTGCAATTGCACTCACTGCTTATACACCAATAGCTCTCCTGCCATCTTTGGTACAGACTGAAGCTCAGCCGAGCAAATCAGTAGACGAATTGATCTACGCCTCAGCCGCGGCACTAGCCAAAGCTATTCGCGACAAACAGGTCTCTGCCGAAGAAGTGGTCAACGCCTTCCTGCGGCGCATTGAAGCAGTCAATCCCAAGCTCAATGCTCTTGTACAACTGACCGCTGAAACGGCTCGGCAGCAGGCGCGTGAAGCGGATATGACTCTCGCCCGGGGAGAACTTAAAGGACCACTGCACGGCGTGCCGTTCACGGTCAAGGATACGATCGAGACGGCCGGTGTAATCTGCGCAGCAGGCACGAAAGGGCGTGCGTCCTTCGTTCCGACCCGGGACGCTACTGCTGTCGCACGTCTCCGTGCTGCCGGAGCGATTCTCCTGGGCAAGACCAACGTGCCAGAGCTCGGGCTCATCTCCGAATGTGACAACCTCGTCTATGGACGTACAAATAATCCCTATGACGTGTCGCGTATTCCTGGAGGGAGTTGCGGTGGCGAGGCAGCTCTTCTTGCAGCCGCCGCAGTTCCTCTGGGTCTGGGTAGTCAAGACATAGGGTTGTCCGCCCATTACTGCGGCATTGCTGGCCTCAAGCCGACGACCAAACGCGTACCCCTGACCGGTCATTTCCCGCTTCCTACTTTCGGGGTGACAAGTCATCAACAGGCAAGGGGAGGGACCATGTGGCAGATCGGTCCAGTGGCCAGATTTGTCGAAGACCTGAACTTAATCCTGTCCATCATTGCTGGGCAAGACGGGCTCGACCCAAACACCGTTGCCATGCCTCGGGGCGACCCCCGAACAGTGGAACTCAAGAGTCTGCGGGTCGCTTTTTATACAGAGAACGAAGTTGTGTCGCCAACGTCCGACACGGTCGATACTGTGAAGGCAGCCGCCAAAGCACTTGCCGATACCGGTCTGACCGTAGAGGAAGAGCACCCCGAACGGCTTAAACAATCATATGAACTCTTTCTGCGTCTCTCCTTTTCAGAACCTACAGTACGCTGGGTAGAGCAGATGCTAGAGAAGGCTGGGACCACAGAACCGCATCCCTGGACACAGTGGTTCATCAAAATGGCGCATCCCAACAAAAGAGAGCGTGGAGATTTACGAACGTTGGCTGGCAGCGTAACCAGTTATCACAGTTCCTTGTTTACCTTTCTGGAGAAGCACGATGTAATCCTCTGTCCGGTGAGTCCTTACCCTGCTCCTGTCCATGGCGTTGGACCTAATGATGACCAAACCCTGGCCTGGAGCTACCTTGCAGCTTACGCCATGACCGAATTACCGACGGTAGTTGTTCGTGTCGGCGCCTCACCTGAGGGGTTACCTATTAGTGTTCAGATCGTAGCGCGTGAGTGGCGGGAGGACGTTGCCCTCGCAGTGGCTCAGCACCTCCAGATTGCTTTGGGCGGCTGGCAACTGCCGCAGACCTAAGTGGAACAACCAGGAGAGACTTGCATGAGTAAATAGGAGAGTTGTACTAAAGTGACATGCCTGCCTAGGAGGACGTTATGAAAAAAGCAGCATGTCTCTGCAGCGTGTTTTCTCTCATCCTGGTGATCTGCAGCGAAAAGTTCGGGTGGGCGCATGTGAACCCTGGGGACACTCTCACCAAAGACAATGTGGCCCAGGCAGCGGAGTTACTAACCCCATCGACGCTGTGGATGGTCGTGCGTGGGATGCCGATGACAATCCGCGAGACCCAGAAGGTCGTGTGGCCAAAAGCGTATAAAGAGGCGACTGATAAGTATTACGGACAGGTTAAGCTCTCAGTGGACGGCAGAGCACTCTACAACTACGTAGCCGGCGCACCTTTTCCTTCCATCGATCTCGGCGACCCCTTCGCCGGGTTCAAGATCATGTGGAACTATGAACAGAACCCGTACATCATCGACAACGCTGGCACGACCTTCATCAATGAATTAGTAAGCAGCCAAGGGGAGGTGCTGGCAACCTATGCGAACCTCTGGCGACGGATGACGTGGCTCGGCCGTCTCTATCTGGACCCCAAACCAATTGTTCCTCATAACCCTCCTCTGCACCACAGCAATCTGCTTGGACCGCTGTCTTTCCCCCAGCTGCACAAGGGGACCATGTTACTATCGCTGTCCTATCTCCCGCCGGATATGCCGGACGACACCTACACCTACGTTCCCCAAGTACGTCGGGTGATGCGACTCGGTATTGCGAACCGGGGAGATAGCGTCTGGGGGACAGACTTTGACGTTGACTCCTACTGGGGGTTTAACGCCAAGCTAGGGTACTGGACCTTCCGCGTATTAGCGGAGAAAGAGATCCTGGCAGTTGTGCACAGTGGCAAATATGGAGATCGTTCGGTATGGTGCGCACCGAGAGATGGGAAGCATGGGATTGCCGCTGCTCTCCCGTGCGTCTCTTGGGAGAAACGCCGAGTGTGGGTCGTGGAAGGCTTACCCACTGGTTACCCTCGTCCCTACTCGTACTCTAAGCGGGTGCTATACATCGACCAGGACTTCTTTGCTCCTCTCATTCAGGAACTGTACGACCAGCATGGGGAATTGTGGAAAAGTCTGCTCCTGTGCTTCTTCTCTGCCAAGTGGCCTTATGGAGGGTATCCAGTCTGGCCCCTCAACGGTGGGAAGTATAACTATGAGGACGAATGGCCGTTTATCCCTAATGGCCTCATGGTCGATCTCCAACAAACGCAAGCCACCACGTTCGACGCGCCAGGGGGAATGAAAAGTATTTTGGAGGGAAAGACAGAGTGGTATTTCAACGAGGACATCCCCACCAATACGCCAGAGGTGTATAGCCCCAATTATCTGATCCAGAGTGGTAGGTAAAACTAGCAACTGCTCTTCAGGATAACTCGTTGAGCAGCGCTTTGGCTTCTTGCAAGTCCTTCGTGTCAAACCCTTCGGTGAACCAATTGTAGATTTCCGCCAGTATCTGCCGAGCTTCGGACTTTTGTATAGTGCTATCCAGGTAATGCTGTAGCCCTCATGAGGTTGTAGTGGCATAGGAAATATTTGATAGCACCAATATGGTTACTGAGCTTCTTGGAGAACGATAATGTTGCCCGTGCTAAGCGGGAGACCCGTTGCCGCAATGTGCAGTTGAACCATTCGAGGTGATTGGTCTTGCGAGCCAGCTTGGTAATGGCACGGCTTTGCCCTGAGGGAATCACGCCATTGTAGACGTCATAGCGATCGGTATAGAAGGTAGCGTGCTGCCGATACACTTCAGAATCTTCTGCCATAAGTCTACCGCGCTCTGGCGACTGCGATCACCAACATGAAAAGCTAGCACTTGCCGTGTCTGCGCCTCCAAAGCGATCCGGAGCCATTGGCGGTTGGCCTTCTTTCCGACAAAACTCCACAGCTCGTCCACTTCGGCCTCTAGCTGGCGCAATATCACCGTTCGGGGCCTGCTGTCGGCTGAACATATAGATGATCAGGAGCGGCGGCAAAGCGCTCAACCATAAAGTGTAAGAGCCAGCGGAGGCCGACCCCTACCACACGGCAGATCCCCCGTAACGAGATTCTTCTAGCAAGAGTCGTTCAATTAATGCCCGTTGCTCGTCCGTGATACTGTGAGTTTCCGGGAGTAACACAAAGGCCCGGCCATAGGCCTTGCATCTGTGGTTTTGTTTCCCCCTATGAATGTGGCCGTTCCTTTTATACTGCCTCGATCCACATCGTGGACATGCCTCTCTCTCGACCATCGCGCTCTCCCCGACCTCCGCCTCTCGATTTCTGCCGCTGGCCAAGCGTAGCACGGATGCCGAGAGAGCACTACCTGGATCGCACTACCGAAGCGCGGGGGAGTTGGCTCCTTCCCATAAGAGACGCGAGACCTCCTTGCAAAGTCTCCTCTTCTGCCGCAAGATCTGCCCGCAGACTGCCTGAAGGATCGGGACACGAAAGGAAGGGGAGAAAGGAATGGTGACGAACCGCACGATCGATACCGTCATGCGTATCCTGCGCGAGGTCGCGCCATCCTGGTCGGCACCGGTAGTGAGTCAAATGGCCTCGCTCTCGCGTGATCCTTACTTAGTGTTGATCGCCTGCCTGCTGAGCCTCCGGACTAAAGATGAGACTACCGGTCCGGCGGCCCGGCGTTTGTTCGCCTTAGCTGACACGCCGAATAAAATGTTGATGCTGACGCCAGCGCAGATCGAGCATGCCATTTACCCAGTGGGGTTCTATAAAACTAAAGCGCAGACCGTGCTTGCTATCTCTCGCATACTCGTCGAGCAGTACGGCGGCCGGGTGCCGGACGAGATCGACGAGTTGCTCACTTTGAAAGGGGTCGGGCGTAAGACCGCGAATCTGGTGGTCACCCAAGGGTTTCAGAAGCCCGGGATTTGTGTGGATACTCACGTTCACCGCATCTCGAACCGCTGGGGATATGTGCAGACCAAAACCCCTGAGGGAACCGAGATGGCGTTGCGTGCCAAGCTCCCGCAGCCCTATTGGATCGAGATCAATGACCTGCTGGTCGCTATGGGCCAGACGATTTGTCACCCAACCTCACCCAAGTGCAGCCTGTGCCCGATTGAACGCTATTGCGCCAAGGTCGGAGTCGTGCGCAGCCGGTGAAGGGCCATCGTTCCTCTCTTTCCCGGCTGAGCGGAACCTTAGCAGGTTCCCTGACGAGGGAAACTAACGAAAGCATAAGAAACGACCTCTGATGGCTGAACCCCTATCTACGCGCGCCAAACTCACCTGGGTCGCAATTCTTTACTTTGCTGAAGGTTTTCCCTTCGGTTTACTGTTTGATGCGTTCCCCGTGTACTTCCGTACTCACGGGGTTAGCCTGGCCGACATTGGTCTGATCAGTCTAGCCGGCCTGCCTTGGACCCTCAAGTTTCTGTGGGCGCCGGCGGTCGATCTGTGGGGCAAACGGCGAAGCTGGGTTGTCATCTGCCAGGGACTACTGGCTGTCGATATTGCCTTATTCCTCTTACTCGAACCGACCCAGTCCAGCGGGATATTGTGGACATTGCTCATTGCCCTAGCTGTCTTCTCGGCCACGCAGGATATTGCCATCGATGCCTACACCATCGAATTGTTGGAGGAAAGCGAGATGGGACCGGCGAATGGGGTGCGAGTGAGTATGTACCGAGTGGCTCTGATTTGCGCGGGAGGGGTGTTCGTCGCGCTTGCCGGCTTGATCGGATGGAGAGCTGCATTTGCCACGGCTGCGATACTCCTGGCGGGATCAGCGCTACTGTCCAGTAGAGCGCCCGAGACCTCTGTGACGCAACCGTTGAAGGAGAGTTGGACAGTCACACTGGAGCACGCGGTTATTGGTCCGCTGCAGGGGTTCTGGCAACGACCTGGGGTTGTGTATGTGATGCTTTTTGTCCTCACTTTCAAGCTCGGGGATATGGCTCTGGGACCGATGGTGCGCCCCTTTTGGGTTGACCGGCATTTTACTCCCCTGCAAATCGGCGCCATTCCAGGCACGGTCGGCGTCGTGAGCACCATCGCCGGCGCGCTGTTGGGTGGACGACTCACCAAGACCTGGGGATTGTTTCGCGCCTTGTGGGTGCTCGGCATCGCTCAGGCCGCGTCAAATCTGGCCTACGCGGCTGCGGCAGCTCTGCCTCCTTCGCCATCGCTCATGTACAGCGCGTCCGTGATTGAATCTTTTTGTGGTGGGCTCGGCACTGCGCCTTTCCTCGCCTTTCTCATGAGCGTCTGTGAGAAAACTCAGGCGGCCACCCAGTACGCCCTGCTGAGCGCGCTCTTTGGCCTGACCCGCTCACTCTCTGGCGCGTTCTCTGGGCTGGTAACTCAAAGTGTAGGCTATGCAACGTATTTCACTGCAACTTTCTTTCTGGCTTGGCCGGCGTTCGCCCTTTTGCCGTGGGTAAAGGGATGGATCAATGACAACAGAGAGAGCGAAAGTAAAGAATGTCATTCTGAACGAACCGTAGCCGAGTGAAGAATCTTCCTTTTCACTGATGTAACCAGGAGATTCTTCGCCTTCGGCTCAGAATGACAGGCGCATTTGAGGTTCTTCTTTTCCTTGCCCTTCCCCAGTTTTTCAGGTAGCAGTGACACAACACCGCCTACGGGGAGGAACGTATGAACCTAATCCACACCATCTTCGAGCCTCAGAGTGCAGGGCCGCACCCGACTCTGCTCACCTTGCACGGCTTCGGGGCTAATGCACTCGACCTGCTGGGTCTTGCGCCGTACCTCTGTGGCGGACAATTTCTCGTGCTCTGTCCACAAGGCCCGCTGCAGGTTTCCTTGGGCGGAGGTGCTGTAGGCTACGGTTGGTATCCCTTCGCCGGGAGCGGCATGTTTGATATCCGAGCAGTCTTGGCAGCGCGCGAGGAACTGCAAGTGTTTCTCGCTGATGCCTTGCAGCGCTATCCTATCGACAGCAAAAAACTCGCAGTGCTCGGTTTCAGCCAGGGCGGAGTGATGGCCTATAGCTTGGGCCTCGGCGAGCCTGAACGTTTTGCTGCCCTTGCTGCGCTCAGTTCATGGCTGCCGAGAGATTTGTTGTCGGTCCTGCCCGATGTGCCAGCGACCGAACAGTTGCATATGCTGATCCAGCATGGCAGCCGCGATGAACTCGTAGACGTCGGTCGCGCTCGCCAGTCGGTCGAGATCCTGCGAGACCTGCGCGTGCCAGTCACTTATCGTGAGTATGATATGGGGCACGAGATCAATGCCCGGAGCTTAAGCGACCTCTCCACCTGGCTGCAAGAGAAGGTCTTGTCTCCAATTATCCTAGCGTCCTAATTACCCAGGAACCCTCGCACCTCTCGCAAGAAATGGTCGGTCTGATCGTGGTGCACCCAATGCCCGGCGTTGGGAATGGTCACGATCCTAGCGTTGCGGAACGCCTTGGCGCGGCCGTCTTTCTCCGGGTCTGAAGCCCACGACTCGCCACCGCGGACCAAAAGGGTGGGGCGAGTAATCCGACCCCAAATCTCCCAGGCGTCATCGACGTTGAAACGATAGGGTGACTGCGCGCGCACGTAGTTGTCGAACTTCCAGGTATAGGAGCCATCCTCGTTGCGGTTAGCACCATACAATGTGAGGTGGTGGGCATACGCTTCGCTGAGACGGGGATTGGTTTCGCGCATGCGCTTCACCGCTTCATCCAAAGTTTTGTAGCGGCGGGGCAGCCGTCCAGCCAGATCGCGCATCTGCGCGATCCACAACTGCATGCGCTCATGGGCGTGCTTCGGTTGCTGCTGGATCATGTGGGGTGGTGGGCCTAACCCCTCGATCGCCACGACCTTTTGGACCTTGTCTGGGTACACCCCGGTGTACTGGAGCACGATGGCGCCGCCGAGCGAGTGACCGATGAGCGTCACCGGAAAAGAATCCAGCTGGGACAAGAGCTGGGTGATATCGACTACATACTCGATCATGGCATATTCGCTACCCCGCGCCCATTCCGAGTCGCCGTGTCCGCGCAGATCGGGCGCGATAATGTGG
>Ga0126384_10001438_pt1 | contig 14125 bp, 13 predicted proteins | sample PanSoiMetPlot_36_FD_92543 | JGI IMG/M metagenome (GOLD analysis project Ga0126384, IMG submission 92543) | Tropical forest soil microbial communities from Panama - MetaG Plot_36 | ecosystem: Environmental > Terrestrial > Soil > Tropical forest > Bulk soil | place: Panama | collected 2016-02-17 | reverse complement strand
GATTCGAGCCTTGAACTGGTGAGCACGCAGCAGCAAAAAATCGCGTTGACGAGTTCGGGCGCAGTAAATCTCGATCGCCCCGATAAGCTTCACGCAACCCGCAGGGGCGGATTTTCCAATGTCGAGATGGTCTTTGACGGGAAGGCGCTGACCCTGTTGGGCAAGAATGCAAACTTGTAAACCCAAATCGAGGCACCGGGCACGATAGATCAGCTGGTCGACGTGTTGCGGGACAAGTACCACCGACCCGTCCCGGCCGCCGACCTGCTGATGTCGGATCCCTATAAGGAGCTGATGACGCAGGTTACTGACGCAAAAGACTTGGGAAGCGGCGTGATCCGCGGCACCGAATGCGATCACCTTGCCTTTCGCACAAAAGAGGTTGATTGGCAGATCTGGATCGCGCAGGGAGCCCGGCCCTATCCGTGCCGCTATGTGATCACGAGCAAGAAGGTTACCGGGTGGCCGCAATACACCCTCGATATTTGGGCATGGAAAGCGGGCACCGAGGTCGCCTCCGACGGTTTCAAATTGGCGATTCCCGCCGGCGCCAAGCAATTGATGCCAGGCCAAGTCCCTGAGCTTAATGAAATACCGGCTCATTTTTCGGCAAAGGGAGCAAAGTGATCATGTTGAGGCGTATCAGCGTTGGGTTGCTCGCGATAATCGTGTGGGCGATTTGCTTGGAACTCGGGGAGCGATTCGAGATTCCGGGTGTGCACAGCTCCATCTCCACCGCAGAGGCTATCATCGGCCGTCCCTTGACGCCGATGAGTTATGCCGGCGTCGCCCGAAGGACCGCGCGCCGCTGTGCAGCGGGCGTTTACTACTGTTAGGCTCGGGCGCCCGCTGGGTAAGGCCGGGCTCGACTTGCCCATCCCGTCTCGCAACCGGTCGGAACGTAGCAGGTTCCCAAAGCACTTAGCTCAGGCTGATCGAGGCCGCGCATGACGAATATGGCGGAGAGAGCGGCACAATAGACAGGGGCGACGGATCGCCGACGGTGTAAACCGGGAGAAAGCCGATGAGGACGAAACCGGTCGCGTACAACGATGAGCGTCTCGAAATCGACGCCGCCCTCATACCCGCCAGCAGACCGGCAAAACCCAGTCGTGGGGTGGGCGCATGGTTTCTGCACGAGCTACGTGAAATGTTGCCGCCGACGATATTCTTCTTTGTCGGCTTCAACCTGATCGTACTTACGACGAACCTCATCCTAGCCGATTATCTGGCCGCATTCGGCAGCTTCATGATCGCTACGGCCGCGGCGCTCGTTGTCGGAAAATCGGTTCTGGTCGCCAATGCTATGCCGCTGCTTCGCCGGTACGATCGCGCGCCGCTCATCCAGCCAATCTTGTTCAAGACGACTATTTATTGGGCCGTGGTTTTCGTTGCGCGGCTGCTCGAACATTTCGTCCGGTTCTGGCTCATTGAAGGAAATCCGCTGGGCGCTTTTCTGCCGCACATGGTTGCGACTTTCTCCTGGCATCGCTTCGCCGCGATCCAGATCTGGATACTGGTGCTGTTTCTGATTTATGTCACGGCGTCAGAGCTCAATCATCTTTTCGGTCACGGAGAGCTAAAGCGGCTTCTGTTTGCATCGGCCGTCCGAGCTGCAGCTGGACCGGCGACAGCGCATCCGCGAGCTCGTGCGTCTGAGCAAACTCGCCGATGCGCACTCGCTCGATGAATTCCGCGATCCGACCAATATTGCGCACACCGAATTGATCGATATCGTGCGCCGCTTGACGAGATGAGTTGCGGGTTCGGTCGTACAGGGAATTGCTGTCGGCCACCCTTTCTCGGCGGGCTTCGCATTCCGTGGCGGGGGCTCGGCTTTGGCCGAACGCGTGTGAAATTTTTGTGACGCGTCAATTTGTGACGCGTCAATATGACAGGGGATAACCGTCAGACAATCGTCCTACAGTTTGGCGCTTACTGACGGGGGTCCGGGGGATGCCTTCGAGCGCGGTTCGCATATTCAGCGATCCCGACGACTACGCTGCATCAATCCGCGCGACAAACGCGGAGCTGATGGTCACCGCGCGCGGACCGTTCACAGCTAAGCTGGTCCGGATCGATCTGCATCGGCTGTGGATGCAGCGGGCCTTTGATAACCTGCCGCGGATCACACACCCGACCAACATAGCAGGGCGGGCTGTCGTTTCATTCCGCACTCAGCCGGGGCCGAGCTTGGCCACCGACGGTCTGGAAATGCAGCCGACCAACGTGGTGCGCCACAGCGAAGGTCAGAGCTATTATCGCCGTTCATCCGGGCTCGCTGCATACGCCAGCATGTCGTTGCCGGTGGCGGTCTTGGTTACCCTCGGGGCGGCGATCGCCGGAGTTGACCTGACGCCGCCCAAAGATCCGCTGATCCACACCCCTCCACCATCCGCGATGGCGAAACTGCAGCGGCTGCACGCGGCGGCCGGGCATTTGGCGGAAACGGCCCCGGACATGATCGCCGATCCCGACGCGGCGCGCGGCCTTGAGCAAGCGCTGATCGAGGCCTTGGTCGGCTGCCTTGCCAACCGCGAGGATCGGCGGAGCAGTGTGGCGCAAGGGCATTATGCGATCGTCATGCGCCGCTTTCGCAGGGTCCTGGAGGAGAACCCGGAGCAACCGCTCTACATCCGGGAGATATGCAAGGCGATCCGGGTTGCGAGCCGGACGTTGCGGATGTGCTGCCAGGAGCATTTGGGAATGGGGCCAAAGCGCTACCTGCTGCTGCGCCGCATGCGCCTGGCGCAGCGGGCGCTGCGCCAGGCGGCGCCGGATGCGGCCTCTGTGACCAATATCGCGACGCGCTTTGGCTTCTGGCAGCTCGGGCGCTTCGCGGTCGAATACCAGTCTCTGTTCGGCGAGTCTCCGTCCGCCACCCTGCGTCGGCTGCCCGGGTAGCAGCGGCATCTCTCTGCCGAAATTGCATAGTCGGCCAAGAGATCGGATGCCTACGGTTGACGCTCGGGCAAGCTTTGCCCGTCGATCGGAAATCCACTCGGAGACTGTGCTATGACGATAAATCTGACAGCGGCGGCGCGGGTTATCCCTCTCACCGCGTTGATGCTGGGCGCGTGCGTATCGCAGAGCGCATACGAAAAGCAGGGAGCAGAGCTGCAAGCGGCGCGCGCGCAGGCGGCGGCGGAGCAGTCGCAGCTCGCCACTATGCAGCAGGAGCAGAAATGGGTCGTCGCCGGCGACATGCTTTTCTCGGAGGGCGGCTATCAGCTCAGCGCCAGCGGCAAGCAGGCGCTCAACCAATACGTCCCGCGCCTACAGAACCTGCAGAACGCCAAGGTCGTCGTCTACGGTTATACCGACAATCTGCCGGTAGGCGGGCCGTTGAAGCGTGCCGGTATTGCCAATAATATCGACCTGTCGTCGCGCCGCGCCGACAACGTCGTCGCTTATCTCGAGTCGCAGGGCGTCAACCCCAGCGTCATATCGGCCAAAGGGTTCGGCGACACGCACCCGGTCGCTTCCAACGACACGCCGGACGGCCGGGCAAAGAACCGCCGCATCGAGATCGTGTTGGAAGGTCCCGGCGCGTGACCGAGTCCTCCAATCGTTGATTCGCCCCGATATCAGCAAGAGGTGTTAAGTAATGATACGGTCTCTTAACCGACTAATTGTAGGAACCGCAGCCGCGCTGTTCCTAGCCGCCTCGCCAATCCTCATCTCCTCGGCGCAGGCGCAGCAGCAAAAACCGAACATCCTGGTCATCATGGGTGACGATGTCGGCTGGTTCAACATCGGCGCCTATCACCGCGGCATCATGGCCGGCAAGACGCCGAACCTAGATCAGCTAGCCGCCGATGGCATGATGTTCACCGACTATTATGCCGAGGCGAGCTGCACCGCTGGACGCGCCGCCTTCATCACCGGCCAGCTGCCGATCCGCACAGGCCTTACTACGGTCGGTCAGGCCGGAGCCGATGTCGGCATGCCCGATGCGGCGCCGACCATCGCCACGGTATTGCGGTCGATGGGCTACACGACCGGCCAATTCGGCAAAAACCATCTCGGCGACCTCAACAAATACCTGCCGACCCTGCACGGGTTCGATGAGTTCTTCGGCTACCTCTATCATCTGGATGCGATGGAGGACCCGTTCTGGCACTCCTACCCGCCCGAGCTGAGGGATCGCGTGGGGCCGCGCAATCTGGTCCACAGCTACGCGACTGCAACCGACGATCAGACCGTGCAGCCGCGCTGGGGCAAGGTCGGCAAGCAGCGCATCGTCGATGAAGGCCCGCTGCCGCCTCACCCGATACAGGGGATCAAGTACAACATGGAAACCTTCGACGAGGTGATCCGTGACTCGGCCATCGATTTTATCGACCGGGCCAAGCAGGCCAACAAGCCGTTCTTTGTCTGGATGAACCCCACGCGGATGCACGTCTACACGCATCTATCGCCGAAATACCAGGCCATGCAGAACCCGCAAAACAGCTGGTACACCGAAGAAGCCGGTATGGCGCAGATGGATGATGACATCGGCGGGGTCTTGCAGCACCTCAAGGATGTCGGGATAGATAACAACACGATCGTTGTGTTTACGACCGACAACGGCGCCGAGGTGTTCACCTGGCCCGATGGCGGCATGACCCCGTTTGCCGGCAGCAAGGGAATGTCCGAGGACGGCGGGTTCCGATCACCCGCGATCATCCGCTGGCCGGGTCACGTTCCGGCCGGCAAGGTCGAAAACGGGATCTTCGGCGCCAACGACTGGTTTCCCACGCTGGTCGCTGCCGCGGGCAACCCGAACATCACGACCGAGCTCTTAAACGGCAAGCAGATCGACGGCCAGACCTTCAAGGTCCACCTCGACGGATACGACCAGACGAATGTGCTGACCAGCAAAGGCCCGTCGGCACGGCATCAGTTCCCCTACTTCGCCGGACCGGTTTTGGGCGCGTTTCGGATCGACGACTGGAAATACGTCTTCCTGGCGCAACCTGCGGGCTGGTTTGGGCCGAAAGAGAAGCTTGACTGGCCGAGCCTTTACAACCTGCGACTCGACCCGTTCGAGCGCTGCGCGTTCACAAAATGCCCGCCGCAGATGTTCGAGTTCTACGGTCACGAATTCTGGCGGTTCGTGTACGTGCAGCAGGAGGTGGCGGCACTCGGCGAGACATTCGTCCAGTTCCCGCCGATGCAAGCCCCGGCCAGCTTCAACCTCGCAAACGTCAGGGACCAGATCCTGGAGGCGATCAAGGCCGCGCATGGCGGCAACCTCTACGGCGGCAATTAAGGCGAACGACAAAATGGGAGCGGCTTCGGCCGCTCTCCAATTGGAGGATTATCGATGAGGATCAACTCTGTCATTGCCTGCTCGGTGTTGATCGCCGCGCTTGCTATGGCCGGCTGCGCGGGTCTGAACGCTCCAACCGCACAGAGCGTCGCGGGCCTGTCGCCCTCGGGCAGTGTGACGATCACCGAGGATTTCGTCACCGGCTTGGGTGGCGGCAGCGGCACCTTGGAGTACCAAGGGCGGACCTATCCGTTCAAAGTGTTCGGCACTGTTGTGGGCCCCGGTGGCGGGGTTGAGAAAATCACCGCCTCCGGCCCCGTCTATAAGCTTGCCAGTGTGGCCGATTTTCCGGGCAGGTACACGCAAAGCACCGGCAAGGCCGGTCTGAGCTCTTCGGGCAGCAGCGATTTGTGGTTGGAAAACAGCGCCGGGGTGGTCATGCACCTGCAAGGGACGACCACCGGCGCGATGCTGACCCTTGGAAAAGATGAGATCCTTATTCGAATGGCTCAGTAATCGGCCGTGAGCGCCACCGCGATCGGCTTGATCGTATTCGCGCTGGTATTCGGCAGCGCGTTGCTCGCTATGTATGTGCACAGCGCGTTGCCCGAGCATCATGTAAGCGTGGATTCGAAGGATACCGTGAAGCTCGGAGTGGCGCTGATCGCGACGATGGCCGCGCTCGTCCTCGGCCTCCTGGTCGCCTCGGCGAAGAGCGCCTATGACACCCGCAGCAACCAACTGGTGCAGGTCTCGGCCGATATCATCCTGCTCGACCGCGCTCTCGCCCGCTACGGGCCGGAGACGAAGGAGGCGCGGGCATTGCTGCAGCGCTCGGTGGCCGGCACGGTGGAGCGGTTTCGGCCCGCCGAGGGCGCCAAGCCGATAGCAATTGATCCGAACACATCTCCCGTCGAGGTCCTCTACGAGAAAATCGAGACCCTCTCGCCGCAGAATGAAGCGCAGCACGCGATGCAAACCCAGGCCCAGTTGCTGGCCGCTAATGTCGGGCGGACGCGCCTGCTGCTGTTCGAGAATTTGGGCAGCTCGATCCCCGTACCGTTCCTGGTGGTGCTGGTGTTCTGGCTGTGCATCATCTTTGCGAGCTTCGGCCTCTTTGCTCCGCGAAACGCGACCGTGATCGCTGTGCTTTGCGTCTGTGCGCTGTCGGTAGCGGGTGCGATCTTTCTGATCCTCGAGCTCGACCGGTCGTTCGAGGGGTTGCTTCAGGTTTCCGGCGCTCCGCTGCGCGCGGCGTTGGCGCAGCTGGGCCGGTAGAGCTCGACCATGACAACGATCTTGCCGAAATTCAACAGCCAGCAGGGATCGGACGCGTTACGGGTCGGCTTGGCAATACCGCTAAGGCGAGGTGGTACGATGAATTGCATATCTCTTCTCTCTCGTCTCGGCGCACTGGCTGCCGGGATGCTGCTCGCTGCGACTGCGGCGGCGCAGAACAAACCGGCTGGGCCGGCGGCGACGAATGCTTCTGCGCCCGCGATCGCAGAGCCGGCCGACCGGCTCATCAAGGAGATGAGCGCCTATATCGGGTCGGCCAATGAATTCACGTTCCATGCCGACGTCACTTTCGACCATGTATTGCCGTCCGGCCAGAAGCTGCAATTCTCCTCGGCCGAGGAAGTCGTATTGCAGCGGCCGGGGCGGCTCTATGTCGAATGGAACGGCGACCTCGGCGCACGAGTGTTCTGGTACGACGGCAAATCGGTCACCCTCTACGACCCGGCCATGCCATTTTATGCGAGCGAGGCGGCGCCGCCTGAGCTCGACACGATGCTGGCGCAGCTGTTGCCGAAATTGAACTTCATCCCGCCGCTCGCCGACCTGCTCTATCGCGATCCCTACAAGGCCGTGCGCGGCAATATCGAATACGGCTTCGATCTCGGTCAGAGCGAAGTCAACGGCAGGAATTGCCGCATGCTGGCTTTTGTCGAGAAGGACATCGACTGGCAGATCTGGATCGAGAACGGGCCGCAGCCGACCCCGTGCAAGCTGGTGATCACCTACAAGAACCAGCCCTCGCAGCCGCAATTCACGGCGGTCTTCAGCAATTGGGACTTCGCGCCGCGCATCGCCGAGCCGGTGTTCACGCCAGAATTGCCGCCGGGCACAGAAAAGATCCCGTTCGCAACCGTCGCGGCGGCCAAGTAGCACGCGGAGGATTTAGATGACCAGGCAATTTCTGAATGGCAAGAGGTTGACGGGCGGGTTATTGGCGGGTGCGGCGGTCGCCGCCTGCCTCGCGGTCGGGGCCGAGCGCGTCGTTGCATTTGGCTTCCGCGGCGGTGGCGGCTTTGGGGGTTTCTACGGAGGCGGGGGCTTCCGTGGTGGCGGCTTTCACGGTGGTGGGTTTGACCGCGGGAGCTTTGGGGGCGGCGGGTCGCGCTTTGGCGACAGTGGTTTCAGTGACCGAAGCCACGATGCGGGCTTCGGCCAAGGCGGCTTCGGCAACGTCCACAGCGCCAGCAGCTACTCGGATCACGCCGACAATTACCGGCAGAGCCACCCGGAGTATCAGCACAACACCAGCCAATTCCAGGAATCGCATCCCGAAGCGCGGCAAGACGCGCCGCAGTCACGGGAATCCCATCCTGAAGCGAAGCAAAACGTCTCGCAATATCAGGAATCGCATCCCGAGTCGCGCAACGCATCGCAGTTCCAGGAGAGCCATCCCGAAGCAAAACAGAACGCGTCGCAGGCCGAGCAGAACCGGAGCACCCAAGAAAGCCAGCTTCAGCAGAACCGCACCAACGAGGCGAACCAACTTCAGGCAAACCGTACCAATGAGGCCAATCAACTGCAGACGAACCGCGTGAACGACGCGAACAGCCTGCAGAGCAACCGGGTGAACACCTGGAACAATTACAATGGCAACTGGGGCGGCTACTATTCGGGTCTCGGCGGCGTCGGCGCGGGTCTGGCGATCGGCGCGACGATCGCCGCACTGCCGGCGGCCGCAGCCGCGATCTCTGTCGCCGGAAACCCATATTATTACGCCAACGGCGTCTATTATGCGCGGCAAGGCGGGCAGTACGCCGTCGTGCCGCCGCCGCAAGGGGCCGTCGTGCCGACCCCGCCGCCCTCCTGCTCCACCGTCGTCGTCGGCGGGGGAACCGATCTCGACTGCGGCGGCGCCTTCTACGCACGGGTTGACAACGGTTACAAAGTCAGCCCGCCGCCGATTGGGTCGACGGTCAGCACATTGCCGAACGGCGCGGTCGATCAGAACATAAAGGGCACGACCTACTTTGTCTTCGGCGGCGCATACTATCGGCCGTTCTATAGCGGCAGCAGCGTCATCTACGAAGTCGTTGCAAAGCCCTCGTGACCCAACAAGCTGATGTAATAGGATAGGCATCATGGAAACGTCGACTGACTCCCCCGCTCGGCCGGCAACGCACCCACCGACGATGACCCCTGCGGACCGAAGAGCTCATGGCAAGAGGCTGCGCGACACCGTGCGCCGCGACGCGCATACGGCTTGGCGGGCGCCCGGGGACCGCGCGGACCCGATCGGCATCCTTCGCGCCGCCGATAAAACGCGACAGCCGGACCTGGTGCCGCTGCGCTATGGTCGCATGCTGCAATCCCCGTTCACCTTCTACCGCGGCTCCGCCGGCGTCATGGCGGCTGATCTCGCCCACACGCCGGTGAGCGGCATCCATGTCCAGGTGTGCGGCGACTGCCATCTGATGAATTTCGGCGGCTTCGCCACGCCGGAGCGGCGGCTGATCTTCGACATCAACGATCTCGACGAGACATTGCCGGCGCCGTGGGAGTGGGACGTCAAGCGCCTCGTCGCTTCGTTTGTTCTGGCCGCCCGCTCCAACGGGCTCTCCGATGCGCAAGGCCGCGATGCGGCGGTCGCCTGCGCCCGCAGCTATCGCCAAAAGATGCGCGAATTTACTGTCATGGACGTGCTCGACGTGTGGTACGCCCGGCTCGACGAAAGCGAGGTTCTGTCGATGCTGCCGCAGGACCGCAAGGCGGTGCTGAAAAAACGCATCGCCAAGGCGACGGCGGCCAGCAGTTCGGAGCTGGTGTTCCCGAAGCTGGTCGAGGGCGCCGGTGCGCAAGCCCGCATCCACGACACCCCTCCGACCATTTTTCATGCCGAAGCATCGCGTGCCGCGGGCGACTTGGACATGATCCGGGAGTGTTTCGCATCATATCGCGAAACCTTGGCTGAGGACCGCCGTGTTCTGCTCGATCGTTACCGGCTGGTCGACACGGCGATCAAAGTTGTCGGCATCGGCAGCGTCGGGACATTGTGCATGGTGGCCCTGATGATGTCGGTTGCGGACAACCCGCTTTTCCTGCAGTTCAAGCAGGCCAACGCCTCGGTGCTGGAGGCCTATGCCGGCAGGAGCGCCTACCCGCATCACGGCCAGCGGGTGGTCATGGGCCAGCGGCTGATGCAACCGGCCTCCGACCTGTTCCTTGGCTGGGTCGTCGGTCCCGAGGGTCGGCATTTTTACGTTCGCCAGCTGCGCGACGTGAAACTCTCGCCGCTGGTCGAGACTTATGACGCCGAGATGCTGACGATCTACGGGCAGCTGTGTGGTTGGGCTCTGGCGCGCGCGCATGCCAAGGCCGGCGACCCTTGGGCGATTAGCGGATATCTCGGGAGAAGGAGCGACCAGTTCGACCAGGCGATGGGCCAATTCGCGCTCGCCTATGCCGACCAGGCCGAGCGCGACCATGCGGCGTTGCGGGCCGCCGTTCGCGCGGGCACCGTGGAGGTGCAGCTGGAGCACTGAGCGACGGATCGGCAGGACCATTATCAGGAGAGAGCCGATGAGGAGCGTGCCTGTTCTGGACGATCATGAAACCCCGGGAAGCGAAGTCTCCGCCGAGCCGAGTCGGACATCCGCCGGGCCCGCGCGTCGGGCCGGCGCGTTTTTGTTGCGCGAGTTTCTCGAAATCCTGCCGCCGACGATCTTCTTTATCATCGGCTTCAACCTTATCGTGTTGACGACAAATCTAATTCTCGCGGATTACGGCGCCCAGTTCGCCAGCTTCATGCTCGCTACGGCGGCGGCGCTGATTGTCGCGAAGGCGCTATTGGTCGCCAACGCGATGCCGGTGATCCGCCGCTTCGACCAGGCGCCGCTGATCCGGCCGATCTTGTTCAAAACAATATTTTATTCGGTTGCCGTCTTCATCGCCCGCCTGCTCGAACATTGGATCGAATATCTGCTCAGCAGAGATTACGTATTCGGCGGCTTTTTAAAGCACGAGATAGCGACCTTTTCCTGGCACCGCTTTATCGCGATCCAGCTTTGGATCTTGGTGCTGTTTCTGATCTATGTGACGGCAAGCGAGTTCAACCATTTGTTCGGCGAGGGCGAGCTGTGGCACCTCCTGTTCGCCAGCCGGCCGTCGGAATTGCCGTTAAACCGCCGGCAGCGTATCCGCGAACTGATCCGGCTCAGCAAGCTCGCCGACGCGCACTCGGTCGCCGAATTTAATGACCCGAAGAGCGCTGCACACAGCCAGTTGGTGGAGATCGTGCGCCGGCTCGCAGCCGAGCCGAATGCGCGCGCATCCTGACATGACAAAGATCGACGCGCCCGATCGCCCGCGCACTGCGGCCTCGCGTGGTCCGGATCTTGCCGACATGGTCTGGATTCCCGGCGGGACCTTCCGCATGGGGTCGGACAGGCACTATGCTGAGGAGGCGCCAGTCCACCGCGTGATGGTCGACGGCTTCTGGATTGATCGCACCCCGGTGACAAATCGCCAATTCCGCGAATTCGTTCGGGCGACCGGACATGTCACCTTCGCCGAAATCGCGCCGGATCCCAAGGACTATCCGGGTGCTCTACCGAACATGCTCCGAGCAGGCTCGCTGGTATTCAATCCGCCGAAGCACCCAGTCGATGTGACGGACTGGAGCCAGTGGTGGAGTTTCAAATTTGGCGCCAATTGGCGACGCCCCTACGGTCCGCGCAGCTCGCTCAGCGGGCTCAATGATCACCCTGTCGTTCACGTCGCCTATAGCGACGCGTTGGCCTATGCAAAATGGGCGGGCAAAGACTTGCCGACCGAAGCGGAGTGGGAGTTTGCCGCCCGCGGCGGGCTCGACAGCACCGAGTTCGCCTGGGGTTATGAATTCACGCCCGGCGGCAAGCAGATGGCGAACACCTGGCAAGGCGCATTTCCGCACGAGAATTTGAAACTCGACGGATATGAGCGTACCTGCCCGGTGACCGCATTTCCGCCAAACGGCTATGGCCTCTACGACATGATCGGCAATGTGTGGGAATGGACGACCGACTGGTATTCGCCTGCGCACGAGACTGATGCCGAGAAGGCGTGCTGCATCCCGACCAATCCGCGGGGCGGTCGTGAGGAAGCGAGCTATGACCCCTGCCAGCCCGCAATCAAAATACCTCGTAAAGTGCTGAAGGGCGGTTCGCATCTGTGCGCGCCAAATTACTGCCGCCGTTACCGCCCGGCCGCGCGTCATCCGGAGCCGGTGGACACCTCGACGAGCCATGTGGGTTTTCGCTGCGTGGTTCATCAGACGTCGTCGCAATAAGCAATGCAAAACAAAGGGAGACATCACACCATGAGCAACGACAACAAGCACCGTTCGCATCTGCCGATCCTCAGTCCCGAGCGAACCGGATTGATTACCTATGACGCGAAGGATCCGGACACCAAATTCTCGCCGATCGAGCAGTTGCGCCCGCCCAAGGGCGCACCCAATGTGCTGTTGATCCTGATCGACGACGCCGGGTTTGGTTCCAACAGCGCCTTCGGCGGTCCGTGCCAGACGCCGAATCTGGAACGGCTCGCGGCGGGTGGACTGAAATACAACCGCTTCCACACGACCGCCCTCTGCTCCCCGACGCGCGCCGCGCTGCTGACCGGCCGCAACCACCATTCCTGCGGCATGGGCGGCATCACCGAGATCGCCACCGGTGCCCCCGGCTACAGCTCGGTGCTGCCGAATACGATCTCGCCGCTAGCGCGCACCCTAAAGCTCAACGGCTACTCGACCGCGCAGTTCGGCAAATGCCACGAAGTGCCGGTGTGGGAGACGAGTCCGGTCGGACCCTTCGACGCGTGGCCGACGGGCGGCGGCGGGTTCGAATATTTCTACGGCTTCATCGGCGGCGAGGCGAACCAGTGGTACCCGACGCTTTACGAGGGCACCACGCCGGTCGAGCCGAAGAAGACGCCGGAAGAGGGCTATCACTTCATGGCGGACATGACCGACAAGGCAATGGCCTGGGTCGCGCAGCAGAAGGCGCTGGCACCCGACAAGCCGTTCTTTGTCTACTTCGCGCCCGGCGCGACCCATGCACCTCACCATGTGCCGAAAGAGTGGGCCGACAAATACAAGGGCAAGTTCGACCAGGGCTGGGACAAGCTGCGCGAAGAGACCCTTGCCCGGCAGAAGGCGGTGGGCGTCGTCCCGCAGGACTGCCAGCTCACTGCGCGTCACGCCGAGATCCCCGGGTGGGACGAGATGACGGAGGCGTTGAAGCCGATCCTCCGCCGCCAGATGGAGGTATATGCCGGGTTCCTCGAGTACACCGACCACCATGTCGGACGGCTGATAGACGGTTTGAAGAAGCTCAATATTCTCGATGACACGCTGATCATTTACATTACCGGCGATAATGGCGCCTCGGCCGAAGGCACGATAAATGGCGCCTACAACGAGATGGCCAATTTCAATGGCCTGGCGGCCCTCGAGACCCCGGAATTTCTGATGGAGCGTTACGAGAAGCTCGGCGGGCCGGAGTCCTACAACCACTACGCCGTGGGCTGGGCCCACGCAATGAACACCCCCTACCAGTGGACCAAACAGGTCGCTTCGCATTGGGGCGGAACCCGCAACGGCCTCGTCGTGCATTGGCCCAGCGGCATCAAGACGAAGGGCGAAATCCGCTCCCAGTTCCACCATGTGATCGACGTCGCGCCGACGATCCTCGATGCGGCCGGGCTGCCGGAGCCGATCTCGGTCAATGGCGTACAGCAACGGCTCATCGAAGGTGTCAGCATGCTGTACTCGTTCGACGACGCCAACGCGGCGGATCGGCACGAGACGCAGTACTTCGAGATGTTCGGCAACCGCGGCATCTACCACAAAGGCTGGACTGCGGTAACCAAGCACGGCACACCTTGGATACTGGTGGGCCGGAAGACCGTGCCTCTCGACGATGACGTCTGGGAGCTATACGACACCAGCAAGGATTGGAGTCAGTCCAACGATCTGGCCAAACAAATGCCAGATAAGCTTCACGAGCTGCAGAGGCTGTGGCTGATCGAAGCGACCCGTTACAATGTATTACCGATTGACGACCGGGTTGCAGAAAAGATGAATCCGGACATCGCCGGCCGGCCGGTGCTGATCAAAGGAAATACCCAGCTGCTGTTCGGCGGCATGGGGCGCCTGTCGGAAAACTGCGTGCTGAATATTAAAAACAAATCCCATTCGGTCACCGCGGAGATCGTGGTGCCGGAGAATGGGGCAGAGGGAGTGATCATATCCCAGGGTGCCAATATCGGCGGCTGGAGCCTCTATGCAAAGAACGGCAGGCTCAAATACTGCTACAATGTCGCAAGGGTGCATTACTTTTATGTCGAAGCCGCGCGGGCATTGCCGGCGGGCGAGCACCAGGTGCGCATGGAGTTTGCCTATGCCGGCGGCGGCCTCGGCAAGGGTGGACAAGTGACGCTCTATGTCGATGGCAAGCAGGTCGGCGAAGGAAGCGTCCCGATGACTCAGGCAATGGTGTTTTCCGCCGATGACGGTTGTGATGTCGGCGAAGACAGCGGCGCACCAGTTTCCCCGGATTATGGATCGCGTGGCAACGGATTCAATGGCACAGT
>Ga0126384_10001437_pt1 | contig 14134 bp, 11 predicted proteins | sample PanSoiMetPlot_36_FD_92543 | JGI IMG/M metagenome (GOLD analysis project Ga0126384, IMG submission 92543) | Tropical forest soil microbial communities from Panama - MetaG Plot_36 | ecosystem: Environmental > Terrestrial > Soil > Tropical forest > Bulk soil | place: Panama | collected 2016-02-17 | reverse complement strand
GGTTTGCCATCTACAGTAGTTGGCTCCATCAATTCGATTCGAGTTCCGTCAGGATCGAAGAGGTTTGCCTGGCGCTTGCCGTTCTTACCGACGTTTATCACGATGGACCGGCCGTAATTCTTAAATGCCGGACGCGACTCGAGGCTCGCAACTGCCTTTTTGACGTCCGGAACGAACAGACAGATATGGTTCTTAACACCTATCTGTTGACTGTCGGGCGGCGTGGAGTAAAGCATGAACTCGAGATAATCATTTCCATCCGGCACTCGCATATTCACCCAACTCAGTTCCTTGCCGGACGAACTGCCCCGCCAAAATTCCTCGAAGCCCAACACATCGCGATAGAATTTCATCGCCGGCTCAAGTTTGCCCACCAGTATTCCGGCATGGGCCATCTGCGTGGAAATGCGTGTGTCCGGCATGAACTTCCCTTTCTCACGCATGGTCCAACTGTCGCGTTCGTACTGAACAATTTCCACCGTGTGTCCGTCGGGGTCGACAACGTTGAAATTCAAGTTTCCAATTCTGCCTTTCCCGACTCGGTCCGGCACTTTGATTCCGCGCGACGCCAGGTAATCACGCATATTCATGGCTGAATCCGTAAGCAAAGAGACGTGATTGAGATGGCCATCCTGTTTGGGATTCTCGGAGAACAGCTCTATGAATTGTTCGTCATTAATCTTGATGAAGACGATCCGGTCAGAGCCGTCATCGCGTTTCAATACATATGACTCCTGATATCCGAGGAAGTCTTCATAGAACGCGCGCGCCTTCTGCAAATCGCTGACAAATAGCGCCACATGGGCGAGGCCCAAAACATGCGGACGTTTCACCTCAACCGCGGCCGTTGAGCTGGAAATCAGAATTGCCAGCAAAACTGGAATTGCCAACCGATTCATGAACGCGATTATAGTCACGCTCCCCCAAACCGACGACTACAACTTTCTAGCCAGAGTCGGTCTGAAGCTGAAAGTGACGTGAAAAACAAGAACGTACAGAAAGCAATTGTAATCAAACAAGTATCGAAGGGAACGCAGGCCGCCAAGCTGGTAATACCACAACACGCCAGCGGCGGAAACCAGGTTCAACAGGACCACCGTTAAGGCGAAGGAGGGTGTACGACGCAAATATCCAAGAACCTGATCGTAGCGAGGACATATCGAAGATTGCATAGGCGGCGATTGAGTGACCGCCTGCACAGAAGCCGATAAGGTGGCCAACTTGTCAAAGGAAAAAACGTACCAACTCCAATAGTGGAAGACTACCGCAAACTGAAAGATTAGCGGGAATGGATAACCTGCATTGCTCGAACTCTTCAGCACCATTTGCACGATAGCGAACGAACCCGCCAACACCGCAAGATAAATCCACAACTGCGAGCCTCGACCTCGCCTGGGAATCAAGCGCCACAACACTATTGCAGAGAGAATCACGATCAGGAGATCTCGAAGCAGAGTTGTTGGTCCGGAGTACGGCAGTAGAGGAGGAGATGCTAAATGAAAAACGAACTGCGTCGTGCCGTCGTACGGCTCCAAATTGCTAATTGGCAGCCAAATGCCACTTAGATTGTTCTTCGCTGCGGTAAAGGTCTGTCCGACCCGATGGCCGCCGGTCAGCAACACTGGAATCTGCTTGGAGTTTTCTTGCGACGTAATGGGAACGGGTGGCGCGTCACCCGGGTATTGGGGAACAAAGACGAGATCTTCACCGTGCGCCCAGCGATGATCTCCAACAAGCATCAAGCCATCGTGAGTGTCACTTGGAGTGGCATATGAAATGAAGGCTCTGAGGTTGGTTGTATGGGGAGCCTGCAAATAAAAGTAGAACTCTCGTCCGCTCGAAGCGGATACCGGGGGGAAGGGAATCAGAGTCCAATTGTCATTTGCGATTTGTGCCTTGCTAAACTCCACTCGCCGCATGTCCTGCCGGAAGTCTTGCTGTTTCGGAATCAGAAGCATCAAGAGAATCAAAGGACCAACTCCTGCAACGGCATAGACACTTTGCGTCGTGCGGTGCCTGGCTCCCGTTTGTAAGTAGACAAAGATCTCGTCGCGAAACAGGTGAAAGAGAAAATACAGATAGATCAGACCAGTAATTTGATACTGATAGTGAATCGTCCAAAGTACGAGAGTGATTGCAAATAAAATGACGAATGACAAACGACTAGTGGGCTCGCCGCGGAGCACGCGGCCAAAATAGAAGGCAAACCCCAGAATCACGTGAGGCCAGCCCATCGTAACAATGAGCATTTCGTAGCCGGCTTCCCGCCAGAAGTAGCCTGTAAAAGCAAACGTGAGAATTGTGAGAGTAAGCGCTACAGCGATATTCCTGAACGCGCGGCCCAGTGGTCCCGAGAGCGAAACGTTATTTAGTCCTGCGGTGATGGCACCCTGATCTGCGACATGGGTATCTTCATTGGCAATCAATGAGTCATTCTCCTCGAAACCACAGTGCTATACACCATGCCTTGACGCGCGACGATGAGGTCAGGTTGGGTCGTTGGCACTAAACCCGCCTTCGAACGTTGCCACCCGAGGACAAGCGAAGAAGAGCCTCGCGGCCTCGAGTGCCTTTTACTCGCCGCAGTTAACCGAATCTATCCGCCATCCGGAGCTTGTAGACGATCTCATCCGCAATCTTACCCTTCACACATATGCGTACATCGAAGACTTCAAAACGGTCCAAATCGTACTACAGTGTACTAAAAGAGTCTTTCGCAAAAGTGCTCTTTTAAAGTCCGTGACATCCGCTGATTTCAAGCCAACAAGCGAAAAGCTTGTAGTTATTTTTGGAAACCGAAGCCCCAGGTTGCCGCAGAAGCCGCAGAAGTTGTGGAGCGAGAATCTAAATTCGCCAGTAGCGGTGCTGAACGGGTAAATGCGATTGTTGAAGTGCGTTGCGAAATCAGCGGAAACGCCGAAAGACGTATTGAGATAATCAGCCATTGACAAATGAAATCCGGTTGGCTCGAAACAGCGCTTCAGATTGAAAGTTGGAGCGAGATCGTTGCTGCAGACACCGCGCTTGACGGTTTCCAGTGAACAGCCCCTAAAGAATTCGGGCATTTTCTCGGCCGTTGAAAACATTAAGACAACTCTCGAGATAACAAAGATCATTAGAAAGGCAAACTTCTTCATTAACAACGCCTCCTCGAATGTATCGTGGCTCACGCCTAGGTCATAGCTCTTCCAAACCCGCATTCGCGATTCTCTGCAGATGCAGGTACCGGTACCTGTCGAATTAACTTCGGGGGTCTATGACTTATGAATATCCCGAATTGATTCGTATGACGCCAGCAGCGCAAATTCCGACGCAAAGAATTGGTTAATCAAATCTAAAGTTTTGCCAAGATTAGCCACGAGAAGCCGACTGTCGGATTTGTCACATGAATTGGAAAGGCTTTCAATGCAGGGTGGCGACCTTCCTTCACCTAATCTTTACGTCGTTACAGCCAAGTGATTCGTTTGATCAGTCCATTAAGAACAGGGGCTAAACACGCAAAGAGCGATGATGGAGCCTCTGTAATCACCGCACTGTGCTTCGGAAGAAGACTCGGTGCGGAAAAGAAATTCAAGGAAGGATGGATGACATGCGGGATTTTCTAAATCGTGTAATCATTTTCGGTCTGATCTTTGGCTCGATGACTGCCGTCGCACTCGGCAAACCACTCAGAAAGAAAATAACCTTCACTGAGCCGGTAAAGGTGAATGGCGTTCTCGTCAAGCCGGGCAGTTACCAAGTCGAGTTCGACGACGAAACCAGGGAGCTAACAATCTCCAAGGGCAAGCGAGTGATCGCCAAGGCTCCTGCACAACTTGAGATACTTAATAAGGATTCTCAGTTCATGTACGAGCTCTTGGGTGACGACGTCAGCAGCAAAGAACCAAAACTGCTTACTCGTGTTGGCCTGAAGGACCGAATTCAAGCCAAGCTCCTCAACGCTGCGGACGTCAAGGCAGAAGGCGTTCGTTAAGTTTGAGGATCGCTCAAGATAATCAGAACTCATAAAAAATCTGTCGCGAGCGGGACTTCGAACGTCATGGTTTGGGTTCCGCTTGCTGCAGATTGTTTTGCAGTAGATAGTTGGAAAGCAGAGGCTACAATTTGCCGACTTCAGGAGCAGCATAAATGTAGCCGACGCCTCGGACGGTCTTAATCCGATCTACGCCATTTACTTGATGCCCCAATTTCCTGCGCAAATTACTTAGGTGCGTGTCTATGCTGCGGTCCAATGGCGAGAGATCGCGACGCAAGACTGCTTTCACGATTGCTGCTCGCTCAAGGATTCGGCCAGGTGCGCTGATAAGTTTTTCCAAAAGCGAGTATTCAACGAGAGTAAGCTTTACCTCTTCTCCCGCACGCCGCACTGTTCGGGTGCGGTTATCGAGTTCAATGTCCCCTAATACCAAGGTCTCGCGCTCCTGATTCCGCTCCGAATCGAACTGCTCGCGTCTAAGAACAGCTTTGATACACGCCACTAGTTCGAAGGGCTTGAATGGCTTGGCAAGATAGTCGTCCGCCCCGATCTGCAAGGCAATGATACGATTAATGTCGTCCCCTCTGGAGCTCAGCATCACGATAGGCAATCGCGAGTGAAGGCGAATATGTCCCAACACTTCGAACCCGTTCATGGCGGACAATGTATGATCAAGCACAGCCAGTGCGTGCTCGCCGGAGAGCGCGCGCCTTACGCCGTTTGCGCCGTCGTAAACTGCATCGACCTTATAGCCGTCCGGTTCAAGATACTTTGTTACCAACTCGCAGAGCGCCATATCCTCGTCAATCACCAGTATCTGTTGCATCAGCCCGACTCTTTCCAGTAAGGCACATGTCCCTACCCAGTGTGGACAAATGTCGCTCCAATTATTTGATGGAGTCGATATTTGTCTTCTACAAAACTGGGGAGACAACAAACTGGGGAGACGCCTCTTTTATCCTTATTCGCGCGATGAGAACGTAAAGTTCCAAAAAGCGTCGGGCAGCCAAATGGCCCTCATGGAACATCGCAAGGCCAGCAAATTTCACAAGAATTGCACGCTACTTTCACAACTTAAGGCCAGACATTCTTGAATTATTGGCCGGCTGGGACGGACATCAGTTAGTTTAAAATACGGTAATGAAGTATTTGATTCCGACGAGCTTAGAAACCGAACGCACTCGGTTGAGAATGTTTCGGGGAAAAGACTGGATGGACGTACATGAGTATTATGGCGATCCAGAGTGCGCAAAGTACACGAGCCGCCGACCGTTAAAAGACTATGAGACTTGGCAGAAACTAGCGGCGTTGGTCGGACATTGGGAATTGCGGAATTACGGCTCTTACGCCGTCGAAGAAAAAGTTTCCCAAAGAGTAATTGGAGTTGTAGGTCTCGATTACCCGGCTGATTGGCCCGAACCGGAAATTCAATGGGGCCTTTCGAGAAAATATTGGGGAAAAGGGTACGCGAGCGAAGCCGTAAGAGCGGTGAAAAAAATGACCGGAGAGTATCTGCCCGATCTGTCGCTAATCAGCCTCATTCATCCGGAAAACTCGAGTTCAATTAACCTGGCTAAGGCGGTGGGCGCCCATTTTGAGAAGGAATATTTCTTCAGAGATGAATCCTGGCTGGTTTTCAGGCATTCAAAGTAACCAACCTACTCGTATCGCAGCGCCACGAGGGGATCGACCTTGGCTGCTCGACGGGCGGGCAGCCAGCAGGCTAACAAGGCGACTAATATAAGCAGTGACCCGATGATGGCTAATGTTAGCGGGTCGGAGACTTTGACGCCGTAGAGTTGTTCACTCATCCGCTGCTGCCAGGTATCTGGCCCGAAATACTGGCTCTCTAACAAACGCTTAAGCGCGTACCCAATGACAGCCGCTACGATTAGTCCTAACAACACCAACTTCATTCCCTGCGAGATCACCAGGCGGAGTATGTTCGAGAGTTGCGCACCAAACGCCATGCGCACGCCGATCTCTTTGGTGCGTTGACTGACTGAGTAAGCCAGCACGCCGAAGAGCCCGATTGCTGCGAGCAGCAGGGCCAGCACACCGAAGAAACTCAGCAGACGCGCATAGAGCCGTTCCTGTCCCACTGTGGCTTGCGCCCGAGCCGTTTGTGTGTCGATTTCCGTTATGGGCAGATTGCGGTCCAGTTCGCGCACGACCTGACGTACGGTGTTGGCCAACGCAGTTGGATCGCCGATCGTACGCAAAGCAAAGATCATCTCGCCAATTTCACCGACCTCCTGTTGCCAGGGCGTGTAAAGCACCGGCTGAAGCTCTTCCCGCTGGCTTCGATATTTGGTGTCAGCTACTACGCCTACAATCTCAACATCGCGATTGTCGTAGTTAAAGGTCAGATGTTTGCCCAACACCTCCTGATCCGGGAAGAACTTGCGCACAAATGTTTGATTCACAACGGCCACTTTGGGTGCTTGCTCGCTGTCTTGGGCCGTAAAGGCGCGCCCGCGGAGGAATGGGATTTCCATCGCGGTAAAGTAGTTTTCGCGCACCATCTGTCGCATGGTCTCTCGTTCCGGGGCGGTGTTTTTAGTCTCGCCGTGATACAGAAAGTCATTAAACCAGTTGTCGTTCGCGATCAGTGCGATGCGTCCGAAAGTGGCATTGCGTACCCCGGGTAAATCATCCAAACGAGCGAAGAGTTGCTGATAGAACCGGACCAACTGATCAGCTTTGTATCCCGATTGCCCCGGTTGTAGCTTGAAGAGCAGGAGATTTTCTGCATTGAAGCCAAGCTCGACGTGTTGCAGGTTGTAGAGCGTGCGGATGAATAGTCCGGCGCCGATCAGCAGTAGGGCTGAGAGGGCTACCTGCACTACAAGCAGTGACTTGCTCAAGCGCGAGACCCCGGTGGTTGTGCGGCGGCTTTGTTTGAGCGCGGTATCTAGATCAGGACTTGTCGCACGCCACGCAGGCACCAATCCAAACAACACACCAGTCAGTAGCGAAACGAATAACGTAAACAGCAGTACGCGCCAATTCAGATTGAGGTCGACGCCATTGGGTAAGAGGCCCGTGTCCCGGTCACTTAACACCACCAACGCACTCTTGCCCCAGTAGGCGAAAAGCACGCCGACTGAGCCGCCTATCACCGCAAGCAACAAACTTTCAGTTAGCAGTTGTCGCACCAAACGCCAGCGACTGGCACCAAGCGCGAGTCGTACGCTGATCTCCGGACCACGGGACGCCGCTCGGGCGAGCAGCAAGTTAGCCAGGTTTGCGCAAGCGATCAACAGCACGAGTCCAACTACGACGAACAGTCCATAAATGGTAGGTGCAAAATCTCTGCGATGGTCCAGCATTCCGCGACGGCCTGATTCGACAATCAAGCGCGGATAATCTTTGGGATCAAGCGATGCCGCTTCGTTCGCTTTGCGTGGCGGCGGCATTAATTCTAAGGCAGCGGCTTGAAAAGGACCGTTTAAGCTTTCACGCGCCTGGTCGTAACCGGCGCCAGGTTTGAGTCGGCCCATCACGTTAAGCCACCACATGCCTGGTGCTTCTGCCGTGCCCAGGTGGCTCGCGTTGCCTCGCAGCAATGGTTCGAGTGCCAGGGGGACAGTGACGGCGGGGTGATAGTCAACTTGCAGCGTGCCCGTGAATGCCGCTGGCGTGACGCCAATGATGGTGAACGGCTGCTTGTTGAGTTTGAGCTGTTGGCCGACGACTGCAGAATTGGCGCCGAATCGCTCTTGCCAGAACTGGTAGCTAAGCACCACGACCGGCGCTGCGCCGGGCTTATCGTCATCATCTGTGATAGCTCGTCCCAGACTTGGTTGCAGTCCCAGGCCTCGATAATAGCCGCCCGATACTGCCTGGCCGTTGATCACCTCAGGTTGGTCGCCCACTATCGCGGTCAGTTTTGCAATTGGCGCAAACGCAAACAAATCGCTGAGTGGACTCTCGGGCGCCGCGACGTGCGCCTGTCGCATCCTTTCAAAGACTTCATAACGAAACAGGGAAAGCGCCCGCATCCCCGGCGGCCTGGGCACATTCGAGGTGCCGCTCATCGAACCCGTTCGAAATGCTCGTCCGGATTGCCACTCGAAGAGCACCAAGCGGTCGGGTTGGTCCACCGGTAAACTTTTTATAAGCGCCGCATCTACCACACTGAACAGAGCCGTGTTTGCGCCGATACCCAGGGCCAGCGAAAGAATCGCTACAGCGGTAATACCTGGACTACGACGAAGCATACGTAACCCGTAGCGCAGGTCATGCAGAAATGTCTCTACACCGGGCAAACCACGACGGTCTCTATAAGACTCCTTCACCTGATCCACGCCGCCGAATTTTCGCCGCGCTGCATAACGAGCTTCCTCGAAACTCATTCCCTGCCGCTGAAGGTCCTCAATCTGCATTTCGAGATGCGCCGCGATTTCGTCGTCGAGCTGCTGTTCGAGACTTCGCTTGAAAAAGAGAGACCGCAGTCTAAAGAGCAGAACCCGTAGGCTGTTCATGGATCATTTCTCCGCTGGCGTTAGGAAGCGCGTAACAATTTCAGAGGTACGGAGCCATGCCTCTTCTTCCGCCAACAGTTGCTTTCGGCCGGTGGCGGTAAGCGAATAGAATTTGGCGCGCCGGTTATTCTCCGACACACTCCACTTAGTGCGAATCCAGCCCAGTTGTTCGAGCTTGAGTAAGGCGGGGTAAATCGTTCCCTGATTGAGTTCAAGTAGATCGCCGCTGACCTGTTCGATGCGGCGAGCGATGCCATAGCCATGCAACGTGCCCATGGTGGCGAGTGTTTTGAGGATCAGTAGGCTAAGGGTTCCGGGAAGAACCTCGTGCTTGATGTCTCCCATTGCGACGACTCCTGTTGATAATCAACAGGAGTATAGTGCCACTTCATGTTGGCAGTCAACAGGTATGAAGAGAATTGCGACAGTTCTTATGTTAACCTCCACGAGGTCCAATACGCAGGTTCGTTCGAGTTCACGCTGCCAGGCTTCAGAATGGCGATGGCGCTCGTTCGGGGACCCACGTTATCGACAAACTAAAGTTTATGGGACATTTTGTTGGATTCTAGCGCTTCCAGTAGTGCTTGATTCGTTCGCCGAGAAGTGGAAAGGGAACGAACTCGGCCGCACGACCAGACCGTCTCAGCTGCTCAACCATACGCATTGCGCCTTCGGCATTTCGTGTGTGCACAAAAATAGTTGAGGCTCGCTGCATTTCGGGATTCGCAGCAAGCCAGGTCGCGATGGCATACCCGGTACGTTCGTCGTCAGTGCTGGGAGCGTGGTAGTGCTCCGGATGGAGATCATGGTCCAGGAAGAGAGCGTCATAGGCGTTCGTGCTAAGCAATTCGCGCGCGCCCGAAACTGTATCAGCGATGTCGAGGTGGTCGCCTGCGAAGCGTTTGACGAACCACTGGTGACGACGCTTATCATCCTCCAAAAGAAACACACGAATCGGATGTCGCTCGGCTGCAATGCTTTTCAAGCCCAGCCGGCTTAACAATGAACGCATGAACTTCATATCGGACCAACTAACTCCCCTGCCAGGTTGTGAAAGACCCTAAGCTTACCCAAAACACGCAAGGCTGACAAAATGACTCCCGTGGGTGGAATACTGCACCGTTCATTCGCACAGTAAAACACTGGTGAACTGGTCTGTAACTTGATGGGTGCTATAATCCGGCTCGAAAGCCACCCTTTATGTTTCCTGAGAATCCACCAAAGCCAACTTTCAGAATCGTTGAAGGCGATGTTGCGGACGAGCACTCCGTCGCTGCGCAAAAAGACGAACAGTTAGACGATGACGTTTGCCAACTTTGCTTTGGAACCGGTGTAGAGGTCGTGCCAGGAAAAGGCGCGCGGCCATGCTCGTGTCGCGGGAATGATTCGCGGCGATTGTTTTTGGACGCGGCGCGAATTCCAAAACGATATGCCAAATGCACATTGGAAAACTTCAAGAGCGAAACGTTGGGTCATCAGAAAGCGCTGCAATATGCACGAGGCTTGGTCGCGGACTATCCGTATTTTGATCGTGGTCTGCTTCTGATGGGACCGGCGGGCGTAGGAAAAACGCACTTGGCGGTGGCTATTCTGCGGGGATTGCTGAACAAAGGCGTTCCCTGTCTCTTCTTTGAATCCGGCTCGCTCTTGAAGCGCATTCAGGATTCCTACAACCCAATCTCCAAGACTTCAGAATCAAGAGTTCTGGCGCCGGTCTTTGATGCCGAGGTGCTCGTGCTTGATGAACTGGGCGCAACGGTCCCCACCGACTGGGTACGAGACACTCTCTATCAGATCATCAACACCCGGTATAACGATGAGAAGCTGACCATCTTTACGACGAATTTCCTCGATCAGCGCTTTGAGGGCACCGTTTCCGAATCTGTCGACGAGGAAGCTACGCCGCGCAGGGCAGCTAAGGCGAGTTTTGATCGCAGATCCAGAGTCGATTTAACGCCGACGCTTGAAGAGCGAATTGGAATACCGCTGCGCAGCCGTTTATATCAAATGTGCAATAAGGTTGAGCTCACCGGCGACGATTACAGGAAACGGTTCGAGGCCAAGGGGTAAGGGCAAAGGGCAAAGAGGTAAGAGCAAAGAGGTAAGAGCAAAGAGGTAAGAGCAAAGAGGTAAGAGCAAAGGGGTAAGAGCATTTTCCACCATATCTCATTTCACATTTCACATTTTTCATTTTGAAGGCACTGTCGCCGTGACTGGCTGTCTTAAAAATGGAAAATGACAATTGCGAAATGATATCTATGACAAATTAGCTTTGCTCTCAGACTCAGCCCTCAGCGCTCCACTCTTACCTCTTTGCCCTTACCTCTTTGCCCCGGTTCCGCCTTAGAAACGTTACAAGATCCTTCCGCATCATGGTTCGGGCGGCTTCGAACTCGCCGTTGCCGCTGCTATAGACTACTGATCCATCGGCTTTGAGGATTGCGACCGCCGGAACACCTTTCTCAATCGGCACGTGATATCTCTCGGCCACATCGAGATTCTGATTTCCTTCACCGATATTCACATCAACTAGCAGGAAACTAGCGCGCACAATCTGCCCGGCAGTTTCCTCGTGCAGAGCGCGATCAAGCACGTGGCAGTCGTAACACCAGTTACCGCCGAAGATGATCAAGACTCGCTTGTGTTGCTTTCGTGCTCGTACCAGTGCCGCATCTATGTCCTCCTCAGCACGGGAAACATCTGGATACACATCCTTCAGGGCCTTGGGTGGAGCTAACGTCCCAGACTGGCAATAATTCACACCAGGAAACAAGAGCAGTAAAAGCGCTGCCACCACAGCGCTTCCTCTTGGCAATTGGGCTCGTTTTATAAGCATGCGTGGACTATGGAACCTGCTGAAAAATTTCTCTTCATCGTAGTTCTTGTGAATCGAGCGCAATTTGGATCCAACCTGAAACGTTTTATTCAACATATCATCGCTGGGATTGAGGCACTTCGGGCTGCATTCGATCCGTTGAGACTCGCTATGTATAATGCAGCGACTTCAATCCGTCAAAGTCCACTTTGATCAAGGCAAATTAAATCGGGAATGCCAAAACGCACAGACCTACGCAAAATCCTAATCATCGGCTCCGGTCCCATCGTCATCGGACAAGCTTGCGAGTTTGACTATTCCGGAACACAGGCGTGTAAAGCGCTGCGACAAGAAGGCTATACAACTGTACTTGTCAATTCCAATCCGGCGACGATTATGACGGATCCGGAAACCTCAGACATCACTTACATCGAACCGCTAACGGTGGAGTCGGTCTCCGCGATTATTCGCCGCGAGCGCCCTGACGCCCTCTTGCCAACTGTCGGCGGCCAAACGGCCCTTAATCTTGCGATTGCGCTGGCTGATTCGGGAGTTCTTGAGGAATGCGACGTCGAGATGATTGGCGCCAAGCGCGAGGCGATCAAAGTTGCTGAAGATCGAATGCTCTTCAAGCAAGCCATGGATGAAGCGGGCTTGCAGATGCCGCGCGGAGGGTTTGCTAAATCATGGGACGAAGCTGAGGCAATCGTCGCTACAACGGGCTATCCGGCAATCATCCGTCCTTCATTCACGCTGGGCGGCACTGGCGGCGGCACTGCTTACAACCCTGAGGAATTTGAAGAAACGGTTCGTGGTGGGCTTGCAGCCTCGCCGATTCACGAGGTGTTGATTGAAGAGTCGATATTGGGTTGGAAAGAATTCGAACTCGAGGTGATGCGCGACCTGGCGGATAACGTTGTGATCATCTGTTCGATTGAGAACTTTGATCCGATGGGCGTGCATACGGGCGATTCAATAACGGTGGCGCCGGCCCAGACGCTCACGGATGTCGAATACCAACAACTGCGTGATATGGCCATCACCATAATCCGCAAGGTCGGAGTTGAGACGGGTGGATCGAACATCCAATTTGCGGTCAATCCCGAGAATGGTGAGATTCGCATAATTGAAATGAACCCACGCGTGTCACGGTCGTCGGCGTTGGCTTCGAAGGCAACGGGTTTTCCGATTGCCAAGATTGCTGCGAAGCTCGCGGTCGGTTACACCCTCGACGAAATACCGAACGACATTACAAAGAAAACGCCGGCTTCTTTCGAGCCCACTATCGACTATGTGGTTGCAAAGATTCCGAAATGGGACTTTGAAAAGTTTCGCGGCGCCGACGATGTTCTTGGAACGCAGATGAAGTCAGTCGGCGAAGTCATGGCTATTGGCCGCACCTTCAAGGAAGCGCTCTTCAAGGGACTGAGATCGCTGGAAGCTGTAAAGCCTCTGCGCCTCGAAGACGTTTCGGCTGACGAGCTGCAACGCAAGCTTGCGCGTCCCAACTCGCAGCGCTTCTCGTACGTAACTTACGCGTTGCAAAACGGCATTCCGATTTCGGAAATCCAGCGGCTATCCGGCATCGATGCCTGGTTCCTTGAACAGCTTCAGGACGTCATGCAGATCCAACGCGACGTCGAAGGACTAAAGCTTGAAGAGATTCCTGCAGATCTGCTGCGAGCTTTCAAAGAAGTTGCGCTATCTGATCGACGCCTGGCTTACCTCACTGAGCGCACCGAAGACGAAGTACGCGCTTACCGCAAATCCATGGGAGTCGTGCCCGTCTACAAACGAGTTGACACCTGCGGCGCGGAATTCGAGTCATTTACGCCTTATCTCTACTCGACCTATGAATCAGAAGACGAAGCTGCACCGACTAACCGTCGCAAGATCATGATTCTGGGTTCGGGCCCAAATCGGATCGGGCAGGGAATTGAGTTTGATTACTGTTGTTGCCACGCTGCCTTTGCGCTGCGCGACGCCGGGTTCGAGACCATCATGGTTAATTGCAATCCGGAAACGGTTTCGACAGATTACGACACGTCGGATCGATTGTACTTCGAGCCGCTCACGTTTGAAGACGTGATGAATATCGTCGATGTGGAAAAGCCGGAAGGCGTGATCGTTCAATTCGGCGGACAGACGCCGTTGAATCTGGCGATGCGCCTGCACGAAGCGGGAGTACCGATCATTGGAACAGCGCCGGACTCGATCGATCTCGCCGAAGATCGCAAGCGGTTCGGAGCTCTTCTGGTCGAGTTGGGTATTCCTCAACCCGCAAATGGCATGGCTTCAACAGGCGAAGAAGCGAAAGCGGTGGCTGGACGCATCGGCTACCCGGTTCTGGTGCGCCCAAGCTACGTGCTGGGTGGGCGCGCGATGGCGATTGTCTATGACGAAGAGAGTCTCGATCAGTATGTACGCACTGCAGTCGGCTTCACACCCGATCGGCCGGTACTGATCGATAAGTTTCTCGAGCAGGCGGCGGAGTTTGATGTTGACGCGCTCGCTGACGAATCGACTTGCGTGGTAGCAGGCATCCAGGAGCACATCGAAGAAGCTGGAATTCACTCCGGCGATTCGTCCTGCGTGTTACCGCCGGTGCGAATCGATCCGGATCATCTCGAGACGATGCGGCTGTACACTCGAAAGATGGCCCAGGCATTGTCCGTACGCGGGTTGATGAACGTGCAGTTTGCCATCAAGGACGATCGCGTGTATGTGCTGGAGGTGAACCCGCGAGCCTCGCGCACAGTGCCCTTCGTATCTAAAGCCACGGGCGTGCCGCTTGCGAGAATCGCGGCACTGGTGATGGCCGGACAGAGTCTCAAGGAGTTCGGCTTGCCCGACGAT
>Ga0126384_10001436_pt1 | contig 14136 bp, 4 predicted proteins | sample PanSoiMetPlot_36_FD_92543 | JGI IMG/M metagenome (GOLD analysis project Ga0126384, IMG submission 92543) | Tropical forest soil microbial communities from Panama - MetaG Plot_36 | ecosystem: Environmental > Terrestrial > Soil > Tropical forest > Bulk soil | place: Panama | collected 2016-02-17 | reverse complement strand
TGTTACTCAGTATCGAATCTTCAGGCCGAACTGAATGCTCCTGGGTCCGCCTGTTCCAATCACCGGATTTGCGCCGGCTACATCAGGCGTTGCGGTCACCAGGCCAAATGTGTCCAAGAACCCGAGATCATTATTGAACAGAATCGCCGGGTTGGCAAAATTTGGATGATTCAGAATGTTGAAGACCTCCGCGCGGAGTTGAGCACTCCATCGCTCGGTTATTCTCCAGGTCTTCACCAAAGAGAAGTCCCAATTCTTGAACTTCGGTCCGCGAAACGTGTTTCGACCGCTATTCCCAAAGTTTCCGGGTTCAGGCTGTGCCAGTACTCGCTCAACCGGCACCGGTCCGGTAGTCGAGAAGTTCGGTATCGACTTCGGATTTCCGATCACATTCCAGCGATCGCTGAATTCGCCAGTGAGGCTGGTGTCATTCTCGAAGTCGACGCCGCTGAACGGAGTACCGGTCTGAAGAGTGACGATTGAATTGAGTTGCCAACCCTCGAGCATCTGCGCCCACGACTTGATCGATGGCAACTCGTAAGTCACCGCCAGGGTGAATCGATGTCGTATATCGAGGTCACTCGAAGCGCGCTCGAGATCCGGCCGCCGGCTATCCTGGGGTTGCGCCGCACGATGGAGAGAAACGAAATCGATCGCGTGAGCCCACGTATAACCAGAAACAAAGCTAAATCCATGGTTAAGTCGCTGCGTTAAAGTGGTCTGCAAGCCGTTATAATTCGACCCGTAGCCGTTCTCCAGGAAGTTGATGAAACCCAGGAACGGAAACTTTGAATTGTAGGGTCTGCCGAGTTGCTCCGATCCATCATCCGCCGCAACGTCGACTTGGTTGATGTCCCGTATGCTATACAGCTTGACGCCGTGATTCCCAACGTAGCCAACCTGTACCGACGCATTGGTCCATAGCGCTTGCTGGAGGTTCAAACTCCACTGAATCACATAAGGCGTTCTCAACTCGCTGCGTGCTCCAAGTATGTCACAAGGAGTTCCGCCCCGGTCAGGATCGCAGTTCACCTGAACATTGAATATCGGACCTGCAGGAGTCCAGTTAAGACCCGCTCGTTGGGTTGTAGCGGCGCCTACAATCGTGCCCGGAATGTTCGATCCAATTGCTCCGGTGGGTATCACATTCAACCCGGGAGTCGTCGCATTGTTGACTCCGTTTTGACCCAGGAAAACAGCGAGGATTGGGATTTCGTATGTAATTCCAGCACCCGCCCGTACAACCGTCTTGCCCTTACCGGCCATGTCCCACACGAAACCGACTCGCGGAGCAAAGTTGTTGTGGTCTCCTTTGTACGGAGCATCGATGTTCACGCCGACCTGCTGTAGACCAACAGCGGGATCAAAATTCCCCAGCAGGTCATCTTTTTCTTTTATCACGCTGTTGAGGTCATATCGTAGACCAAAGTTCACCGTCACTGAACGGTTAACACGCCAGTCGTCCTGGATGAACGCTCCAAATGAGTTCATCGTGACGTGACGACGAGAACTGCCAACGAAAATATCTCCGCGAGACGGGAGTCCTGCGAGGAAGTCTTCGAGCGGCGTGCTTCCCTCAAACGCCTCATCACCCTCAAATCGAATGCGTCCCTTGCCGCGCCGATTGCGAAGGTTTTCGGTCGATCCATGGCGATATTCTCCACCGAATCGAAAGTTATGTTTTCGCCAGGTGTAAGCAACGTTATCAGCGAACTGGAACGTTTGATTCGGAATCGTAAATAGAGGCCAGCCGCTGTTACCTCCTACCTGGTTAAAACCCGATATGACAATAGTGGGCATTCCGAAGTTCGCCGGATCGGTCGCACCCGCATTAATGCCATAGGTTGTAACGGGATCCTTATCCGCGTCTGCTGTCTGTATCTTTTGCCAGAATCTGTTGTACCCGAACTTTGCCTCGTTCACCCATCGTACGTTGGGAGTCCAGATCCAGTTGACACCAAGTACCTGGGCGTTGAGATCAGATGTAGACCGCCATTCCGGCCGGAGCACGGTTATGTCCTGCTCGGTCTGCAAACTGTCGCCAAAAAAGTACCGACCCGTCACGCTATTCCGTTCGTTGAACTGGTGATCGATCTTGACGATGAAGTTGTCCATCCGATTGATGTTTGGAAACCCGGAACTGACCTGCGAAGGACCGGCGGGATTTGTTCCATCATTGACCGGGAACAGGCCCGGGAACGGCCCGTTGCCGGTAAACGCGCCGGTACCGATAAGGTTTCTTGTAAGCGCGCTCACCGGAATGCCTCTCGACTGCAAGGCTGCGATCGCATCCGGTATGCTGTTTTCGGGGTCGCCACCCAGTGATACCGTTGCCGGACTTGAAACCAGGTTCGAGTTGCTGACGAATGCACGGATACCTTCATAAGCGCCGAAGAAAAACGTCTTGCGCTTAATGATTGGGCCTCCGATGCTGGCTCCGAATTGATGCTGGCGTAACGGTCTTTGAGGCTGATCATCGGTGTTAAAAAAGTTTCGTGCGTCGAAAAAGCTGTTCCGCTCAAAATCGTAGATCGAGCCGTGGAGCTCATTAGTTCCGGACTTCAATCCAAGATTTATGATGGCGCCCGGTTTCCATCCGTATTCCGCATTGGGATGTTCCTGTGCGTTGAATTCCTGAATGGCATCAATTGGCAAAATTGTCCCAGGCGTTCCCTGAACTCCTTCCGCGTTAATTACCGTGGTTCCATAGTAAGGATCGTTGTTGTCGGTGCCGTCCACAATAAAGTTGTTGTTCTCAGGACGATTGCCGTTTGAGCTGATTGAGAGGAATCCTCCACCGGGACTTCGCTGTACTCCAGGACGAAGCACAACCAGATTTTGAAAGTCACGTCCATTCAGCGGAAGGTCATTGATTGATTTGTTGGAGAAAGTACCGCCGAGAGTTGTTGTTGTCGTCTCGATCGCCGGAGGTTCATTGGTGACCGTAACCGATTCCGAGATTTGACCGGGTGTCAGGGCGAGATCTATTCGGAGATCTTTGGCTACTTCCAACCTGACCGAAGTACGTTCCATTTTTTTGAAGCCGGATGATTCAGCAACGATTCTGTACAGTCCGGGCGGAAGATTTGGAGCAACGTAATCGCCCGACTCATTGGTTTCAAGAGTGCGTGAGGCCCCGGTTTCAACATTGGTGATTATTACTTTTGCGCCTTTCACTGCTGCACCGTTCACATCAGTGACAGTTCCCAGGATTCGGCCCTGATAAGTTTGGGCCACGGTGGAGATACTAATCATCACCGTTACAAGCAAAACACTCACATGCCTGCGGTAGTCCATATACCCTCCGTTCTCTATTCTCGATTTAACAAAAAAGATACGCCTCGTTTACCGCACGATATGCTGCTCCAACCACAATGTCAATTTTCTACGTCGGATTTCATAACCGCGTTCTATGAAAGGGGAAGTCAAGCAAAAAATCTCCCTGAGAACGCGGTTAAGATTTGCGAGGCACCTAACGTGAACCATCGCAACACGCCTTTAGGACACTACCCGCGCCTCTAAGAATTGACGGACCGCACGCCAATCGTGATAATGACCATCTTCAAAGAATCTGAACCCACTGACATGAAAGGCGAAGCTTGATGATGATCGAGAATGAAAATGTAGTTTGTTTGGCGAAACCTCGCCGCCGGCTTATGTGGATTTCTTTGGTGGGCGCAATACTCTTATTTTTTGGTTGCGGCGGTAGTCAGACACAAACTGGTAACACCCCAAAATACCCTGCGGGAATCAGCGAAGACATAGAACAGCAGCTAAAGTATGATGCGCGCGTTGATAGTTTTGAGCCCGACGGTCAGACTCTGGTTGTGAATGTGAATGACAGCTGGTTGCATTCTCCGCCCGGAATGCGCGAGCGCTCGCTCGGACACTGGTATAGCCTTTGGCAGCCGTCGCACGGCAACGCGAGCAAAATCGTTATCAAACACGACGGAGAGGAAGTCGAAAGCTGGACCGCTGATAAAGGTTATCAGCCATCCTCAAAACCGAAAGAGGGCGCCAGCGAAGGTTGATCTATTCAAGACCGTGACAAGCCCTCGCGAAAGCTCCAAATAATACCCGCGGACGAGACTGTGTGAAAGGTTCGGCCTTCAGGCGGAAGTTCGAGTTAGTTTCGTCATAATTACGAACTTCCGATGAACGCCGAACTAGGAACAGTGATTTCACAAAATCGCGGCCGTCGGTTGTATTAAGTTCCCTTTTGCTTCACTTTGAAGGTCTTTCCCGCAATGGTTATTAAGCCTGCGCGCCCGCCCGCCCCAGAATTGGCGTTAACATGATAGGTAACGGTTCTCGTGCCAATTCCGACTATCTGAGATGTAAAGGTCATCCAGTTGACGTTAACGATCGCGTCCCAGGCACATCTTCCTTCAGTATTCACTTGTATGCTGCCGTCTCCGCCAGCTGCGTTGAAAACGGCTGACGTGGGTGTGAGCACATAGACACAATCACTCAGCGTCCCTCCATCCTGGACGACAGTAAAAGACTGACCTCCAGCCATTATCGTCCCTTGGCGCGGAATGCCAGTCAAATTGTCCCGCACGGCATAGGTAACCGTTCCTGGGCCGGTTGAAGATTCTGCAGAAGTAATCATTATCCATGAGTCATTCGTATTTGTGTTCCATGGGCAGGATGCACTCGTCGTCATCGCAAAACTTGACTCGCTGCCAAACTGCGTAAAGAGCTTTCCAGTGGGCTCAATTACAAACTGGCAGTTCCCCACGCCGTCTTGCATAACGGTGAAGGTCAGCGTTGCAAGGCTTATCGTTCCCGTGCGTGGAGTGGCCGACGAATTCGCGTCAACTATATAATCGAAATGCCCATTGCCGATGCCGCTTGACGTCTCGCCTACAACCGTCAACCAGTCGTCATTACTTACAGCCCTCCATCCGCAAACGGACTGTGCGGTCACTGCTACGGTTCCATTCCCACCTGCAGCACCGAATGAATTTGATGTGGGTTGAATTGAATACTGACAAAACACGTTGCTCTGATTTACCGTGAAAGTCAGGCCGGCGATAGTCAATGTTCCCATTCGGGGCGAGCCGGTGTTGTTGATCGCTACACCGTAAACCACAATGCCATTGCCCGTTCCATTCGAGCCGCCCGTGATCGTGATCCACGAATCATTGCTTACAGCCTGCCAACCGCAGCCGGCCGGTGCGGTGACGTTCACGATACCGGATCCACCATCTGCCAAAAAGGATTGGCTGGTCGGCGAAATCATGCGAGGCGGATTTGAGGCAGTGAAGTCCACGCCGGCAGAATTATTGCCGGCCACTGGATCTCGCATAACCGAAGTAACGGACGCCAGGTTCGTAACAGTCTGGCCATCCGGAACATTGCAATTCACTGAGGCAACGATCGTCGTGACCGCCGAAGAGCCAGCCGCTAACACAGCGAACGTAACCACGCGATTGTTCGCGGTACCTGCGCAAACTCCACCGCCAGACGAGCAGGAAACGAAAGTGAGAGCGGCTGGAAGGTTGTCGGTCAATGTTACCGAGACCGCATCATCAGGTCCATTGTTGGTGAGCGTAATTGTGTAAGTGACATTACTCCCGACAACGACGGTTCCGGAAGAGGCGGCCAGGCTCACGCTTAGATCCGACGCACCGAATGTTATACAACCGGAGAACTCTGACGTGCTGCCAGCGGCGCTCGTCGCCGTTGCGGTTATTGATTCACCGGAATCCGCGTGACCCGCTATCGTCAGATTGAACGTCACGTTGCCAGAACCATCCGTAGTGACGTTCCCTGAACCTAAAAATGTTTGACCCTCGCCGTTACCCGACGGATCGCAGGATGAACTCGAGTAAAAACTCAACGTGAAGGTTGAATTTGCACTACTGTTGAGAGTGCCCTGAACGTTCGACCCGCCCCCAACTGCCCCGTTTGCAGTTGTCAGTACCGGAAAATTCTGTAACCCGTTCGGACCCGAATCGCCATCGCCGGCATCGTTGGGAGTCACACCGGACGGTGCAAGATCGATTCCCAAACCACCATTTGAAAAAAACGAATTCGCCTGGATGAAATTGCCGGTGCCCGAATCGACCAGGACTCCCGCTCCCAGATTGAAGGCGATTACGTTGCCTTCCCCTGCAGCACCTCCGATAGTGTTGTTACTGGCAGAGTTGAGTACGAATATACCGTCCGAACCGTTTGCAAGCACTGTTACACCATCTGCCCTGGTGCCGATTTTGTTACCCTGCACCCGGTTTCCTGTCGCGGTAGGCGCATTGATGCGTACCCCGTTTGTGCCGTTCCCTGAGATTACATTGCCGGCACCAGGAACCGTTCCTCCAACAGTACAATCATTCGATTCATTTACTGCGACTCCGCTGCTTCCGTTGCCCAAATCATTTGACCCGGTGACATCGGTACCGATGAAGTTTCCCTGAACCAGATTGCTGGTTCCCACCGTAATGAACTGGACACCGACACCGGAGTTTGCGGATATTACATTGCGCGCTCCTGCAGAGGTTCCTCCGACGGTACAGTTTATGACGGTGTTCGATCCGCTAATCATCTCGACGCCGTCGCTTTGGTTACCCACCGCAACGCTTCCCGCTGAATTGGTGCCGATAAAGTTCCCTTGAACCAGATCGTTCATCGATGGCCCAAGCACCACCACTCCCGGGCCTGAATTGCCGGAGATAACATTACGGGCGGCGACCGTTGTACCGCCGATCAGGTGTCCCGAGCCTGAGCTGATTTCAATTCCTGATTCGTTATTACCGTCGCCAGGACCGCCGGCGGTGGTTGTACCAATAAAGTTTCCTTCAACGATCTGACCACCCCCACCCAGATCGATCCCTGCGCCATCAAACGCATTGATCACTAATCCGCGCACCGTGCAGTTCCCGCCGAGTATGCTGAGTCCTTCAGTGGTGAGCCCGGCGCTGGCTCCCGCGATCTCGATCGACAATGCCCCACCTGGATTCTGAGTAGTTCCATCAATGGTCACCGCGCTGGTGACCAATGGAAGCGCCGACAGAGGGCTAATCGTATGGATACCCGCTCCTGGAATAGCAAAGCTTATGGCGTCTGCGCCCGGGTTTGAGTTGGCGTCCTGGATCGCTTTTCGTAAAGATCCGTCGCCGGTGTCGTTTGTATTGGTAACGGTGAACGTCGCCGTTGGACCCGACAGCATAACTGTTGGAGCACTCGAAGTGCTTCTCAGGACTACCAGGTCATTCAATGCGTCGCCATTGAGACGCATTCCAATCAGTGCCGTCGGTTCCGAGTCAAAATCTGTCGTACCTACTACTTGAAGTCGCACTGACGAGCCTTCTTTTCCGGAACTGTTTTCAGGAGATACTGCAGACTCGTTTACGACTAAATGCACCTGGCGGTCGCCAGGATCCAGCACCAATAAGTCGTCCTTCGGAGAACTGGAGACTCGGGCGCTAAGAAGCAAGCGACTGTTCGCTGCAGACGAGCTCTTTGCCGGAGGAAGAGTGACTGCACTCACCGGTTGCCAGATCGAACCGTCAGCATTTGTTCGCGTGAAGACCTGGCAGACTCCGCCTTCGGAGAGCACTACAAATTCCTGCTGAAGATCGCCCGTGAAGTCATTCACCGTCATGGAAACGATCGGAAACGAAACCGGCACTCGCGTTATGACCGGCGGCAATAGATCCTGCTGCTTGCCTGCAATCGAAGCGTGTTTGCGATCTCTTCCATGAACGATGACCACCTCATTACCGGCCGCAGCGGCAATGTCAATTGGAAACTTATCATCGAGCTGACCTGTCGCGATCGACTTACATTCCGAGGGCAATATGATGGTTTCAGGAGAGGCGTTCGCGGCTCCCGAATTTCCTTCGTAAACCAGTAGCTTCGCGGTGGTGCCGACCTTTACCGCTACAATGATGTCGGCAATTCCATCGATCCTGTTTACGTCCGCAGCTATCAGCGCGGTTACCTTTCCGGGAAGATCGATGGCATGCTCACCGGTGAACCCTCCGTGACCATCGCCTGTCAATAACGATAGCGTCGATCCTCCCTGATCTGCAGTTATTACGTCGCGGTGTCCGTCACCATCAAAATCGCCGGTAATCAGAAAGTGGGGAGCTTGATGCACTTCAAAGACCCCCGTCTGAACAAAGAAAGGAGACAAAGAGTCGCCCGGCGCTGGGGTAAAGCCACCTGGGTTGCGCAACTGGCCGCGATGGACGATTGCTTCGCGAGTGTTGGGGAAAATCGAATCTACATCGCCTCGCTGAACGGTAATCAAACTGGATTCTGCTCCGGAATAGCCGGATACGATATCGGGAACTCCATCCTCATCAAGATCGGCAGACGCAATGGATAATGGATGGCTCTGGTTGGTATTCAATAACTGCAGCAGATTTGACGAACCAATATACTGAACTGGAGCGGCTTGTCCATCCTTCAGCGTCACCCAGGGATTACCTCGACCTGCTGCGTGCGCCGTAACCGGCCCAGACAACAGTCCTCGGAGTTCTTCTTTTTGCTGGATAACCGCGATGTCACCGGAAGCAATGGTTCGAAACGCAATGCTCACTGGAATCGTGATGCATCCTAGAATAGATATGACGGCAAGGACATGATTTCGTTTCATTTCAACCTGTCTTGTAAATTAAATTGTCGGCATGCTTAACGCCGGCTGGACCGGAGTTTCTCAAACCGGACAGAAAGGTATCCTGCACCTATGACACCCGCGCTCGATCTCGTTCATGAGGCGTCGCTTTTTTGTTCATTGGCTCTGGAGCCGCGTGGATATTATGACTGTGAACCTTGCTGGTCAAGCACACTAAAGCCTGAAGACACGTTAGGCGTACTGAGAGAGACTTGCCACAAAGAGATTAACAAACGAAACTACAATGAGATCTGGTTCTTTTTGCACCTGCTCTAAAGACTTGAGCGTATTTTGTAGCGAACGCCTGTACACCGCAGGCCTCTCGCCTGCATAAACGTTCTAGCTGTGATAGTGGATTCTTCTGACCAATGAGGCGGAATCAGTTTCGATCAAGCGTATAGCGCTTCGCCCGGAGGTTTCGAAAGATGTCGTTCGTAATCAGAGTGCTGCTTATTGCCGCTTCACTGTCCACTTCCCTCCCTCTTTCTGCAAGCGCAGATGACGCGACGTTCACACGTGTGTTCAACGAACCGATCAGAGTTGTTTTTATCGAGAACCAGGCTGGTCCAATCGACGTGCGAACGTGGCCCTCGTCCACCGTTAGCGTAAAAGCATCGCGCATCGAAAACATGGGGGCGCGCGTTGAGTCTGAAGTAATCTTTGAGCAACCCGATCGCGAAACCTTGAAAGTCATTGCTAATCCGGACAGTCTCTTTCGACCAATCACTCTAACGATTCATGTACCGTCCTCCGTGCAGCTGTCTGTTAAAGGCGGTTCACAGCGCGTATCCTTAAGGGGCTCGGTTTCCAGTCTGGCGGTCGAAACCGATTCCGGTAATGTAGCGTTGTACCTGCCGGAACAGACAAACACTGAATTGTCTCTGAGGACAATTAGAGGTGTGGTGGAATCACGAATGCCGCTTAGCATCTTCGGCCCGAGTGACTCGCGACGACTGGACGGTAAAATTGGCAAAGGCGGATCTCCTCTGATCGCCAGAAGTCAACGTGGCAACATCAGTCTGCTTCCCTACTCTGACGCTCAATCGGCCGGGCAAATCGTCGATGGTGAAAAAACGGCAGTTACGAACGTCGAAAAGAGCCTGACCAGCGCAACATCTAAGTTAGACACGGCATTGGCGAGCGATCACGAAGGTGCGGGCGAAAATGCCATCAAGCTTGAAGCGAGGCTCGTTAATCTTAACGTCAAGGTCGCTGATGCAAACGGAAGGACTGTTCCCGCATTGAAGAAAGAGAACTTTGTAGTTTTGGAAGACGGTGTGCAGCAGGACGTCACATACTTTGAACCGGTAACCGCTCCGCTCAACGTCGTGCTTCTACTGGACCTGAGCGGCAGCACCGAACACAAGATAAAGTTGATGAAGAAGGCTGCGCAGAAATTTATCGACTCACTGCAGCCTGCCGATCGGATTGCGGTTGCGGCATTCTCAAGGCGCTTCTCAGTGATTGCCAATTTCACTACGGACCATAAGCTCATAAAGGATCGGATTGAGAACATAAAGAATCGTCATTCGGGTACAGCGTACTACGATGCGATGTGGGCCGCGCTCGATCTGTTGGATGAAGCAAATGCGACGCGAAAGGCGATCGTGGTACTTACGGATGGAGTGGACAATTCGCTCAGCAACCCCGACGAGGCAGAGTACGACCCAAAGCATGGATTTAACGAACTGGTGGCGCGTACCGAAGAGGCGGACGCAACGATCTATCCAATTTATCTTGATACCGAGTATGAGACGATAGGTGCGGGCGGACGACGAGGCCACGATGCCTACGTCACTGCTCGCAAGCAGCTGCAGGCACTCGCGGATCAGACGGGTGCGATAATGTTCAAGGCGGAGAAGGCTGAAGATTTGGAGGGCGTTTATCAGCAAGTCGCATCGGAGCTACATTCGCTTTACAGCATGGCATACGCCCCAAAGGTAATGCGAAAAGACGGCAAATGGAGAAAGATCAGTGTGGCAGTGGATCTCCCTGGTGCGAAGTCCAGAACGAAGCGCGGTTATTTCGCGAGGTGAGCCAAGCGATCGTCAGGTTTTACGATTCTCATTCACAGGACCCCTCCCTTCTTACAAATTCCTGAACATAAATCCGAAAACTCGGATTTCAGATATGGTCATCAAGGAGATGCGCCGACGTCTCCATAACTTCGCTTAACTTTAATTTCGACATATCAAGTATATACCGCGAACCTGCTCACTTCTTCTGTTGATGGACGCGTGCTTGCATCTACATTGCGATCAGCAGCAACTAATTGAATCGAGTCCAAAATTCAATTTTTTGAATGAAAGCGACCAGCTACGAGGCGGTAATCAAATTCGGACAAGGCCTTTCTTGAATTCAACTTTGTCCGGAGTCTTTGGAGGTGTAATGAAACGAATAAGCTCGAACACTCTAGCGCTTCTACTTTCTGCAAGCATGCTCATGGCTCTGAGTGCGCCTGTCTATGGACAAACTAGTCGAGGGACAGTTACGGGCGTGGTCACTGACCCACAGGGTGCGGTCATTCAGGGTGCAAGTGCTGAATTAAGGAACACCGGGACTAATCAGGTCCGAACAGTGACTTCAAACGACGCAGGCATCTACCGGTTCGATGCGGTGGAACTGGGAATTTATGATCTGAAGATTTCGGCGCAAGGATTTCAGGCTTTCACGGCAAAGGGTGTTGAAATTCAAGCGAACCGAATCGCGACTTTCGATGCTCAGTTACAAACTGGTGGCGCCGAAGTAATTGTCGAAGTGAATGCCGGTACAGCAGAGATACTCCAGAAGAGTGACGCAGTGCGAGGCGGCAACTTCGACCGTAAAGAAGTCACGCTCTTGCCAACTTCGCAAAGCAATCCTTACAACCTGGCGCGCTTGCTTCCTGGAGTCGTTCAACCCAGCGGGACTACGGCATTCGGGAACGGAACCGATTTATCGATTAACGGTTCGCGACCACGTGGTAACAACTATATGCTGGATGGAATCGAGAACAATGACATCTCGGTGGGAGGCCCGGCATTCCAGCCCAGCAACGAAGATCAAGTGGCCGAGGTCTCGATACAGACAGGCTTGTTCAGTTCAGAGTTCGGCCGGGCAGGCGGCGCAGTCTTCAATCAGGTAACGAAGTCCGGCACGAATCAGTATCACGGGACCGCAGCATGGAAGTTTCAGTCACAGATTTTCAACGCGCTGACGAATGGGAACAGACTTGCGGGGCTGACGGAGCCGCCGGTTTTCACCCAGAACGACTTTTGGTTTTCTGTTGGCGGACCGATCAAGAAGGATAAGACATTTTTCTTTGTGGCCCGTGAATGGTTCCGGTTTCGGTCCACAGCTAATTTCGGGCCCTTCACCGTTCCGAGCGCGTCGGGACTTACTCGACTTCGATCTCTGTTTCCACAAGGATCTAATCCGCGAGTCGACACCTACCTGTCAGCGACCGAAGGGATGATCGGCGTTACAAGTCTTAGTCAGGTTCCACTCGGCGCCGGGCCGGGAGGCGTCGGCGATCGTGGCTCGATTGAATTCGGGCAAGTAGGTATATCGGCTGCGTCCGTGCAGGACGATGGCAATTGGGCGGTTCGTATCGACCACACGTTCAACGACAAACATAGGCTCTCTGGTCGCTATCTCTGGGATCATTCAATCTCGACACCGAATGGCGTCAATGGCCCTGGGTTCACGTTTGACGGGGACTTCGGTTCGCAGAACTTACTTGTCGCCCACACGTGGGTCATCAATCCCAGAACCACGAACGAATTACGCTTTTCGTACGGGAGAATCAACTTTCAGTTCCCGCTAGCGCCAGGAAATAAGCCAGAGGCGGAGACGCTGCAGAATATCAGCATCAGCGGGATCTCGGCCATTGGAATTCAGACCAATATTCCGCAGTTCCGCATCGCGGATAATTACCTGATACAGGAAACGATGTCCAAGGTTGTAGGGACTCACACTTTCCGATTCGGGGGCGAATACCTTCGACAGGTCGCGGACCAAAGGCCGCCTTTCAATGAGCGAGGTTCGTTTAATTTCCTTGCGGGTGGTGGGTTCTCGGCGTTTGCCAACTATGTCGATAACTTCAGCGGTGCCAGTGGAACCGCAAACATAAATTTTGGCGATCCCATTTACCATCCGAATCTGGATCGGATCAGCCTCTTCGTACAAGACACCTGGAAGATGAGCGAGGCGCTGACGCTCAGCCTCGGACTCCGTTATGAGAATTTCGGGCAGCCAGCTAACAACGCCTTCAAGTTCCCAGCGTTAACGCTCGATCCGGCCGCGTTCCTGACGCCAAACGAAGTTGACAAGGACAACAACAATTTCGGTCCATCTCTAGGATTTGCGTGGGCGCCGAGATTCGGCTCGGGATGGCTGCGAACCGTATTTGGGGAAGATAAGACCGTTTTACGCGGAGGCTATCAGGTGAGCTATGACACGTTCTTCAATAACCTCCTTTCCAATATCGCAGCAGATTCTCCGAATGCTCTTTCGGCTACGACAACCGGAAGTACCGGACGCGGGACGGCAAATTTCTTCCCGACGGCTATTCCCTCTAGCCCTCGCACGCCGACGCCGTTGGATCAACAGGTGGCGGTTTTTAACCCGCACATACGTAACCCGTACACACAGCGTTTCTCGTTGGAGATTCAGCGACAACTGCCTGGAAGATTGATTCTCGATACTTCTTATGTTGGATCGCTTGGCAGAAAACTTTTCGTCACCGAGGATCTCAATCCTATCGTCAATCCGGGTCCTCCGGCGGTGAGGAGATTCCCGCTCCTGGGAATCAGGCGATACCGCACGAGCGGCGCGAACTCGAGCTACAACTCTTTGCAGGTTCGGGTTGATAAAAACTTTTCGCACGGGTTCCAGTTCACGACTTCTTATACGTGGTCCAGGTTCATCGATCAAACGAGCGAAGTGTTTGCGACCACGAACAGCAACGCTGCGACATCCTCGATACCGGCGTTTCAGGGAGGTCTTCAACTTGACAGGGCTCCCTCCGACTACGACCGGACACATCGCCTGGTGATCAGCTACATTTGGGAGATCCCAGGCTTTCGCGAAGGTATGCTCCAACACGTTTTGGGGGGATGGCAGGTTTCAGGAGTGACATCATTCCAATCCGGCGCACCCTTCACAATCATCAACGGGTTTGACAGAAACGGCGATGGTCTTGCGACCGCTGACCGGCCGGATATTGGGAATCCAGACGCTCCTCACAATACGCGGGCGATCGTCGTAGCACCCGCGACGTGCTCGACAGGCTTCCAAAATCCTGATACCAAGAGCTGTGTCACGCCGAATGATGTATTCGTCGTGCAAGGGACTGGCTTTCCAAACGCCAGGACGATCGGTCGAAATACCGAGCGGTCGAAGTGGACGCAGAACTTCGATCTGAACGTCTTCAAGAATTTCCGGCTTACCGAGCGCTTTAACCTGGAATATCGGCTCGAGGCGTTCAACGTGTTCAACCATCCGCAGTTCACCGGAGTTCCTAACAGGAACGT
>Ga0126384_10001435_pt1 | contig 14137 bp, 12 predicted proteins | sample PanSoiMetPlot_36_FD_92543 | JGI IMG/M metagenome (GOLD analysis project Ga0126384, IMG submission 92543) | Tropical forest soil microbial communities from Panama - MetaG Plot_36 | ecosystem: Environmental > Terrestrial > Soil > Tropical forest > Bulk soil | place: Panama | collected 2016-02-17 | reverse complement strand
TCAACGCGACGATTCTTTTGGCGTCCCTCACTCGTGCGGTTGTCAGCGACAGAATTGTTCATTCCGAAACCCATCGCGGATAGCGTGCCGTCATCAATGCCCTGGTTAATCAGGTAGTCACGGACAGCATCGGCACGCTTTTCGGACAGAGTCTGGTTGAACTCAGCGCTTCCAGTGCTGTCGGTGTGGCCCTCGATAGAGAGGCGGAGAGAGGGATAGTTGAGCACGATGCCAGACAGCTTGGCGAGAGCCTCACGCGCATCTGGGCGAAGATTGGATTTACCGGTATCGAACAAAACATCGCCCATGTTTACGACTAGGCCGCGCGGCGTGTCACTGGTGGGCAGGACGCGATTAAACTGTTCGAGCAGACGCGCCCTTAACTGTTGCTTTTCACGCTCTGCCTGTTGGACGGCTGCTTCCTTAGCGGCGATTTCCGCATCCGCTCTCCGTTTAGCTTCTGCAGCGTCCGCATTGGCCTTTCGTTTGGCCTCAGCAGCTTCCTCGGCCGCCTTGGCTTCAGCCTCGGCCTTGGCTTTAGCGGCTGCCTCATCGCGCTCCTTCGCGATGCGTTCTTCTTCCTGACGCTGTACGGCTAGGGCCCGTGCATCCTCCGAAAACTGGGCGGTCTGCCGTGCAGTGGAGATGATTGAGTTTGTGTCAGCCTTACTTGCAAGAGACTTCTCTGCCATCTGCAAGCTCGCTTCAGCTTTGGAGAAGATGTCCGGCGCGTATTTATCAGCACCTCGCGACTTTGCAATCTCAACCGCATTGCGCGCTTCATACATCTCTAGTGGAACGTTCGGATCGAGAGTTAGTGCCAAAGGGTTTCCCACCTTCTCGTATTGACCGCGCCTCATTAGCTTGTAATCGCTGACGGGAAAGATTTTTCCTTTGGTGTCCTTCCGGCGCTCACTCTGTAGAACCACCATTTCGCTCGGCACGCGGACGGCGAAATATGGCTCGGCTGTGACGATCAAGGTGAAGGTTTGTGCTGGAGTAGTAGCGCTCAGCTTGCCCTGCCCATTCTTGTTGACAAGAATTTCTCCCGCGTTACCAGTGCGTCCCTCCGGTGTGACGGCCCAGAGCACATATGTGAGGAACTCGGCGCCGAGGTTGGAGGGTGGCTTCATACTTCTTAGTTCAACCTCGACTCTTGTCCTCCCCGCGTTCGATTTGATCTCGACTTTTGCCTCGCCACTTGCTTGCGGCATCAGTTCCGTACTCTTCAAATCCACTTTGGTGCCCCCTCCGACCTCGTAGCCGATGGCCGTGGCAGACTTCGTAATCACGCTGGATGGCGGCACCGCTTGATCCGTGGGATTAGTTTGAGCGGCAGCATTGCGTGCAGGGAATCCCGCGACTAGGCACAACAACAACAAGATTATCGCCACTATCGAAGGAATAGGTCTAAGCGCATTGGTCCGCAGCCTCTGCTCAATAATTTCGGCGTACTCAATTGGGGTTCTGCGGGGCGGCATATACGTCTCTCCGTCTTGGAGCAAAGGCAGCGGTTCGCGATTTCCATGCTAAAGGTTGCGGTCTGAACAACTACTGCCAAAAGTGACAGTTGTGTCTCGATATCTGAGAGAGATCATGAACAAGGAGTTTGAATAGGGCGGCGTAGATTCTCCTAGATCACAAAGGTGGGTTCGCCGGACCAGAGGGCATTGTGTGGCATCGGCACAGCAAAATCCACTACTCGACGACCTCCGTCACGCGCTGACGCGACCCGATTTGTTCGAAGAACCGACCGATTTCTCTCTCGTGCTGGGTGGCCCGATATTCCAGCTCTTTCGGAGATCGCATCTCACGGGAGATGGGTTACAACTTCTACATCGACGGCTTCTCGCGATCACCTTCATCGCCTGGCTGCCGCTGTTGCTTCTTGCCTCTGTCAGTTTCTCGGCTGGGCAGGTGGGTCGGCTTTCCTTCTTTCACGACATCGAAGTGCATGCTAGGTTCCTGCTTGCTTTACCTATCCTCGTCGCGGCGGAGCTGATTGTTCATTGGCGACTGCGTCTTGTCGTCCGCCGCTTCGTCGAGCGCGGTATCGTTTTGCCCAAGGATCTGCCGCGCTTTCATAGCGCAGTTCGATCGGCTGTCAAGCTGCGCAATTCCGTTCCCGTCGAGCTCGGGCTTCTGCTGTTTATCTATCCCCTTAGCCTCTGGCTTTGGCACGCGCGGCCCTGGATGGATCACTTGACATGGTATGCCATGCCTGGCAGCCCTTGGCACCTGACCCCCGCTGGCTTTTGGTACGTGTTTGTCAGCATTCCAATCTTACGATTCGTCCTCTTGCGCTGGTACCTGAGACTCTTTATCTGGTTTCGCTTCTTGTGGCAGGTCTCGAGGATTAACCTGCATCTCATTCCGACTCACCCCGATCGCGCTGCCGGTCTCGCTTTTCTCGGCAAGAGTGCCTATGCGTTCGGGCCAATCTTATTCGCACAAGGGGTGATGCTGGCGGGTGTGGTTGCTGAGCGTGTTCTTTACAGAGGACAAACCCTAATCTCGTTCAAGTTGCAGATTGTAGGCTTCGTGATTTTTTTCGTACTGGCGATCCTTGGACCATTGCTGATGTTTACTCCCGGGATGGCCCAGGCAAAGAGAAGAGGATTAGCCGAGTACGGTCTCCTCGCTCAGCGTTACGTCGAGAGCTTCGAACAGCGATGGGTCGTTCGCGATCCTTCCCCTTCCGAAGACCTCCTCGGAAGTTCCGATATCCAGTCGCTCGCAGACCTGGGCAATAGTTACGCAATGGTGCGCGATATGCGCCCGATTCCGTTCTGGCTGGAGGACATCACCCGCCTCGCCGCCGCAACTGCAGCGCCTTTATTGCCTCTTCTGCTTACGATCTTCTCCCCGGAAGAACTCTTCACGCGCGTCATGAAGATTGTGTTGTGAACCTATCAGGAGCAGCGATGCTACCCACGATTCGATCGAGGGACCGCGCTGTTTCTAACTCCGGTCCGCGGTAGGCACTGAAAAAAGTGGAAGCTCCACGGCCAGAGGTCTACGTAGAGACCGGGCGCTAACATTTCATCTCCGTCTCGCTCGTAAGCGACGCCTAGTCGGGCATCAAGCAGCTGCCACTTTCTGCCACCCGCGTCAGGCCATGGGACTTGCACCTTAGCTTGCGCGGAACTATCGCTCAGATTGACTACAATCAGGTAACGCTCGTCATCATTGTGCCAGCTCCAAGCCACCAAGTTCTGGAAGCTCGCGTTATCGGGCCAGCCCGTTCGCTCACACAGGCACCATTCCCCCTCACGAAAAACAGGCCGATCGATGGCCTCGGCAAGACTCTTGTAGAAGACCTGTAGATCTCGATCAAAAGCCTCTTTTGGACGCCTGCCTAGAAAGACGGGCAGTCTCACCTTGCGCCCTTCAAACTGCCCTTCATGAAATAGCTTTAATCCCGGCAAAGTGGCAATGGTAACCGCAGCGGCCCTCTCCTTTGCGGGCGTGAAGCTCGCCGCAGCCCGAGGTTCATCGTGGTTCTCGATAAAGCGAAGCAACTTGCTTTGGTAAGCAAGTTCGGCACAGAGATGAAGGCGAATGCTTTCAGCATTGCTGTGCTCCAGCCGATCGTAGAGTTTCTTGTCGTAGCAAAAGTCAAAACCCTTCTTTTGCAGTTCCCATTCCACGTCCCAGTAAGCCTCAGCTATGAAGAGAAACCCGGGAAAGCTTGTCTTTATTGCAGAAATGAGATCGGTCCAATACTCGGTGTGGGGACGCATTCCAGCCCGTTCACCCCAGGTCCGCTCAAAAATATTGTTCAAGAAGAGCATTGCCATATCGCAACGAATCCCATCGCACTGTTGTGCAATGCTCGAGACCGTTTCGATCACTGCGTGTCTAAGGCCAGAATCAAAAGCATTTAATTGCAGAACATCGGGCCAAGCCGGAAAGTACGGATCGCGCCCTAACGCGAATACGCATGCTCCCAGTTTCATGTAAGAACTGGCATCGTTCCTAAGATCATCGACAGTGCCTCTGATGAAGTACTCGGGATGTCCGACTGTCCAGGGATGATCCGGCGCCACATGGTTCGGCACAAAATCCAGGACCAGGTTCATGCCCCTTTTCAATAGCTCTCCTCGAGCAATCGCAAGGCCTTCCGGACCTCCGAGGTAACGGTCGACTACGTAGTCTCGAACGCAGTAGGGAGACCCCACGTTGTCGTCCACTCGAAAATCAGGTAGCGCGCCGTGAAAGTCGTTGACCAACCCTAGATTTTGATTGGCAATGGCGATCCCGGCAGGGCTTCGTTTCCAAACTCCCATTAGCCAAACCGCATCGAATCCATAGGCACCGATAGCGTCCCATTCGGGTGAGGGAACGGATGACAAGTCAACCGTTTTTCCATACTTGTGACTGAGTTCAGAAAGCCAAATCCAGGTGTTGATCTCGTACAAGGTTGGATAGTTAGGCCAAACCGAGACGCCGGTCAGGGCGGGTGCCCTTTCAACCAAGGGCGAACTCATATCTACACCCCTTTATTGAACGCCCAACCTCAACAAGTGATTACCACCACCTTATCTTTGGATGCTGCATGCCTGTCGTGATCGCATCACTCTTTCAAGTCGGGCGCAAATGCGAAAGTGGTGAACAACAAAGTCAATGCTAGAAGTGCCCTCTTTCTTTGGTGCGCCGCCGTGCCCCCAGGACAGATTAAAAGTGGGCAGTTGAGTTCCACACTGGCAGAACTGACAGTTCGATGAACGTCAGGTTGTTCTATGCTGCGGACTTCGAGGGAATCGGGCATGCGTGTACCTAATAAAGGATGGCTCATTGTTTTCGTCCTGAGCGCGGTCGCACTTGTTGCTTGTCAAGATCTGGTTCACAATACGCAAAGTCTATTTTTACCGCGATTTCAACGATCCGAGATATTCGGTTTCTTAGCTGGATTGGGGACGACGTTTGCCGCTGTGCCGGACCTGGTAGCGATGCTTCGACGTCGATCCAGTATTGGCATGAATCCGAGAATGGCGGCCATTATGGGCGCTTTTCAGATTCTCTGGATCTACTACGGACTACTGATCGTTTCTCGACCCGTTGTCGCATGGAACATGATTGCAGTGTTGATCAATTTTTTAAGCGTCGGCGCCTATTTTCATTTCGCGCGCAAAGAAAAAGCCCAGCACGCGGGTAAAGCATCTGTCCGTGGCTCCGCAGGCGGGATATAGAATCAGCACCTCAGACAGTAGGTGCCGGAGCATCGTGTCGGTTTCTGAGTCATATCGCAACTGCGTATGTGAGGCGCAGCATCTGAATTTTCGAGTGCACCAGCTTTGGCGGTTAGCATTTTGACCATGGTGGGTCAGCAACCGAATGGGATGTCTATGCGGTTGCAATCTGGTCCGAAGTCGTCCTCACGGAGGGATATCATGACGGGGGTTCCTACCGTGCTGGAAATGGTCGTCGTCAAAGCGCATTGTTCGCACAACCAGAAGCACTCGATGGAATCGTTTTCCAGTAATGATCCATCGTATCGGGGTGCAAATTCTCTGGGCGCGAAGACAAACAGTGTACCGCCACTCGGATATCCAAGTGTTCGTTCGCAGGGTGGATTTGCGCATTTAGCAATCATCCCATCACCTTGTGCTCAGCAAATCGTCGCATCAGGCTCGCAATCTAGAGCATAGGGATTTCCCTCCATCGTAAGGGCCACCTCTGGTGCTCCGTCGGCGTTCTCAAGTAGACCGCTGTCGGTGCGGTCAGAAGCAAATGTAGCATTAAGATCTCGGATTATGAGGCTGACGAAAACTGTCAACACTGTCAGTGCTAGCCTTCAATGACAACCCCGTCGGTATTTTTGCCTTGCTCAGAGGAGCCCATTCGGCATAACAAAACTCGGGGCGGCCTCAGCAGCGCGTCGGGCAGGGGGTACGAACGTTTCCGTGAGATTTCCTGCTACTTTGAATTGGGAGATGGAATGGGGTCAGTCTTCTTACAAACTTACAGTCGTTCACATGCTTGAGTATCGTTCAGTGTTGTTCCGACTCGGATGTGGAAAGAATTTTGGGTTGTTCGAATAAGCTCCTGCGTCGCTGCTCCCGTTCGTTCGCACGATCCAGCTCGACGAAAAGCTTGAATAGTTTATTCACGTCCTTCTCGACGATAGCTTCGCTGCACAACTCACGCCATTTCTCGTCATCAATAGTCACTGTGCATACCCTCGAATTGTTGTAATTGCAAGCGAACTCTCACTAGACCCGGAGCGGAGTCCGGTTAAGGATTTGCAAGATATTTCCCACCGAATGAAACGTTTTGTCCAAGCCTCGGTCTCGACCTTCGGTCCAGAGAGGCAATCAGTCCCGATCCCGGGTCCTTTACTCACTCGGGCCCATTACGCAGCAATCATGTGATTTCTAACTGCATAGCGTACAAGTTCAGCATTGCTCCTGGCGCCTATGACTTCCATGATCCGGTACTTGTGAAACGCTACTGTCCGAGTGGTCATATTCAGAATACCCCCAACTTCTTTCATGACTTTCCCTTCGGCCAGCAGTTGCAGAACCTCGCGCTGGCGTTCAGTGAGGCGTTCCTGCTCTTCCACCAGCATCTTCGATTGCCTGCGCAAATAGTTGACCGCATCTTTGGAAAGGCTTGGGGACATGTACGACATGCCTCGTAGCACCCTGCGCACTGCGATCACCATTTCGTCGGCAGCGCAGGTCTTCAGCAAATACCCCGATGCACCGCGGCGGAACGCCTCTGCAGCCACCTCAGGGTCAGGGTTCATGGTTAGATACACCAGCTTGACTGCAGGCAGCCTTTGCTTTATTTGCTGGCCGGCATCCAAACCGTTCAGAATTGGCATCGCGATATCGACCACAATTACGTCCGGCTTCAAATCCGCAGCCATTCGCAGGAGGGCGCGACCATCGCAGGCCGTCCCTACTACATCGAACTCTGCTTCGAGGAGCTTCTTGCACAGCTCCGCCACGAGAGTGTGATCGTCAGCTATTAGAATGCGAGATCGGCTGGTTGACATGCGCATACCCTCTGCGTCGCTTTTTAATACAGCAAAACGTGTATGCCAACTGGGAAAACTCCTAGGGGGTGGAGGATGGGCGGCGAACGCTGAGCAGGCTTTGGAATACTTGTCTTGCAGCGGAGGTACATAAGCAGCGGCGCCACATAAATGGCATGAAAAATGCCTCCGACGTCACGATAGTGGACTGAAGATCTAGCCTATAACTCTCGTGTACCCAATCAGCGCGGCAGGGAAGGCGAGATGAAGCGGTGACCAGAGAGGGCATCATTTACTGCCGGAAGGAGATCCGTCCCCAAGTGCGACTTCGTAACATAGCCTAGTGCGCCCTCAGCGAAGCACGCTTCTAGAAACGCCGGCTGCTCGTGAACGGTCAAAAACACAAACTTTGCCGTCGATCCTGCCTCGTGGAGTTCATGGGCGGCATCGATTCCGTTCAAGATGGGCATTGTGATGTCCAGCACAATGACGTCGGGCTGAAGCTGCAGCGCCTTGGAAACTAAGTCCCTTCCATTGTGAGCTGTGCCGACTACTTGGTAGTGCTGTAGGAGTGACAGCACACGTTCGAGCACCATATCGTGGTCGTCGGCGAGGAGTATTCTTGGTCGGCTAAACTTTGGCTTTTGTCTTGCAAAGTTTAAAGGCGCAAATTGTGTTGCTGGTTCTTCAGACATAGAAGACTCCGCCCCGGAGTCTCAACCTTTAACACTAGACAATATCTTTTAGTCATTGCAACTGGGAAAACTGCTAGCCGATTTCGCATCACGAGGAAATGAGGTGGTGCTTGAGGGCAAACAATACCAAGTCCGCATTGCTTTTCAGATTAAAGGACTGCATGATGTGATATTTGTGGAACATGACAGTCTTCTCGCTGACCTTGAGAATTGCCGCAACTTCCTTCATAGGACGACCTTCGGCAAGCAACTGAAGCACCTGCTGCTGCCGTGATGTCAGTTCTTTAGAGAATTGCCGCGCGCGTGCTTCGCGGACCTCCCAGTTCTCGGCGCGAAGCTTGGGAGTGACATAAGCTCTACCTTGAAGAACTTCTGATACGGCTTTTAGTAACTCCGAAGTCGCAGCATGCTTAAGAACATACCCTACGGCCCCAAGATTGAGAGCCGCAGCGGCAAGGTTGGGATCATCTTTCATCGTCAGGAAGACGAGCTTCACATCAGAAAGGATCGATTTCAATTGCTCCGCCGCGTCCAATCCGTTCAGCAAAGGCATGCCTATGTCCACAACGATGACGTCAGGTTTAAGCTTTGGTGCTTCCACCAACAGTTCTCGGCCGTCCCGAACAATTCCGATGACGTCGTATTCCCTTTCGAGCAAAGAGCGCAGGCCCTCGGCTACGATGTTATGGTCATCGGCAAGTAAGACGCGCACACGGCTACTGGGCTGCTCGGAGTTCTGCATGGCGTACACCCACGACCACTACTTTCACTTAACTTGCGTGCTGACGAGCTATCTTGACAGGCACACATGCCTCAATTCTAGACCCTTTCATAGGTTGCGAGTAAATTTCCAAATGCCCTCCCAATATGCGCAAGCGTTCCTCCATACTGCGAAGGCCAATACCACCTTTCGCCGAAGACATGGTTGGGTCGAAGCCAGTTCCTCGATCGGAAACTGACAAACGGAGCTCCTCGCCTAGGAATTCAAGCCGAACTTCAGCTCTGGCTGCACCGCTGTGCCTCTTTACGTTCCGAAGTGCCTCCTGAGTAATGCGAAACATGCAGAGCGCCGCATCTTCCGGAATACCGCGCGGCACGTTTTTGTGCGCAAAGTCGATCTGTATGCCTTGTTGTTCAGCGAACTCCTTGCAAAAAGCCTTCACGCCAGCAACTAGTCCCAGGCTATCCAGAGTAGAAGAATGCAAGCTATGTGACAGGGAGTGCAGATCGGCGCCTAGTTCGCTGACTCGATTGAAGAGCTCATGGACTTGCTGACCTGCTTCGGGCGAAGCATCCCCGATATTTTCAGCCAACGTTTCGAGGTCAATCGCCATCATCGCCAAGCGCTGATTGTAGTCGTCATGCAGCTCACGGGCGATACGCCTGCGTTCTTCTTCCTGGGCTTCGATTAATTGGCCGCTCAAACTCGCTAAGGCATCTTCCGCCATCTTTCGCTCGGTTACGTCAATGCAAGAACCTATGTACCCGGCAAATGAGCCATCGAGATTGAATCTCGGCACCCCCATATCGAACACCCAACGATATTCTCCATCGTGGCGTCGGAGGCGATACTGCATCTGGAACGACTCTCGTCGATCGAGTGCGCTTGTGTATGTATCCAAGCAAAACTTCGAGTCTTCAGGATGGACACCTTGCGCCCAGCCATTCCCAAGCTCGGCTTCGAGGGACCGGCCGGTAAACTCCAACCATGGCTGATTGAAGTAGTTGCGCAGTTTGTCGGGACTTGACATCCAGATCATCACTGGAGCTGTATTGGCTACGAGTCGGAACCGCTCCTCGCTTTCACGTAGCTCAAGCTCTGCCCGCCGTCGATCCGTCAGATCAACAAAACTCACGAGACTGGCATCCCCTAAACCGGCAAAATGAAATTCTACATGTCGGGTCGAACCATCCTTACAACGAACGCTGGCCTCCATCGGTTCAATGTCAGTTTGTTCGATCAAGGCTCTTTCGACCCGACGTTGCCATTCTGCTTTGATCTCTTCTCGGTACGCCGGATCGGGATAGGCAAGGCGCCACCAACTAGCCTCGTCGGGGATATCTTCAATCGTGTAGCCAAAGAGTTGGGTGAACTTGTGATTGATCAGCTCGTTCTTGTGCTCTGGTCCACGAGTGACTATCTTGGCGACCGGAGAGCGAAGCACAATCTCTCTGCTGTATTCCTCGCTTCGCTTGAGCGCAGCTTCTGCGCGACGATTCTCGGTGATGTCCGCCATCATCGCGAACGCCCCGTTAAACTCTCCATCGTCTCTGAAGACAGGAATGGCTACCATTCGTACCCACAACTCCGAACCGTCTTTTCTCCGGAGCCGCTTTTCCCTTTGTTCGTGCGCTCCTTGCTGGCGGTGCTCCAAGAACATCATCTTGTGGTCAACGTCTTCAGGAAAGTAGTAATCCAATACACTGCGACCAACCATATCGCGTGGTTCATATCCCAGCATCTCCGCCATCTGGCGGTTCACATAGGCATTACGAAGGTTCGAGTCGAGGAGCCAGACCCCTTCATTTGTCGTCTGAAGAATCCTGCGATACCGATCCTCACTCTCTCTGATGGTCTTTTCCGATAGTCTCTGCTCCTCTGAGAGAGCAGCGAGAACCATGAATGGTGTCGCCGCGAAAATCAGAAACAGCTGTAGCGATAACATGCTGCTATGAGATCCCTGTTGACTAAAAGGACCTCGGCCATGAACTGCACCCCAGACTGCTAAGAGCGTGATAAGGACCATCGAGCTGCTAATCCCGAACGATCCGAAACGTAAGGTCGACCACAGCAGGAAAGGTACAAGAGAATAAAGGAGTGCCGGAGAGTCACCCGGCCCAGGGACAGCGAAGGTGAAAAAGCTCAGAAGAACTGTGCCGGCCGTCAGTACGGCAAATTCAAGATGGTAGGCGCGTGGTTTTCGCAGCCAGGCGCGTCCTTCTCCAATCCAACTCAGAATGGCTGGTGTAAGCGTCAGAAAAGCGAGCACCTCAGAAAGAAAGGCAATTCGCCAACTAGTCCAATAATTCCCAGGGATGCCCCGCGCGCTAAGAAACGCTGCTGCCAAGGGCGCAAGGAATACTGCAAAAAGCCAATACTTGGCCAGGGACCTTACATTATTCAGGCGGGGAATGCTGTCGAAGAAATATCGGAGTCCGAACGCGGCAATGAGCACTTGGATCGTATCCGCGGGAATAAACCAGGCAGCCGAAGCCATTGGCACGCCCCCCTGCAGATCATAGAGCACAAAACCTGCAAACGAGACGAGCATAAAGGCTGGCCAAATTCTCGTCGGTATCAGGACCAGTACCGAAACCAGAATCGCGCAACCGGGCCAGAGCGGCCATGCTGTCTTGGGATTCAGCATGAGTCCACCCTCCAGTTTTGGGGCAAGGTAGGACAGGGTAGCGACCAGGGAGAGTAATACAATTGTGCGTCGACGTGAATCCACAGGCGCTCCACCGGGCGAGAAGCGGGCTGGGGCAGTTCCCATTTCCTTCACCACGCAACCCTAGAATTGGTCAGGACGCGAACACAAACTGGGCCGAAACACCACTTTTGCAATCACTGCTCGAATGGTACAAGTCCGCTGTGCGACAACGGCAGCGTGCACGTAAAGGTGAATACCTTGCAGAACGGAACCCGAATACTAGCAATGTTGTCAGATGTCATTATATTTCTCGTCAACGAGATAGTCGTATTTTGCTTCGGGACAAGTAGTTTACAAAATATCGTTGCGGATGAGGCAGATTCTTCGAGAGTAGGTTGCTCAACGCTGAGAGGAGGTCGAGGTCGCGATTACTCTGGTCTGGCCCAGGTCCGGTTGCAACTCACGTCGCTGACCTCTGGAAAATGCCGCGAAGCCGGGCAGAGAGCAATCCCGCTACTCAGGCGCGAGCTCCACAATTGCTGGATGGCTAGACGGTTACATCGACTTTCGCCGGAACGCGCAACTCACGGCTGAGAAACAACTCTCCCTTTAGGATTGCATTAACAGCAGCTAACAAGTCTCTTTGCGCATGTGCCTTCATCACAAACCCCAGGCACCCAACTATACTGCCGCAAATTTGTGAAATCCTCAACGATTAAAGTTTCGACCGAAGGCATGGGGCTCCTTTTTAATTCTAGTCACGATGCGATTCAACGACGGCAATCCAAGCTGATGGTCCAATTACTTGCTGCCGAAATGCAAGTGTTATTTGCTGCCAGCAATGAAACATGGTCAGCCGGTGCCGTTCAATCGGTTTTGGGGCTAGCCTCACGGATACAGATGCGGGCTGGTGCAGAAATGCACAACGGCATCAAAAATGACTACATGCACCCTGCTCTGTCATTTGTGACAGGTCACTGCCTGCTCGGTGTTGCTTAACATGTTGCGGAGGCGCGACGATGCGGCACCTCAGGAGTGCCAGATCCATTCTTGCTTCAAAAGCAGATTCAGCGCAACGCCCGCATTTTACGTTTGTTCGGGTCCTCAGCGTCATTCTTATTTTCGCTAGCCACCTGATGGCTCAGTCTTATTCGGATCAAGTCCATGTGGAACCACGAGCAGATTTCCTGGAAGGAAGCGTTGACGTCAGCCTACATACGAATAGTAAACCGTTCGTTTCCAACGTCGATCTCGTGCTAGTACCGGTCACGGTGTCCAATTCGATGAATCGTGTTGTCCTTGGCTTGGACAAAGAAAACTTTCAAATTTTCGACAATAAAGAGCAACAGGTTATCGAGCATTTTTCCAGCGATGATGTCCCGATCTCAATCGCAATTGTTTTCGACACCAGCGGGAGCATGGCAAGTAACCACAAGATCGAAAGGGCGCGGGAGGCAGTCGCCGAACTCCTGAAGACCTCAAGTCCTGAGGACGAGGTAATGTTGATCTCGGTGGCCGACAAGCCGCAACTACTGACCGACTTTACCATGTCCATCGAGAGCGTTGATGGTGAGCTCGTCTCCCTGCTGCCGAAGGGCAGCACGGCGCTGCTGGATGGGATCTACTTGGCAGTCAGTCGCATGAAGAATGCCAGGTATTCTCGCAAGGCGCTACTCATCATATCGGACGGAGGAGACAATCACAGTCGCTATAATGAGCGCGAAATCGTGGATCTCGTCAAAGAATCTGACCTAATCATCTATTCCATCGGCATCTATGATGAATTCTTCCAGAGCGAAGAAGAACGTCTTGGCCCGCAGCTGATGTCAGAGATCAGTGAACTCACGGGTGGACGTCTCTTTATTGTGAACAACCCAAATGATCTGGCCGAAGCAGCTGCGAAAGTCGGAGCTGAGCTTCGCAGTGCGTACGTACTCGGATATCGGCCTGCAATACCACTCCGGGATGGTAAGTGGCATCGCATTAGGGTCAAATTGCTGACTCCGAAGGGGTTTCCACGGGTTCAGGTCAGTGCAAAGCAAGGATATTACGCACCGTCACGTTGACCTCGTGCGCGCAGCGTGCTGTTGTTCTCGAACCAAAATAGGAACTATTTGGGCGCGGGCAATAGACAACACAACTGTTGTGCCTCATCACCGGCCTCTCTAATGGTGCCATATGCCCACCGCTTCTTAAGACTGGATTTCCTATCTGGTAATTAGCACAAAGAAGATACAAACAAGAAAGCCAATGAAGGTCAACGTACCCACAGTCTCGAGGCGACAAGAAGGTCTTTCGTCCTCAATTGTAAACCCGTCCCAGACAACTGGCGTGTGGCGGGCGTGAAGGTACTCCCGGTAATCCGTCGGAGAATCCAAGTATTGGATTTGTGTCCATATATAGCAGTCGTTGATCTGAACTCCTGTGCCAGCCGATCGTCTTTTGTACGGCAACTCGCGCATAAGACAGCTCAGTCTACTTGGTCATTTAATTCTTTGTACGGCTTATAAGCTGCACTGCCAACTGGTAACGTTAACAGGGTGCGGCATGGTTCGCGCTGGGGCGCAGCAGTCGTGACGAATGGATGCAGGAATTGGCATCATTCTTACTGCGGGTTATGTCGCTAGGAGGCCTACATTCCTCTTCCAAGGCGTCCGTCAAACCAGCCGTGGTGGCAGCTCAGGTACGAGCTCAGTTACAAAATCCCAACAGGTGAGTGCATGCGCAAGAGCGCTGCCCTTTTCTGCCTAAAACCTCGGCTTTTCCATCCTGGACTTAACCTTGTTTGTGAATACGGGATTCCTTAACCCCGCCGACGTCGTTTTACCTGCAATTGTGCCAGCGAGCGAGCTAGGGAAGCGTTCACGGATGCCACCTCCTCGGAAGAGATCTTTTCACGAAGACGAGCCGCGGCGCGCTGACGGGCCTCCTCGGCCTTTGCTTCGTCGATATTCTCGACGGCAATTGCCATGTTCGTGACGATCGAGACGCGTTGACCGGTGACCTCGACAAGCCCTTCGCCAACCGCCAGGAACTTATCCCGCCCATCTTTGCGCACGATCATCTCACCGGGTACTAACTGGGTCACT
>Ga0126384_10001434_pt1 | contig 14142 bp, 16 predicted proteins | sample PanSoiMetPlot_36_FD_92543 | JGI IMG/M metagenome (GOLD analysis project Ga0126384, IMG submission 92543) | Tropical forest soil microbial communities from Panama - MetaG Plot_36 | ecosystem: Environmental > Terrestrial > Soil > Tropical forest > Bulk soil | place: Panama | collected 2016-02-17 | reverse complement strand
CACTCGTTTGATGATTCTCGACCAGCGGCAGAATCAGTTTTTCCGCTTCGAGCAGTGTTTGCCACCATGAGTGCTGAATGCACGTGCCACTAATGCTGAAGATGTGGCCAACGGCAGATTCTCTAGGCGTATCATCCTCGTATCGGGGGGACCAGGATCGCATGTTCAGGCTTTGGCGAGATTCGGACGTAGGTTTACCCGTCTGCGGCGCAAACCCGCAGAGTTGGCTGCGTTACTTGGGATTCTGCTGCTGTCTTTGGTTCTGGGCGATTGCCACAGCGCGAAGCCGGAGCCCGTAAGTTTGAGTTACATGCGTCTCGGCTGGTCTCAACCGGACGACCTGCCAGGAACAGAGCCTTTGTCGCAGCCGTTTACCCGTGAAACAGGAATCCAGCTTCACAATCTCGCCGTTCCTGAAACTACTCTGGACCAATTGGAAGTCTCTCGCAGGCTCCTGAAACAGGGCGGCTCAGACCCAGATGTGGTCAATATTGATGTGATTTGGCCCGGAGTTCTGGAGCCTGACTTAATTGAACTTCGACACGATTTGGCCGGCGAAATCAACTCCCTCGAGCCACAACTGTTGCAAAACTACACAGCCAAGGGAAAACTCGTGGCAATTCCTTACACCGTTCAACTGGGTGTCCTCCAATATCGAAGTGATCTCCTCCGGGCATACGGGTACCAGCATCGCCGAAAACATGGGATGAGCTTGAAACCATGGCCGCGCGCATTCAAGCCGGCGAGCGAGCTAAAGGCAACAAAGAGTTTTGGGGCTACATTTGGCAGGGGGCAGCCGCTCGGGCTCTGACCTGCAACGCCATTGAGTGGCAAGCTGCACAAGGAGGGGGGGTCATCGAAAGCAACTTCGATCAGCGTGAATAATCCTGCGGCGATCCGGTCATGGCAGAGGGCTAAACATTGGATTGGCTGGATCTCCCCACCGAGCGTTCTTGCTTATCAAGAGTTTGATTCAATGAATGCTTTCGATCAAGGCAAAGCGGCATTTGTTCGCGTCTGGGGAGGCGCCTCCATTACGCGGATGGGTTTATTCGGCACTCCCGTTGCTTGAAGTGTCCTACGCCGCTGGTCAGTCTACCCCTGAAGTAACTGGGCGTGCCAGCGAGTGTGCTGCTGCATTCCCCATTTTCTAATCATTATGAAGCCAAGAATTCGCGATGAATTGATTTATCTCAGCGTCGGGATCGCGGTAGCGGGAGCGGTCATAGCTGACTTTCTTTACACGGATATCCACGGGTCAGGAATGTGGATGCCGTCACGATTTGCGTTTCGTTTAGTCACAACCACACTTCTATTGGTCTGGTTTGTTGTTAGAGAAATGCGCCGCGAAAAAGGAACAACCGGTCAGATAATCGGCTCAGTACTTTTCGCACTATTAGCACAACTTGGGATCATGACCGGATTCCGTCATGCTGTTGACGAGCTACCTGGAATTACTTACTCAGTGTTAGCGGTCCTGGAGCTGTTTTTAGTGTGGCAGGCATCAATCAAAGCTGCCCGTTATCTAATTCATTCATGAATCGATTGTTGAAGTTCGGTCATCGAACTCACGATTACTTCTGTGTAGCCAAGAACTGAGTTGCGGAAAGAGAGGTTGCAGCTTCGGCATCCTATGTACGAGATGTACGACCCTTTGAGGAGTTCCTTCCGCTAGAATGCCCTGGTTTAGTTATGGAATCGCTGACGAAACCGGCTGAACAGGAGGGCGGTATTGGTAGATGAGATCGAAGCAATACTTCTAGGTTTGTACATCGAAACCCCTTAGCTCCAAGACCTCAAAAATGAAGCGTCGGCCAGGTCGGCGGTCGATCTGGACAATGATTGGTAGTGATTCCGCGATGTTCGTCTTGATGGAGAGGTATGGCAAATCGATTCCGCTCTGCAGGACACACGCCGCAAAGCAGGAAATACCCTGAATGGCCGAATTGGCGTGGACGGTCGAAATTGTGCCACTGTGCCCGGTGTTAAGGAGTTGCAGTAGGTCGAAACCCTCGCCGTCACGAATCTCGCCTAAGATAATCCGATCAAGTCGGTGGGGGAGGGTTGCCTTAAGAAGATCCCGCAAAAAGTCCGGCAACTGTGTGCCCTCGGAACATAGGCTGGGCCTCCGGGGCGATGTGCCAACTAGATTGTCGCGATACTAGTCTTTGCAGCAGAGCAGGTCAAGTGGCCCGCACTCCGGACTCCAAGTACTCTTCGAGATGCTGCACAGCAACCCGTATTGCCGTATCTTTTTCCCGCAGGCGATTTACCATCAGGCTGCCTTCGAGCGTGCTTGCGATCAGCATGGCGACTTTTTCTGTTTTCACAGTGCCTTTGATTTCACCGCGCTTCTTTCCATCCTCGACAATCGATTCAAGCCGCGCCAGCAGTCCCGTCATCGCGCGCTTTGCCTTGCTTCTCAGCGCGGCGTTCCCATCATCTGACTCCACTGCCGTGTTCAGCAGCGGACATCCTCCCGGCACGAGCCCCTCGCGTTTTTCCAGAAAATTCCGGACAATCTGCTTCAGCCGGTCCACGGAATTATCAATGGTCTCCGTTCCAGCCATTCGTCGCTCCATGGCCAGATTCCAGGCATAGTCGAACGCCTCTTCCGCAAGCTGCTCCTTGCTTTCAAAGTGCCTGTAAATCCCACCCTTTTCCAGCCCCGTCGCCTCCATCAAATCGGAAAGGGAAGCACCTTCAAACCCCTTCTTGTTGAAGATAGGTGCCGCCTTTTCAATGATTTCCCGCCTGGTCGCCGCGCCCTTTCTCATGATTTCCATTTCCCTCGAAAAAAACTTTGTAGCTTGCCCCAGACCATCTGCATCTACCCCCTGTGAGATGAGACCGAACGGTCTCAAGTTACATTTAAAGAGTTCGATCAATCCAATGAGCGCTACGACGGCAAACTTACCCCTCCCCTCCTCACCAGCCGCCCTGGCCCTCCCCGGCGAAAAACCCGCAATCAATCCCTGGGTCATCGCCATCACCGTGACCCTCGCGACCTTCATGGAACTCCTCGACACTGCGATCGCCAACGTCGCTTTGCCTCACATCGCCGGCGGCCTCGCCACCAGCTATGATGAAAGCACCTGGGTCCTCACCAGCTATTTGGTTTCGAACGCGGTTGTGTTGCCGCTCTCCGCCTGGTTCAGCCGGATCTTTGGCCGTAAGCGTTATTACATGGCCTGCGTTTTGCTTTTCACGGTCAGCTCGTTGCTCTGTGGCTTTGCCCCGTCTCTTTCTTTCTTGATTCTTTTTCGCGTGATGCAGGGAATCGGCGGCGGCGGTCTCGCCCCCGTAGAACAGGCAATCCTCGTCGACACCTTCCCACCGCAAAAGCGTCCAGCTGCATTCGCTCTTTACAGCATGGCCATCGTCACCGCGCCTGTCATCGGCCCGCCGCTTGGCGGTTGGATTACCGACAACTGGAGCTGGCGCTGGATCTTCTTCATCAACATTCCCATCGGCATCGTCTCCTTGCTTCTGACCCATCGCCTCGTTTCCGATCCGCCGGAATTTACACGCGAAATGGAAGCCGCAAAGAAAGACGGTAAACTCAAAATAGATGGCCTCGGCATCTTCCTCGTGGCGCTTGGTTTTGCTTCTCTCGAAGTGGTTCTGGATCGCGGTCAAACAGAAGATTGGTTCGGCAGCAATTTCATCGTCGTCTTTTTCTCAATCGCCATGGTCGCCCTCGTCGCCGCTGTGTTCTGGGAGTGGCATCACAAGGACCCCGTAGTTGAAATTCGTCTACTCGGCGAGCGTAATTTCGCCATTGCCAACATCTTCTATTTCCTCTTCGGCTTTGCGTTGTTCGGTTCGACCGTTCTGATTCCTCAAATGCTGCAAAGTCTCTACGGCTACACAGCAACCAGTGCTGGTCTCGTTCTTGGTCCCGGCGCGATGGTGATCGTCGTCCTCGCTCCCGCCATCGTCAGAATTCTTCCCAAAGTTGGCGTCAAGCCGCTCATCTTCATCGGCTTCTCCATCTTTGCACTAGCCATGTTCGGCTATTCTCGCATTGACCTAGGCACCGATTACAAACACATCGCCTTGCTGCGCGCCCTGCAGGGACTCGGCATCGCCCCGCTATTCGTTCCCGTCAGCCAGCTTGCCTACTCGTACTTGCCCAAGCACAAGAACAACAAAGCCTCCAGCCTCACCAATCTATTTCGCAATCAGGGCGGCAGCTTTGGCATCGCTTTTGTCACAACCATGCTTGCGCGCCGCACGCAATATCACCAATCCGTTCTCGTCGCACACGCCACGCCGTTCGATCCCCAGTACCAAAGCACGCTGACTTCGCTGTCACACTATTTTGTCTCGCGCGGTTACACCGTTCCCGACGCCGCGCTCCACGCCAAGGCTCAACTCGCGCGCATCGTCCTCCAGCAAGCCTCTTTCCTCGGCTTTATGGATTGCTTCTGGCTTCTCGGCTGCGCCTGCCTCATCGGCGCTCCAATCGTCTTCCTCACTCGCAAAATCCTTACCGCACAAAGCCCCGCCGGGGCCCACTAATCGGTTCTTGCAGGGGCCGTCTTCTGAAACTGCCCTCTTTTGGGCTTTGCCCTTGCCGTTCTTCAGATCCGTCTCGTTCTAGAGCCCGCTTTCTGAAGCGGGGCTTCTTCTCCGTTTTATTTCTGCTCTTCTCTCTCTGCGCCTCTGCGCGAGAATTCCTATACTCCTCCATCTTCCAACTCATCGGGATTTTGCCCCTGCCCATTCGGTCAGGTCCTTCAAGAAAGTACCTGTACCGATTTTTCGTTTTCAATTTCGCGGGAGCGTCCTAATGTGAAGATTGGAGAAGCTTTGTCCTAAAGAAGCATGGCGTCGACTCTCGGTCTTAGCGGTAGAAAAACCCCATACTCGCCACTGGCGGGTACGGCCGAGTTCCGCGCGCAGCAGACAGACTCCAGCCTAAGGCAGCTAAGGCGTAACGAGTGGTGGCTTTGGTTTTTCGCTTTCCTGGTTACCGCGCTTTCGGCGACGGCTTTTGCGCTCACCGCCAATCCTTCATATTTCCTGCATCGCCAGCATTTCTACGAAATTCGGTCCGATCAAGCGCGTTGGGGAGTTTTGTGTCTGCTGCTTCTTTTTAACGGCTGGCAGATTTACAGGCAATGGACTTTCCGGCGATTGCGGAAGGAACTCTCTCAAGACAACGCTGTGAAGGAAGCGCGGCCTGGAGTAATTTCCGATCCATCCGGCGTTGATCCTGTCACCGGCTTGCACACACGCGCGTTCATTGAGCAGCAGCTCGGCATCGAGATTGCCCGTGCGAAGCGGCTGAACAGCTCGCTCAGCCTAGCCACAATTCATCTGGATGAATTCAAGAGTACGGAGCGTTACGGCATCTCTATTACGAATGCAGCGTTAAAGGAGTTGGGTTGGCGCTTGAAAAAAGCTTGCCGGAACTCGGATTTCGCCGTCCGCTTGAATAACGAAGATTTCCTGCTGGTGCTGCCCGAATGCAGCCCGAGCGAGGTCGGCACAGTCCTGAAACGTGTTGGCTCTCTTGAAATGGTTTGCTCTGGGCGGAAAGTAAACCTTGAATACTCAACCGGCACGGTGGATTACCGCCCAGGCGACATGCCCTCGGACTTGCTCAAGCGCGCCACGGAAGTCCTCCACCTCTACGAGAACGCCGCGAATACCAACTAACTCGCTAAGTTGGCCCAGGAGGATTGGACCAAGCTGACGCCCGAAGAATACCGCTCGCTTACTGCGGAACCCGCCAGCAAGGGGAACTCTTCCGCCCAACATGACTGACAGCTATTTCGCGTTTTCGCAACAAAAGTTCTGCGTTTTGGTGTTTAATGCTCGAGCCAAGACACGACCCGTAAGCCCCCTCCGGTTCGTCCCTCTTATTTCTCGGCAGTCGCTGGGGTGTGATTGTGAACGGCATTCGCTGCTATTCCCGTCTTGCCTGTCCTAAAGGGACCCTGTCTGCTTGGCAGGGTGGCGGCAAGAAACTAGTCTCCTTCGTCGGTAATCTTAGCCTCGGCGGTGTCTACCTCCGAACACTCGACCCTCCAGCCCCGGGAACCACGCTTCAGCTGCTGCTTGATCTGCCCTCGGGACAAGTCCGTGCTCGCGGACTGGTTGAGTGGAATGTCGAGAGAAGAGGCATGGGCGTCAAGTTCATCGCCATGCGGCACGAAGATCGCGGCAGACTCTCCCGCTGGCTCAAGACTCAAACGGGTGACTAAATAACTCTTCTAGCATGTCTGTAGTAGCCGCTCCCCGGAACAACCTAGTGATTCGTCCCCTGAATCAACACCACATCTTTCGCCACGGTGCCGCGGAGCAGCGCCATGTTCTTGCCGTCGGCCGAGAACGCAAAATCTTGAATGATTTCTGACGTGAAGGATGTGAGCTGCTTTGGGGGACCGCCCGCCAGCAGTTGCACCCAGATGTTTCCGACGCCGCCCTCATTGATCGGCCAAGCCAGTCCTTTGCCGTCCGGAGTGAAGTGAATCCTGCTTCGCTGCCGCGGATCGGTGTTGAACGTATAGAGTGGCGCTCTTCCGTCAGCGGGAACGACAGCGATCTTCAGATGAAAATTCTCGGTTGTAGTGCCTTCGGTGTAATTAAAGGCGACTAGTTTTCCATCGGGAGAAAAGGTGGGCTTATATCCCACAAGGTCGCTCACCTTTTGCGGCGTTCCTCCGTCCACGGGAATCTTTTGCACGAAGCGCTCGCCTTGGTTGCGCGACTCGTAAACAATCGACTTGCCGTCTGGGGAACATGCCGGGTACTCATTGTCTTGGGTAAACGTGATTTGTTTCGTGGGTCCGCCGTGCAGGTCCACGCGGAAAAGATTCAAACCCTTGTCAAATTCCAAATTAGAAACGATCAGGTAATGTCCACAAACGGCCGGGGAGAAGCTGGGTACCGTGCTGGAGTACACCGTCTTTTTTGCGCTGCCGTCCGCATTCCGCACGTAATAATCAAAACCGTAGTTGGTCAGCAGGCGCCCGTCGGGAGTCCATTCGACGGCCTCGCCCTCATTTTTGCCCATGCCGATTTGACGCGCTTTGGCTGTCCCGTTTTCTTCCGCCGGCATCACCCACAATCCAATCGACCGCTCCTCCTGAACCGTCGCCAACGTCTTGCCGTCGGTCGTCACCCCCAGCGCCGTCTGATCATAACTATTCAGGTCGTTGGAGATGCGGCTGAGCTCGCCACTTGGGTAGCTCACATAGCTGATCTGAAACGCCCTCGGATGCGCCAAGTTCCGGTGCGTGATCAGCAAGCCCCGGCCATCCGGCATCCACTTGAGGCCCCCCACATCGCCTACATCCGTCCTGCTGCGCTCCAAGGCGGTTATGACTCTCGCGGCGCCTGTCGCCACATCAATTGTCTCAATCGACTCACCGTTCTGAAGGCCAACGATCGCGATCATCTTGCCGTCCGGCGACCAGGCCGGAGTGGCATAAAAACCGCTAGGCAATTTGCGCGTCACTAGTGTTTTTTCTCCGCTTCCGTCGCTGTTCGCAACCACAAGATGCATCTCACTCGTTGTCGGGCTGTTGCGCTGAAACACCAACTGCGTTCCGTCCGGAGAGAAACTAATCGGTGAATCTACGTCGGTAATCAACAAACGCGGCTCGCCTCCCAAAACGGGGGCGCGATAGAGCTCGCTCACTCCTGGATGGCTTCTGTTTGTGCGAACGATAAACAAGTAGTTGCCGTCATTCGAAAAAGTCAGTCCCGTGTATTGCTCCGCGATCGGTGCGACCACTTGCGTATTGCTTCCGGTGGGGATGTGCCGGAGCCAAAGGCTTTGCTTCCCATTCTCAAGGTCCACGTGCACAACATATTTCCCGTCGGGCGAAATGGCGGCGCTGTAGGCATTGCCGTTGTCCGTCAACTTCGTGAAGCTCATGTTGCGGAATGGCAGCGGACGTCTTCCGAGAAGCGAATACACTCCGAAGGACCCGACGCCTATCACCAGCACTGCGGCCACAAAGATCGCCGCCGAAGCCAGTTTGTGTCGCTTTGCTTCCGCCACTAACACCGAAACGCTGCTGGAGGGATGAGCTTCCTTGCCGTCCGCATGCTCGGGTTGCCCCGTCGGTGCGGAGCGCGCACCAGACGGCACAGATTTCCCCGAGTCCGTGTCCCGCTTGATACGCAGCAACTCGGATCGCATCTCCGAAGCATGCTGGTATCGTAGGCTGCGATCCTTTTCGAGCGCGCGATTGATGATGTGTTCAAGGTCGGCAGGCAAGTCAGGATTCAATCGAACAGGCGGCATGGGCGCGCGGTTCAAAATAGCCTCAAAAATCACGCCTGAACTTTCGCCACGGTAAGGCAAGAAGCCCGTGGCCATCTCATACAGCACCACGCCAAAGGAAAACAAATCAGTGCGCGCGTCCACTTCTTTGCCGCGAACCTGCTCCGGCGACATGTAAGAAACTGTGCCTAGCGCGGTGCCCGGGCTGGTCAGGTGAGTGGGTTCTTCTGCCAGCGTGGTCGTTTTTGCATTGCCAACGGCCTCTTTTTGCAGCGCCACCTTGGCCAGGCCGAAGTCCAGAATCTTTGCGTGACCGCGCTTCGTCACGAACACGTTGGCAGGTTTCAGATCCCTGTGCACGATCCCTTGCGCGTGCGCTGCGTCCAGAGCCTCGGCAACGTCAATCGCAATGGCCAGTAGTTGCTCCATCTCAAGGGAACGCCCGTTAATCAGCTCTCTCAGGGTCGCGCCATCGAGGTACTCCATGGCGATGAATGCTTCGCCGTTTTCCTCGCCGATGTCATGAATGGTGCAGATGTTGGGATGGTTCAAGGCCGATGCCGCACGGGCTTCGCGTTTGAAGCGCTCCAGCGCTTGTGCGTCGTGGGAGACCTCTTTTGGCAGGAACTTCACGGCCACAAAACGCCCCAGGCGCACATCCTCGGCCTTATAGACGACGCCCATTCCGCCTCCACCGAGCTTTTCGAGGATGCGGTAGTGGGAAATTGTCTGCCCGGTGAGCGCTTCCGGTTCCGCCATGCTGCGCCATCTTAGGGTGCGCAATGAGGCAAGTCAACGAATCCACGGAACCACAAATTCGAAAGTTTGTAGTGGCCGATCTTCAGATCAGCGCATTTGCGGGACCGCTTTCCGAAGCGAGCCTCTTCTCCGTGCCCTCTGCGTTAAGACTCCACATTCCTCCCGCATGGCCCGATTTCGGCTGACGACTGAAAACTGCCGCTAGGCAACTTCTAGGATCAACACTTAATAAAAAACGGGGAGAGGGTACCCCACTTTAGGCCCCTCTAGGAGGCTCTCTTCCTGGCCACAGGAGCCTTTGCGGGCAGCCCCTTCAGCTTATCCAGCGCCGGCTGCCTGTACGGCGAATCCACCGACGCAGCATCCGTCAGCGCCTGTTTCGCTTCCGGCAATTTCTTCAAGTTCAGGAATGCAAAAGCAAGCCGATACTGATTTCTTGCATAGCTGAAATTGTCTGACTTGACCAGCGGAGTGGCTGTCTGCAAATTCTGCACCGCGGCCGCATTGTCTTTTCTCTGCAAATTCACTTGGCCCAATGCGCTGAACGCGAGTCCCTTTTGCAGAGTCATCTGCTGCTTCCACTGATCGTCCGCAACACCTTCCGGTTTCGGCGCCGTATCCGCAAGCCCAGCAGCTTTCTTTGCGTACGCTTCCGCTTTGTCCAGTTGCTCGCCTTTTTCGCCGTAATAATCGGCGAGCAAAAGCAGCATTCCTAGATTGTTCAGGTCTTTGGTCAGCAAGCCGTTGGCAACTTCCAGCATCTTCGGCGTGTTCTGCGCTTGCTGATAAGAGAACGCGGCCACTCCCAAAGCCTGATTCGCATAGGACGAAGCAGGGAACAGTTCCGCGAACTTCGCAAGCTGCGCCGCTTTTGTTGCCGGATCTTTTGTCTGATAAACGCCCGCATACACGGCTTGTTCGACATAGCGAATGTTGTCCGCATTCGCCTGCAGTATGTTTTGTTTTTCCTGTTTCCACTGGTCTTCGGAAGTTCCCGAAGGCGCAGCCGAAGCATTGAATCTCCGCAAAATTCCTGAAGTTTTTTCGCCGTAGCTAAGCAGCTTGTTTGTGTCGCCCGATTCGGAAGCCGCGCGAATCATGCTCATCGCGTTTAAGAAATTGTCCGGATCAATCGCGAAGAGTTTCTCTCCGTACTCATAAGTCTTCGGATAGTTTTTCTGCGCCAGATAGTAGTTCACGTAGAGTTCGTCCGTGACGATTTGCATTTCGCCTTGTCCAAGGCCGCTCCCGAATTTGTCAATCAGTGCCAATTTCTGCGCAGGATCAGTTGCCGCGGTGATTTCGCGCATTGCATGATCCGCGTCGGAACCTGCGGGAATCGGCACGTATTTGCCAATGTGTTGCGCCTGCGCGCCAACCGCAATCGTTAAGCCAAGAATCATTCCAATCGCTTGCAGCTTGTTTCTCACTCGCATGGAAACCTCCCGAGCGCTCGTGTGAAATCTGTGGAAGGAATTACGCCGCATCTTAGTTCCGCGCTCTTCGCAAAGCAAATGGATTTGCCCCACTTGCCTCCCGCCATTTCTTCTGCCATCTTCAATGGAGCGGTTCGTGCCCCGATCATGTTTCAACCAACTCTCGACCAGGTTCGCCGCGCCTTCCGCATCGTTTCCGGTTTTACCCTCCTCGTCGCCGGCGCAATCATGATCATCACTCCCGGTCCAGGTTGGCTCACCATCTTCCTCGGGTTGAGCCTGCTCGCCGCGGAGTTCGTGTGGGCGCGCCGCTTGATGAATCGCATCAAGCGAGAAGGCGACAGATTCAAGGAAGCAGTGCTCGGCGTGGAAACAACCGAGGAAGTCGGTGCGCCTCACCGACCGCACGAAAGCTCCAAGGAACCGCGATGACGAGGCAATGGCGCGATAAATGGGCGCTCGTTACCGGCGCAAGTGCTGGCATCGGCAAAGCACTCGCGACCGAACTCGCCACAGGCGGAACTCATCTTGTCCTGACTGCGCGGCGTCGAGACCGGCTCGAAGAGCTCGCCAAACAACTCCGCTCGAAGCACAAAATCAACGTGGAAGTATTTGAAGCCGATCTGGCAAAGCCTTCCTCTCCCGGGGAAATCTTCCAGTTCACGAAGGAGAAGGGAACCGCAGTGGAGCTTCTCGTCAATAACGCAGGCTTTGGACAATACGGAGAACTCACGTCCGTGGAGCCGCAGCGCCTGCTCGACATGGTCCAGGTGAACTCGAGCGCGGTGCTTCACCTTACACGGCTTTATTTGCCGGAGATGATTGCGCGCCGAAGCGGCGATGTTCTCATCGTCGCCTCCACCGCGTCATTCCAAGCCGTTCCCTACATCTCTACTTACGCCGCAACCAAAGTCTTTGACCTGTTTCTTGCAGAAGGTTTGGCAGAAGAGATGAAGCCTCATGGAATTCGCGTTTGTGCCCTCTGCCCCGGCACAACCGAATCCGAATTCCACGATTTGGCCGGACATCCTGAACATTCGCGCCGGCGCGGCGAGACCGCCGAGAAAGTGGCCAAAACAGGATTGCGCGCACTTGCCGCCGGAAAGAGTTACGTCATTTCAGGCCTAGGAAACTATTTGGGCGCGCATGGCGAGCGCCTCGTCCCCCGCCGCTTCGTCACCCGCATCGCCGCCAACCTCTTCCGCCCCCGCAAGTGATTGCCTTTGCAACGCAACCCTTTCCCGTGGAACTTTTTCTACCCCACCGGGGAAGTATCTATAGAAGCGGTCAGAGCGTCTAACCGGAAGGCTCCGTATTTCCACGTATCTTGTTGTAAGAGTTTAATTTACGGCTGGTCTTCTAGCAGGAGAGATGAAAGTTCCGGACGAACGTGATGACGTTCTGCTGCGGCGCGCTGCCAAAGGAGATGAGAGCGCTTTTCTGGCTCTCTACCGGCGGCATCAGGGATCTTTGTATCGGTACGCGCTTCGAATGACAGGCAGCCTGTGGGCCGCGGAAGAGATTGTGCAGGAAGTTTTTATGACGTTGATCCGGCAACCGAAAAAATATGATTCCGAGCGCGGCGAAGTCGGAGCGTTTCTTTTCGGCGTGACGCGAAATCGAGTGATGAAACATTTGGAGCGGGCGCCGCGAGAAGTTCCGCTCAATCCGCAAACGAATTCGGGAACAGCACATGAGCCCGTGGATCTTTTGACGCCAGCGTTTTGGGCGGAACGGAAGGAAAGAATTGAACAAGTGCGAGACGCTGTGCTGAGTTTGCCGGCGGAATTTCGCGAAGCGGTCGTTCTTTGCGAACTGGAAGAATTGAGTTATGAAGAAGCGGCGCAAAAAAGCGGCTGCCCGATTGGCACCATCCGTTCACGGCTGCATCGCGGACGCGCCTTATTGATGGCGCGACTTGAATTGTTGCGCGATGCGCCGCGGCGAGCTTCGGCAGGTGGAACAGATTGAGTTTGAATCACGGTCTTGTGGTTATGGTGTTGAGTATGAATTGCGAAGAATTTGAATCGATAGGTCTTGATGCTGTTTCCGGGAAGACGACGCTCTCGGAGCGGACCGCGGCTTTGGAACACGCAGAGAAGTGCGTGAAGTGCGCAGCGCTCGTTGATTCCTGGGAATCGGCTCGCGCAGAACTTGTGATGTTTGCTGAGGCGACCGAAACGACGCAGGCTCCGGCGCGGGTGCAGATGCGGTTGTTGCAAGAACTTCGCGCGCAGAAGCGGCCGCACGAGCTTTATCGGCGCACGGGAATGATTGCGTCGTGGGGTTTGGCTGCCGCCGCTTTGATCGTTGTTGGAATCACCTGGATGAATTGGCGTAAGGGTGCTGAGCATCCCCTGGTCGTCAAGAACAGTCGGGCCCTGACTGCGTCAAAGTCGACTTCGGCGGAACAAGCTGCGCTGGTTACGGATGAAGATTCGGGATCGTTTACGCCGCTGCCAGGGGCGCTGCCGATCGCGAATGAAGACGACTCGATCTATCAGGTGCGCATGCAACGGGCTTCGTTGAGTGCGCTTGGTTTGCCCGTGAGCGGAGAAAGCGCCGCCGACTGGGTGAATGTGGATTTGCTCGTTTCGGATGATGGGACACCGCAGGGCGTTCGTCTGCACCAAGATGCTTCGGATTCCGGAACTCTTTAGCGGTTTTGCGGGAAGTAGTTTGCAAGGAGAGAAGAGGAGCGTAGAAAGATGCGAAGTGTGTTGAAGGTAGTAGGTCCTCTAGCAATGGCGGCTTTGTTTTCTGCGGGCGCGTTTGCACAAGAGCCGCCGCCACCTCCGGACGCGATGGCGCCGCAACCGCCGGATGGTCCTGGCCGTGGCCCTGGATTCCCCGGATTTCACCATATGGAGTTACTTGGTTTTGGTGGAATGCATGGCGGCAAAGTTGTGACGGGAGTTCCGTTTACGGGAACCGCGGTTACGCAGTCCGTCCATACGCTTGCAGACGGGACAAAAATTACGAACAAGACGCAAGTGACGCTCTATCGCGATAGCCAAGGGCGATTTCGCAAAGAAGGCAGCATGCCCCCGCTCGGCGATTTGTCGGAGGCGCAGCCGCACGCGTTTGTGGTCATACAGGATCCGGTCGCAGGAAAAGGCTACGTGCTGAATCCGGACAAGAAAGTTGCACACGTGATGAATAATCCGGAGCGCTGGAAAAAAGGCGAGAGGGGCGGCGCGCCCGGTGGCGAGCTCGTGGAAGAACCAGCGAATCCGAATTTGACGAAAGAGTCGCTCGGCACACAGACGATCAATGGTGTGAGCGCACAAGGAACGCGTTTTACGCGCACCATTCCTGCGTGGAAAATCGGCAACGACAAGCCGATCACAATTACGCGCGAGGTCTGGTATTCGCCGGATCTGCAGATGGTCGTGCAGAGCAAGCACAGCGACCCGCGGTTTGGCGAGACGACATATTCGCTGACAAATGTTCAGCGGAATGAACCGGCGGCGAATCTCTTCACGGTTCCGTCAGATTACAGCGTTGAACAAGGAAATGAGCACAGGGGGATGATGAGACGGGGAAAAATGCCGCCACCTGCTTCTTCGGAAGCGCCTCCACCCTCTAATTTCTAAACACGATCTTCTCTCCTGAAGACGGCACGCCCTCTTTTTCCCTTACCGCCAGTGCAGGGAGAATTGAGGGCGAAGCCGTTTCAGGAGGGAGTTTTGGGGAAGGGAT
>Ga0126384_10001433_pt1 | contig 14142 bp, 11 predicted proteins | sample PanSoiMetPlot_36_FD_92543 | JGI IMG/M metagenome (GOLD analysis project Ga0126384, IMG submission 92543) | Tropical forest soil microbial communities from Panama - MetaG Plot_36 | ecosystem: Environmental > Terrestrial > Soil > Tropical forest > Bulk soil | place: Panama | collected 2016-02-17 | reverse complement strand
TGGTGGAGTTACGTCGAGCACTTCGTCCACGTGCCCGGCTACGTCTATGCGTACGCGTTCGGCAACCTGCTGGCGCTCTCGATTTACCAGCGCTACCGCGAGGTGGGCACGTCAGAGTTCGTAGACGCGTATCTCGACTTCCTCGGCTACGGCGGTTCGATGGCGCCGGACCAGGCCGTTCGCAGGGTGGGTATGGACATCACCAACCCAAGGTTCTGGGACGCCGGTCTCGACATCGTCGGAGGGATGGTCAGCCAGGTGGAGCAGCTGGCCGGCCAGATCGGCTGACCAGCTGCCGCCGCCCAGGTTCAGGTCAGCCGCCGAACCAGATTTAGCGTCACCACCATCGCCAGGATGGCCATGGCGACGAAGATCGCCGCCTCCACGGCCTGGAACGTCCAGAAACGATCAGCGGGCTGGTAGAGCATCCAGCGCAGGTATCCGTGCTGCTGGAACCAGGTGGGCGGGCTGACGCCCGACTCGAAAGCCTGCCGGACCAGGTGGTTGATCTCGTCACCTGAAAGGTGACGGCCAGAGGCGTCCTGCAACCCGCTGTCGAGGACCCAGCTGCCGTTGCTGGCGAGGATGTTCTGCTTCACAAAGTCCGCGGGAGACAGCGTCAGCTGCAGTGCGGGCTGTAGGTGTGGCCGGACCAGCACTTCCATCAGCGGGTAACGGATCGCGAAGAAGGCCGAGAGCACGGCCGCCATAGCGGGCACCGTGCGCTGCAGCAGGACACCCATGAAGGTGCCGAGTGCAAAAGCGAACAGGGTGTAGGCGGTCGGGACCAGGCCCTCGAAGTCGAAGCTGTTGGGCTGAAAGCTGCCCTCGAGCTGGTCGAGCGGCCAGCGCCACCAGCTGATGAGCGCGGTGAAGGCGACACCCAGTATCGCGATTGCCAGCACCAGCACGAACAGCTTGGTGGCCAGCCAGCGCCTTCGGGTCACCCCCTGGGTCCAGGCCAGGAGGTGCGTCCGCTGCTCAAGCTCCCGAGCCACCAACGGCGCGCCGACGAGCGCGCCTAGCAGTCCGGGCACGAAGTTGAGCCATGGCAGCCACTGCTGGCCCCAGCCCCGGTACTGCTCGCTGAACTGCCCGAGCAGGTCGCTGCAGCGTGCGTCTGTGTGGCCGACGCAGGTGGCGAGTCCGAGCTGTCGTATGTGCCACGCATGGCGAGACCGGTCATTACCAGCGGTATCCCGACCCCGAGCAACACGACCACCGTGGACGCCCCGGCCAGCCGGTGCTGACGCCAGATCAGCCAGTTCATGCCACCTCCTCCTGCAGTCCACGCAAGTGAGAAAGCACCAGCTCCTCCACGCCCGACCCCGACGGCATGTCTGCCAGGAGGCCGGCCACCGGGCCCGCCAGCCGCAGGCGGCCGCCGGCCAGAACCAGCAGGTAATCGCAGACCTGCTGGAGCTCGGTGACCACGTGCGACGAAAAGACCACCGTCAGTCCATGGACCCGTGACGTCTCAGCCACCCTATCGAGAAACTCGCGCCTGGCTAGCGGATCGAGGCTGGCCAGCGGCTCGTCCAGCACGAGCAGCCGCGGAAGCTTGGCCAGGGCCATGGCCAGGCTCACCTGCGCCTGTTCCCCGCCGGAGAGCGTTCCAGCTCGACGGTTCAGCGGGATCTCCAGACGTTCCAGGCGCTCGAGCGCCAGCCGCTGGTCCCAGCGACGGTTCATGAGCTGGCCCATTCGGAGCAGCTCGCCCACCGTGAAGCCGCGATATAGCGGGTGGTCCTGAGCGAGGAACCCGACGTCTGCCAGGGCGTCCGGGTCCTGGCCTGACATCTGGCGCCCGAAGATCTCGATCTTCCCCTGGTTGGGCTCGGCGAGACCGGCGATCAGGGTCAGAAGCGTGGTCTTACCTGCCCCGTTGGGCCCCACGAGGGCCGCGATCCGCCCCTCGACGAGGTTGAACGAGCAGTCGCGGAGCGCCCAGAACCGGCGGTAACGCCGGCCCACGCCCATTGCGCTGAGGGCATACGACCCTTCGTCTTTCATCGGCACCTCCATCTGGTCCAAACTGGTTGCGCGACCAGGGTGGAAGGCGGACCTTGCGCGTTACTGACCGCCCATGTTCAGCCTGTCGCAAGGTTTCGACGCGACCGTGAAGGCCCTATGCGACTGCTGATCGCCGAGGACGACCCGCGGCTCTGCTCGCTTCTGCGGCGCGGCCTGACCGAGAACGGCTATGTGGTCGATGCTGCCGCCCGCGGCGACGACGCCCTGCACCTGCTCGGCATCTACGAATACGCCGTGGCGGTCCTCGATTGGCGCATGCCAGGCCTCGACGGGGTCGAGGTGATCAAGGCTGCGCGCAATCGCAAGATCGCCGTGCCCGTTCTAGTGCTGACCGCTCGCGACGGCCTCGCGGACCGCGTCGACGCGCTCGATGCGGGGGCCGACGACTACCTGGTGAAGCCATTCCAGTTCCCGGAGCTCCTGGCTCGGCTGCGCGCACTGCAGCGGCGCCAGGTCGCGGTGGCACCGGTCCTGGAGCTCGGCGCAGTTCGCCTCGACCCATCCACGCGCCGCGTGACTGCCGGCGGGGCGGAGGTGCGCCTGGCGCCGATCGAGCTTTCGCTTCTGGAGCTGCTGATGCGGCGTCATCCAGCGACGACGAGTCGCGGCCTGATCGCGCAGCACCTCTGGCCGGAAGAATGGGCAGGCACGAGCCAGAACAACATCGAAGTACACGCCAGCCGGCTGCGCAGCAAGCTGATCCGCTCGCGCCTTCGCCTGACCAGCGTGCGAGGGACAGGCTACCGGTTGGAGGAGGAATGCTGACCTCGAGACCGGTCCTGCGCCGCTCACTGGCGGTGTCCGGGCTGGTGACAGCCGCCGCAGGCGGAGTGCTGGCCGCGGCTCTGGCAGTGTCCGACACGCTATTCATCCACCGCTCGAGTAGCGATCTCGACAGCGAGGTCCAGAGCCTGTACCTCAACCTCAACAGGCAGCCCGCCTTAATGGAGAGGGTCCTCGTGACAGGCAGGCTGCCCACCGGGCTCGTGGTGTGGCGCCTGGACGCCAACGGCGACGTGACTGGAACCGCCGGGCTCCCGCCTCCGCTGCCCGAGGCGTATCACCGGCTGGAGGGCCGGGACACCGCCGAGTTCGACGGCATCAGTTACAGGCTGCTCGGTGGGCCGCTGGCCGACGGCTGGCTGGTTGTCGGCGGCGACGCGGCCATCGTGGTCCGTCCGCAAGCGGACATCCTGCAGGCTCAGCTTGTCACGGTGCCACCGGCGCTGCTGGCGGTCTTCCTGGGAGCGCTTGCGGTCGCCCGCTGGGTGGCAGGTCCAATTGAGCGGGCACGGCAGCACCAGCTTGTCTTTACCGCGGACGCATCGCACGAGCTGCGCACTCCGCTTGCGGTGCTCGAGGGCGAGGTGTCGCTTGCTCGTTCGCGGCCCCGGACCGCGGACGAGTACCGCAAGGCGCTCGACCGCGTCGCACAGGAGACGGCCATCGTTCACGGCCTCGTCGACAACCTTCTGTGGTTGGCTCGATTCGACAGCGAACCCGGGCCTCCGGCCACGGAGTCGGTCCAGCTCTCGGAGGCTGCTCGGGAGGCCGGTGCCCGTTTCGCGGGGCTGGCGGAGCAGCGCGGGCTGGAGCTGAACGTGGTCAGCGAGGAGCCGGCCGTGGTGGAGGCGCCCGGCCCGTGGATCGACCGCCTGCTGGGCGTGCTGCTGGCCAACGCCTGCGCCTACACCCCGTCAGGAGGACGCGTCCAGCTCACCGTTGTTGCTGACGCGGACGGCCCGGGGTTGCTGGTCGATGACAGCGGGCCCGGCATCCCCCCAGCGCAGCGTGAACGCATCTTTGACCGCTTCTACAGAAACTCCACCAATGGCGAGGGTGCCGGCCTGGGCCTGTCGATCGGCGACGCGATAGTGCGCGCCACCGGAGGTGCGTGGCAGGTCACCACCTCGCCGCTTGGTGGCGCCCGCTTCCAGGTCCGCTGGCCCAGACCCCAGCCCCGGCGCGTCCGGGACTGGCTCCGCGTCCGGTCACGCGCTTAGCCTGCCTGCACCCAGGCGCGGGTCTCGAAGGCCTTCGTACCTGTTGGCGCTCGACGCGACACCGAGCCGGGTCCCGGTCGCGCATGGCCGGCGTCTGCGTCGGTGCCGGCCGGGGCCAGCCAGGACCAGGGAACGCTCACGAGACTCCTCCCAAACGGAATGTGATGCATGTGATGACTGTATACTGATGACGTGCGCACCACGGTGGCGATCGACAACCAGCTGCTGTCTGCGGCGAAGGCGGCAGCCCGGCGGCGTGGCTATACGTTGGGCCGGCTTGTGGAGGAGGCACTGCGCCGCGAGCTCGCCCAGCCTGATGCTGATCGGGCGCCTGAGGTGCCGGTATTTCGCGGTGGTGGCGGTCCGCAGCCGGGGCTTGACCTGCGATCGAACCGTGCTCTGGTGGAGCTCCTCGAGCCTGCTGAGCAGGCCGGGCGCAATGAAGCTTCTCGACGTCAACGTGGTTCTGCCGGCGCATCGCGCTGACCATCCTGACCACGTCGCCGCACGCGATTGGCTGGACGCATTGCTGGCCAGGCGGGAGCAATTCGGTGTGCCGTGGATCGTGTGGTGGTCCTTTCTCCGCTTGTCGACCCACCCACGTGTTTTCTCAATACCGACACCCGTGGAGGAGACGGTGGAATTCATTCAAGCCATGCGCACACAGCCGGGCCACATCTCCGTCGAGCCCGGAGACAGTCACCTGGACTGCCTGCGCCAGGTGTGTCAAGGCGGCGAGGCGACTGCCGACCTGTTGCCCGACGCCGTGCTCGCGGCGCTCGCGGTAGAGCACGGCGGGGAGGTCGTCACCTTCGACCGCGACTTCGCTCGCTTCCCCAACCTTCGCTGGGTCAGGCCCGGACAGTGATGATCGATGCCACAGCGGCGTCCTACCGGCCGGCCGCGGCCTCTCAGCGTCCGATGCCGCGCCCAACCCCACACCCTCAGAACTGCAGCTTCAGCCCGTCCAGCGTGATCGTCGTCGTGTCCTCGTTGGCTGAGCCGGCTCGCTCCAGGAGAGGGCGTGGCTTCCCCAAAAGGCTTGCCAACCCCCGTTGGTCAGGGGGCGTCGGTTGAGCTTTTACGACGCGGCCTCGTCTCGGACTGCACGGCGAATTCGGGTCACTGTGATCGCCACCCCTGGCCGTGGCCATCGCTGAAGCCGCTCGTGATTAGGGTCGAGCACCAGCCAGGAGCCGCCCTCCACTCCTGCTACCACGACGCTGTGGCCGCCTGTTGAGTAGGTCGATGGGCGCAACGGATGCCAGCCCCATGTGCCCCAGACTCCGGGCGACTCCTGGCCGGCTGCGAGATTCGCAATGAGTACCTCCTCAGGTCTGACCCGCAACGGCCACCCCGGGAGAACCAGGCGCGAAGATGACCTGACTGCGACAAGGTGTGCGGCGGCGAGCGCCTCGACACGCCGGTCGAGCGGCGCGCGACGCCCGGGGAGGCTCACATAGTCGAGCAGGGCGGGGGCGCCATACGGCGTTGTCGCGCCAAGCGCGAGCGTCGCTGCTTCCAGCTCGGGGAGATCGCGGGCTCCTAGCGCGCCGAGCCCCGCCAGGATGGCCGCGGTGGTGCAGGCAGCGCCCTGGTTGGCAACGCGAGCGGCCTCCAACGCGCTTGGGGAGACCATGTATATCGTTATTGTCATCCCCCCGTGGCACAGGCAGCGATCGCATCCGAAGTCTGGGACCCCACGCTCGTCTCCCGCGCCCAGCGCTACGAGCGTGATGCTCTGGCGACGCTCTGTGACCGGAGCCTTGCGGCGCTCTACCGCGTCTGCCTGGCGCTGAGTGAGAATCCTGCCGAGGCCGAGTCCCTCGCTGCCACCGCCCTCCAGAAGGGCCTCGACGGCCTGCCCAACTTCGAAGGCGACAGCCCTGCCTTCCACGTCTGGTTGCTGCGGCATGCCGCGGGCGCCGCTGCCAGGCGGCGTCCGGGTGGCGAGGGCGCTCGAGGTGCGCTGACGCGCCTCAGCAACTTCGACTACGAGCTCGTGGCGCTTCGCGTCCTCGGAGAGATTGGCGTGGATCACCTCGCGCCTGCCCTGAACGCCGAACCAGCCAGCCTCCGAGCGTGGCTCGTTTCGGCCTTGCGGGAAGTGGACGGACGGTCGGGCACCGGATGGGGCCACGATCTGCGCGCCTTCGACAGCTCGGTCACCGAGGTCATCGGCGGTGTCGACCCGGAGCAGGTCGCCTCCCGGGCCTCAGCACCCCAGGACGCCGAGGCGCTGCTTCGCGTCGTGGCCGGTATCCGTGACCTGGTGGGGGACCCGATCCCGCCGTCGGTCGCAACCAGGCTGCGCACCCATCTCCTTGCGTTGGCGGCGGAGCGCCGAGCGCTGTGGGTGTACCGGCACCACAGTACTGCCACCGTGCCGGGTATCGAGAAGCGCAGGTACCCGAGCCGGACCGGGACCGTCATCGCTCTGTCCATCGCGGGCGTGCTCGCCGTGCTGGTCGGCGCCGTACTGGCCGTCCTGAGCTCCTTCGCCAACCCTGACTCCAGCCTCTACTCGCTCAAGCTCACGGGTGAGTCGGCGCTCGTGAACGCCAACCTGGATGCGGTAAACCGGGCTCAGCTCCAGATCAAGCTGGCCCAGACGCGCCAGCGTGAGGCCGAGGACATGGCATCTCGCGGGTACGGCGACCTTACGGTGGAGGCCGTGAACACCCGTTTCACGCTGCTGCGTACTGCGGGCCACGACCTCAGCTCGGTCCAGATCCACGACAAGCGCTGGAAGGCGGCCAGGGACCGGCTCTTCAAAGAGTCGGATGTCACGATGACCGGGATCGAGCGGACGCTCCGAGCCACCGGACAGGGCCAATCGGCGGCCGACGTGGACCACCTGGTGAGTGCATATGAAGGGGACCGCAAGGCACTTCAGGCCGAGCTGGGACCTCAGCCAGCCCAGCCAACGATTCCTGCTGCAACCCCGCCACCGCGGTAGTAGTGAACCAACTGCTGGGGAATGGCCCTATCAGAGGGCCTGGAAGAGGGCGCAGTGCTGGCAATTGGTCCAATCCCGTGGCGACTGGTAGGGCCGTGCGCAGTCGTGGAGTGCCGACTGGTCTGACTACGGGGCCCCTGGTCCTGACCCTGGACGTGGGCACGTCGTCGGTGCGAGCACTGCTCTTCGACCCGGACGCCCGCCCGGTGCCCGGCTCCGAAACGAAGTTCGAGTACGCGCCACGGCTGGGGGCCGACGGAACGGCCGAGGTAGGCGTGCGCAAGCTCGAGCGCCTGGCGCTTCGCGCGATCAGTGGCACGGCGGCGCTCGCCGGCAGGAGCGCCGAGATCGCTGCTGTCGGAGTCTCCACGTTCTGGCACGGCCTGGCCGGACTTGACGCTCACGGCCGCCCCACAACGCCGCTCATCCTCTGGATGGATACACGAAGCCGGCGCCAGGCGCAGCGGCTGCGAGAGGAGCTGGACGGTGAGGCGGTGCGCGCCCGCACCGGATGCCCGATCCATCCCAGCTACTGGCCGGCCAAGCTCGCCTGGCTCCGTCAGTCAGCCCCCGAAGCCTGGTCCCGAACCCAACGCTGGGTCAGCTTCGGCGATCTGCTCTACCAGCGCCTCTTCGGCGAGCTGGGCACCAGCCCGTCGATGGCTTCGGGTACGGGACTTCGACAGCTCGCCGGCGGCTGGGATGGCGAGCTGCTCGAACGGCTGGGCGTGCGCGAGGAGACTTTGCCCCAGGAGGTGGATCACATCTGCGGTTTGAAACCGGGCCCGAGGCGCCGCTGGCCGCAGCTCTCCGGAGCGATCTGGCTCAGCGCAGCCGGCGACGGCGCCCTGGCCAACCTGGGCAGCGGCTGCCTGGACCCCAGCCGCCGAGCGCTGACCGTCGGCACATCGGGTGCCCTGCGGGCCATGACCGACCGGCTACCCAGGCGCCTGGAGAAGGGCTTGTGGTGCTACCTGTTGGAGCCGGGTCGGTACGTCGTCGGCGGCTCGTTGAGCAACGGAGGCAACCTCTACGCCTGGCTGGTTCGCACCCTGCGCCTCGATGTGTCCGGCCTGGACCGGCGCCTGGCGCGAATGAGACCTGCCGCGACCAACCTCACGTTTCTGCCCCTGCTGGCCGGCGAGCGCAGCCTTGGGTTCGCCCCGCATGCCAGTGGGGCCATCGCCGGCCTGACCCCGGCGACGACGGCCGACGAGATCGCCCGGGCCGGCATGGAGGCGGTAGCTCTGACGTTCGCCGGCGTCGATCGGGCCCTCGACGAGACGGTGCCGGGCGCTTTGCGACTGGTGGCCAGCGGTGCCGCGATCGTGAGCTCTCCTGTATGGGCACAGATGATGGCGGACGCAATCGGCAAGCCGCTGTCGGTCTCATACTCTGCGATGGAGGCGTCCAGTCAGGGTGCGGCGGAGCTTGCCCTCAAGCGCCTCGGCCTCAAGCGGAGACCCAGACCGCAGCCAGGTCGTAACGTTGAACCTCGCGAGTCGGCACAGGCGGCCTACGCGGACGCTTATCTCCGGCAGAGATGGCTGTACAGAGCATTGATCGAAGGGAGTTCGTAATGGCAACCGTTACATTCGGGAGGCCGGTCTTGAGAGGCGCCGAGAGCTGCGGCGGCCAGGTAGTCCAGGTGCGCGCAGGCACCGAGGACCGGGGAGACCCTCGGTAATGGACCGAGAATCGGAGAGGCCAGCGCAACAGACGGCCCGCACCGGGGTCGACGATCCGGCGACCATTCTTCCACAGCCTCCTGAGCTCACGGCTGAGGATACTGAGTTTCTGCGTGAGCTGGGCCAGCAGCTTCGAGTCGACTCCATCCGCTGCAGCACTGCCGCCGGGTCGGGGCACCCGACCTCTTCGATGTCAGCGGCCGACATCATCGCTGTACTGCTGGCGCGCCACCTGGTCTATGACTGGAGCCTGCCGGACAACCCCAACAACGACCACCTGATCTACTCCAAAGGTCACGCCTCTCCGCTGTGCTACTCGATGTTCAAGGCGGCGGGAGCTATCACCGACCAGGAGCTGTTGTCTTTCCGCAAGTTCGGATCGCGGCTCGAGGGTCATCCCACGCCGGCAATCCCCTGGGTAGACGTGGCCACGGGCTCGCTTGGCCAGGGGCTGCCCATCGCAGTCGGGGTTGCCCTTGCGGGCAAGTACCTCGACAAGCTGCCGTTCCACGTCTGGGCGCTCTGCGGCGACTCCGAGCTCGCGGAAGGCTCGATCTGGGAGGCGATCGACAAGGCCGGCTACTACCGGCTCTCCAACCTGACCGCAATCTTCGACGTCAACCGGCTCGGCCAGCGGGGCGAGACCGAGTACGGGTGGAATCTGGAGATCTATCGTCAGCGAGCCGAGGCCTTCGGCGCTTTCCCGATACTTGTCGATGGCCACGACGTGGAGCAGATCGACGCTGCGCTCTCCAGGTCACGACGGGCCGCCGACAAGCCGACCGTCATCATCGCCCGGACGGTAAAGGGAAGAGGCTTCTCGGAAATCGAGAACAAAAACGGCTGGCATGGCAGGGCGCTGCCGCCGGACATGGCGGAGCGGGCGATCGCGGAGTTGGGTGGCGTCCGGCACATAACGATTCAGACCCTGAAGCCCGAGCCGGCTGAGGACCCGCACGGCGGCGGTCCCCCTGAGGGGACACAAGTGGTGCTTCCTGCGTACGAGGTCGGCAGCAAGGTGGCGACCCGAAAAGCTTACGGCGACGCGTTGGTCGCGCTGGGCGTGCTGCCGGACGTAGTGGCGATGGACGGCGAGGTGAGCAACTCCACGCACGCCGACGAATTCGCCAGTGCCTACCCCGACCGGTATTTCGAGATGTTCATCTCGGAGCAGATGCTGATCGCAGCCGCCGTCGCCATGAGCGTCCGGCGTTACCGGCCATTCGCCTCCACCTTCGCCGCCTTCTTTTCCCGTGCCTACGACTTCATCCGGATGGCGGCCATATCCCAGGCGAACATCCGGCTGGCCGGCTCGCACGCCGGGGTCGAGATCGGGCAGGATGGCCCCTCCCAGATGGGCCTGGAGGACCTTGCTGCGATGCGGGCCATCCACGGCTCGACCGTCCTCTACCCGAGCGACGCCAACTCTGCCGCCAGGCTCACCGGCGCCATGGCCGAAACCGATGGCATCGTCTTCTTGCGCACAACCCGTGGGGCCTATCCGGTGCTCTATAGCCCAGATGAAGACTTCCCGGTTGGTGGCGCCAAGGTGATCCGCAGCTCAGGCCGAGACCAGGTGGCGCTCATCGGAGCAGGCGTGACCCTCCACAACTGCCTCGCCGCGGCCGAGCGGCTGGCCACCGAGGGCGTGTCGGCGCGAGTGATCGATCTTTACAGCGTCAAGCCGGTTGACGAGGGTGTGCTGCGCGAGGCCAGCGCCGTCACCCGCGGCAATTTCGTAGTCGCCGAGGACCACTACCCGCAGGGCGGCCTGGGAGCAGCCGTGATGGAGGCACTGGCCGGCGACGCAAGCCCACCGCGCGTCGCACACTGCGCGGTGCGCGATCTGCCCACGTCAGGCAAGCCAGAGGAGCTGATGGAGGCTGCCGGGATCTCTGCTGAGGACATCGCCGGCGCCGCCCGAAGGTTGCTGGAGACCGCGAGGTTTGAGCCGGCGGGCTCCGCCCGGCCGGGAGGAAGCGGGGGAGCGTCCCCGTCAACAGGAGGGTATTGATGCGCACCAGCCCGGTCCAGGAGCTCAAAGCTTTGGGCCAGAGCCTCTGGCTCGACAACATCCGGCGCCAGCTCGTCACCTCCGGGGAGCTGGCCCGCCTGCGGGAAGAGGGGGTGAGCGGCGTCACGTCCAATCCGACCATCTTCGAAAAGGCGGTCAGCGGCTCGACCGACTACACCGAAGCGCTGGTCCGGATGGTCGGGGCGGGATACGACGCCGAGCACATCCTCTGGGAGCTGATGCTGGAGGACATCAGGGCCGCGGCTGACGTTTTCCGGCCTGTCTACGACGAGACCGTCGGTGCCGACGGCTACGTCAGCATCGAGGTCTCGCCGCGGCTGGCTATGGACACGGAAGGCACGGTGGCCATGGCACGTGACCTGTTCCAGCGTGCCGGGCGGCCCAACGTCATGGTCAAGATCCCTGGCACCAAGCCTGGCCTGCCCGCCATCAGGCAGATGCTTGGCGAAGGCGTGAACATCAACGTCACGCTGATCTTCTCCACCGAGCGCTACGACGAGGTGGTTGACGCGTTCATGTCCGGGCTCGAAGACCTCAAATCGGCCGGCGGCGACCCGAGCCGGGTGAGCAGCGTTGCCAGCTTCTTCGTCAGCCGGGTCGACACCAAGGTCGACAAGCTGCTGGATGCCAAGATCGACGCGGCGAGCAGCCCGGCCGTAAAGCAGCAGCTCGCGAGGCTCCTTGGCAAGGCGGGAATTGCCAACTCCAAGGTCGCGTACGAGCACTGGAAGCAGCTGCACAGCGGTCCGCGCTGGGAGTCACTGCACGGCGCCGGCGCCCGGCCGCAGCGCTGTCTCTGGGCGAGCACGTCGACCAAGGATCCCCGTTATCCAGACACGATGTACGTCGAGGAGCTGATCGGCCCCGACACAGTGGACACTATCCCCCCGGCTACACTGGCCGCCTTCAGGGAGCATGGCGAGGTGCGTCGAAGCCTGGACGCTGACATGCCTGCCGCACATCGCCACCTCGAGGAGCTGGCCAAGGTTGGCATCGACCTGCGGGAGATCACCCAGCAGCTGGAGACCGAAGGGGTCGAGCTCTTCGACAAGTCGTTCGTCAGCCTCCTCCAGACGATCGAGAAGGCCGCCAGCGATATCCGAGCGGGTAAGGGGCCACGACAGTGGCACTCGTTGGGCACGCTGCAGCCGTCCGTGGATAAAGCCGTGGCAAGGCTGCAGACAGACGACGCTGTCCGCCGGTTGTGGTCACGGGACGACAGCTTCTGGGTGCCCGGAACCGAGCCAGGCAAGTGGATGGGATGGCTCAGCGTGCCGGAGAAGATGCTTGAGAGTGCTGACCGGTTCGAGGCGCTGGCCCGGGACGCGACCGAGTACGCTGACGTCGTCCTGCTGGGCATGGGTGGGTCCAGCCTCTGCCCGGACGTCCTCCGAAACACATTCGGAAATATCCCCGGCCATCCCCGGCTGCACGTGCTCGACACGACCGACCCGGCAACGATCCTGACCGTCCGCGAGCATGTCGACATGGGCCGGACACTGTTCATCGTTGCCAGCAAGTCCGGCGGCACTACCGAGACCCTCTCTCACATGGCCTACTTCTGGGAGGAGGTGCGCGGCACCGGGACCCACCAGCCGGGACACCAGTTCGCGGCGATCACCGACCCCGGCAGCCCGCTGGAGCGCATTGCTGAAGAGCGCGGGTTTCGGTGGACCTTCCTGAACCCGACCGACATCGGCGGCAGGTACTCGGCTCTCTCCTACTTCGGGCTGGTGCCGGGGGCCATGATGGGACTTGACGTGCGCGAGCTGCTGGAGCGGGCGCAGGAGATGGCCCATTCTTGCGACGCCGCTGTGCCGGTCGAGCAGAACCCCGGCATCTGGCTAGGGGCCGTCATGGGCACGCTCGCCAACCAGGGCCGGAACAAGGTGACGCTGATCATGTCACCCAGGGTTGCCACCTTCGGCTACTGGTTGGAACAGCTCCTGGCGGAGAGCACCGGCAAGCAGGGCAAGGGCATCGTTCCCGTCGAGGGCGAGCCGCCCGGCCGGCCCGAGATGTACGGCCAGGACAGGCTGTTCGTCAACGTGCGCGTCGAGGGTGACGCGGACGAGGAGGTCGCGCGTGCGCTGGAGCGGGCCGGCCAGCCGGTGGTCACACTGACTCTGCGCGACCAGCTCGACCTCGGCGGCGAGTTCCTCCGCTGGGAGCTGGCAACAGCGACAGCCGGCTCCCTGTTGGGCATCGACCCCTTCGACCAGCCGAACGTCCAGGAGAGCAAGGACAACACCAGGCGGGTTCTCAGCGAGTTCGCATCCACCGGAAAGCTGCCGGAAGCGGCGGCCGTTCCGGCGTCGGAGGCGGGACAGGCGGTGGTCGACCTGCTGGGCCGCGCCCGCGACGGCAGCTACTTTGCAATCATGGCTTACACGACCCGCACGGACACCTCCGAGGAGGCGCTCCGGCGGATCCGTGCCGGCATCCGCGACGGCACCCGCATGGCGACCACTGCCGGTTATGGACCACGCTTCCTGCACTCCACCGGACAGCTCCACAAGGGCGGTCCTCCGGTGGGCTTGTTCCTGCAGGTCGTCCAGGAGGATGAGGCGGACGTACCGGTCCCCGGGGAACCCTACGGCTTCTCGATCCTGAAGCGCGCGCAGGCGCTGGGCGACCTTCAGTCGCTGGAATCGCGAAACTACCCGGTCGTGCGCGTGGACCTGGGCTCTTCGCCGGAGGCCGGCTGGATGGCTCTCGCCGAGGCCGTTGAGCAGGCGGTGTCGCAGAAGGTGGGTCGGATGTGAGCGCAGACGTGGCGGTGCAGCCACTCGTCCACCCGCTGGCCGGAGACGTGAACGAGTATCGCCTGGCGGAACCGGCGCTTATGGTGATCTTCGGGGCCACCGGCGACCTGAGTGGGCGAAAACTGCTGCCTGCGCTGTTCAACCTGGCGCGCAACCGGCTGCTGCCGGCGGGCTTCGCGCTGGTCGGGGCCGCCCTGGACGACCTACCCGAAGAACGGTTCCGAGAATGGGCGGGCGAGCACATCAAAGAGCACTCGCGCGCTCAGCCGGTCGAGGCGCATACGCTCGACGCGTTCCTCTCCGACCTTACCTACATGCCGATCGACTTCGGCGCCGCCGAAGGCTTTCAGCGCCTGAGCCAGTCCCTCTCCGACCTCGACCGGACCCGTCACACCGGCGGCAACGTCGTCTTCTACTGCGCCACACCGCCATCCACGTACCCGGTGATCAGCGAGCAGCTCAGGGCCGCAGGGCTGAACCGCGGTCGCGGCTACCGGCGCATCATCGTTGAGAAGCCGTTCGGCAGTGACCTGCACTCTGCGCAAGAGCTGAACAGGATCCTGCGCAAGGCGTTCCACGAGGACTCGATCTACAGGATCGACCACTATCTGGGCAAAGAGACGGTCCAGAACATCCTGGCCTTCAGGTTCGCCAACTC
>Ga0126384_10001431_pt1 | contig 14154 bp, 13 predicted proteins | sample PanSoiMetPlot_36_FD_92543 | JGI IMG/M metagenome (GOLD analysis project Ga0126384, IMG submission 92543) | Tropical forest soil microbial communities from Panama - MetaG Plot_36 | ecosystem: Environmental > Terrestrial > Soil > Tropical forest > Bulk soil | place: Panama | collected 2016-02-17 | reverse complement strand
GTTGTCACCGCAGACGCAGAATCTGGGCAAGCGCCTGCGCACGATCACCAAGCTTTTCGACCTCAACGAGCGGTTCCGCGAGATGGACCAGTTCGGCGACTACCGGCAGATCATTTCGCTGCCGAATCCGCCGATCGAGGACATCGCGTCGGGCGAGGCTGGCCTGCGCCTCGCGCGCATCGGCAATGACACGATGGCTGACTTGTGCGTGCGGCATCCCGACCGGTTTGCCGGCTTCGTGGCGGCAGTGTCGCTCACCGATATCGAGGGTTCGGTCGCCGAGGCGGCGCGGGCCATCACGCAACTTGGCGCTTGCGGCATCCAGATGTTCACCCCTCTCGCGGGCCGGCCGCTCGACGAGCCCGCGTTCGCTCCGGTGTACGCCGCCATGGCGGGCTTCGACCTGCCGATCTGGCTGCATCCGGCGCGCACCGCCGCCATGACGGACTATCCGGCGGAGGAAAAATCCCGCTACGAGATGTGGTGGTGCTTCGGCTGGCCCTACGACACTTCCGCGGCGATGAGCCGGCTTGTATTTGCCGGTCTGTTTGATCGCCATCCGGGCATCAAGATCATCACCCACCATTGCGGCGGCATGATCCCGTATTTCGACGGCCGCGTCGGCCCCGGCCTCGACGTGCTTGGCGCCCGCACCAGCGGCGAGGACTATACCGGCGTGCTGGCATCGCTCAAGCGTCCCCACCTCGAATATTTCAAGGAGTTTTACGGCGACACGGCCATGTTCGGCGGTCGATACGGCATTCCGTGCGGCCTCGCGTTCTTCGGGCCGGATCACATCGTCTTCGCCACCGATACGCCGCTGGGACCGATCGCGCCGACCATCGCGGTGATCGACGGCCTCGACATCGAAGAGGAGGCGCGGCGGAAGATCTATGCGGGGAATGCAGAGAGGCTGGTGAAACGGAAGCTAACGGCGTGAGGAATATGGGAAGGCGCGTCGCCCGGAGAGGGCTGCTGGCATAGCCGTCCCGCGCCTTTGCCCGAGGCACGCCATACCTTGCCAATCAGTGCAGCCGCAGTCCGGGGAACGGCGTCACCAGCACCGACAGCTTCGAATTGATGCCTCCATCGGTCGCCGACATGTTCGTCATGAACAGCAGCCTCCCCCTGAACACGGCGCTGGCGTTGAAGTCGAGCGCATTGTCGCCAGTTCCGCTGTAGCGATGGATGAGGTTCCCCTGCGGCGAGAACACGTCGACCTCGTTGGCGATATTCGCCATCACGTAAAGATTGCCCTCAACGTCGAACTGCAGGCCGTCGGCATAGTAAAGCGCCACCGGGCCATTGAGATGCAGCTCAGTGTCGATCGTTGCGCCATCGGCGAAGAGCTCGATTTTGCCCGGGTGACCGTCCTCATTGATCGGAACGCGCAGCACCTGCCGGTTTCCGGCATTGCTCACGTATAAAAAATGCTCGTTGGCATCGAGGGCGAGATCATTGGCTCCGACCGGCTGGTTGGGGTTTTGTGAAAACAGCGTCGGATCGGTCAACCAGGGCGTGACCGTCTGATCATGCTCGGAGAACTTGAAAATCGTGCCGAGAAACGAGTCCGTCACGTAAAAGTTGCCGCGGCGATCTTCCGCCATGCCATTGGGGAATTCGAAGCCGTCGGCGACGGTCGTAACCTCATGGGTGTGCGGGTTGATCTTGAGTATTCTGCCATGTGGCTTGATATTGTCGGCTTGGTCGAGGACGTAAAACGAGTCCTTCTCCCACAATTCGCCCAACAAATCGACCGCCGCGGCACCGGGCCCGGCCGGAACGGGAATGATGTCTACAAGGTTGCCGTCCTTGTTGATGACGCAGACATAGCTGAACCTCGTTGCGCTGTCGGAATTCGATGCGGCATACAGGTTCCCGTCCGGGTCGCTGGTGAGGCCTTCGGGCTGCCGGCAAACGCCCGCGGCCGTCGTCTGCAGGTTGGGGCCGAAGTTCTGCACCGTGCCAACCGGCAGGTCATCGAGATCGAGGGCCGCGGCCGGCGACGAAAGACAAGCGATCGCCAATGCGAACCAAGATGAGCGGCATGCCGTGCGTCGTGTCATGAGTTCCCCTCCCCGTGAGTATGGATGACAGCCGAGATAATGGCCGGCCGAATTTCTTGTCGTCCCGGGCGGAGAGTGCACGAGTTGAGTGGCAGAATCCAGCCTTCGGGGCGGCGCAATCGCATGTGGCGCAGCGACCGCTGCTACCTCTCCCCGCTTGCGGGGAGACGTAAGAGGCGCGGCCATATGAAGTTGCCGGGCCGCGCGGGAAGGCCACTCCCGTCACAACCGCGCAAAATCGATCGCCTTGTCTTTGTTGAGCGTCCGGTGTACGGGGGGCAACGGATATTTGAGGCCGCTCGCACAATTAAACAATACGGCGCGCTCGTGACGGCCGATGCGGCCATCCGCGAGGCTTTGTTTGTAGGCCGCATAGGTAGCGCCACCCTCCGGGCACATCAGGAAGCCTTCCACGCGGGCAACTTCATCGACTGCGGCCGTGATAGCCTCGTCCGTGACCGCGATGGCGAAGCCGTTGCTTTCCCGCACAGCGCGCAGGATCAGAAAATCTCCGATCGCCTGCGGAACCCGGATGCCGCTCGCGACGGTGTGGGCATTCTCGAAGCGTGGCGCGTGCTCGACGCCGGCCTCGAACGCCCGCACCATCGGGGCGCATCCTGAGGCCTGTACGGCGATCATGCGGGGACGTTTGGCGCCGATGAAGCCGATCGCTTCGAGCTCCGCAAAGGCCTTCCACATGCCGATCAGCCCGGTGCCGCCGCCCGTCGGATAGAAGATAACGTCCGGCAGCTCCCAGCCCAATTGCTCGGCGAGTTCCAACCCCATGGTCTTCTTGCCTTCGATGCGGTAGGGCTCCTTGAGGGTCGAGACGTCGAACCAACCCACCTTCTCCTTTCCGGCGCCGACGATCTTGCCACAGTCATCGATCAAGCCATTGACCCGATAGACTGTCGCACCCTGCAGCGCGATCTCGCTGACGTTCACTTCGGGGGTGTCTTCCGGACAGAAGATCGTGGTCCTGATGCCGGTGCGGGTGGCGTAGGCTGCAAGCGCTGCGCCCGCGTTGCCGTTGGTCGGCATCGCCATGTGCTCGATGCCGAAGGCCTTGGCCATGGACACCGCCATCACGAGGCCGCGGGCCTTGAACGAGCCGGTCGGCAGCCGTCCTTCGTCCTTGACCAGGAGTTCGGCGGTGCCGAGCCTCGCCGCGAGCCGCGGCAGTCCGAGGAGCGGCGTCATGGCTTCGCCCAGGCTGACAATGTCGTCGACGCGACGGACCGGCAGCAGCTCGCGGTAGCGCCACAGGTCGGGCGCACGGCGCGCTAGTGCCTCTTTGCTTAGCGCTTTGGCGATCCCGACAAGATCATAGCGCACCAGGAGCGGCTTGCCGGCGCGTGACAGATTGTGCACCGCATCCGCCGCATGGCGCTCGCCCGTGTAGGCGCATTCCAGATGGGTCACGAAGGTCGGCCGTTCGGCCGTAAGGTTCTCCTCGTAATGCAAGGGGGTGCTCCGGGTGGCGTATCCGCGCCGGTTGTAGCCGGGCGGATCCAGTGTGGGCCTGCTCAGTAGTGTCCAATCAGCATTAGCGCAAGGATTGGCAATTGGCCGGCCTCGACACGCCGATGGTTAACGAAGGCAGCGCACTCCAGGGTCGCCTCGTATTGCTCTCGGCATTGGGCGGCAAACGCGGCTGCTGAGTCGATCCTGATTACGACGAGCCCTCCCTCGGCAACAACGACTTCACAATTCGCGGTGTCGTCCAGGTAGGTCATGCAATCAATCCAGGCGTTCATGTTCCGCCCGTAGTAAGCCGGGAGCCGAACGCGTGTGCGAATACCGTGTGGAATGTATCCCAGTCCTTGATTTCGCTGACTGGAACTGTGACGATTTTTACATCCATTACATCACGCTATAGGATCATCGAAAGCTGTTCAAACAGCGACCGCATCGGCATATCGTCGTAGAGTTCCCGAGGAGTCACGTCATGCTGAAGAAGCTTGCCTTCGCGTTGTCAATTGCCGCGTTGCTCTCGATCTCCTCCGCAGCCGCTTCGGCGCAGACCGCGTCGAACTTCGAGAAGAAGAACTACAACTACTCCGAGTGGGCTAAGGGCCGCTTCTCCGAGGCCGTCACCGTGAGCTTTTCAGGGCCCGCCAAGATGATTTTCCTGGCCGGCGTCGGCGCCGAGGACGAGAACGGCAAGCCAGGCGAAATTCGCTACAAGGACGATTTCGTCGCGCAATGCCGATATGCCTACGACAAGATCAAGCGTGCACTGGAAAAGAACGGCGCCGGGCTCGGAGATATCGTCAAGATCGTGAGCTACGTCACCGACATGCGCTTCCAGGCCGACTACGGCAGATGCCGTTCCGAAGTCTTCGGCTCGACGCCGCCGCCGGCACACACGCTCATCAACATCGTGCAACTGGCATGGCCCGGAATGATGGTGGAGGTCGACGTAACCGCGATGGTGCCGCTGAGGTGAGGCGGCTTGCGCCACACTACGGAGAAGGCCGGATACTTGCTTTCGTCGAAAGCGCATGCATCGGTGGCCATCGAAAGCACTACGAGGATTTTGGATAAGCCGGAAAACCCCTTCAGTGGCTCACAAAGTCTAGTCAGGTGACCATCGTCGAGGGGGAACCGACGCTCTACAGGATCACTGCGTTGCACGATGCGCGTGAGAGGTAGCGACCGCCTTGGCGTGTTCGCAGATTTCCAAACAAACCTGCGCCGCGAACGTCAACTTGAGGGCATTGCGAGGGGCCAAGGCTGAAGGCGTCTACAATGGCCGACCTGCCTCGATAGACGCGGCCAAGGTGCACGCCATGAACGCTGAGTGAACGCTGAGGGCACGGGGCCACCGAGATAGCAAAGGCGCTCAAGATTGGGCGGGCATCGGGTGTTATCGGGCACTCTAAGCTAGAGCAAGCAGTGGCCAGGACGCAGCCACCCGGGAACCGAAGGCGATAACGCGCCGTTTGGCCTACGAGGTGTGCCGTGGCCAGTGTTACGCACTTGCGTGAGCTCGGTTTCGAGTTATTCGAGTTGTTACCGGATGCGATCCTCGCGGTAGATCGGCAGGGTGTCATACAGTACGCCAACCGTCAGGCGGGCCTATTGTTCGGGCATGATCCAGCAACCCTCGTGACGGCACCGGTCGAGACACTGATACCGGAGGACCTCCGGGAACGCCACATCGCCGATCGCGCCAAATACGACTTCGAGGCGCGTAAGCGACCGATGGGTACGGGCCTCGACCTTGTGGCCCGCCGCGCGGATGGCACGACGTTTCCGGTTGACATCATGCTGAGTCCGCTCAAGCACCTCGCCGAACCGATGGTGCTCGCGGTCGTGCGTGACATGACGGAGCGCCAAACCGCTGAGCAGCTGCTGAGGCGTGAGGTCAATCATCGCGCCAAGAACATCTTGAGCGTTGTTCTGGCCATGGTGCAGCAGACCAAAGCAAGCTCGTGCGAAGAGTATGTTTCACGGCTCAGGGAGCGCATTCGAGGCCTGAGCGCGAGCTACGACTTGCTGGTCAAGAACGAATGGCAAAGCGCTTCGCTCGCCGAACTTGTGCGCGGACAACTCGCTCACTTCGGTGATCTTCTGGACGCCCGCATCGCCATGCAAGGCCCAGATTTAACGATTAAATCGGCGGCGGCCCAGGCAATCGGCATGGCACTCCACGAACTCGCCACTAATGCGGCCAAATACGGCGCTCTCTCGACCGATAGAGGCCACGTCGCCATCATGTGGCGCGTGAAGCGGGCCGGCGATGGCAGGCATCGCTTCACAATGGAATGGAGCGAAAACGGCGGTCCTCCAGTTGTGACCCCGACGCGGCGGGGGTTTGGCTGGCGCGTGCTCTGTCAGCTGACGAAGATGTCCCTTGAAGCAGATGTTACACTCGAATATCCGCCCACCGGGGTGGTTTGGCGGCTCGAATGCCCTGCTGATCGGGTTCGTGGAGAGCCTCGCTGCGCGGCAACCAACGGCACACACCAACGGCAAGAGGCGTTGGCGCGTTCGCGAGGCGGCTGAAACCTTGACGGATATTGTGCGCAGCATGGGGTTGCCCACACCACCATAGCGAGGCTCTAGCCAGTATAGATTCCGTGCTCGCCTTCGCTTCGGCTATGCGCCCCGGAATGACGCCTTTTCAGGAAGGTTGACGACATCACTTCCGCGTCGGCGCAAAATAGCGCAGGTCTGGCGGTGGCTGGTTCTTCTTGGACGGCATCAGCAGGTCGTCCCCGCTCAGGAAGTAATCCTGACCGCCGATCAGGACATGGTGATTGTCCTCCGAGCAGTTGTATTCCAGCCGCACCGAATCGTGGTCGCGGCGATAGCGTTTCGTTATCGTCCACGGCCGCGTCAAGGCGTGGTCGATGACGGTGATCTCGTCGTTAAGTACATTCGGATTGCCCTTGTCCAGAAGCAGGCGCTCTTTCACGACGGTCTGATTGTCGGCATGGAATGGCATGCCGGTGCCCTCATAGGTTCGCGGGCCTTTGAGGCCGCGCGTCTCGACCTCGAGCACGTCGAACCGGCCGTCGCCATCCGTATCGATCCACTTGCCGATCGAAAGCCCAAGGAAAGTCGGCTCGATCTCGTTTGGCCAATCGCGCCCGTCGGTGAGAACGCGCCGCGGCATTGAATGAGCGAACAGCATGTAGGTTGCCGCTGGCGTGACGACGATCTCCATGTCGAACACCACCGTCATGACTCGCGGCATCGCGAACGGCACGCAGCGCGACGGCGCATCGTTGCCTTGTCCACCGGCTTTCTGATCCGCAAGGCTGGCCTCAAAGATCACCTGATACTCCCGCGTGAACGGCGGCTCCTGGGCAAGGCCCAGCGGCTTCGTCTGATCCCATTGATTGCCGACCCCGACCGGCTTGCGCCACACTCCAGAGAAGTCCGGATACTTGCTTTCGTCGAAAGCACATGCATCGGTGGCCATCGAAAGCACCGCGAACAACACCGCCACAGCCGTTGCGAGACCAACCGAAGTGCGGAAATCCATACGCTTCTCCCCAAAACTTGTTTTCGGTGCGCACTGCCGCTGCCAGGAGCCCTCTCCCTGCCCTCCCTCGCAGGGTGACGGTCGCCATGTAGCAGCTGATGACATGGCGCACTTAAGCTCGCACGCCCTTGCCCACCCTGTGCGGCAGGTGGGGGCGATGCAATTGACGCTTCCGTCGAAGGACGGTCGCCCGAATATACATCGTGTGACGCAGACGGGAAGGGAGCGCCTCGGCCTAGATTTTTGGACATGCATTGCCCGCCATGCCGGCTGGCGCGAGCCAGCCGTCTTTGGGATTCGACTGCGCCGTCCCGCCGCGGTGGCTCGACAGCACATCCCTGTGCCGCGAGAGCATCTTTCCTCGGCGGTAAAGTAGCGCCGCACGCCGTCACGGAACTGTCGTACCGCTGTGCTCCGATTCGGTCGAACCGTTCAGCCGCGGGGCTCCAGTGCAGCGCTCCCACTCCGTGACACTGTGTTGAGCATCACGCGCCAAGCCTTCAGGAGACGATAACATGCGCTGCGATGTCCTTGCCGCCTCCTCAACAACACCGTATTTCGATGAGGTCACCCTCCGTGTCATCTAGTCGTGAAAAGTTGATCCTCAAACCCGGCCCAGTGGTCGAGACCATTGACAGGCTAGTAGCGCGGATCTTTGAGCGATTCGGCGATTGCGGGCTTTACAGAGTATGTGTCCAGCTCCTCCGAATCGCGAAGAAGGATACGCGACGCGCAGTTAGGATAGCACGCGCCTACATCTGGCTGCGCGCGCTCGTTTTCGTCACGCTCGTTGCAGGAATCGCCCTCCTGGGATGGGTGCTGATGCTGATCGACTTCACCAAGACCGCGGCCGATAGCGTTTCTTCTGCGGTGCAGGGTCTTGAGGCCGCGGGCAATCTCACTGTCCTCACAGGGGCCGCGATTTTCTCCTTGCTCAAGCTCGAAGAGCGCCTCAAGCGCCGCCGTGCTCTCGCCGCGTTACACGAGCTTCGCTCCATCGTCCACGTGATTGACATGCATCAGCTGACGAAGGACCCGAGCAAGTTTACCGTTCGGGCGAACACGCCATCGTCTCCGCCCCTTCTGCTCAGCGAATTTCAAATGACGCGATATCTCGACTATTGTTCCGAAATGTTATCGCTGACGTCGAAGGTTGCGGTGCTTTTCGGTCAAAGTCTTGACGATCGGGCGGTCGGCGAAGTGGTCAGCGATATCGAGCGCGTCGGCGCCGGGCTTTCGCAAAAGATCTGGCAGAAGATCATCATCCTGCAGGAACTCAGAAAAACGGCCGATACCGCCGCGGCAGCTTCGCCAGACCGCGACAGGGCGGCCATTCCTGTTACGGGTTAGACCGCGTTCCGGGTCACGTCGGAACCCTTTATCAGGAATCACCACCCGCTTTGTCCGTCCATCTAAGATCTTGCTCGCTCCCGGGCGCGCGGACGGGCACGCCGGGGAGGGATGGCACGATCCCCGGACCAACTCCTGGACGGCCAAGACGGTCAAGAGGCTCAGTCGACACCTGTCAATGCCGCTTTACGAACGCCAAAACGTTCTCATTGAAAATATCGGGATGCTCCCACGCGATCGCATGGCCGGAATCCGGCACGGTGGCCCATTCGTAGTTCTTCAGGTGGGACGCCCACACGCGCATCAGCGCCGGCGGTGCGAGAAGATCGGCATCGGCCGCCATGACCAGCACCGGCATCGCCACGCCGGCGAGTTTGGCGAAGGTATTCGGCGTGCGCAGCGGCTGGGAGGGCGCCCCAGGTTGCTGGGCATGCTCGTCGATTTCGACCCAACGCTTCGTGCCCTCAGGATTGGCGCCGCGGTATGAAGGGCCGACCTCCCGGTACACCGCAGGCTGTTTCCGAAGCTCGGGAATTTCGACCCGCGCTGTGAAATCTCGCATTTCTTTTTCTGCAAATTGCCCGGTGCTTGCTGCGATGACTAGACTGCGCAGGCGTTCCGGCCGCCAAGCTGCATAATCGATCGCAACAAAGCCGCCGCCCGCGACGCCCACCAAGTGAAATTTGTCGAGCTTGAGATGATCCGCGAGTGCATCGAGGTCGCCCGCAACGCTGCCGGGTTGCACGCCGGTCGCCGGATCGGCCCGGCTCTTGCCCCAGCCTCGGCGATCGAAGGCGATGACACGATAGCCTTGCCTCGCAAAGGCCAATGTCTGCGGTTCCCAGCTTTCGCTCGTGCCGGTGTTGGCATGGAGCAGGACGATCGCGACGCCACCACCTCCCGTATCGGTGAACCAGAGCTTTACACCCGGAAGGTCCGCATAGTTGCCGGCAGGCAGCGATTCGGCGGCGTACCCCGGCAGCACAAGGCTCAAACATCCGAGCACTAAGCCGGCGATCGCGACTGGCCCCGGCCGCCGCGGGCAAATGCTGCGCATCTCTCGCTCCATGTCCACGGAAGTGATGGACGCGTGAGGCGGATTAGCGCGAGGTAATCCGCCTTGTGTCTTGCCGTCGAGGCCGCTAAGGCGAATCCGCCCTACGACAGACCGTCGTCATTCCGCGACCTGCTCGGTTTGCGGCTTATCTTTGTCCGTGATGTTGACCTCGATGGAGCGCGCCGGCTTGTCCGAGAGATTCTGGTTGCGGTGGACTGTGCCGCGCGGAACGTAGATGACGTCGCCGGCTGTTAGCACGCGCGGCGGCTGGCCCTTAACGGTAAAGGTCACTTCGCCCTCTTGCACCGCCCACCATTGGTCGCCCGGGTGGCGGTGGAATTGGTTTCCGGCGCCTGCCGGAATGAGGACCGATTGCATGCGCACCTGGCGCGTCGGGTCCTTCTCAAGGGGCATCTCGAAGTAGGGCGTCGGTTGGAACCGCGGCCCTTGGGGCTGCGGCGTCTGCGACCACGTTGGCGTCGCCACGGTGGCGGCGGCGATGATGGCCGGGACGATTAGCTTGTTCATGGATTTTCCCCTTCCTCGGAAGGCATGGTGCGGTTCCTGTTGCAGAGTCGCACCAGGCGCGTGCATACGGGCGTTTGGCACCGGGGCAACTGTCGAAGGATGCGAACCCAATAGCAGCCGCATCATAGCGCGATCGGTTGTCCCGACGCTCCGCGATCGCAGGAATAATTTAACGCGATCGTTGGCTACTGGGTGACGGGCACCGGCTCGAGGAGCGGCTTGTCCTTGTCCATGATATTGAGTTCGATCGTGCGCGCCGGCTTGTCGGTAAGGTTCTGATTGCGGTGCACGGTGCCGCGCGGGATATAGGCGCTGTCGCCGACCTTGAGGGTGCGCGGCGGCTGGCCTTGGATGGTCAAGGTGACCTCTCCCTCCTGGACGGCCGACCATTGATCGCCCGGATGCCGGTGAAAATTGTTGCCCTCCTTCGGTGGGATCGTGACCGACTGCAGCCGCACGATGCGCGAGGCATCGTTCTCAAGCGGCGTGGTGTAATAGACCTTCACATTCGGATTGGGTGCCGGCGCCTGCGACCAGGCGACTGCGCTTGCTGCACCAACGGCAAAGATGACAGCCGGAATGGTCAACTTGTTCATGAGAACCTCCCGAGGCTTGTGTTTGGATTTTGGCAATTCGAGGATGTTAGTGCATTTTCGCAGTCGCGCAAGGACGGCGCTGCGGTTGGGCATAAGCCGCCCTGGCCATTGTTCGAGCGCGAAGCGAATCAGTTCACGTTCCTGTTGGACGATGCAAGGCGGCGCGGGTTCGGCGGCGTGTGAGCCATTTTGGATTGTCCGGCAACCAGTCCGTTGACAACATAAGGCACGCCAGCGCGCGTGTCAGGCGCTTCAATAGAAGCCTCGTGCAAAGGCAATACGACGGTGGCGGCCGCCATCGCAAGGGACCTCGCTGCATACGGGGGACGCCAGTGCTTCGGCCTGCTGGGCACCGCCAACTTCAGGACGTCGGACGCGCTCGTCGGTGCCGGCATCGAGCTGATTTCGGCGGGGGCATGAAGCTAACGCCGCCGGCATGGCCGCGGCGGTGTGAGTCAGGCGTCAGGCCACGTAATCCCTCGTTCGGCCAGATATGCGCCCGCAAGCACAAACATGTCGCCTAAAATGTTAGGCATCGTATGACTGGGCGAGAGCAACTCGCCGCCCGCAATGACGCAGACGAACGTCAAAAACAAAAGAAGACGGTCATTCGTCCCGGCAAACGGCTCACCAAAAGCTGATGAGACCCTTCCGCCGACACCCACACCGAGACGATACGAGATCAGTCCAAACGCATAATTGACGAACAGCCATCCCCACAAAACCAACAGATATGAGGCTCCTGAATAACTGACGTTTGTGTCTATGGAATTTACCAGGCCTTGAAAATTCCTGGCGTGCCCGGTTGCAAAAAAATCGATGATGCCGAACGTGAGGTTCGCCGCATGCGGCAGCGTCAACAATGCCGCAATTCCGATGAGGGCGGCGAAGAGCGTGGCTCGCACGCGGCGGCCGCGCGGCGCGCGGAGGTCGGGAGGCGCGCGGAGGTCGGGAGGCGCACGGAGATCGGGCGACGCACGGAGATCAGGCGACGCACGGAGATCGGGCGACGCACGGAGATCGGGCGACGCACGGAGATCGGGCGACGCACGGAGATCAGGCGACGCACGGAGATCAGGCGGGACGGTGGAAACGCTTTGTGCAACGGCGGAGTCTTGACAACGCAGCGACGGGATTTCTGTCTCGCGCAATTGCTGGTCATAGCTTGCTCTGCGAGCCGCATCACGGAGCACGTCATAAGCGTGAGTGATTTCTTTGGTGCGGGCGTTCGCAATTGCTTGAAGCTCTGGTCCGAACGCCGCGACTTTGTCCGGATGGTACCGGCTGATTAGGCTGCGATACGCGGCCTGGATGGTCTCCGGACTCGCGGTCGGTATGACCTCCAATGTATCATATAGGGTATTGGGCATATGCGACTGTTCGCGCGGTGTTGACAAGCGGTCGCGTGCCGCATCGGGTTCTCGACTGTGCCTCATGGGACCACCATACGTGGTCGCCCGCGACAGGGGAACCCTGACGGCATTCTATGACGCCCCATCCTCATTGCGCCGGCCGTAGATCGCGCTTGTCCACCGTCAGGTGCATGAAGTGTGATCCGCCTCATACTTAACAAACCTCATCCTCGAATAAAATACCAGCAGGTGTCCGATTCAAACGGGCTGCCGGGCCAAGAACTAACGCAAGTTTCGTTCCGACGGAATCACATGAGTCGAGTCATCATCACAATAGTCGAGTCATCGCCCGCAAAAGCGGGTGATCCTACGACCGATTGCGCGATGCACCACGCGCTGCGGTGGCACGCTCCGCGTTCCACCCCTTACCGCACCGGCTGCAGATAGCGCCTCTCCAACATCACGTGCACGCCCTTGTGCTCGTTCACCACCTGGGTGATGCGCAGGTCGGCGGCGAGGCTCGCCAGCATGTAGGCCTCGTGGCGTTTGAGCGTGGTGCGGGCCTCGATGAGGTCGAGCATCGTCCGCAGCGCCACCACCACGCAATCATCGAGGTCGGGATCGAATGCCATGGTGATGACATGGGTCGGCGTCTCGGCCATCGGCCAGGTCAGTTTCAGGTCCTCGCGCACGGTCAGACGGAAGCGACCGATCAGGCCGGTCTCGATGGCGTTGACACAGACTTCGCCGTCGCCCTGGGCGCCGTGGCCGTCGCCGACCGAGAATAGAGCATTGTCGACGAACACCGGCAGATAGAGCGTGGTGCCGGCAACGAGCTCTTTATTGTCCATGTTGCCGCCGAACTGGCGCGGCTGGATGCTGGACACCATGCCCCAGGTGGGCGGCGGCGCGTTGGCCATAACCCCGAAAAACGGCCGCAGCGGGATTTCCGTGCCCCACGGCAACCGGCCGACCATGCGATTGCGCTCGAGCGCTACATGGATCATGTGGGGCTCAGCAAAGTCCTGCGGCAATGCGCCCCTGAGCGGACGACAGGCGACGTAGCCCCAGTTGTAGTGAAGCGCGATATCCTCGATATCGACCTGGAGGACTTGTCCTGGTTTGGCGCCCCGCACTGCGACCGGACCGGTGCACATATGCCCCGGCAACATCCGCCGCGTCTTGGCGGCGTGGATGTCGTGCAGCGCCCGCGGCACGATCGCGGGTGGCGGCGGTAGCACGTCGGGGGGCCCGGACACGGTCGAAATCGTCACCACGTCCCCGCTGTCGATCGCTGCAACCGGTGCGAGGGTAGCGTCGAGATAGCCCCAGTGCACCGTTGCGGCGCCTGCATCCACGCGCGTGGACATTTCGCTATTGTCCTGATCCGTAGGATGGGTTTCCGCTTCGCTCGACCCATCCTTACACTGCTACGCGCTCATATCGTCAATACGTCCAACGTTGAGCTTTGCTCACCAGGAAGTCGCGGAACGCCTGCACCCGGGCCACCGACTTGAGTTCCTCCGGGTAGACGAAATAAGCGTCGAGCGCCATAGCTTCCGTGTCACCGAACAACTGCACCAAGCCGCCGTCTTCTTCGACAATGTAGTCGGGCAGCATCGCAATGCCGAGCCCGGCCTGGCAGGCCCGCAGGACGCCGATGATGTTATTGATGACGAGGTGGGGGCTGCGTAGGCCCTTGCCGTTACGAGCGACGTCCACCAGCCAGCGCGTGTTCTGAAGGTATTGCGGTACATCGCCGCCCATGACCAGAAGGTGATGCTTGTCGAGATCTTCATGAGTGTGCGGCGTGCCCATGCGCTTTAGGTATGCCGGCGACGCGAAGGCGTGGAAGTGCACCGAGAACAGTTTGCGCCGGATCAGGTCGGGCTGGGTCGGCTGTCGCAGGCGGATGGCGACGTCGGCCTCGCGCATTGCCAGATCAAGTTCCTCGTTGGTCGTGAGCAAGGTAATACGAATGTCGGGATAAAGTTCGCCGAACTCGCCAAGCCGTGGCGTCAGCCAATGCACGCCGATGCCGACGGTGGTGGTGATCTTGAGATCGCCGTTCGGGCGCTCGCGACTATCGGTCAATTTGGCGCGCGCCGATTCGAGCTTCATGAAGACTTCGTGTGCCGTGCGGTACAGCAGTTCGCCCTGCTCGGTCAGAATCAGCCCGCGGGCATGGCGGTGGAAAAGCGCGACCGTG
>Ga0126384_10001430_pt1 | contig 14158 bp, 10 predicted proteins | sample PanSoiMetPlot_36_FD_92543 | JGI IMG/M metagenome (GOLD analysis project Ga0126384, IMG submission 92543) | Tropical forest soil microbial communities from Panama - MetaG Plot_36 | ecosystem: Environmental > Terrestrial > Soil > Tropical forest > Bulk soil | place: Panama | collected 2016-02-17 | reverse complement strand
TCAAAGCCGCGCCCGATGTCTTTCAGACCTGGCTCGGCTGGGCGCGATTGGAAGAGGCGGAGCGTGATTTCGCCGCAGCGCGACTGCGCCTGGAGCAAGCGGCGCGGATTCGCCCGAACGATCCGGCCCTGCGGTTGGAGCGGGCCATCCTGCGCGCGCGCGAGGGCGATGATCTCGCGGCCCTCGCCGAGCTGGAACTGCCGGACTCCCGGCGCGATCGCGATGGAGCCTGCCCGAAGGAGACCTTGAATTCCTACGCGCTTCTCGAGAAAGGCCGGATCCTCGATCGGCTGGAGCGCTACGACGAAGCCTTCGCCTGTTTCGACGAGGCGAAGCGTCGCGAGCGTGAGGCGTCCGGGATCAACTATTATGATCGACAGGCGCAGGAGGCGGCGAAGCGCCTGCGGGAGTTCTTTGTTGGCGGGCGCGTGCGCCTTTTTCCTTCGGTGCCCGCGGTCGCAAACAGCGCGCAGCCGATCTTCATCCTTGGTTTTCCCCGATCCGGCACCACGCTGGTTGAACAAGCACTGTCGAATCATCCCAGGATCTCGGCCGGCGACGAGCTCCCGTTCATCAACGAGTTCAGCGAGACTATCCCAAGGCTGCTCGGCAGCCCGCTGTCCTATCCGGAGGCGCTGTCGGAGCTGTGGATGGGCGACAGCCGGCACGGATTGGAACTGCTTCGGGACGTCTACTTGCAGAAAGCCGGCGCCAGAGGAGTCGTCGAGCCAGGCACCGGGTGGTTTACCGACAAGATGCCCCTCAACGAGATGCATCTCGGCCTGATCACCCTCATATTTCCCCGCTCGCCGCTCATTCATGTGCTGCGCCATCCGCTGGATGTCATCCTGTCGGCGTTCTCCCATCATCTGACTCACGGCTATTTCTGCGCGCTCGCATTGGAGACGATCGCGCGTCACTACGTGCTCGTCATGGAGCTCGTCGAGCATTACCGCACCGAAATGGCTCTGCGATATCTGACGGTCCGCTATGAGGATATGGTGGAGGACATCGCCGGCAGCGTGCGGAGGATGCTGGATTTCATCGGCGAGCCCTTCGACCCGCGGTGCGTGAGCTTTCACCGAAACGGGCGGCTGCCGCAGACGCCGAGCTATGCCCAAGTGGCGGAGCCGCTCTATGAGCGCTCCAAGTTCCGCTACCGTCATTACCTGAAGCATCTCGATCCCGTCATTCCCATCGTGGCGCCGATCATCAGTCGGCTCGGCTACTCTTTGGATTAGGCGCGGTGGCCCCGATGATCCCGGCATCAAGTCTGCCCACCAGGCTCCAGGATCAACAGGTGCCTCTACCGCTCGATAACGTGCTGCGGCTGGCCGGCCAGTTCCTCGATAGCGGACAAATGGACCAGGCGGAACGTCTTCTCGATCATGTCCTTTCAGCCGCGCCGGACGCGGCGTCGGCGCTCAATCTGAAGGCCGTCTTGTTGTATCTGACGAACCGCAGCGAAATCGCGATCGAGCTGATGGAGCGCGCCGCCGGCCTCGCGCCGGATGTGGCGCTGTTCCGCCGCAATCTGTGCCCGATGTACGAGCGGGTTGGTCGATACGGCGATGCCTTGCGCGTCGGTCGGCAGGCGCTCGATGTCGACCAGAATGATCTTCAGACATTGCACAACCTCGCGCTCGTTCACTATCGGCGGCTGGAGCTCGACGACAGCATCGCCTGCGCTCGCCGCGCGCTGACGATCGACCCGAGCGCGCCCGGCCTGCATCTTCAACTGGCCGAAGCACTCCTGCTGAAAGGTGATTTGGCGCAAGGCTGGGAAGAATATGAATGGCGCTATCGGGTCCCCGGAGCGGCGCTGCCGCTCCCATGGAACGATCGGCCACAATGGGATGGCGCGCCGCTGGGCGGCAAGACGCTGATGCTGATCGCCGACCAGGGCTTCGGCGACTCGGTTCAATTCTGCCGGTACATCCCCTGGGCTCGCGAACGGTGCCCTGACGTGGTCGTCGCCGCCGATCCCATCCTGCAGCCGTTGATCCGGCAGGTTGCACCGGGTGTGACGACGGTGTCCCGATGGGACGAGTGCCCGCCATTCAGCGTCTACTGTCCGCTGTCGGGCCTCCCACGTCTGCACGGCACCACGCTTCAGACGATACCCGGCCCGGCCGCCTATTTGCGGGCCGATCCGGAGCGTACTGCGGCCTGGCACGCGCGATTGGACGCCCTCATCCCGCTGGGGGCCCGTCGCGTGGGCGTCGTCTGGGCGGGCAGAGCGACCCATAATAATGATGCAAACCGTTCGACCACACTGACGGAACTCGGCCCGATCGCCGACCTGGAGGGCATCGCCCTGGTCTCGCTTCAGAAAGGGCAGGGCCAGGCGGCGATCGCCGCGTATTTCGGTCGGGCTCCGCTGCTCAACGCGGGCGCGATGATCGCGGACTTTTGCGACACCATGGCGGCCATCGAGACGCTCGACCTTGTGCTGACGGTGGACACTGTGGTCGCCCACCTCGCGGGCGCGATGCGCAAACCGGTCTGGATCATGCTGCCGTATGCGCCGGACTGGCGTTGGTTGCTCGACCGCGATGACAGCCCCTGGTACCCGACCGCACGCTTGTTCCGACAGCCGCGCGCCGGCGACTGGCGCAGCGTGGTACGGCGCGTCGCCGACAGCCTGTTGCAACTGAACGACTGAGCGCGCCGCACTGCGGGCCTCAGGCGAGGGGGCAGCGGTGCTTAGTCGCTTGCCGCCGTCGCAGTGTCGCCGCCGCGCAATGAAATCTCCACGACGTCGCCGGGCTGCAACTCCGTGTCCTCGGTCGAGGCGAGACGCTCGCGGGCGTCGCCGTTTTTCCGGATCACGGCGATCTCGGGCTTGGGGCCATTTCCGCGCGTCACCCGCGACTTCAGCAACGACGTATATGCAAGCTTGTCGCCGACGCCCTGCAGCTTGGCCCGGATTTCCGCGAGCCTCACCTGGCTGTCTTGCAGCTCGCGCAGCAACTCGACGTGGCGCACGTCATCGAGCTGTTCCAGCTGGCGAGATGTCTCGCCCTGTTGCCGTTTGAGCTGGATCAATTGTACGGTGGTCTGAAGCGCTCGCGACGACGACAGCAGGACGGCCCGCCGGGCGTCGGTGACGCGCGGGCTCGTCAAGGTGCCCTTGGCATAGAGATCGAGCGATCTTTGCAGCTCCTCGGCATCGGTTTGGGCTCCCTTCTGCTCGGTCGTCTGCTGCTCAGTGAGCGCGGCGATCTGCTCGTTGCCCTGCTTGACCGCGTGCTGCAGGAACGCCTTCTGGCGTTGGCGATCCCCTTGACGCACATGGAGCGTCTCGCTCTCCACGCGGAGGATTTCCGCGAGTGTCGAGCGCGGCAGCGGGAGCTTCGTGAGGGCGGTTTGATCGAAGTCGTTTTTGTCAGCGAGTTCGGCGCGAATGCGCGTGATATGGGTCTGCTCCTTGGCGAGGTCGGCCCAAAGGGATTCGTAGTCGCTTCGTAGATCGGCGCCCTCGAGGATCGGGTTGACGGCCCGATAGCGCAACGTATCGTAGCCGCCGGACAGCGCCACCGCCTGGCGTACGGTCATGCGCGGACGATAGGAAAACTCGCCGGGCCGGGATACGTCGCCGTCGACATAGATCGGTCGGTACTCGACGACGGTCGCGATCACCTCGTCGGCCTGGATCACGATGTCTCCGCTGGGGCCGTTCACACTGTTCGCCTGATAGACCTTGGTGGCCAGTCCCGACTGGATCCTGGCCTCTGCCTGGCGCGGCGTCAGACCCGCCACGACCATCGAGCCTAGAAGCGGAAATGAGACAGTGCCGTCCAGCTGAATGGGAACGCGGCGCTGCAGGATCGGAATCCGGGCGATCGAGATTTCGATCACGTCGCCGACATCGAGCCGGTACTCGGCCGCGGCGGCCGGCAACGCCCCGAAAAGGAGGCTCGCAGCGAGCAGCCGCGACGCCAGGCGCGGCGCGACGCCACGGTCCGGAGCGTCGTGGGGACGGGGAGGACGCTTGCTGTTTCCTGGTTGGCTGGCAAGCATCGAAGGCCCTCCCTCGAACGCGGCGACCTGTGTCGTCTGGTTTCGGCATCGCCCACGCGCCGATTGCGCGATATCGGGCGCCGGCCGTGCTTTGCGGCGTATTTCACGCGATGCGCATTCCGCCATCACGAACCGACCGCCCGGTTATGCGGCTTGGAGTTCTTCCGCGCGCTGCTGATGTCTGTCACGGAAGCCGCGCTCGCGCGATTGCCCCGAGGTTCCAGAGACGGCGATTGGACCTGCTCGGTCGCACCCTCCGGCACCAGCGCGGGAGGGGAAGACACAATCGTCGGCGAACAAGGGTTCTCCGGCCACAGCGATACGCCATTGTTCATTGCCCAAATGGCCGCCTGCGTGCGGTTGTGCACCCTGATCTTGCGAAGGATTGCCTTGACGTGGACCTTTACGGTCGCCTCCGTGATAGCGATCTTGCGCGCTATCACCTTGTTGGAATCACCGTCGACCACGCAACGCAGAATTGATTTTTCCCTGGCGGACAGTCGTGGAGTATCATCCGTCCGCATCCCCTGCGACGCGTCACCGGGTACTCTCTGACAGATCGGGAGCATCCCTTGCCGTTCTTGCTCATGGCTGCTGATGAGAGCGAAGAGCTGCGGGGGAAGAATCGTTTCGCCCAACATGACGAGTTCGAGCGCCTTGATGAGGGCGTCGCAGCTCACGGAGTTGGCAAAATAGAGGTTGGCGCCCGCCGCGAATGCGGAGACCAAATCGGGAAGGGGATAATGGTCCGCCAAGACCGCGACGCGTCCGGAGGGGTGCCGTTCCTTGAACAGCTCGATCTCCGCAACGGCTGCATCCGGATTGTCGCCGGCGTCGATGATGAGCAAGAGGGATTGATGTTGCGAGGTCTGTATGACGTCTTCCACCCGCGCTCCGGAGCCGATAATGCGGAAATCCGCTGCGCTGAGAATGCGGGCGAGGCCCTCGCGCAAAAGCGCGCATTGTCCAACCAGGACGGTCGCAAAGGGGCGACGCCGCATGGTCGCGCTCCTGTTCGCTTGGCCTGAAAGCCCACTGCTCTTGTGCTTGAGGTCCAATGCTGAAACGACGGCGTTACGTCGGATAGGTGATAATGGCCACAATACGCGCAAGAGTGGAATATACCCTTCGATATAGAGGAACTCTGCCCAGGTCATGACGATACATTTTTCGGAAGACACGGTTTCGTCGAACGGCAGACGGACGCGATCTCTGCCTCCTGACATGCTGGATCGGAGTCGCGTGGTCGCGCTGGCGATCTGCGGAGTCCTTTGAGCGCTTGCTCTGCCGGCGTCAGCGATTGAATGTCTATCGGCGGACGCAAGTGTTAGACGCCCTATGGCCTGCTGCCGACCATGAGGCGTCCGGATCGCGGCCGACGCAGAAGAGCCGGACGGCTCTCCCGATGCACTCCCGCATCGCACGCGCCGACGAAACAGAGGACCTCTTCGGGGATCAGATCTCTTCTTCCGACGAACCGCAACTGTTCATCGGAGTTACCACTTTCGTCTGCCGCATATATCGATCTGGTTGGCGCTCGCACGCCGTCATACCGCTACTGGTTCGAGCGCCTGGCGCGCTTGCCGGTCGAGGCGCATCTTGCATCGGAGTTCCACTATCGGGAGGCGCCGCTGCGTCCAGGTGACGCAGCCGCCTTCGTGTCTCAATCGGGAGAGGCTGCGGATCCCCCGCGTCGCTGCACTACGCCCGCGAGCAGGGGCAGCACATCCTCTCAATCGTCAATCGGCGTCAACGATCGCCCGCGCGAGCGGTGTCGTCATCCCGACACTGGCGGGCCCGGAGATCGGGGTAGCTTCGACCAAGGCGTTTACGTGCCAGTGAGCCGCTCGTGTCCTTGTGTCTGCCCGAGATGGCGACGTTCGTCACGCCGCTCGTCTACGCGATTCCCGTGCAGTTGATCGCGTACCACACCGCGACCGCATTGGGCACCGATGTCGACCAGCCGCTAAACCTGGCCAAATCCGTCACGGTCGAATAGCCGGTCGGTTGCGGCGGCGTAGCCGAGCAGCGTGCTGATCCTTCTCCGACAATCGGCGGTCCGCGTCGGTCGTGCATTGATGAAGCTGGCGAAATCGCCAAGTGGTCGCCTGGCGCGATCAGCTGTCATTCCTCGATGAGCGCAGAGATCTGATCCGCCAATCGCATGAGCTCATCTCGCAGCGCAGGATCATTCTCGCGTCTGGCCGCAATTTCCAGAAGCTGTATGACGATCCGCTCCAAGCGCTCGCGCATCTCCGCTGTCAGCCCATTTCCATCCGCCGCCATTGCACTCCGTCTTTGTATTTGCTTCAGGCGATGTTCCCGCCTACATCAGCGTGAACTCACGTCGGATCAATAAATTCCATTTCGCTTGGTATATTTGCCGCCCGCTGGTCGGCGTTTTGGCGGTACTTCGAAGGTCCCGTTACGGACTCGGCCGTTCGTCGCCCTCGTCGCGAAATCGTTTGCAATCCGTCTTTTCTTGCTTGGCTGACCTACTAATCTTGCTTGGCTGACCTAGTAATTTTAAATGTTGGAAATGCGACTTGTAGATTTACGATAATACCTTAAACGCGGTTTTGCCAATGGAACTTGGAACTTGAGGTCTAGATATACCTTTGAGAGTCTAGATTATACCTCGACTATGTTCGAAGAGGCCTAAGTATACCTTGAATGGACGCATGACTGTCATGGAAATGACACAAATCGTAGCCGAAAATGTCGTCCAAATTTCACAAAAGGAAAATGTGGTTAAATTTCACAATCGAGGCGGTATTTTTCGGTTTTCTCAAAAGTTGTGCGTCAACCGGAGGTCCCGCGTGGGTCAGCGTTGCGTGAGCATAGTTATCGCCGATCGGCAGCCCGTGGTGCTGTACGGATTGCTGGCCATGTTGCGTTCCGAAGGCGATTTCAACGTAGTTGCGAGCTGCCACGACGGTGCAACTTGCATTCAGTCGATCCGCAATCTCTGTCCGGATCTGGCGTTGCTCGATATCTCGCAGCCGAGCCCCATAGGATTTGAGGTCCTCGCGATCGTGAAGGGAGAGCAGCTGTCCACCCGCGTGGTCTATCTCTCGTCTTCATCTGACGCGGGCGACGCCGCGGGCGCGATCGCGAACGGCGCCTATGGGATTATTCCCAAGCAGGCGGCGCCACAGCTTCTGGTGAAAGGGCTACGGCAAGTGGCGTCGGGGTCGCGGCTGCTATTGCCGCTCCGCGAAGCGTTGGACGCGCATGACAATGCCGCACGCAGCGGGGCAGAGGGGCTTACGAGCACGTTGACTCACCGCGAAGGTGAGATCATGCGCCTCGTGTGTGCCGGTCTCTCGAACAAAGAAATCGGACGCGAGCTCAACCTCTCGGACGGAACGATCAAGATTCATCTGCATCACATCTATCAGAAGCTCGCGATCCACAACCGAACAGCCCTGGCTTTCCTGGCCGCGAAGATCTCGAACACGCATTAGACCGAAGTTTGCGGTCCGTTCTCTACGATTCCTGAGTCGTTTAGAGCTCGTCTGTTGCGGCCCGCGTCCGCTGCCGCGCGGCCTCAGCGGCAGTGCGCCAGATGGGTGGGCGGGAATAACGGGAGCGCTTTGTTCTCCCGCGTGCTTTCGCGCGCAAAATCGGCGATGGCTGAAATCCTAGTCTCGCATTGGTGCGAGCGCCGCCCGCCGCTGCTCATCGGCGGGCTTTTTCATGCCGAGGGATATACGCGACACGGCGGGTGCGGCTGCGTCCGCGGGTTGTGCTTCTAATTTCATACACGCGTCCCTGTATTTTCCCTGTTCTTTACAGGGAATCCTGCCCGCGCCAGCCGCCTGAGAGGGGGCGGTCTTGTGCGGTTCTGGCGGCCCGCACGCCTGCTATAAGATTTGGAAAGCCTATCCGCGCTATCTCGTCACTCCCGCCCCCGAACGCCTTGGAGCCAGCCCGTGCCCGTCATGTCCGGAAAGCGTGCCTTCCTCGATCTCCTCAAGCAGGAGGGCGTCGAGATCGTCTTCGGCAATCCAGGCACGACCGAGCTGCCGCTGATGGATGCCTTCGCGGTCGAGAACGACATCCGCTACATACTCGGCCTGCAGGAGGCCGCCCTGATGGCGATGGCGGACGGCTACGCCCAGGCCTCGGGCAAGCTCACGGTGCTCAACCTTCATGTGGCGCCCGGCCTCGGCAACGCCATGGGCATGCTCTACGACGCCCAGAAGGCCGGCTCGCCCATCCTGCTCACCACCGGCCAGCAGGACATGGACTACGTGGTCACCGAGCCGATCCTGTGGGCCGACCTGCCGACGCTCGCGCGGCCCTTCGTCAAATGGGCCTCCGAGGTGCATCGCGTCAGCGACCTGCCACGCCTGGTGCATCGCGCCGCCAAAACCGCGCTGGCGCCGCCCACCGGCCCGGTCTTCCTCTCGCTGCCCGGCGACATCCTCAAGGACGAGGGCGAGATCGACATGCTGGCGCCGACCCGTGTGGCGCCGCGCGTGCGCGGCGACGCCGCCGCGGTCGCGGCCGCCGCCGAGATTTTGGCGCAGGCGGAGCATCCGGTGATCATCGCGGGCGATGCGGTGGCGCAGAGCCAGGCGCATGCCGAGCTGGTCGAGCTCGCCGAGCTGCTCGGCGCCCCGGTCTATGCCGAGTTCGTGCCGAGCCGGGCGACGTTTCCCTCCTCGCATCCGCTTTTTCGCGGCCAAATCCTGCGCACGCAGGCGGGCGTGCGTCAGGCGCTCGACGCGCACGACGTGCTCTTTTCGGTCGGCGGCGACCTGTTCACCTGGTCGCTACCGTCGAACGCCGAGCCGATGCCGCCCGGCGTGCGGCTCATCCATCTCGACACCGACCCGTGGGAGATCGGCAAGAATTATCCGGCCGAGGCCGGCATCCTCGGCGATCCCAAGGCGACGCTGCCCGAGCTCACCGCCGCGACGCGCGAGCGCATGAGCAGCGGCGCGCGTGGAGCCGCGCGCGACCGGCTCAAGACCGCGAGCGACGCCAACAAGGCGCAGCGCGACGCGCTCAAGGCGAAGGCGCGCAATCTCGCAAATCAGACGCCCGTGCAGGCGCTCGCGCTGCTCGAGGCGATCGGCGAGATGCTGCCGCGCGACGCGGTGGTGATCGAGGAGGCGCTGTCGTCGGCGCCGGGCATCCGCTCGCTCATCCGCAGCGACGACGCGCAGAGCTATTTCGGTCTGCGCGGCGGCGGCATCGGCTGGGGCCTGCCGGCCGCGATCGGCGCCAAGCTCGCGCTGCCCGAGCGCCCGGTGGTCGGCCTGATCGGCGACGGCAGCGCGCTCTACACGATCCAGGCGCTGTGGACCGCCGCGCACTATCGCATCCCGGTGGTGATCGTCATCCTCAACAACACGTCCTATCGCATCCTCAAGCAGCGCCTGCATGCCTTCCGCGGCCACGCCGAGCAGGTCGACACTTATGTGGGCATGGAGCTGATCGACCCGCCGGTCGATTTCGTCGGCCTCGCCCGCTCGCTTGGGGTCGATGCGGAGCGCGCGAAGACGGTGCAGGAGGCGACCGATCTGGTGGCGAAGGGGATCAAGAGCGATACGACGCTGCTGATCGACGTCGCCATGGAGCGCGCATTCAAGCCGATGTGAGTTGTCGCGTGATTGTAGGGTGGCCAAAGCGAAGCGTGCCCACCGTCTGGCTATCCGCGTGGGCACGGCGCGTTCCGCGCCTTTGCCCACCCTACGTCTTCGCCACCGCCGCCGCCCCGCGCCCGAGATACGCCTCGCGCACGCGCGCATCCTCGCGCAAGCTTGCACACGGGCCGCTCGCGATGATGCGGCCGGTCTGCAGCACGTAGCCGCGGCTCGCGGTGTCGAGCGCGAAGCGCGCGTTCTGCTCGACCAGCAGCACGCTCGTGCCGGCCTGGTTGATCTCGCGCAGCGTGCGAAAAATGTCCTGCACGATGCGCGGCGCCAGCCCGAGCGATGGCTCGTCGAGGCAGAGCAACTGCGGCTCCGACATCATGGCGCGGCCGAGCGCCAGCATCTGCTGCTCGCCGCCGCTCAGCGTGCCGGCGTTCTGCCGGGTGCGCTCGGCGAGGCGGGGAAACATGGCGAGCATCTTGTCGATGAGTCCGCGCACCTTGGCGGCGTCGCCGCGATGCCGGAAGGCGCCGAGCTCGAGATTCTCCCGCACCGTGAGGTATGGAAACACGCGCCGCCCTTCCGGCACCAGCGCGATGCCGAGGCCGGTGCGCGCGTGCGAGGGCAGCCGCGTGATGTCGCTCCCGCGCAGCCGGATCGTGCCGGCGCGCGGGATCAGCGCGCCCGCGATCGCCCGCAACGTGGTCGACTTGCCGGCGCCGTTGGCGCCGAGCAGCGTCACGATCTCGCCCTCGCCGATCTCGAAGGCAACGTCGCGGCAGACCGCGGTCTCGCCATAGGCGAGCTCGAGGCCCTGCGCGGTCAGGAGCGCGCTCATGAAGCCTTCGGCCGCTCCTCGCCCAGGTACGCCGCGATCACGCCCGGATGCTGCTGCACTTGCGGCGGCGAGCCCTCGAACAGGTGCTGGCCGTAGTCGATCACCAGCACGCGATCCGCGATGGTCATCACCAGGTCCATGTTGTGCTCGACCACCAGGATGGTGAGGCCGTCGCGCCGCAGCGACTGCAGCCGCTCGACCAGCGTCTCGACCTCGCGCGCGTTGAGGCCGGCGGCCGGCTCGTCGACCATGAGCAGGCGCGGCGCGGTCGCGAGCGCGCGCGCGATCTCGAGCATGCGGCGCTCGCCGTAGGAGAGCGAGCCCGCCGCGACGTGCGCGCGTCCCTCCAAGCCCATGAAGCCGAGCAGCCGCGCCGCTTCCTCGCGGCAGCGCGCGTGGTGGCGACAGAACGCGGGCCCGTGCACGACGTACTGCCAGGGCGGAATCTTCGCGTGGACGTGGAAGCCCGCGACCACGTTGTCGAGCGCCGAAAGCTGGCGAAACAGGCGGATCTTCTGGAAGGTGCGGGCGATGCCGTGGCGCACGCGCCGATGCGCGCGCACACGGGTGAGATCGGCGCCGTCGAACGTCACCCTGCCGGCGTCGGGGGGAAAGATGCCGCTCAGCAGGTTGAGCAGCGTCGACTTGCCGGCGCCGTTCGGACCGATGATGGCGAACACGGTCTGCGGCGAAATGCTCAGCGAAATGTCCTGCACGGCGCGCACGCCGCCGAAATTCTTGCTGAGCCCGCGCGCCTCCAGCAGGACGGGCGTTTGCGCCGCAGCCGTCATGGCGCCGTCTCCGCGGATCGGCGCAGCCGCGCCGCGGCAAGCCGCACCGCCTGCACGATGCCGCCCGGCATGAACAGCACGACCAGGGTGAGCGCCAGTCCGTAGACGACCAGCCGCAGGTCGCCGATGTCGCGCAGGACCTCGGGCAGGATGGTGAGCAGGATCGCGCCAGCGACCGGGCCGATCAGCGTGCCCATGCCGCCGACCACCACCATGGCGAGGATGGTGAACGATTCTGTGATGAAGAACGCGTCGGGGACCAGCGTCCCGACGAACCCGGCATAGAAGGCGCCGGCCGCGCCGGCCGCAGCCGAACCGACGCCGAAGGCAAAGACCTTCCAGGCGGCGCAATCGATGCCGAGCGAGGCGGCGGACACCTCGTCCTCGCGGATCGCGGTCAGCGTCTCGCCGATCGGCGAGCGGATCAGCTGGTCGAGCAGCCAATAGCTCAGGAATGCGACGCCGGCGACGAGGTAGAAAAGGTTGCGCTGGTCGTGGAAGTCGATCGGACCAAGCGTGGGCGGCCGCGGCACCGCGTAGATGCCGAGCGGCCCTTGCGTGAGGCTGATCCAGTTGACCAGGATCTGGTAGGTGATGACGGCGAAGCCGAGCGAGGCGATCGCGAGGTAGTGGCCGCGCAGCCGCGTCGCGAACACAGAGAGCGCCGCGCCGGCAATGCCGGCGAGCGCCACGGCGGCGATGAAGGCGAGCCAGAACGGCACGCCGAGCCGCATGACCAGGAGCGTCGAGGCGTAGGCGCCGATGCCGTAGAACGCCGACTGGCCGAGATTGAGCTGGCCCGCATAGCCGAGCACGAAGTCGAGCCCGATCGCCAGCATGACGTTGAGCGCGCACACGATCAGGTTGGTGCGCCAGTACGAGCCGGTGAAGATGAGCGGCAGCAGCGCGATGGCGACGGCGGCAAGCAGATAGGCGACGCGGCGCGACGGCGTGAAGCTCGCGCGCCGAGGGTCGGTCGCCCCGGCGCTAGACATTTTCCTCGCGCCGCTCCGCGATCAGGCCGGTGGGGCGCAGCGCGAGCGTCAGCAGCAACAGCGCGAACACCACGATGTCGATCATGCCGGGCTCGAGATACTGCGTGGTGAAGCTCTCGATCAGACCGACCAGCAGGCCCGCCAGGATCGTGCCCTCGACATTGCCGAACCCGCCGATGATGACGATGGCGAACGCCTTGACGATCACCGAGGTGCCGGCGAACGGCGTGAGCACCAGCACAGGGCCGAGCATCGCGCCTGCCATGCCGGCGAGCGCCGAGGCGATCACGAAGGTCATCATCACCACCTGGTCGGGATTGATGCCCACCAGTCCCGCGGTCTCGCGGTCCTGCGAGACCGCGCGCAGCGCCTTGCCCAAGAAGGTGAACTTCATGAACGCGTAGAGCAGGGCGATCGTCGCGACCGAGACCACGATGATCAGCACGTTCTGCAGCGTGATGAAGGTGCCGGCGAAGCGGATCACGTCGTTGCTCAGGGGCGAGTCGAACGCGTAGGGGATCGGCCCGAACACCGCCAGCATGGCGTTCTCCAGCATCACCGAGACGCCGATGGTGGCGATCAGCGGCAGCAGTTCGTTGCCGCGTTCGCGCAGCGGCGCGAAGATCGCCGCGTTCATCAGCCAGCCGAGCGCAGCCCCGACCGCGAACGCGACCGCGATGCTCGCAACGTACCCGCCGCCCGCTCCGTGAATGAAGAAATAGGCGGAGAATGCGCCGAGCGTGACCACGTCGGCATGCGCGAAGTTGATCTGCACCAGCACGCCGTAGACGAGGGTCAGCCCGAGCGCGACCAGGACGTAGAGGCTACCGAGGACGACGCCGTTGATGACCTGCTGGAGGACGATCGTCATCGAGCGTTCAGTTCCAGCCGAGCGGCTTCCAGCTCAGGTCCGGCAGGGTCTCCATGTAGTGGATCGTATCCATGCTGGTGTTCTGGTTGGTCTTGTCGAACGCGACGCTGCCGGTCACGCCGGAGAAGCTCTTGGTGGCCGCGAGCGCGTCGCGGATCTGCTGCGCGTTCGTCGCCCCGCGCTTGACCACGTCGGCGATCAGGATGATCTGGTCGTAGGCATGGGCGTTGAGGTGCGTCGGGCCCTGGTTGTACTTCGCCTTGAATGCCGTGACGAAGTCGCGCACCAGCGGGCGCTGGTCGAGCGGATCGAACTGCACGATGCGGATGTAGCCGAGCGCGGCCTTGCCGGCCTTCTGCTCGAAGCCGAACGGCAGCCAGATCGTGCCGAGCTGAATCGCCTTGCCGTCGCCGCCCTTGGTGACGCCCGCCTGCATCAGCGCCTGGGTGATCTTCAGGCCCTGGCCTTCGAGCGTGTAGGTCGGGATCACATCGACCGCGCCGAGGCCGGCGATGCGCGTCGCGATCGCGGTGAAGTCGTTGACGTCGCGGCCGAAGCCGATGTCGGCGAGGATCTTGCCGCCGAGCTTGGTGAAGGTCTCGTTGAACACGTTGGCGTTGCCGATGCCCGCATTGGTGTTCTCGTGCAGCAGCACCGCGGTGCGCGCATTGAGCCGCTTGTAGGCGTTGTTGGCGATGTCGACGCCCTGCATCACCTCGTTGGGCATGATGCGGAAGGTCCAGGGATTGCCCGGATCGGTGATCTTGATCGCCGAGGAGCCGGCGTTGAGCAGCGGCACCTTGGCCTCCTCGATCACCGGCATGATGGCGAGGGTCGCGTCGGAGCATTCCTCGCCCAGCACCACGTCGGGCTTGAACTGCTCGAGCAGGCGCTTGGCCGCCTGGGTCGCCGGCAGCGGGCTGCAGGCCGAGTCCTCGTACTTGACCTCGAGCTTGTAGCCGTTGACGCCGGCCTTGTTGAGATGCTCGACCGCGAGCTCGATGCCCTGCTTGTCCTGCACGCCGAAGTACGAG
>Ga0126384_10001428_pt1 | contig 14165 bp, 10 predicted proteins | sample PanSoiMetPlot_36_FD_92543 | JGI IMG/M metagenome (GOLD analysis project Ga0126384, IMG submission 92543) | Tropical forest soil microbial communities from Panama - MetaG Plot_36 | ecosystem: Environmental > Terrestrial > Soil > Tropical forest > Bulk soil | place: Panama | collected 2016-02-17 | reverse complement strand
TTCGACGGCACATGGACGAGGTCGAGCCCGAACCGCTCGTTGAGCTGGAAACCGAGGAAGTGCGACGGCGTGCCGGCGAGGTATGACGAATAGCTGAGCTTGCCGGGGTTCTGCCTGATCCAGACGACGAGCTCTGCAAAGGTCTTGGCCGGCACGCTCGGATTGGCAACCAGCACCAGCGGCGAAGTGACGCCCCGGATGAGCGGGATGAAGTCGTCGAGCGACCACTTCACCTCTCGTTGCGCGTTGGGGATGATCTCCAGCATCGCCTGCGTCGAGAGCAGCAGCAAATTGCCGTCCGCCGGCTGATCGACGACATATTGATGGCCGACGATGCCGCTGCCGCCCGGTTTGTGCTCGACGATGATCGGACGCGCCAGCGTTTGCGTCATGTGTTCGGCGACGAGCCGACCATACGGATCGGTCGCGCCGCCGGCCGCGAGCGGGATGATCAGTCGCATCGGCCGGCCAGGTGCGAACTGCGCAAGCGCAGCCGCGGCGTTGCTGAGACTCGCCGCGAAGGCCGCCATTGCCCAATGGAAGGCGCGTCGATTCATGACCGGCCCGAGTAGCGCTACGACCGTGCTGCTCTATGCGTTCCCGGCCTGCTTCTCGATCTGCGACTTGAGCCGCGGATACACTTTGAGCGCGTTGCCCTCGTAGATCTTCTGTCTGTCCGCAGCGGAGAGGGCCTGCGCACCGTCGATGTAGCGCCGCGTGTCGTCGAAGTGGTGGCCGGTCTTGGGGTCGATGCCCTTCACAGCGCCAACCATCTCCGACGCAAACAGGATGTTTTCGACCGGCACCACCTTTGTAAGGAGATCGATGCCTGGCTGGTGGTACACGCAGGTGTCGAAGAATATGTTGTTACCCATGATCTCGGTGAGCTCGGGCCGCTTGTTGTCGAGCGCGATCCCGCGGAAGCGGCCCCAGTGATAAGGCACTGCCCCGCCGCCGTGCGGAATGACGAGCTTGAGCTTGGGGAACTGCTTAAACAGGTCGGACAGGATGAGCTGCATCACCGCCATGGTGTCGGCGTTGAGGTAGTAAGAGCCGGTGGTGTGCTGGGCCGGATTGCAGCAGCCGGAGACGTGGATCATCGCCGGCACGTCGAGCTCGATCATCTTCTCGTAGAACGGGAACCACCACTTGTCGGTGAGCGGCGGCGCGTTGAAGTAGCCGCCGGACGGGTCGGGATTGAGGTTGCAGCCGACGAAGCCGAGCTCCTTGACGCAGCGCTCGAGCTCCTTGATCGAAGAGGTCGGCGACTCGCCCTGCGTTTGCGGCAGCTGGCAGACGCCGATGAAGTTCTTCGGGAACAGCGTGCAGACGCGATGGATCAGGTCGTTGCAGATCTGCGTCCATTCCATGCTCACCGCGAAGTCGCCGATATGGTGGCCCATGCCGGAGGCGCGCGGCGAGAAGATCGTAAGGTCGGTACCGCGCTCACGCTGGAACTTGAGCTGCGCGCCCTCGATCGAGGCGCGAATTTCATCGTCGGACATTTTGAGGCCAGCGCGCGGCGGCAGCGGCGTCTTGTTCTTGACCGCCTCGGTCTGGTCCTTGCGGAAGCGATGCAGGTCCTTGGGTTCGGTCGTGTAATGGCCGTGGCAATCGATGATCATTTCTAGTGGGTCCTTGCTTGGCGGTACTTATGACGCGATGCGATTTGAGGCTGACGTCAGCAACTTCGATCTCATGCATGCGTGAGATCGAGGCGCTTTTCAATTCGATCAAGACGTCCCTCGATCTGGTCGATGCGTCGAGTTTGACTTGCCGATCTGCGCCTGTAGATGTCCGATCTGGGCCATCACGTGGCCCATCGTGGCCTCGAACGAGGTGATGCGGGACTTTATCTCGATGAACTCGTTCTCGATCTTTTCGACCCTGGTGTCGAGCCTGTCGACAACGCGCCGGATGTGGCGCAGATGCTCAAGGACGCTATTGTCGGATTCCTCAGCCATTGGATTTCAGCTTAGCGAATTTGAAATCGCGTCACCACCCCGTCTTCAGTGGCGCCGGGATGCTAGGAACCGCCCATGACCATTGTCAAACGGGCGCGGTTTCGGCAAAGGTGCGGCCGTTGAAGGACCTGTAGTGCCAAGGGGGAAAGCATGGCCGAACTACCGCGTCTCAATAGTGTGATCAAAGCCCTGGAGTCCGGCAAGCCGGCATTCACGTCGTTCTGCCAGGCCGACCCTGAGACCGCGATCGCGATGGCGACCGCCAAGTACGACGGCGTCGTCTATGAGATGGAGCACAATCCGTGGGATATCCGCGCCCTGCGCGATAGTCTGCAATACATGCTCAACCGCGGGCAGATCGCCAAGTCCGGCTCGGTGGCACCAGCGGTAACGCCGATGGTACGCATACCGCCGAACGGTGCGGAGAAGGCCCAGTTCCACGCCAAGCAGGCACTCGACCTCGGCGCCTACGGCATCGTGTGGCCGCATATTTCGAGCGTGGAGGAGGCCTACAATGCGGTTGCAGCGTGCCGCTATCCGCGCCTCGAGGACAAGCCGCTCTATGAGCCGCAGGGCATCCGCGGCGACGGGCCGACGCAGGCGGTGCGCTACTGGGGCGTCTCACAACAGGAATACTACGACCGCGCCGACGTTTGGCCGCTCAACCCGAAGGGCGAGATTTTCGTGATCCTGATGATGGAGGACACCAGGGGGATCGAGAGCCTCGACACCATCCTCAAAAAGGTCCCGGGCATCGGTGCGATCCTGATCGGCGAAGGCGACCTCTCGCAGGAGCTCGGTTATCCGCGCCAGTATGAACATCCGGAGGTGCTCAAGTGGATGGCGCGCGTGGTCGACACCTGCAAGAAGAATAACGTGCCGGTCGGGCATCCGCACGTCGACGGCAACAATGTCGAGCGCATCCTCAACGAGGGCTATCGCTTCCTGATGGCGGCGCCGGTGCGCACCTATGCGGCACTCGACAAGGGGCTGAAGCTTGCGGGTCGTGCTTGAGCAACAACCAAATAGCCGCTTTCGTGTGCGCGCTGCTCGTCCTTCGCCGTTGATCTTTCGCGTATATGGGATGGATGCGTGCGGCTGAACCCCTATCAATGGCGGAGGGTCGTGCTCCTGACGGCGGGACCGCTCGTCTACTGGGGACTGGCATTCGTTCCGTTGTGGGTGAAGTTCCGCACGATAGCAGGCGGCTATGAGGCGCGCCGATGGTTCAGGTTGGCCCTGATCGTGTCCGGGGCATACGAGGTGACGCGCAAGCCTCCCGCCGATCTGAAGCTCATGTCATCCGCCAAGCGCGGGACAGTGCAGGACAGCAGCCTCCCACCATCATGAGGCGCGTCGCGGACCTCCTCCAGAATTTCATCGGGCGAGCGCCGTCATTCGATCTTGATGCCGGTCTGGCGTACCGCGTCCGCCCACTTCGGCGCTTCCTCGGCGATCAGGGCGGCGAATTCGTCCGGCGTCGTGATGAGGGGCTCGATGCCGAGCTTCTCGAGCGCCGCGCGTGTTTCGGTGGAGCGCAGCCCGTCATTGATGGTCGCATTGAGCTTGGCGATGATCGCGGCGGGCGTTCCCGCCGGCGCCACGACGCCGAACAGCGTGTCGTACGGCATGTCGAGGTAGCCGACCTCGAGCAGGGTCGGGACCCCCGGATGATCGCTCCAGCGGCGGGCGCTGGTTACCGCCAGCGGCCGCACCTTGCCGGCGGCCATGTGCTGCAGCAGCACCGACTTGCCGTTGATGGTCATGTGAATCTGGCCGGCGATCAGGTCGGAGATCATCGGCGCGCCGCCGCGATAGGGAATGTGTACAATGTCGACGCCGGCCTTGATCTTGAACATCTCGGCCGTGAAGTGCGGGCCGATGCCGATGGCGTTGCCGTAGTTGAGCTTGCCCGGATTCGCCTTGGCATGGTCGACGAGCTCCTGGATCGTCTTCGCCTGCAACGCAGGCCCGGCCACCATCACAAGCTTGTCGATCACCGCGGACGCGACCGGCGCAAAGGCCTTCATCGGGTCGTAGTCGAGCTTGTACAGCACCGGATGAGTGCCGAAGGTGCTCAGCGATCCCATCATCAGCGTGTAGCCGTCCGGAGCGGCCGTCACGACCTGCCGAGCGCCGATGCTGCCGCCGGCACCGCCCTGGTTCTCGATCACGACAGTTTGGCCGAGCCCGATCTGCAACCGCTGGGCGACAAGGCGTGCCGCGGTGTCGGTTGCGCCGCCGGCCGGGAACGGCACCACCAGCTTGATCGGCTTCAGCGGATAGGATTGGGCTCGCGATTGTACCGGCGCGAGGCTCGCCATGCCCATTGCCACCGTGGCCGATAAGAGGAGGCGCGCACCTGTCATCACTTGCTCCGTTCGACCGGCGCGCGCGACGGTTGCCGCGACGGACGCGCCCCTCATTCCGCCTTGATGCCGGTAATGCGCACCGCTTCCGCCCATTTTGGCGCTTCCTCGGCAATAAGGGCTGCGAATTCGGCGGGGGTTGTGATCTTCGGCTCGATGCCGAGCCGGGCGAAGCTCGCGCGCATTTCGGGCGATCGCAATCCGTCGTTGATCGTTGCGTTGAGCTTGTCGATTACTGCGGGAGGCGTACCGGCTGGCGCGACCACCCCGAACAGCGTGTCGTAAGGGGCATCCATGTAGCCGGCTTCGACCAGCGTCGAGACGTCCGGCAGTTCGGTCCAGCGTTCGGCGGCGGTCACGGCGATGGCGCGGAGCTTGCCGGTTTGCACCTGCGCCAGCAGCACCGATTTGCCACTCATGGTCAGCTGTATCTGACCACCGAGCAGGTTGGCGATGATCGGCGCACTGCCCCGATAGGGCACGTGGACGATGTCGATACCGGCCTTGTGCTTGAACAGCTCCATCAGGAAGTGCGGGCCGATTCCAATGGCGGCGCCATAGTTCAAGTGCCCGGGATTGGCCTTGGCGTAGCGGACGAGCTCCTGGGGCGTGTGCACGGGGAGCGACATCGTCGTCACCATGACCTGCTTGTCGATCACAACGGTCGCTACCGGCGCGAACGCCCGCAACGGGTCGTAATCGAGCTTATAGAGGAGCGGCGCGGTGCCGAAGGTGTTGGCGGCGGCAATCATCAGCAGGGTATGACCGTCGGGTGCGGCTGTCGCCGCCTGGCGCGCACCGAGGGTGCCGCCGGCGCCGGGCTGGTTCTCGACTACGATGGACTGACCGATTCTTGCGGATAGGCCCTGCGCCACGATCCGCGCCGCGGTGTCGGTAGGGCCGCCGGCAGGGAACGGTACGATGAGCCTAATTGGCTTTTCAGGATAGTCCTGCGCACCGGCCGGGCTCGCCAAGCCGAAGGCCAGCGCCGTCAGCCATGCCAATCGGGCACGGTTCATCCGGGTCTCCACTCGGTTGGCCTCATCATAGCATCGCCGCCCCGATCCGTATGCGTTTCGCGCGCATCACGATTGGCGGCGCAGTCACGTTCACGGTCTGGACTCTTACGGTTACAAGGGGCTTGGGTTTAAAGTCAGCCGATTCGCGGGTCTAAGGCGGATGAGGCCTGTGGAGTGCCGCCACGCAGACCGGACTTGGCCGGCGGCGAAGCCGCGCCGGCCGATGTGGTGGGGCACGGTTATGCCGGAGATAATCCGGATCACCGGCGGGGGCTTGTGGGCTCATCCGCGGCAGCGTGGATTCTGTGCGGCTATGGCCGCCGTCCTATGCCTGTCCGGAGCCGCCCCCATGCGCGCCCAAGAGTCGATGGAAAGCGCTTTCTCGGGCCGCCCGGTGTTCCAGGCGGCCGTGCTCGAAGCCTCTCTGGACGCATTCACCCAGCTTGACCGTCAAGAGATTGCTGCGCTCGCGCTCACGTTCGGCATCCTCTGCTTCGCGGTGGTTACCGCGATCATGCTGGTGCGGACGCGCCGGAGACTGGTGGAGACCGAAGCCGCCGCCCGCGATGAGATTACCGCGGCGCGCGCCGAGGCCGATCGCGTAAGCGCGCTGTTGCGCTCCGACCCGCAGATTCTCGTGGCCTGGGCGGCGGCGGCCGACGAACCCGAGATCATCGGTGACACCTCGCTCATCGCCGATCCTGACGTGCCGCACCGCGTGTTGGCCTTCGGCACCTGGCTTGGCGCCGAGGAGGCGCGCATCATGGAGCGCCTGGTCGAGACGTTGCGCGCGCGGGGCGAAGGCTTCGCCACGACCGTGACCACGCTCAGGGGACGCCCGATCGAAGCGGAGGGGCACGTCGTCGGCGGACGCGCGATCCTGCGCCTCAAGGATGTGAGCGGGGTCAAGCGCGAGCTTGCCGAGCTATTCGTCCGCCTGCAGAAGCAGATCGAGGAAGCCGAGGCTCTGCACACGCTGTTTGAAGTGTTGCCGTTCCCGATTTGGGCGCGCGACGAGGCCGGCAACCTCGTATTCGTGAATTCGGCCTATGCGTGCGCGGTCGATGCCCGCGACGCCTTCGAGGTGGTGCAGCACGGGATCGAGCTGTTCGATCGAGCCGCACGCGAGGAGCTCTTTCGCGCGCACGGAGGCTCGCAATCCTACGCCGGCCGCTTGCCGGCGATCGTTGCCGGCGCGCGGCGGACCTTCGACGTGCTCACCTTCCCGGCCCGCCGCGGCAGCGCCGGCATCGCGATCGACGCCACCGAGCCGGAGGCCATGCGAGCCGAGATCAAGCGCATGACCGAGGCGCATCGTCGTATCCTCGACCAGCTTCCGACCGGCGTCGCCATCTTCGGCTCCGACCAGCGGCTCAGCTTCTACAACGCCGCCTACCTGTCGCTGTGGGATCTCGACGCCGAATTTCTCGATGGCAGCCCGACTGATTCGAGCGTGCTCGATCAGCTGCGGGCAGCGCGCAAGCTCCCCGAGGAGCAGGATTTCCGTCAGTGGAAGGCGCAGTTGCACGAGGCCTATCGGAAGCTTGAGCCGAAGGAGTTCACCTGGCACCTGCCGGACGGCCGCACGCTGCGCGTGGTCACGACCCCCAACCCGGAGGGCGGGGTCATCTACCTGTTCCACGACAACACTGCGCGACTTGATCTCGAACGGCGCTACGACGCCCTGATCAAGGTGCAGGGCGAGACGCTCGACAATCTGACCGAGGCGGTCGCCGTGTTCGGTAGCGACGGACGGCTGCGCCTGTTCAATCCCGCGTTCGCGCGGATGTGGAAGCTCGATCCGGGAGCGTTGGCCGAGCGCCCGCACATCGAGGCAGTGATCGCCTGGTGCCATGCGTTGTCCGGCGACAATCCGATCTGGTCGGCGCTGCGCACCGCGGTCACGGCGATCGACAACCGGGAGCCGGTAACTGGACGCATCGAGCGACGCGATGGAAGCGCCGCCGAATGCGCCACGGTCCCGCTGCCGGATGGCGCCACACTCATGACCTTCCAGGACGTAACCGACTCGGTCAACGTCGAGCGTGCATTGCGCGAGCGTAACGAGGCATTGGAAGAGGCCGACAAGATCAAGATCGACTTCGTGCACCACGTGTCTTACGAACTGCGGTCGCCGCTTACCAACATCATCGGCTTTTCCCACTTCCTGGGCGATCCGGTGACCGGACCGCTGACCGCCAAGCAGCGTGAATATCTCAGTTACATCCAGGTCTCGACGAACGCACTGCTCGCGATCATCAACAACATCCTCGATCTCGCTACGATCGATGCCGGCGCCATGAAGCTCAACCTCGGCCCGGTCGATATCCGTCGGACCATGGAGGCCGCCGCCGAGGGCGTGCAGGACCGGCTGGTGCAGAGCGGTATTTCGCTCAATATCCGGGCCGCGCCCGACATCGGCAGTTTCGTGGCCGACGAGCGCCGGGTTCGTCAGACGCTGTTCAACCTGCTCGCCAACGCGATAGGCTTCTCGCCGGCGGGGGAGACGGTTACCCTTTCGGCCCAGCGGCTCAGAGATGCCGTCGTGTTCTCGGTCACCGATCACGGGCCGGGTATCCCGCCGGATGTGAAGGACAAGGTATTCGATTGGTTCGAAACGCACTCGCTCGGCTCTCGGCACCGAGGTACCGGCCTCGGCCTCTCGCTGGTGCGCTCCTTCGTGGAGCTGCACGGCGGCACGGTGACGCTCGATTCTGCGGTCGGGCGTGGCACCACCGTGACCTGCATCTTCCCGGTTGGACAGACGGGCGAGCGAACCGCCGCATGACGCGCGTCCCTGCTGAACTCAAGCATCTACCGTCGGTGCTGCGATGGCGATGCTCCTGACCACCGCGCCCGATGCGAGCTTCTCGGTGGTGCTGCCGGACGAAGGGACCACCGCGCGGCTCACGATCGACGTCGCCAACGCGCTCGCGCCCGGCGACTTGGTCACGCTCTCGGGCGACCTCGGGGCCGGCAAGACGACCTTCGCGCGGGCGCTGATCCGCTATCTCGCGGGCGATGACTCGATCGAGGTGCCGAGCCCGACCTTTACACTGATGCAGATCTACGACCTCCCGCAGTTTCCGCTCGTCCATGCCGACCTCTACCGGCTGTCCGGAGCGGCCGAACTGGTGGAGCTTGGCTTCGACGATCTTCCGGAAGGCGCCGTGGTGCTGCTCGAATGGCCCGATCGCGCGGATGGCCTCCTGCCGCCGGACCGCCTCGACATCGCGCTCACGTTGGCGCCGAAGCTCAAGGTCGAGTTCCGCCACGCGCGCGTGACGGGCTACGGCAGCTTTGCGCCGCGCGTCGAGCGGATTGCGGCGGTACGTCAGTTCATCGCAGAGAGCGGCATGGGTGAAGCGCGACGCCGCCGGATGGCCGGCGACGCTTCGACCCGTACCTACGACCAGTTCCTCGCCAGCGACAAGACCCGTGTCCTGATGAATGCGCCGCGCCGGCCGGATGGCCCGCCGGTGCGCGGCGGCAAGCCATACAGTGCGGTTGCCCACCTCGCCGAGTCGGTCACGCCGTTCGTGGCGATGGCGAAAGGGCTGCGCGAACAGGGCCTGTCAGCGCCGGAGATCTTTCACGCCGATCTCGAACATGGGCTGCTCCTGCTCGAGGATCTGGGCGAGGAGCGCCTGGTTGCGGGCGACCCGCCGGTGCCGATTGCCGAGCGCTACGAGGCCGCCGTAGACGTGCTGCTCGCGCTGCACGACCGTCGGCTGCCGGACGCGCTGCCGGTCGCACCGCATGTCGAGTACAAGATACCCTCCTACGACATCGACGCGTTCCTGATCGAAGCTGAGCTGCTCCTCGATTGGTACCTGCCGCGGCTAGGCGCGCCGGTCATTGAGGAGGCGCGGGCCGCGTTCCAGGCGCTCTGGCGCGAGGCGCTGCGGCCGGCGCTCGATTCGCCTGCCACCTGGGTCCTGCGCGACGTCCATTCGCCCAACCTGCTCTGGCTGTCGCAGCGCAACGAGCTTAAGCGGGTAGGGCTCCTCGATTTCCAGGATGCCCTGATGGGTCCGGCGGCTTACGATCTGGCCTCGCTTCTGCAGGACGCCCGCGTTGACGTGCCGGAGCAGCTCGAGGTCGCGCTGCTCGGCCGCTATGTCCGCCGCCGCCGCGCCGATAACTCCGAGTTCGATGCTGCTTCGTTCATCAGGAACTACGTCGCGCTGGCGGCCCAGCGGGCGAGCAAGATCCTCGGCATATTCACCCGCCTGGATGTCCGCGACGGCAAGCCGCAATATTTGCGACACATGCCGCGCGTATGGGCGTATCTGCAGCGCTCGCTCGCGCATCCGTCGCTGGCGCCGCTCAATGAGTGGTATAGCAGGCATGTTCCGGCATTGAAGACGATCTGATTCGCACCGGGGGATTTTGTTGACCGCACCGCCCGCCCAGACTGCGCCGCGCCGCGCCATGGTCCTCGCCGCCGGGCTTGGCACCCGTATGCGCCCGCACAATGGCCAGATCCCGAAACCCCTGGTCACGGTCGGCGGAAAGGCCTTGATCGACTACGTGCTCGACCGCCTCGCCGATGCGGGGGTCGAGCGCGCGGTGGTGAACGTGCACCACTTGGCTGACCAAATTGAGCGCCACTTGGCCGCTCGACAGCGCCCACAGATCGTGATCTCAGACGAGCGGACGGCCTTGCTGGGCACCGGCGGCGGCGTCGTCAAGGCGATGTCCGCGCTCGGTGGCGGACCGTTCTTCCACGTCAATTCCGACACAATCTGGATCGATGGCGTTGCCCCCAATCTGATGCGGCTTGCCCGCGCCTTTGATGCGGCACGGATGGATGCGCTGTTGCTGCTCGCGCCGGCCGCGACCAGCATCGGCTATGTCGGCCGCGGTGACTTCACGATGACTGCCGACGGACGGTTGGTCCGCCGCGCCGAGCGTGAGGTGGCGCCATTCGTCTACGCCGGCGCGGCGATCCTGACACCCGCGTTCTTTGCAGGCGTACCAGAGGGACCCTCTTCGATGTCGCCGCTGTTTGATCGTGCCGTCGCGGTGGAACGACTCTACGGGCTGCGCCTCGAAGGCCTGTGGATGCACGTCGGCACGCCCGACGCCATCAAGGCCGCCGAGGCCGCGCTCGTTGCCAGCGTCGCGTAGTCGCCGGGCGGCTCATGGGGCGCAGGCGTATCGCCTTGACCGGCGCGTTCGTCTTTCGGCCGGCGTTCTGCAGGCCTGCCGAACCCGTGTATGATCCGCCATGGCTGACCCCCGCGTCTTCACCATCCCGGCTTCGGCGCCGTTCGTCCCGACCCTGATCAGCGCGCTGCTTGACGGTAGGCTGGTCGCCGGGCTTCCGCCACGGCGCGACCCGCTCGCACTCGCGGGCGCCACGCTCTATCTGCCGACCCGGCGCGCCTGCCGTCTCGTGCGCGACCGGTTCCTCGACGTTACCGGCGCGGAGGCGGCGATCCTGCCACGCATCGTAGCGATCGGTGACGTCGACGAAGACGAGATCGCCTTCGCGCACGGCGCAATGCCGGCCGGAGCGGCCCTCGAGTTGCCGCCGGCGATCGACGGTCTCGAGCGGCGGCTGGTGTTGGCCTGGCTGATCACCCGCTGGGCGCAGACGCCCGAGATGCGAGTCGAAGGACGCCCGCCGCTGGTCGCGACCAGCCCGGCCGCTGCGCTCGCGCTCGCCGACGACCTCGCGCGCCTGTTGGACGACATGACCACGCGTCAGGTGCCGTGGGAGAAGCTCGATGAAATCGTGCCGGACCGGTTCGACGACTATTGGCAGCTGACGCTGCGATTCCTGGCGCTCGCGCGCGAGGCTTGGCCGGCGATCCTCGCCGAGCGCGGCGCGATCGAGCCGGCCACGCGGCGCGACCTGCTCATCGCGGCCGAAGCCCAAAGGCTCGCTGCCAAGACCGATGCCCCGGTGATCGCCGCCGGATCGACCGGATCGATGCCGGCAACCGCTGAGCTGATCGCCACCATTGCGAAGCTGCCGCATGGAGCCGTGGTGCTGCCGGGCCTCGACACCGATCTCGATGACCGATCCTGGGACCTGATCGGCGGCAGCGGCGATGGGCGCAGGGCTCCAACCGCCGGTCATCCGCAGTTCGCCATGCAGGCGCTGCTCAAGCGCATCGGCATCGCCCGTGCGTCGGTCATTCCGCTTGCGCCGTCGGCGGGCCGCGCCCGGCTCGCGTCGGAAGCGTTCCGGCCGGCGGCTACGACCGACTTGTGGCAGGCGCGGGTGACCGACCTTGCCTTCGCGGCGGAGGTGCAGGCTGGTCTCGAGCAAGTCTCGGTCATCGAAGCGGCCAATCCCGAAGAGGAGGCCCTGGCCATCGCAATCGCGCTGCGCGAAGTCGTAGAGACGCCGGGGAAAACCGCCGCGCTGGTCACGCCCGACCGCGCGCTTTCGCGCCGGGTGCTCGCCGCGCTCGCGCGCTGGAACGTCACGGTTGACGATTCGAGCGGCGCGGCACTTGCCGATACGCCGGCTGGCGTGTTCGCGCGGCTGGCGGCGCACGCCGCGGTTGACGGACTTCCGCCGGTGACGCTGCTTGCGCTGCTGAAACATCCACTGCTGCGGCTCGGCGCGTCCGAGGGCACGCATGTGCGTGCGATTGCGGCACTCGAACGCGCGATCCTGCGCGGCTCGCGCCCGCGACGCGGCAGCGATGGACTGAACAATGCGCTTGCTGCGTTCCGTGACGAGCTCCAGAAGTTTCGGCGCAAGGAGCGCTCTGAGCTGCATCCCACGGATCCGCGCACGGCGCTGAGCGACGCCGATCTCGAGGCGGCAGGCAATCTCGTGATCGAGCTGATCGCCGCGCTGGCGCCGATCGAATGCCTGCGCGAGGGACCGCATGCCTTCGCGGAGCTCGCAGAACGGCACTACCGCGCGGTCGAGCAACTCTCCGATGACGGCACCGGTGTTGCCCTCGCCTTCGCTGGCACGGACGGAGCGGCGCTTGCCAGCGTGCTTGAGGAAATCGCCGCAAGCCCATCGGCCGAAAGTCTGCGCGTGGCGCTCTCCGATTATCCGGAAACCTTCGAGGCCGCGATCGGCAGCCACAAGGTGCCGGTGCCACCGCGCATCGGCGCGCAGGTTAGTGTGCTCGGTGTGCTAGAATCGCGCCTCACGAGCTTCGATCGCGTCATTCTCGGCGGGCTCAACGAGGGCAGCTGGCCGCCCGAGGTGAAGGGCGACGCTTGGCTCAGCCGCCCGATGCGGCTCGATCTCGGGCTCGATTTGCCGGAACGTCGCATCTCGCTCTCAGCGCATGATTTCGCACAGCTCCTCGGCGCGTGCGAGGTTGTCCTCAGCCGCGCCACCAAGGCCGAAGGCGCGCCCACCGTGGCGTCGCGCTTCCTGCAACGGCTGACGGCGGTCGCGGGACCACGGTGGCGGAGCGTGGGCGATCGCGGCGAACGCTACCTGCACTGGGCGCGCACCCTCGACCGTCCTGCCAGCCCGGCGCGCATCAAGAAGCCGGCGCCAAGGCCGCCCCGCGAGGCCCGGCCACTGATGCTCTCCGTCACCGACGTCGAGCACTGGTTGCGCGATCCGTACACGATCTACGCGCAGCATATCCTGCGACTGCGCGAACTCGACGTGGTCGACCTCGAGCCCGGCGCCGCCGACCGCGGCAGTGTGATTCATGGCGCGCTCAGCGAATTCACCACGCGGTTCGCGGCGGCGCTGCCGGACGATCCCGAGGCCGAGCTCCTGGCCATCGGAGCCAGGCATTTCAAGGCGCTCGAGGACTATCCAGAGGCGAAGGCGTTCTGGTGGCCGCGCTTCCGGCGCATCGCCCGCTGGTTTGCCGGATGGGAGCGCGAACGACGTCTCGGCATCAAGGCGCTGGCGGCTGAGACTTCGGGACGGATCGAGATCCCGCTTGGTGAGCGCAAGCTGACGCTGCGTACCCGCGCCGACCGGATTGAGAAGCTCGCCGGCGGAGGTTACGCAATCCTCGACTACAAGACCGGCTCGGTGCCGACCGAGAAACAGGTTCGCCTTGGTATCGCGCCGCAGCTCACGCTCGAAGCCGCGATCCTGCGCGAACAGGGCTTCGCCGATCTGCCCGCGGAGGCGATTGCTGAGCTTGTCTACCTGTCGCTGCGCGGCACCATGATCGCCGGAGAGGAGCGGCCGATCGAGTTCAAAACGGGCGATCCGAACCTACATGCGGAGCGCGCGCTCATGAAACTCAAGCAGCTGGCGACGCGCTTCGAGGACGAGCAGCAGGCGTACCTGCCGCTGGTGATCAGCATGTGGAAGACGCGGTACGGCACCTACGACCATCTCGCCCGCGTCAAGGAATGGTCGGTCGGCGGCGATGAGGAAGAGGGCGGCACCGAATGACACAGGCGTCCTCTTCGCCGCGCATCATCCCTGACGCGGTGCTGAACCGACAGATCGATGCGTCCGATCCGGACGTGTCGGCCTGGGTCGCCGCCAATGCGGGCTCGGGCAAGACGCACGTGCTGGCGCTGCGCGTGGTTCGGCTTCTCCTCGCCAATGTGCCGCCCGAGAAGATCCTGTGCATCACTTTCACCAAGGCGGCGGCCGCCAACATGGCCAAGCGCGTGTTTGACACGCTTGCCCAGTGGACCGCGCTCGACGACGCCGCGCTCGACGCCGCGATCCGCAAGATCTCGAACCTCAAGCCGGACGCTGCACTGCGGGCGCGGGCGCGCCGGCTGTTCGCGCTCGCGCTGGAGACGCCGGGCGGACTCAAAGTGCAGACCATCCACGCCTTCTGCACGCGGCTCCTGCATCAGTTTCCGTTCGAGTCCGGGGTCGCGGTCGGTTTCGAGGT
>Ga0126384_10001426_pt1 | contig 14173 bp, 13 predicted proteins | sample PanSoiMetPlot_36_FD_92543 | JGI IMG/M metagenome (GOLD analysis project Ga0126384, IMG submission 92543) | Tropical forest soil microbial communities from Panama - MetaG Plot_36 | ecosystem: Environmental > Terrestrial > Soil > Tropical forest > Bulk soil | place: Panama | collected 2016-02-17 | reverse complement strand
ACTGGTTGCAAGCAGCGGTGCCACTCTCGGTCATGTCGGCTATTCATACAATCGGTTCGCGTAAAAAGGTGAGCGCTGCCGAGCCAGGTAATTGGAATGTACGCTAAAGGCCAAGAGCGGACATTCGCCAACACCAAGACGGCTTCATTGTTCGACGGCCTGGAGAGTCGATTTGTTCAGCGCGGCTTTGCTTGATCGCCGTGGGCTGCACTGCAAGCCACACACATTCGGATGGGCTCGATCCGACTACTGTACGCGACCCAAACACGCGTGCCGCACTGCTCACATTCGCAGTTAAATGACGGCGTGGACGGAAAACGGCATTTCGTCGACTCGCGGACAGGCGAGCACTTCGCGCAATTCAAAATCCGGCATGTATCAAAGATACACCCGAAATCTTTTGGGTCTCGCGATAAATCAAGAAAACGCAAACATCCGATCTCGCTTACCGGCATACCACAATCGCGAGGTTTCATCTCAGAGGACGCTATCGGCCCGGCATCAATCTCGTCGGCATCTCCAACAGGCCGAAGTCGTAGCTGTCGCAGCTGGCATTCGGGTTAGTGGGCGTAAACATGCCGAGCGGATTATCTTTGAATAGCCAGGCATGCAGGTCATAGTGCACATACTCCCTTGGAATGAGCGGTTCGTGCCCTTCCATCGGACCATCAAAGGGTTTTCCGAACAAGGATGGCCGTTTGCTCGTCTTTGCGGTTAAGGGCACAAGCCACTCAACCGCCACCAGCTGCAGCTCCTTGCCGACGGGTTCATATATAAAAATGTTTGGTTTCATAGGATTGGGCGTGCAACGGATAGTGAGATTCACAAAGTGAATACCCATCGCGCCCTTGGGATAATGCATGTGGCCAGCCATTTTCTCACCGGAGTAGTGCACGCAGCCGACGGTCGAAAGATAAAGGTCCCGCACCGCTACCTTGTAGTCTTTGTATTTCTCCATTGCCTTGCGCAAAGCATCGATTTGGGCCTTGTAGGGATCTTCGGCAGCGATAGGCTTGAGCGGCATGATGCTAATGGTGAGGCCCAGCATTATGGCAACGGCACAGCCGGCAGATTTTGCAAATCGCATCGTGTTCTCTCCCCCATTGCTTATTCTTGCAAAGATTGAGAATGGACGCTTCTCCCGACGTCTAGCAAGAAGGTGCGACGAAATGTTTTCCTGAAATTGTAAGACAAGCGAGATACAACGAGAAACAGGAGGCGTGACAATGAAGCTTTATATGCACCCGATTTCGACCGCGAGCCGCCCCGTACGACTGCTGATTGCTGAGACTGGCATCAAATGTGATGAGGAGATTGTCGACCTTCTTAAAGGCGCTCACTACGAGGCACCATATGCGTCGCTCAATCCAAACCGCATGGTGCCGATGCTGGAAGACGGGGACTTTCGTCTGACCGAAAGCTCGGCCATCCTGAAATATCTTGCCGACAAATATGACCTGTCAGCGTATCCGAAGGACTTGAAAAAACGCGCAAAAGTTAATGAAGTGATGGATTGGCTCAATACCCAATTCTACCGCGACTTTGGATATGGTCTGGTCTATCCGCAACTGTTTCCGCACCACAAGCGCCGAAGCGAGGAGGCGCATAGCGGCACGATCGCTTGGGGACAACAGGGCGCTAAGACCTGGTTGCAGATTCTCAACGACCACTGGATCGGACCGAAAAACCAATATCTCTGTGGCAACGAACTCACAATCGCCGATTATTTCGGCGCAGCTGTCGTGTCGATCGGTGAACTGGTCGGCTGTGATTACTCAACTTATCCCAATATCAAACGCTGGCTCGATAATATGAAGAGGTTGAAGTCTTGGGATCAGGTCAACGAAGTTTTCAACGGCTTCGTGATGGCCAATAGGGGAAAGGAGCTTGTACGCGTGTGAGCACAGGGCCACTACCTGTCTGATGTCAGCTTTGAGCCGGTAGCGGACATTTCAGCACTGCGGCGCACGAGCTACTTCGTAGCGACAATTCGGACGCCGCCAAGTTTTCTCTGTTGAATGAGTTCGACGAAACGAATGTAAGATTTGTGGAAAGCGTCGTGTCCCATTGGCGTTCCAGCCTGTCTGGCTTCCTCACGTAACCGCTGGTACATCGCTAGACGCTCTTTGAGGATGGGCCCCCATTCGGCGGTTAGATCGATCGCTGAATGCACCTTGAAGCCAGAGCTCTCAACCAGACGACAATAATCGGGAATAGATCGAAGCGGTTGAATGGCCATTCCATCCCACATCAGTTGCGTATCATCGGTGGTCAATTGTTCATTGGCGATCCAATCTGTAAAAGCCAGCCTGCCGTCCTGTTTAAGGACCCGACATGCCTCAGAGAGAGCCTTCTTTGGATCGGGCACATGGCAAAACGATTCCTGGCTGACGACGGCATTCATAGTCGCATCGTCGAGCGGAACACTCATTACACTGCCTTCGATGACGCGCGCTTTTTCTTGAAGTCCGACCAGCTTAGTCAATTGCTGCGCACCTGCGACGCGCGACGGAGTCAATTCGATGCCTGTGACGTTGGCTCCATATTTGTGTGCGAGATATCGGACAGTGCCACCAAGTCCTGCGCAAAAATCTGCCACCTGCGACGTTTTTCCAATCTGAGCTCCTCGCGCCAATTCATCAGTCGCTGCTAGACCGCCATAATGGTCCTGATCATGCGGAAACAACTCATCCGGGCGCAAACTATTAAGATCACCACGACTTGGGCGCAACTTTGCGAGAATGATGTCCGATGAAATTGGATGCCGATCATAAAAATAGATGGTCTGTGTTTTAGCGTCGCCCATAAGCTGCCCCCGAATTAGATAGATCCAAAGAGGGATCAGCCTAACTCGCCACATCATCTCTCTGGAAGGGCTTCACTAATGGGAGAAATTGGAAGGAGCTTAGGATGCCGCTTTGGGCCAATAGCGGACACGGACCGACCGTCTATTGATAGACCTCCAACGACACATTCTGTCGTGGCAAATCTCGTGGATCGATTGTCGCTTCCAGAGCAGCTACGTCCACGGTTGTGTTCGTCAAAGAGTGCGATGATGTGACCGAGTAGGGCTGCTGCCCGATGACGACTCCGATAAAAAAAGCACAGGCTGGAATCGCGGTAGTATAAAAGATCTTGCGGACGAACTTTGCTCGCACTGAGGTCAAGAGCATATCGGCTGTTGGAATATGCGCTGCCTCGTGCCTCACAGCGTCTGCACACTCATTGATCTGATCAAGATAAGGGCGGATCGTCACACCGAGAGGTGACAACTTTGTCCCATTTTTGGTTCGGTGAAATAAGTCACCACCGATTTCTTCTTCGAGTCGTTTGATCGCGTTACTTACAGACGGCTGAGAGACTCCGCAACGCCGGGCCGCTCGTGTGAAGTTCTTCTCTTCGCAGAGTGCGAGGAAATACCGAACCTGATTGGTCTCCATACGCGGGCCGCCTTTCGCCTGCCAGAGTCAGTTTATCTTACGTTAGACTAATGCGTCGGCTGTGTCAGGGATCACAAAGGCACTCATTTTCCTGCAGTTGGCCGTCGCTCTCTACTCCGCCTTGATGCCGGCGGCCTTGATCAGGGGCCACCACTTCTCGATCTCGGCCCTCTGGAATGCGCCGAGCGCCTCTGGCGTCTGTTGCTCGCTCGGCGGAATGTCTGCGCCCAGTTCAGTAAGCCGCCTGCGCACCGAGGGATCAGCGAGTGCATCGACGACGGCCCTGTTGAGCTTGGCAATCACGGCCTTTGGCGTGTCCTTCGGCGCCCACAGGCCGAACCAGATTGAGGCATAGAACCCCGGCAGCCCGCTCTCGTCGATGGTCGGAATTTCGGGCGCCGAGGCAAGCCGCGTTTTGGCGGTGACGCCATAGGTCTTGAGTTGGCCGCTGCGCACCTGCGGCAACGAGCTCGAGGCCTGGTCGAAAACGAGATCGATTTGCCCCGCGATCAGGTCCTGCAGCACCTGCGGCGTGCCGCGATAGGGCACGAGCTGGAACTTCTTGCCGACAGAGGTCTGGAAATAGACCGCGGTGAGGTGCGATGGGCTCCCGGGCCCCGCATTGCCGATCGTCACCTTGTCGGGGTTTGCCTTGAGCCGTGCGATCAGTTCGCGCAGATCCTTTTCCGGCGTGGCCTTGTTGGCGATCAGCAGCTGGGGATTGCTCGGCAACAGCGAGATCGGCTCGAAGTCCCTGATGAGGTCGTATTGCAGCGGATAGATCGCGCCGTTCACGACATGGGTGCCGAGATTGCCGAGCATGATGGTGTGGCCGTCCGCTGCCGCGCGCACCACGCGCCCGGTTGCGATGCTGCCGGCGGCGCCGGTGACGTTCTCGATGACGACCGGCTGCCCAAGCGTCTCCCGCATGCGTTCGGCAAGGATGCGCGCCAACACGTCGGCCGGCCCTGCCGCGGGGAACGGCACAACCATGGTGATAGGCCGCGACGGGTAAGTCTGCGCCGAGGCAATCGGCGCGAGCGCGGCGAGCGCGACCGTGCTGGCAGCCAACTGCAGGAATCCGCGGCGTGGAAATGTCATGGCGCGTTCCTTCACACGTGCGGTTTTCCCAAACTTTCCGGGTGTGGTTTGGTAAGTTTGTTCTGTGTGTGTTTTTCAAGTCTTGCGATTGCGGCCCCACTTTTTCGCCCGTTCCATCATATAACATGTCGCGACGATTGACTTGGTAGGCTTTACCATTGTGGCTGTGATACATCTCAATTCGACCGGGGGACATGACAGTCATCTGGAAGTAGCCGTCAGTATCGGCTCCAACGACCGATTTGTTATCAGCCGAAATAGCCCAGGCGAAGGGCTCGTTCGTACTGGCGACGGTCGATAGGGAGTGCCCCCAGGCGCGCGATGCCGGAGCGGTCGCCGTAGTCATTAATCCACTCGAAGGTGTCCATTGCGCTCCAACACGAAGTTGGCCTTCAGCGGATTGCTTTCGGCGGATGCTGCAGGCCGGAGTATTGGCCGACGTTAACCATGTATTAACTCTTTCCAAGCTCCTCTACGCAGTTACCACGACGCATGCCTGTCGTTGACTAAGCTGTTTTGTCGCAACGGGAAGGCTCGTCATGGACGCGGGTCTAATCGACAAAACAGAAATCGTCATTGCACTGGCGCTGTTTGCTGGCCTTCGCCGTTGTGAGTCCCGAAGTTTCTTGTGGTTGTCCGCGCTGCGCCACCCCTCGCGGCCTGGGGAGCGATCGTCATCAACTGAATTTTGAGGTCCGCCGTCGCTTCACGAGGAAATCTTGAGAAAGAAAGTGGTGAACAGACAGCGGCGAGTTATGTCGGCAACGTTGTGCGCAACGGTCGCTGTCGCCGGTTGGGTCGCTGCGGGACCCGCAGACCTCGGTTCGTTCAATATCGAGAGCACCGAAACACCGATCGAGGTCATTCGAACAACAGCTGCTACCGTTGGCGCCGAGTACGTCGACGTATTTCATGCAACCACACTGAACGAGCGCGGTGCATCGGTCCCCGATGCGGGAAGTGGACGTGCCACTATGGCCGAGGCTCGTCAGATGGCGGGATCGTCCACACCCCCTCGAACTGCGACGCCAGCGATAGCTGATCCTGCGCAAAGCGAAGTCAAGGAAATAACTGGCTCGATCGAAGTCGTTGACAGGGCAAACGGCAGCGTTGCTTTGTCCGAACATCGCACGATGTCGGATCCCGCTGCACCACCCGTGCTGTTCGCGATGGCGAGTCCGACTCATCCCGTGCAGAAGGACGGCAGGCCGGCAATGAGATCCACAATGCCAGATGCGTGTCTCGAACCGGACGCCTGCATCGACCAATACTTGTGGTCGCTGTACGAGCGGACACCGAAGGTAGACACCGTCAAGGTGGAGGAGCGGATCAAGGTGAAGGTCAAAAACAAGGGCAAGACGCGGACCGTCGTCAAAACTCTAATCAAATACATTACCGAGGATTTCGCATGGAAGGATCCAAAGGCTGCGCAGAAAGCCGGGATGTCATTGAGGGACTACGTTATCGGAGGCATGGATCGAGACTTCAAACGGAAGCTCTATGATGCGCTTCGCGCGATGGATGACGCCGGTTTTTCGCCTGGCATAACCAGTGCATTCCGTGATGATTACCGACAGGAGATCGCAACCGGAAATAAGGCTGCGGCCGACAGCTCCTACCATGGCGGGAGCCGCCGTGGTGGCTATGGCCACGGGCTTGCGGCCGATCTCGTCAGCGTGAAGGGCGGGACACGTGCCGAGCGCTGCACGTGGAGTGAAAGTCTGTGGAAGTGGATCGATGCGCACGAGAAAGAACTTGGGATCGGGCGACCATACCTCGACAAGGATCCACCGCATGTTGCGCCGATTGATGGCAAAGAATATGCGGATAAACGTGGCCCTGCGAAGGCGCGACTCGCTGTAGTGAAAAGATCATCGCTGTCATCGAACACAAAGTGATTGGTCATTGCGACGGGGCTCGCTATGCAAAATCCAAACTCTAATTCAGGTCAGTTTGTGCTCTACGCAGCGGCGGCGGTAGTGCTCTTGGTATTTGTCTGGTCCTGGATCGACTGACGCCACTTCAGACGAAGTGTGAAACGTCGCTACTCTTGATGCAAAATCATTGCTTGTCGATCGGCATTGACGTCCCTTTGGGTCAGAAGCAGACATTTGCAGTGCAAGAGCCCATGCCTGCCAAGGGCGAAAAACGGACATCAAGGGCCCAACAGAAAGCGGCCCAGAGTAAATAACTCGGGGCCGCTGCTTGCGGGTTGTCTTATTTCTACTGACCCGGACGGTTCTTGATCATCTCCTCGACCTTGGCTTTTACAGCTTCGAGGTTGAACGAAGCCGGGGCCTGCATTGGCGGAAACTCGACGGCAGTCTGCGCCAGTTTAGCGACGTACTGCTGGACCATCACGAAGCGCCAGAACTCCCTGGCAAAGAACTCGTTCATGTAGCCCGGCGCGCCGACGTTCAGCGATTCGCCTCGAATGGATTGCGTGCGCTCGAACGGATCCTGACGAATGTTGACCATCGTCGGCATGTCGGTCGTGGTCTTTTCGCCCGGCCAGCCCCAAGGCTGCTGGAAGAACGTGAACTTGAAGTCATCGAGACGCAAAGCACCCAACGTCGCGCCACCGAAATAGAAGATTTCGTGACGCTTTGATGGGCCCTTTCCAGTCAAGAGATCCATCTGATTGTAGCCATCGAGATGGTTCTTGTAGGTCCGGTCGCCGAGTTGCACGCCCTTGAGAAGCTGGTCGGTGATATTCGGATTGCCGGCTGCAGCCATCAGCGTAGGGAACCAATCGAGACCCGAGATCATGCCGTTCTCAACCGAGCCCGCCTTGATCTGACCCGGCCAACGGATGATGGCCGGCACGCGGAAACCACCTTCACCGACAGTGCCCTTGGTGTTCTTGAATGGCGTCATGCCGCCGTCCGGCCATGTGAAGACCTCGGCACCGTTATCCGTTGTGAAGATGACGATGGTGTTGTTGGTTTCGCCCATATCGTCGATTTTCTTGAGCAAGGCGCCGACACTGTCGTCCAGCTGCGCCATGCCGGCTTCTTCGAGACCATAGTTGGTCTGGTTGTTCTGCATCGCCCTGTATTTGTCGGATAGGAACGTCCAAACGTGCATGCGCGTGGTGTTGTGCCACACGAAGAACGGCTTGTTGTCCCGTTTGGCCTTGTCCATGAAATCGCTCGACGCTTTCACCAGCACTTCGTCGAAAGTGGTCATGTCGTACTTGGCCTTGAGGAAGGGCAGGTCGTGCATATTCGGCACGTTCGACATGTTCGGGAACGGAGGCAGCGGACCTTCGTCGACAATCCGTTGCTTGCCGACCTTGCCCCACCGCGGCATTTCGGTCGGGTCGTCCCGATCAGTCGCGTAGCTGTGGATCAGGCTGCGTGGGCCAAACTCGTTGTAGAACTTCTCATCGACGGGGAACGAATACCAGTACGGATCCGACATTGCGTCGAGGTGGTACAGGTATCCGAAAAATTCATCGAAGCCGTGCACGGTGGGAAGAAACTTGTTCAGGTCACCGAGATGGTTCTTGCCGAACTGCCCGGTGGCGTAGCCTTGCGCCTTCAGCGCAGTGGCCAGCGTGACGGCCTGCGCAGGGATGCCCACATCTGCACCCGCCTGGCCAACCGTCGTCAGTCCGGTACGGATCGGCAGTTCGCCAGTGATGAAATTCGCGCGACCTGCCGTACAGCTTGCTTCGGCATAGTAGTCGGTGAACCGCATGCCTTCGGAGGCGAGCTTATCGAGGTTCGGCGTCTTCCCCGACATGATGCCCTGGTGATAGGCGCCGATGTTGAACCAGCCGACATCGTCACCCATGATCACAACAATATTCGGCCTGCGCTGTTGCTGTTGCGCAGCAGCAGGCAAGATCGTCACCATTACAGCGATCAACAGTGACAGAAGGCCGAGCCAAATTCTTTTGCCACCAGTCATGTCTGAATGCCTTCGTTTTTTGAGAAGTTGGAGGGAATTTTACCGACGGCTTTGCATCGGTTGGGATATTGATTGGGCGACGCCAGAAGGAATATTGGACCTTGGGGAAACGCCTACCGCCGCAACCGGACGTTGATTATTCAATCACGTCGCCTGTCTGCGCGAGCAGACTTTGTGACACGGTCAGGGGGTAGGGGCGTAACGGGTGAAGACGTAGTCGCGAGCTTTGGCAGGCTCGTGGCAGGGGAAGCAAGTTTGGTGCAGCGCCTCGTTGCCAGGTTTGCCGTTCTTGAAGTCGGCAAAGCCCCAGCCACCTGTTGCGGCGTACTCCTTTGAGTCCTTGACCATAAACTGAACATTCTCGGCTGACCCGGCCACTGACGATTGGAGGTCGGCGCCGGGAAATCCAATAGCCAGGACTTTGTTGTTTTCGTCAGACAAGTTTTCACTCCAATGCAACGCGGCGATGACTGCGCCGTCCGGGAACGGAAGCGTGCCTTCTCGAAAGGCCTTTATCGCAATGTCGTTGCCCAATTGTGCTCGCACCTGTTTCAACTTGCCGCTTGCTCCTGAGAGGTGGTTGACGGAGATCAAACGCCACTCACGATACCCAGCCGGAATTGCAATGCCATAGATTGGAGAGGAATTTCCCTCAGCCTGTGGCTGGCCGCTCTGTGCGGTCGATTTGGTAACGTAAAGGGAGAAGAGGGCGATAACAGCGCAAGCGCCTAAAGCAATAAAAACTCTCTCAATCGTCCGAAGTGCCATGATCCTCTCCCTTTCGGGTCGCGCGATTTAGGCATGACAATTTCCGCTTCCCTGGAAGCAATTACGAGTTGGACGGAGGTCCAATATGTCCGCTTTTAATTATTCGATGATTTCGTCGGCGCGATTCTGTATCGACTGCGGCACGGTGATGCCTAGCGCCTTTGCGGTCTTGAGATTTATAAGCAACTCGATCTTGCTTGCCTGTTGGACGGGCAGGTCAGCGGGTTTCTCGCCCTTGAGAACGCGGCCCACATACCCGCCAGCGAGGCGGTATGAATCTGTGATGCTGCCCCCGTAGCTAGCCAACCCTCCCGCTGCCACAAACTGATGGTATTCATAACCCGCAGGCACCGAGTTGCGGATCGCCAGTGTGGCCAATTGCTCGAGGCGGTTATTAAAGAATGCATCCGTGCCTATCACCAGCGCGAAGGTCTTGAAGGCCTCTTCAAGTTCTGCGATTGAGTTTGATTCCGAGTTTCAGGGCGGCCGCCTGCGAGTCCCGTTTCACCAACCCTGACCCAACCAATAGTTTTATGAAATCGCATCGTTTCACTTGCCGCCCCAAGAGCCAGTGTGCGCATGGTATCAACGCCCACAAGCGTTCCGAAAGGGGTAGCTGAACGCCCGCAAATGTCTGGACATTCCGCCTGAATCGCCGAAGGTCTGGTTTCGGCGATCGGCGAACATCCCCCGTTAGTTTCCACGACGTGAGATGTTTGTCATCTGACCGGCGAGGTGGGAAGCTTGTTCTGATGCTTGACGAAGCACACGATAGCAGCTCGTTGCCCTATTTCAGCTCCGAACACGAAATTCTGCGCGCGCAGATCCGGCGTTTTGTCGAGACTGAGATCAAACCGTACGCCCAGGCCTGGGAAGATCAAGGATTCGTCCCGCGCGAGGTCTTGCGACGCATGGGCGAATTGGGATTTTTCGGCATTCGGTACCCTCAACAGTACGGGGGTTCCGAAATGGATGTACTTGGAAGCGTGGTGCTGGCCGAAGAGTTGGGACGCTCTACATTCGGCGGCGTTGCCATCACTGTTTTGGTCCACACCGATATGGCTTCGGTGCACATCTACAATTCGGGGGCGCAGGCAATCATGGATCAATTCATGCCGGACATCATTTCCGGCAGGAAAATCGTTGCCGTTGCTGTCACCGAACCGGACGCGGGCTCAGATGTGAAAAACATTCGAACGCGGGCGAGACGCGACGGCGATGAATACCTTCTGACCGGTACGAAGATGTTTATCACGAATGGTATCTATGCTGACCTTTACTGCGTGGCAGCGAAGACGGCTCAGGAAGGGCGGCCGTCCGAAAGCATTTCCATGTTTCTGGTCGAAAGAGACCGACCCGGGTTTCGCGTTGGAAAAAAGCTCGAAAAACATGGTTGGCTTTCCTCCGACACCGCCGAGCTGATTTTTGAAGATTGCCGCATACCAGCATCAAATCTGCTTGGTGCAGAAGGACGTGGGTTCTACGCGATCATGCGTAATTTCCAGAACGAAAGAATCGTGATGGGCGCAATGGCCATGGGTGAGGCGCAGGCGGCAATCGATTTGACACTCACCTGGGTGATGCAGCGCCAGGCTTTTGGTTCACCACTGTGGTCGAAACAGACGATCCGTCATCGCCTGGCGATGCTGGCCGCCAAAGTCGAGGCGGGGAGACAGCTTGTCTTCCATGCTGCCTGGCTAGCGAAGCCCGGGATCGAGGCAACTAGAGAAGTTGCAATGGTGAAGGCTTACTGCGGCGAGCTTGTCAACGAGGTCATGCACACGTGTTTGCAATTCCATGGTGGAATGGGATTTATGCGAGAGAGCGCCATCGAGCGTATGGCAAGGGATGCGCGCGTGCACACCATAGGTGGTGGCGCGACTGAAGTCATGCTCGAAGAGATTGCCAAGCGTATGCACGCGCACTGAATCAGTTCTTGTTTGGCTTCACCTACCGTTTTCCGGCGAGGAGCTCCGGGCGGTATTCGAAATGTATGGTGTCGAAGTGATACCAATATCCGCCCCAGATGAAGCCTTGTTTCTCGAAAATTCTCACAATCTGAATCGGGATGCGGTTTCGCCACCGGACCCGAGTTCGGTCGTCAGAAACCCAACGCCAGTAGTCTGCAAATCTGGTGCTGATGTCGATTGCGGCCCCGTAGCCATGCATCGATCTGGCGCGTGACCCGGCAACCCGCCGGCAGTTGTAAGTACCGGCCGCCGGCACGAGGTATTTGACCCGATCGTCCGGCAGCTCATCCAGTTCACGGGAAACTTTCTCGAGCGCGCCGGCAACACCATTCACCGTCGTCACCATAACCTTCCCGCCGCCATGCTTGGGCAGCCAATCGATTGCGCGCAGGTGCCTGACAACCTCGTTCCTGTTGCAATCGCCGTACATGGCAACGAACAGCGGTTCAAAGCGAACGCGGCCAGGGTCGGCGTTGGCTTCCGGCTGTTTTGGCTCCGCGCCGAGCGGATATGCCGAATAGAACATGTCGTCGATGTCGGGACTTTCCAGCAACTCGCGGAACGTCTTGTTGGTTCGACCGTCCGAGATTCGGAATTTCAGTCCGTTCTTCAGCACCAGAAACTCGGTGTCAAGACCGGCAATCTGGTCGGGATAAGAACGGACGAGCCTGTCCAGCTGGTCTTTGAGATTGCCCGGAGCCGCGCCGAAAGTATTTTCGGCGCCGCTCGCGCCAACGCAAAACGCATTGATGGTGGCGATCGCAAAAGCAAAGAAGAAGGCGCGCGTGCTTATCATCCGCCAGCAACCATTCGATTGATTTGGTCACAGCGCGGTCTTCCGAGACAACAGGGGCTGGGGTCAAGTCTGAAGGGACGCTTCGGCCATTACGCTCTGCTCTTTGCGGCATGCGCCAGAGTCAGGCTTCCGGGTTCTCCTCGCGGGGAGGGACCAGAGGAACCGAAGCTTGCCTCGGCCGATCGGCCTCGTTCGCAGTCGGAGGAAAGTATTTCAGGATCGTTTGTTCCAGCAATGTGCAGATATCTTCGGCCATCTCCACGTCGGATGTTTTCTCGATTGCAGATGCTGACGCGTCCATCAGGTCCTCCCGCATGCACCACTGGTACCCCCGTTTATCGATGAGTCGGTGCGCGCGCGTGAAGTAACACTGCACCGCAGAAATGCATTGTCAGCGGGCGGTATTCCAATCCCACCGCGGGTGGGGGCTGCTTTGGGAGTACGAGCCGGCCCTAACGAGCTTCGGCCGGCGTGGACGCCACCTGCGACAACTTGGTCGCCAAGATTACGAATTTTCAATCGCGGAGAAATGCAGCCGTAAGGTCGATCCGCCTATCAAACACGCGATCACTCTGGAACGTCAGAGATTCTATTCAAAGTGGAGACGACGATATGAACCAACTGCTTCCTGCCAGAGCGGAGCGCAAAGGATTTTCTCCGCGCCGACTGGTCCTGCTTGCGTCGGTCGCCGGCCTGGCCATTGCCGCGGTCGCCGTGGGGCCTTCAGGCTTCAATGGACCGAACCTTCCCGCTCTCACAACGCCCGCGCTTGCGGACAGCGTTCAACCGTCGGCTGGATTTGCCGACGTGGTCGAGAAAGTGAAACCGGCCGTGATTTCGGTCCGCGTCAAGATCGACGAAACCGCGAAGACAACCGGCATGGGTGACAACGACGAGAGCGAAGCCAATCCGCAGCTCCCGTTCGAGAAGTTCTTCGACCAATTCGGTCGCCGGGGCATGCAGCAAGGCATGCCGCAGGGCATGCCGCGCGGGCGGCAAAGCGTGACCGGCGAGGGCTCCGGGTTCTTCATTTCAGCCGATGGCTATGCCGTGACGAACAATCACGTCGTCGATGGCGCGAAGACCGTCCAGGTCACGACCGATGACGGAGCCATCTACACGGCGAAAGTTATCGGCACCGATGCGAAGACCGACCTGGCGCTCATCAAGGTTGAATCCGACAAGAGCTTTCCCTTCGTGAGGTTCGCCGACCGCGAACCGCGTATCGGCGACTGGGTTGTGGCCGTCGGGAATCCGTTCGGTCTTGGTGGCACCGTGACCGCCGGCATCGTGTCGGCGCGCGGCCGCGATATCGGGTCCGGTCCATACAACGACTACATCCAGATCGATGCGCCGATCAATAAAGGCAATTCGGGCGGACCGACCTTCAACATGGAAGGCAGTGTCATCGGCGTGAATACCGCCATTTTCTCGCCGTCGGGTGGTTCGGTCGGTATCGGATTCGATATCCCCGCCGAAGCCGCAAAGATGGTCGTGGCCCAGCTCAAGGAGCGCGGTTATGTCGATCGGGCCTGGTTGGGCGTGCAAGTCCAGCCGGTGACTGCGGAGATTGCCGACAGCCTCAGCCTCAAGAAGGCGGAAGGTGCGCTTGTTGCCGAGCCGCAGACCGATAGCCCTGCAGCGAAGGCCGGCGTTGCCGCGGGCGACGTGATCACCGCAGTCGATGGCGCGGCGATCAAGGACTCCCGCGAGCTCGCCCGCAAGATCGGGATGATGGCGCCCGGCTCGCGCGTCAAGCTGACGCTCACGCGCAAAGGCGAAGTCAAGACCATAGATCTGACACTCGCCAAGATGCCGGACCAGAAGCAAGCAAAAGTTCAAGGCGAAAAAGACGCCTCGACGGACGGCCCGCGGCTCGGCCTCAATCTTGCTCCAGCCAAGGACGTCGGCGGCGCTGGCTCGGACGGTGTCGCAGTGGTTGGCGTCGACCCCAACGGTCCGGCCAGCGAGCGCGGTATCAAAACCGGCGATGTCATCCTCGATGTCGGCGGCAAGGCGGTTGCCAATGTCGCGGATGTTCGCAAGGCGATTACCGACGCGCGCAGCGCCGGCAAGAGCTCCATCCTGTTGCGGGTCAAGACAGCGGAAGCCACGCGCTTTGTGGCGATGCCGATCGGAAAGGCCTGAGGACAAGAGCCTGATCGTCCGCAAGTAGCGTTAGT
>Ga0126384_10001425_pt1 | contig 14174 bp, 13 predicted proteins | sample PanSoiMetPlot_36_FD_92543 | JGI IMG/M metagenome (GOLD analysis project Ga0126384, IMG submission 92543) | Tropical forest soil microbial communities from Panama - MetaG Plot_36 | ecosystem: Environmental > Terrestrial > Soil > Tropical forest > Bulk soil | place: Panama | collected 2016-02-17 | reverse complement strand
GCCCTCAACGGCGAATTTCCGCCTCCTAAGCTCATTCGCGGCGTGGAGCACATGACCGATCTCGTCCTGCAGCAGATGAAGCTAGTACTCGACGCATATGGTCGCCGCGACGTCAGCAAGGCAATGACCGTTTGGCGTGGTGACGAGGAAATCGACGCAGTTTGCACTTCAGTCTTCCGCGAACTGCTCACCTACATGATGGAAGACCCACGCAACATTACCTTCTGCATTCATCTGATGTTCTGCGCTAAAAATATCGAGCGCATGGGCGACCATGCTACCAACATCGCGGAGACGGTGCATTACATCATCGAGGGGCACCCCATCACCGATCAGCGACCAAAGGGCGACACTACGACGATCGCCGCGCTGCGCACGGCCGGCTAGCATAATGGGTATTGCATGAACGCGCGCATTCTGATTGTCGAAGACGAAGAACCGCTTACAATGCTGCTCCGCTACAACCTCGAAGCTGAAGGCTACGAGGTGGAGACTTCGGCGCGCGGCGACGAAGCCGACACGCGGTTAAAAGAGAGCACGCCCGACCTGGTGGTGCTCGACTGGATGCTGCCTGGTCTCTCCGGCATCGAATTGTGTCGCCGCCTGCGGGCGCGGCCGGAGACGCGGCAATTGCCAGTCATCATGCTGACCGCGCGCGGCGAGGAGAGCGAAAAGGTGCGCGGGCTCGCCACCGGAGCCGACGATTATATCGTGAAGCCGTTTTCGGTACCGGAACTGCTGGCGAGGGTGCGCGCACTGCTGCGCCGCGCCAATCCTGAGCGAGTCGCCACCGTGCTCAGCATCGGCGATATCGAACTGGACCGTGAAAAGAAAAGGGTGTCACGCAACGGACGTCCGATTGATCTCGGGCCGACCGAATATCGATTGCTCGAATTCCTGATGGAGCGCCCTGGACGGGTGTTCTCGCGCGAGCAATTGCTCGACGGCGTCTGGGGTTCGGACATTTATATCGACGAACGCACCGTCGACGTGCATGTCGGCCGCCTGCGCAAGGCGATCAATCGCGGGCACATGGCTGACCCGATCCGCACGGTCCGTGGAGCCGGCTACGCGCTCGACGACCGCTTCGGGCGGGTCAATTGACAACGGCAAGCGGCGTAGGCCGCCGATATTACACTAATCCTCAGTAAATCTGCGCTCTAATCCCTTTCTGCTGCCTCCCGTTCTGATATGTTTTGAGCCACAACTGGGATGTTGCCAGCAACAGGGTGGTTGTGTGCGGGATTTAAACGTTATTACGGGTTCGCTGGCCGGGGCTCAGCGTAACGAGCATGTGCGGCCGCTTGATGCCGGCAACTTGCCGGCACAATCGCCGGAAAAGTTTGAACTCGTCGACAATCTTAAGAAGGCAAAGGCGCTAGGCCTTTCGGTACGTGAGTCTTTCTTGCTGCTAGCCGACCAGGTGATCGAATGACGGATCACGCTGAACAAGCTCAAGCAGGATCGTATGCGCCAGCGGCGCCGAGGAAACTCTTCAGCGGCACGTTCCTAAAAAAATTACGTAGCTATCTATTCCTGAAATACGCTGGTCTGTTCGTCGCGGTAGTTTGTCTGGCGTTGCTGACTAACGGCATATTTGAAATTTGGGGATCTTACCGGGAAAACAAGGAAGCACTGATCCGGATTCAGCATGAACAGGCGGAAGCGGCGGCGGCGAAGATCGGGCAATTTATCAAGGAAATCGAAAGTCAGGTGGGTTGGACGACGCAACTGCTCTGGTCCGCCGCCACGACCGAGCAGCGTCGGTTCGATGCCCTACGCCTGTTGCGCCAGGTTCCAGCAATCACCGAGCTCTCGCAGGTGGATGCGAGTGGCAAAGAGCAATTACGGGTCTCGCGGCTAGCGATGGATGTCGTCGGCAGCGGTCTCGACTTGTCGAAGGAGCCAAAATTCACCGAAGCGGTAAAGAACAAGATCTATTATGGCCCGGTATATTTCCGCCGCGAGTCTGAGCCGTACATGACTCTATCGCTCGCTGGCACGCGCCGTGACGCCGGCGTCAGCATCGCGGAAGTCAATCTCAAGCTGATCTGGGACGTAGTATCGAAGATCAAGGTTGGCGAACGCGGTCAGGCCTATGTGGTTGACGCGCAGGGTCGGCTGATCTCGCACCCGGACATCAGTTTGGTTCTCCGCAACACGGACATGACGCGTCTTGCACAGGTGCAGGCCGCGCAGCGCCTGGAGAAAGGTAATGCGATGGAGGACATCGAAACCGCGACCGATATCCAGGGTCGGAAGGTGTTGACGGCCTTTGCGCCGGTCGCTCCGCTGGGCTGGACTGTGTTTGTCGAACTGCCGGTCGATGAAGCTTATCAGCCACTGATAGCTTCCATCCAGCGCACGGCTCTCGTTCTGGTCGGTGCACTTTGTCTCGCCGCGCTCGCAGGCATATTCCTCGCACGCAGAATGGTAGTGCCGATCCAGGCCTTGCGGGCCGGGGCTGCGCGGATCGGTGGCGGCGACCTCGCGCAACGCATTTCGATCAAGTCCGGCGATGAATTGGAGTCTCTCGCCGACCAGTTCAATGACATGGCCGGCCGGTTGCAGGATTCCTATTCCGACCTGGAAAAGAAAGTCGAGGTCCGCACCCACGAGCTTAGTGAGGCATTGGAACAGCAGACCGCCACCTCGGAGGTGCTGAAAGTCATCTCAAGCTCACACGGCAACCTTGAGCCAGTATTCAATGCCATGTTGGCGAATGCAACGCGTATCTGTGAAGCCACATTCGGAAATCTGTTCCTGCGTGACGGGCCCATCTTTCGCGCTGTCGCGATCCACAGCAAGGAAAGCCACGCCGACTATTTGCGGCGCGACCCCGTTGTCGACTTGCGTGAGCATTCCATGGTCCCGCTTGCCCGCGTTGCCAACACCAAACAGCTTATCCACATTCCCGATCTCCGGACCGATCAGTCCTACGTCAGCAAAGACAGCCGCATCGTTGCGCTCGTCGAAGTCGCGGGCGCGCGGACCTTTGTAATGGTACCGATGCTCAAGGAGCGCGAGATCATCGGAACGTTCGCCCTGTATCGCCAGGAAGTTCGGCCGTTCACTGACAAGCAGATCGAGCTGGTGCAAAATTTTGCAGCCCAAGCGGTCATAGCAATTGAAAACACCCGGCTGCTTAGTGAACTGCGTGAAACGCTGCAGCAGCAGACCGCGACCGCCGACGTGCTCAAGGTCATCAGCCGCTCGACCTTTGACTTACAAACTGTGTTGCAAACGTTGGTCGAGGCCGCCGCCCGGCTCTGCGAGGCCGACCAGGGAACCATCGCGCGGGAACAGGCCGGAGCATTCGTTCGCGCCGCGACCTATGGCTTCTCGGATCAATTTACCGAGCTTGTGAAAGATGTGCCGGTCAAAGCGGAACGGGGCTCGGCGACAGGACGAGCCCTGCTTGAGGGAAAGGTCGTTCATATTCCCGATGTGCAGGCGGATCCCGATTACACTTTTGATGAGGCGCGAAAGTTGGGCGGCTTTCGCACCATCCTCAGTGTTCCGATGTTGCGCGAGGGGACCCCGATCGGCGTTCTGGCGCTGACGCGTCTCGAAGTGCGTCCGTTCACCGATAAGCAGATCGAGTTGGTAACGACTTTCGCCGACCAGGCAGCAATCGCGATCGAGAATGTTCGTCTGTTCGAAAATGTAGAGGCCCGCACGCGCGAACTCGGCAGGTCTCTGGAGGAACTGCGCACCGCGCAGGATCGGCTCGTTCAGACGGAGAAACTTGCCTCGCTCGGACAGCTCACCGCCGGCATCGCGCACGAAATCAAGAACCCGCTCAATTTCGTCAACAATTTTTCAGCCGTTTCAGTCGAGCTGATCGATGAATTGCGGCAGGCCCTTTCCGAAGCCACGCTCAGCGACAAACTGCGAAGTGAGATTAGCGAGATTGCGGACATGCTGCAGGGCAATCTCGACAAGGTCGTGCAGCATGGCAAGCGTGCCGATTCCATTGTCAAGAATATGTTGCTGCATTCGCGCGCTGGCTCGGGCGAGCGCCGGCCTGTCGACATCAACGCGGTAGTCGATGAGAGTCTCAATCTCGCCTATCACGGCGCCCGAGCCGAAAAGCAGGGGTTCAATATCACCCTGGACCGGTCGTTCGATCCGACCGCTGGCGAGGTCGAACTTTTCCCGCAGGAGATTACGCGGGTGTTGCTGAATTTGATATCGAATGGCTTCTATGCGGCGACAAAACGCAAGGATCAGGCCGGCGACAATGGCTATGAGCCAACTCTCGGGGCGGCCACCAAAAATCTTGGCGACCGCGTTGAGATCAGGATTCGTGATAATGGCACCGGCATTCCGCCCGAGGTGAAGGATAAGATGTTCAACCCGTTCTTCACAACCAAGCCAGCCGGGGAGGGGACAGGGCTTGGCCTCTCCATTAGTCACGATATCATAGTCAAGCAGCACGCCGGCTCAATCGAGGTGGATACGCGGCCCGGCGAATTCACGGAATTTAGGATTATTCTTCCGCGCACTGCGGTATCCCTTGCCAAATCAGAAGGACGAGCGTGACCATCCTTATTCTGGGGGTCGATGACGCCGCACCGAAGCGAAATTCGAGAGTGGTCTGGTGTATGATGATAAAGTGGTGGTGCGTTTAAATGCTGACTTGAATCGAGGAGAGGAGTCATGGCCGACAGCAAGCAAAAGCGTGGAAAAGCCGATCGCGCCAGAATCTCGGGAAGTGAGCCTTACGAAGTGTATTACGTTGCAAGAAAGTACGGGGTCAGAGCGGATACTGTGCGCAAGGTGATCAAACGCGTCGGCAACAGCCGAAAGAAGGTCTACGCAGCGCTGGAAAAGATGTAATTGCGCATTGCAGGAATGTCTTGGGGTGGCCATACGAGAGCGCGCCCTGCCCCCCGCGGTTTGGACTAAGTATCACCTACTGATCGACCTGCTGGCGACCAGGCTGAACCTGACGCGTCACGCTTCACGGCCCTTCAGCAGTGAGGGAGATCAAAATTGCCGGCTGTCAGTTCTTGAACGGGCGCTTGTCCCGTCGGCGATCGTTCATCGGCTGGAAGGCGATGCGGCAGTGATAGGAGCAATAGGGCAAATCGTTTGCAGTATCACCTCCGCAGAAAAAGAAGTCCGTGCTGCCCGGGTCACCGACCGGCCAGCGGCAGGTCTTTTCCGTCAGCTGCAAAAGTGTCTTGCGCTGTTCGACGGGAATTTCGATCAGCTCCGGTTCGGGTTCGACGTCGTAGTCATAGGCGAGCGCGGTATTGCCGCGCATCAAGGGACGCGGCACCCGCATCATGTGGCCCGAGGAGCGGGCCTTGCGCGGCCGCGGGGCCGTCGATGAGGTGCTTTTGGCACGTCCGGAAAGGCCAAGACGGTGGACCTTGCCGATAACTGCATTGCGGGTGATCCCCCCGAGTTCGGCCGCGATCTGGCTGGCGGATAATCCATCCGCCCACAGTTTCTTCAGGAGCTCGACCCTTTCGTCCGTCCAGCCCATGGGGCTTTCTCCTTCGGATTCAAGGCCTTGGATGCAACCCAATCCCGCCGTCGGACACCCTTTCGGGGGCCAGACGCATACGCGCCAGGATGGACCAGAAAATCGCTCGGCAGCACGAGATATCGTACTATCTGGTAAAGAGGCTACAATAGCCAGTGGCTCTTCTGCAAGCTGTTGCAACTCTCCTTTGCTAGCTACCAACAGGTTTTCCTTTAGAATCGGCGGTTGCTGCACGATTGAGTTGGACTGACTGCTTTGGGCTTGTGTTGACAGCGCTGGGACCGGCAATAGAATGAAAAAGTGCCGCCCGGCGAGGCGGCACATTTCTTTTCGGCGCGTACATGACACCGAAAAGCAGTCGGCAGTGGCCTGAATTGGTCGTGCACAGGCGAATTCGTTCGATGGAAGAAGCTGGCCGTGAGCTCGCATCTATTGCCAACCTATGCGCGGGTCGATCTCGCTTTCGAGCGGGGCGAGGGCGCCTGGCTATTCACGGCTGAGGGCGAACGCTATCTCGATTTTACTTGCGGTGTCGCCGTCAATGCGCTCGGACACGCGCATCCGCACTTGGTCAGGGCCCTGACCAAGCAGGCGCACAAGGTCTGGCACGTTTCCAATCTCTATCGAATTCCCGAAGGCGAGAAGCTGGCCGACAGGCTGTGTGCGGCCAGCTTCGCTGACACCGTATTTTTCCAGAACTCGGGCGCTGAAGCGCTTGAATGCGCGATCAAGGTCGCGCGCAAATATCAGTCCGCTTCGGGCAAGCCGGAGCGCTACCGCATCGTCACCTTCGAGGGTGCCTTTCACGGCCGCACACTGACGACGATTGCTGCAACCGGCAACGAGAAATATCTCGACGGATTCGGGCCGCCGGTTGACGGTTTCGACCAGGTACCGTTCGGCGACCTCGACGCGGTCAAACGTGCAATCGCGCCTGCCACGGCGGCAATTCTGATCGAGCCGATCCAGGGGGAAGGTGGCGTGCGCGTCGCGCCGCCGGCTTTCCTGCGTGCGTTGCGTCAGCTTTGCGACCAACACGACCTGATACTTGTATTCGATGAGGTGCAAACGGGTATCGCACGTACTGGCGAAATGTTCGCTTACCAGCGCAGTGGCGTTACGCCGGACATCATGGCCCTAGCAAAAGCGCTCGGCGGCGGCTTTCCGATCGGGGCTTGCCTTGCAACCGCAGAGGCCTCGAAAGGGATGACAGTCAGCACGCATGGTTCGACGTTCGGCGGCAATCCACTGGCGATGGCAGCGGGTAACGCGGTACTCGATGTGGTGATGGCCGACGGTTTTCTCGAGCGCGTGCGCAAGACCGCGCTCTTGCTCAAGCAACGACTGGCCGAGTTGAAGGACCGGCATACCTCGGTCATTGCCGAAGTGCGCGGCGAAGGCCTGCTGATCGGCTTGCGTACGTTTACGCAAGCCTCCGAAATGGTGGACGAGTTGCGCGCCGAGAAAATGATCACTGTCGCTGCTGGCGACAATGTAGTCCGGCTGCTGCCGCCTCTCATCATCGGCGAGAAAGAAACTAAAGAGGCGGTGGGTTGCATTGATCGCGCCTGTGCACGGCTCGACCGGGCGCGTGTGCGGCCAGCCAAGGTGGTGTCATGACCACAAATGGCGTCAGGCATTTCCTCGATCTCATCGACATTCCAAAGCCGGTGCTAGGCGGGTTGATCGATAAAAGTCGCGCCATGAAACGCGCGCGCGAGCACGGCATGAATACCGCGCCTCTCGCTGGAAAGACACTTGCAATGGTCTTCGACAAGCCGTCGACCCGGACCCGGGTATCCTTCGACGTCGCGATGCGCCAGCTTGGCGGCGACGCCATCCTGCTTACGGCGCAGGAAATGCAGCTGGGCCGCGGTGAAACGCTAGCCGATACTGCTCGCGTGCTATCGCGCTATGTCGACGCAATCATGATCCGCATCCTCGATCACGAGGCAGTGGTCGACCTAGCGCGCCACGCTGCCATTCCGGTTATCAACGGACTCACGCGACGCTCGCATCCGTGCCAGGTGCTTGCCGATGTGATGACGTTCGAGGAAAAGCGCGGGCCGATCCATGGCCGCACGGTGGCCTGGAGCGGAGATTCCAACAATGTGCTGGCGAGCTGGATGCACGCAGCCGAGCGCTTCGATTTCCAGCTACGAGTGGCGACACCGACAGAGTTGCGGCCGAAGAAATGGCTGATGGACTGGGTGAAATCGTCCGGCGCTGCAATCATAATCGGGGATGATCCAGACGCCGCCGTCAGGGATGCAGACTGCGTGATCACTGACACCTGGGTGTCGATGGGTGATCGCGGCGGCAAACACCGGCACAACGTGCTCAAACGATACCAGGTCAACGCGAGCCTGATGGCTAAGGCCAAACCCGACGCGCTGTTTATGCATTGCCTGCCGGCACATCGCGGCGAGGAGGTCACGGACGAGGTCATCGATGGACCGCAGTCGGTGGTTTTAGACGAAGCTGAGAACCGGTTGCACGCCCAGAAGGGTCTGCTTGCCTGGTGTCTGCGCGTCGACGCCTGACTGCGTCGCTGCATGCAGGTTGTGCGAAAGGCTGGACGCACGGGCTCGCTTTCCGGGCGTTGGACGCCACATAGGTCACATAGGCCCCATGATCGATCCTCAAATCACCATTCCTTCCCGCGAGCCATCGGCCAACACCGCCGATGACACCGTCATGCCTTTTGAAGTGGCCAAGCTTGATTTGCGTGGCAGAGTCGTGCGGCTTGGTCCTGCCGTGGATCAGATTCTTGCACGGCACGCCTATCCGCAGCCGGTCGCTAAGCTCCTTGGCGAAGCTCTAGTGCTCACTGTCATGCTCGGCTCCGCCTTGAAGATCGAAGGACGTTTCATTCTGCAAACGCAAAGCGACGGCCCTGTGCGCATGCTGGTGGTGGACTTCACAGCCCCTGACAAAGTGCGCGCTTGCGCCCGCTTCGATAAGGACCGCGTAGCTGCTGCAATATCGTCAGGCGAAGCAGGTGGCGGCCCGCTGCTTGGCAAGGGGCACCTTGCGATGACCATCGACAAGGGGCCTGACATGAATCGGTACCAGGGCCTAGTCACGCTCAATGGCGGCTCGCTGGAAGATGTAGCGCAGGAATATTTTTTTCGCTCGGAGCAGATCCCGACCCGGGTGCGGCTTGCGGTCGCCGAGGAACTGCGCGCGGGATCGGGCGGTGCCACGCACCGCTGGCGCGCCGGCGGCATCATGCTGCAATTCCTGCCTAGGGCCGCCAAACGAGCGCGTGTTACCGATCTCAATGTCGGCCATGCCCCAGATGGTCGTGAACCACACGCTGTCGAAGAAGACGACGCCTGGGCGGAAGGTCAGGCCATGATTTCGACCGCGGAGGATATTGAGCTGATCGATCCGTCGCTTTCCAGCGAACAGCTGGTTTATCGGCTTTTCCATGAGCCTGGCGTGCGCGTCTTCCGCGCGAGTCCGCTGCGCGCGGAATGCTCGTGCTCGCGCGATAACGTCGAGGCAATGCTCAAGAGCTTTTCACAGGACGATCGCGACCATATGGTCGAAGAGGGCAAGATTTCCGTCACCTGCGAATTTTGCAGCGCGAACTACCAGTTTGCACCGGGCGACATCGAAGCCAAACCCTAATTGATGCTTCGCTCGGCGTAAGACGAATCGAGCGAGAAAGCGGGAATTTCAATGTCGAAATACTCTCCCGCCTCCGTCACCATACCGTAACTGCCAACCATGAAACCCGATGGTGTCGGCAAGGGAACGCCGCTGGTGTACTCGAATGATTCACCAGCCTTGAGCGTCGGTTCTTCGCCGACGACACCCGGGCCTTTGACCTCCTGCAACCGCCCGGCTGCGTCGGTTATACGCCAATGCCGCGTTTTGAGTTGAACAGTTTCCCCACCCAGGTTCGTAATGTTGATGGTGTAGGCCCAGAAAAAATAGCCGTTGGATGGCGACGACCGCTCCGAAACGAAACGGGGAGTCACTGTGACTTCAATCTTGCGTGTTACAGCACGGTACATCTATATGCCGCACAATTTACTTTACCAGGGCTTGCCATTCGCTTGATGCCCGGGATTATGGCCGAAAGACCGCACGAAAGAAAAGCCGCACATGGCCCCGGTTTCGACCGAACGCGATCTCCGACTTGATTTGTTTCGCGGGCTCGCGCTTTGGCTGATCTTCCTCGACCACATACCATCCAATGCGGTGAACTGGATTACCATCCGCAATTACGGCTTCAGCGACGCGACCGAGATTTTCGTTTTCATCTCGGGCTATACAGCGGCCTTTGTCTACGGCCGCGCGATGCAGCAACACGGGTTCATTGTTGCCTCTGCGCGTGTGCTCAAGCGCGCGTGGCAAATCTACGTGGCACATGTGTTCCTCCTCGCGATCTATCTAGCCGAGATCGCGTATGTCGCGCACAGTTTCGACAATCCACTTTACACCGAAGAAATGGGGGTCCTCGATTTCCTTAAAAATCCAGACGTGACCATCTTTCAGGCGCTGATACTGAAGTTCAAGCCGGTGAACATGGACATACTGCCGCTCTACATTTTGCTGCTTGCATGGTTTCCGCCGATGCTATGGCTGCTCTTGCGCGCGCCATCGATCGCTTTGATCGTCTCAGCATCACTCTACGCGCTGATGTGGCTGTTCGAATGGAACATCCCAGCCTATCCAAGCGGAACTTGGTTGTTCAATCCATTTGCCTGGCAATTGCTGTTCGTGTTTGGCGCGTGGTGCGCAATGGGTGGGGCGACAAACCTATCACGCTGGGTCCATTCGCCCGTACTGATCGGATTGGCCATTGCCTACCTACTATTCGCATTCTCAATTGCGATGACTTGGTATTTCCCACGACTTGCGGTTTACGTGCCCAAAATTGTTGGCGACACGATTTATCCGATCGACAAAGCCAATCTGGACGTGCTTCGCATACTGCATTTCCTCGCGCTCGCCGTAATTACGGTTGCTGTGGTGCCGCGTAACTGGCCTGGGCTGAAGTCGTGGATTTTCTGGCCGGCGATCGTGTGCGGTCAGCATTCGCTGGAAACGTTCTGCGCCGGTGTTTTTTTATCCTTTGCCGGCCACTTCGTGTTCACGGAAGTTTCCAACCGTGTCTTAACGCAAGTGATTGTTAGCTTCGCCGGTATCGCCATCATGGTGGCCATTGCGGCATTGATTTCATGGTATAGACAGGCCGAACGACGAGGGGGACCGCACCCTCCCGCCGCAAAGCCGGGTTATGCGGGGGGCGATGTATGAGGAGACGCTTGCTGCTGCTCGCGGTGCTGCTGCTGGCCACCGGTCCTGCATGGGCCGAGCACCCAGCGGAGTGCGGCGTTGCCGAGAGCTTGATCGAGCCCAGCTTCCGCTTGCCGCATGTCACCCAAGCTCTAGAAACGAAGCGTCTAACCATATTGGTGGTCGGGGCCGGTTCATCGCAACTGCCGGCAGGCAATGCATATCCGGTGCGGCTTCAGCATGCGCTTGCCGAACAACTGCGTGGCGTCGAGGTCAAGGTTACGACCGACGTCAAAGCGGGACGCACTGCTGCCGAGATGGTTAAGGTGCTTCCGGCTGCTCTAGACGCGAGCAAGCCAGCGCTGCTGGTTTGGCAGACCGGAACTGTGGACGCGATGCTCGGAGTTGATCCAGATCAATTCAGCCAGGCGCTTGACAACGGCATAAAAACTGCCCACGCGGCAGGCGCTGATGTGGTTTTGATCAACGCCCAATATAGCCCCCGCACGGAATCGATGATTGCCCTTGGTACGTATGTGGAAGACATGCGTTGGGTTGCATTGCAGCAGGAAGTGCCATTATTTGATCGGTTTAGTATCATGAAGTTATGGGGCGAACTAGGAACGTTCGATTTGTACTCGGCTACGAAAAAACTTGACATCGCCGAGCGCGTCCACGATTGCATAGGGCGGCTGCTGGCCGATATGGTCATAGCAGCAGCCAAACCCGAAGAGCCGCCGACCAACGGCAGCCGTTGATTGGATAACGGAGGACGCGCCTTGAGCTACAATCCCGACCAACGGGTCGCGAAGTTGCTTGCTGCCGCCGCACTGGCTGCGGGGCTGGCTATGCCATTCTCAGCGCTTGCAGATATGGCGGGGCCAAAGTGCAATACTCCTCAAGATCTGATCCGGTTGGCACGCCCGCTGCCACGCGTCGCGAAGAAGCTCATCGCGGGGGAACCGATCACCGTTGTTGCCATAGGCTCGTCGACCACGTTGGGCATAGGAGCAAGCTCACCGGCATCGAGCTATCCGAGCCGGCTCTCGCTCGAGCTTCAACAACATTTCCCAAAAGCGTCGATCACAGTCTTGAACCGTGGCGTAGGCGGTGAAGAGATCGCCGACATGCTTGAGCGGTTCGATTCAGCGGTAATAGCGGCTAAGCCTGATCTGGTGCTATGGCAACTCGGCACCAATTCGGTCATTCGCGGCCATCAGCTCGGCGACCATGTGGCTCTCATTCGCACTGGCCTCGCCAAGATCCGCGCTGTCGGTGCCGACGTTGTTCTGATCGATCCGCAGTTTGCACCGAAGGTCATCGCGAAACCCGACGCCAAGGCCATGGTTGCCTTGATCTCCGCGATTGCGAAGCACAATGACGTCGATCTGTTCCGCCGCTTCGAGGTGATGCGCCATTGGCGCGACGTTGATCATCTGGCCTTTGAAACGTTCGTGTCACCCGATGGACTGCACATGAACGATTGGAGCTATGCCTGCTTGGCAAAGGGACTCGGAAATGCCATTGCTGAGGCTGCTGAACGGCCAATAATGTCGGCGGCTGTCCTTTCGCATGTGATGCCCTAATATCGTCAGTCCCTCACACTTTATCCATCGCCTTCAATAGATCTTCGACCAGATCGTCGGAGTGCTCGAGGCCGGCTGAAAATCTGATCAATCCATCACTGATGCCGAGTTCTGCGCGCTGCTCGGGTGTCAACCGCTGATGTGTGGTTGTGGTTGGATGCGTGACCAAACTCTTAGCATCGCCGAGATTGTTGGTGATTCCGATCAGACATAAGGCGTTGAGAAAGCGAAAGGCGCCTTCCTTGCCGCCTTTGACTTCGAATGAGCAAAGGGTTGAGCCGGCACGCATCTGCTTTCGGACAATCTCCGCCTGCGGATGATCGGGCCGACCCGGATAAATTAATCGCGTAATCTTCTTATGACCGGCGAGAGCGTTGGCGACGACCCCTGCATTATCGGTCTGTCGCTGCACGCGCACCGGCAAGGTTTCAAGCCCCTTGAGCAGAACCCAGGCGTTGAACGGTGACAACGATGGGCCAGTCTGACGCAGAACCTGATGGTAGTGGTCAAGGATCAGCTTTTCTGAGCCCAGAATTATACCGCCGAGCACGCGCCCCTGTCCGTCGATGTGTTTGGTCGCTGAGTAGACAACGCAGTCGGCACCAAGCGTGAGCGGGCTCTGGTAAAGTGGCGTCGCAAACACGTTGTCGACTACCAGCTTCGCACCGGCGTTGTGCGCAATGTCCGCGACCGCGGCGATGTCGATTACCTCAAGCGTCGGGTTGGTCGGTGATTCCAGAAAGAATACCTTGGTATTTTTCTGAACTGCCTTTTTCCAAGCGTCGAGATCCGTGCCGTTGACCAATGTCGAGGTTACGTCGAAGCGTGGCAGCCATTCCTCGATCACCCAGCGGCAGGCGCCGAACAGCGCCTTCGCGGCGACCAAATGATCGCCGGCCTTCACCAGCCCCATCAGCGCTGTGGTTACCGCCGCCATACCTGTTGCTGTCGAACGCGCAGCTTCAGCTCCTTCGAACGCGGCCATGCGCTGTTCGAACATGCTCATGGTTGGGTTGGAGTAGCGCGAATAAACGTAGCCCGGGATTTTGCCGGAGAAAAGTGCCTCGCAATCCTCTGCGGTCGAATAGACGTAGCCTTGGGTAAGAAACAATGCCTCCGAGGTCTCGCCGAACTGTGATCGAAGAGTACCGGCATGGACCAGCCGGGTTTCGGGGCGGTAGTTCTTGGTCGACGCGGACATTTGCGGCCTCCTCTGAGCCTGGCGCATGGCCTCTCCCGAAAGCCGGTATCCACTTTTCGGGGGCCATGCGCGTGGCCAACAAAAAACCGGCCGGGGGAAATATCTCGGCCGGGCTCACGCGTCCCCGGCCTTTTAGCGACTTGTTTAACGTGGCTGCAAGCCGGCCGGCTCAAATGACCACGGGATAAGATCTATCTAACGGGAGGCACTGCTTCCCGTCAAGGCGCTCCTCAGGTTAGATCAACGCCTCGCAAAACAGGGTCCCCGTGACGCTTTCCTTTGCTGTTGATGCCAAGGGCATTCTGCCCGATCGCATGATAGCGGTGCTCGCCGCCGATGGCGCTGTTTTGTCCGAAAATCAATTCATCCCGGATCAGATCCAGCCGGCCAGCCTGGATCTACGTTTGGGCGAGGTGGCCTATCGTGTGCGCGCGAGCTTTCTGCCGGGCCGCACCACGGTCGCGCGGCGCATTGACGAGCTTAAGCTGCACGAAATCTCGCTTACTGACGGCGCGGTCTTGGAAACCGGCTGCGTTTACATCGTGCCGTTGTTGGAGAGCCTGGCATTGCCCGACGAGATTTCCGCCGCTGCTAACCCCAAAAGCTCGACTGGCCGGCTCGACGTTTTCACCCGCGT
>Ga0126384_10001421_pt1 | contig 14182 bp, 12 predicted proteins | sample PanSoiMetPlot_36_FD_92543 | JGI IMG/M metagenome (GOLD analysis project Ga0126384, IMG submission 92543) | Tropical forest soil microbial communities from Panama - MetaG Plot_36 | ecosystem: Environmental > Terrestrial > Soil > Tropical forest > Bulk soil | place: Panama | collected 2016-02-17 | reverse complement strand
GTCGCAGGAACCGCACATGCCGCTCTTCACGTTGGACGAACTCGCGCGGGCCACGGCGACGGTTCGCGCCGTGGTGCCACCGACGCCCGCCTATGCGTGGCCGCTGCTCGCCGAGCGGGTGGGCACCGAGGTCATCGTCAAGCACGAGAACCACACGCCGACCGGATCGTTCAAGGCGCGCGGCGGACTTGTCTACGTGGATGCCTTGTGCCGCGCCGACCGCAGCCTCAAGGGGCTTGTCACGGCCACCCGCGGCAATCATGGGCAGTCGGTCGCGGTTGCGGCCAAGCGCAACCGCGTCCCCGCCGTGATCGTCGTTCCCGAAGGCAACTCGCGCGAGAAGAACGCCGCGATGCAGGCCTTCGGCGGCGAGCTCGTGACGGGCGGGCAGGACTTCGACGAGAGCCGTTCCGTCGCGGTGCGGATCCAGAACGAGCGCGGCTATCACTACGTTCCGTCCTTTCACCGCGATCTCGTCATGGGCGTCGCGACCTATGCGGCCGAGCTGTTCACGAGCTTTGCCGACCTCGACGTCGTCTACGTTCCGATCGGCATGGGCTCGGGGATCTGCGGAATGATTACGGTGCGCGACTTGCTCGGCCTGCGGACCGACATCGTTGGCGTTGTCGCCGAAAATGCCCCGGCCTTCGCGTTGTCGTTCGAGGCGGGACGACCAGTGCCGACCAACGCGGCGCGCACGTTCGCCGATGGGGTCGCGTGTCGCGACCCGCAGGCCGACGCGTTCGACATCATCAAGGCAGGCGCGGCGCGCATCGTTCGCGTCAGCGAAGACGAGATCGCGGAGGCGATCCGCATCTACCACGCGACGACGCACAATCTCGCCGAGGGCGCGGGCGCGGCGCCGCTCGCGGCGCTGCTCAAGGAAAGGGATCGGCATGCCGGCAAGCGCGTCGGCCTCGTCCTGTCGGGCGGCAATATCGACATGCCGGTCGTTGCCAAGGTCTTCGCCGGCGAGACGCCGGCGGCCTGACGCCGATGCTGGCGCATATTCTAGTTGATCGAACGATCCGCCGGCATCTCGGACCGCCTCCACGGCTCACCCGGCGCCAGCTGCTCGCGGCCGGTGCGGCAAGCGCGGCGTGTGCGCCGCTTGCGATCGCCGAGGCCGCCACCGCGTCCGGTCGGTTCATTCCCAACGTTGTGAGCCTGCAGCCGCTGTCGATCGCAATCCCGGACCTTGTCGCCGCGAACACTGCAGTCGGAACAATCGCCGCCGAGATGACAGAGTCGATCCGGCGGCTTCTCGCGTACAGCGGTCCGGTGTCGATCCGTGACGACATCCGCGACGCCGGCGATCCGGGGTTCGATACGCCGCCGCGCTTTTCCTTTTGGCGCTCGCACGGCGTCGACGTGCTCGTGGCCGGCCGGATCGACGTGCTGGAGGACCATCGGCTTCAGACGAAATTTCGTCTGTGGGGTATCGCGGCTGGTGGACAGCTCATCGGGCGATCATACCGAGCGCCGATCGAGGATTGGCCGTGTGTCGGCCGCGTGATCGCTGCGGACATCTTCAAGCGCCTCGAAGACGTGCTGGTCCCGATCCGGTAGACGCGCGGCCGGTGCCGAGGCGCTAAAGCGCCCTCAGGTCGGCGTGATGTTGGCGAGCTTCGCGGCCGCGCGCATGGCCTCATAGTCGTTGCGGATGAACTCGGCAAAGCCTTGCGAGGTCAGCTGCTCCGGCGTGGCGATCTCGGAACCGAGCGTGATCAATCGCTCGGCCGCGGGGCTGCCGGTCGCGAGGCCGTCCGCCACCGCCTTCTGCAGCTGCGCGACGATCTCGGGCGGCGTCTTCGCGGGCGCGACGATGCCGATGAAGCTCTGCGCCGTGAATCCCTTCACGCCGCCTTCGTCGAACGTGGCGATGTCGGGCGCGAGCTTGGAGCGGTGCGCCGACGCGACCGCAATGATGCGGGCCTGGCCGCCTTTGTGCAGCGGCAAAGCGGTCGAGAACTCGGTCATCGCGCCCTGGACGCTGCCGCTGATGACGTCGGGCAGCAGCGCGCCGCCGCCGCGATAGGGCACGTGCGTGATGTCGGCGCCGGTCGCCGCCTTGAACCGCTCGAGCGTCATGTGGGTGGCGCTGCCGACGCCGCTGGTGGCGATCGTGATGGGCGACTTCTTCGACAGTGCGATCAGGTCGGGGAGGGTCTTGGCCTCGACGTTGTTGCTGATGATGATCGCGTGCGGCACGTAGCTCGTCAGCGCGACGGCGGCGAAGTCCTTCAGCGGATCATAGCCGAGATGCGCCTGCACGAACGGATTGACCGTAAGCGGTCCGTTCGAGGCGACCAGCAGCGTATAGCCGTCGGGCGCCGCCTGGGCGACGAGACCGGCGCCGATGCCGCCGCCGGCGCCGGCGCGGTTCTCGACCACGACCGGCTGCTTCAAGGCCTTCGAGATCACGTCGCCGACCAGGCGGCCGACGATGTCGGCGTTGCCGCCCGCCGCGAATGGCACGATCAGGCGGATCGGGCGGTCCGGATAGGCCGCGAAGGCCGGGCGCGACAGCAGGGCGGCGGCCGGCGCAGCGCCGAGCATGGCGAGCAGAAAGCGGCGTGAAACGGTCATCATGTCCTCGCTCGTGGCATTAACTCTTTGAGAACCTTCAACCCTGTGAAATTCGCGGGCTGTGGGCGCGAACTTTTCCCCGGGTTGCGTTTTTCCTGCGCCTCGCTGCGGCATCGGGGCGTTCCAGTCAACCGGGCGAAACGTCCCGGCCAGTCCGGCCTTGTGCGGAGAGCGGATGAGCGCAAGGCGCCCGTGCGGCGGGGGCTCGCGGTTACCCTCCGGGTCCGCGCGTCGGCGGCGGCTGCGCTCGAAATGGGCCTCGCCCCACCTGCGCGGAAGAGTCCCGTGCCGCACGCGATTGTCGGCGCGTCGCCATTGGCGTTAACCTCGGATCATCGGCGCGACGCCGCGTCCAGCAAAACACCTGTCGGGGAGAGTTCAGCATGCTCGAGGATCACGTCGATCGGCGCACCGTACTGGCCGGCACCGCGCTCGGCGCGGCCGCGCTTCTGTCTCGCGGCGCGTCGGCACAGGCCCAGGCGCCGTCATCGGGCGGGACGCTGCCGGCGCGCAGCGACTTCGTCGTGCGCGGCGCGCATGTGCTCTCGATGGACCCGAGCATCGGCGACTTCGCTAGCGGCGAGGTCCATGTCCGCGACGGCGCGATCGTCGCGATCGGCGTGAGCGTGAATGCGCCCGGCGCCGAGGTGATCGACGGCAGGGGCATGATCTGCATGCCCGGCTTCGTCGATACCCATTGGCATCACTGGACCACCTTCCTGCGGCCGGTGATGCGGGCGGATGATCCCAAGCGCACGTACTTTCCCGTCACCTTCGCGCTCGGCCTGCATTACACGCCGGAGGACAGTTATCGCGCGGTGCGGCTCGGCCTGGCCCAGGCGGTGAGCGCGGGCGTCACCACCACCCACAACTGGGCCCACAATGTGCGCAGCCCGGCACATGCCGACGCCGAGGTGCAGGCGATGCGCGACAGCGGCCTGCGCGGGCGCTTCGCCTATGGCTGCCCGCTCGGCATGCCGAACGACAAGCCGATGGACCTTGCCGACGTGGCGCGCATGAAGGGCGACCTCGCCGGCGATCCGATGCTTACGCTTGGGATCTGCTCGCGCAATGTCGACGGAAACACCGGCGGCACGCGGGGTGCGATCGACGCCGCCATGGCGAAGACTGAATGGAGCAAGGCGCGCGAACTCGGCCTGCCGATCACGCTGCACACCTCCGGCACCGGTGCGGTCGAGGTCCTCAACGGGGCGGGCCTGCTCGGCCCCGATCTCCAACTGGTGCATCCGCTCAACCTCGCGGCCGCGGATTGGGAGGCGCTCGCCAAGCATGGCGTGCACTACAGTGTCTCGCCGCTCGGCGAAGCCGGCCGTGCGGGCGAGATGCAGTTCATCGAGATGCTGCAGGCCGGCCTGAAGGTCAGCATCTCGATCGACAACGTGACGGCGGAACGGTGCGACTGCTTCGCCTGTATGCGCATGCTGCAGACGATCAACCGGCATCGCACCGGCGGCAAGTTTGCCCTGACGACGAAGAAGCTGGTGCAGATGGCGACCATCGAGGGCGCTGAGGATCTCGGGCTCGCCGACAAAACCGGCTCGCTCACCCCCGGCAAACGCGCAGACCTGATCCTAGTGCGGACCGATGCGCCGCACATGGGCGACATCGGCGATCCGTACGATGCGCTGGTGCAGCTTGCGCAGCCGTCTGACGTCGATACCGTCGTGGCAGACGGACGCGTCCTGCGCCGCAAGGGCGCGTTCACGGCCCTCGACTATGGCAAGCTGCTGGCGGACGCGGCGCAATCGGTCGCCGCGCTGAAGACCAAGGCCAATTGGACGTGACGCCGTTTTCGGCGGTCGCGACCCCCGCCAGGTTACGGCGTAGCGCGCCGGATCGCGTGTTCGCGACCCGATCGGTCGGTCCGTGTCCTGGCACTCGACCGCATCTCAGTATATATACTGAGAGCAGGGGCAGGGACCACACGACACACCAAGGGATACTGGGCCATGCGGCGGGGAATCGCGCTGCTGCTCATATACTTGTGTGTATTGGGCGCGGCGGGGAGCGTCGGCGTCACCTCCGCATGGGCCGCATCCGCTGCGCCCTACTATGTTGAGTTTCGCGCCGTCGACATCGGCGTCTATGGCCACAGTTACATCGCCTACGGCCGCCTCAAAGCCAATGGCCAGCCATCGACCGTCCAGTATGCCGATTTCCATCCCAAGGGCGGAAATCTCGGGCTCGTGTTCGGACATGTGTTGCCCGTCGGCGGTGCCGTCGTCCCGGAACAGGAAACGTTGTCCCTGCCGATCGTCGCCCGCTATCGCCGCCCGTTGACCGAGGCGGAATACCGCAAGCTTCTGACGGCGCTGGCGGGCGCCGCGTCGAATCCGCACCTGTGGAACGCGCTCGCCAACAACTGCAACACCTTCGTCGGCGAGATGGCGCAAGCCGTGGGATTGCGGACGCCGACCTCCCTGATGTTCGCATACCAATTCGTTCCGGCGCTTCGCCGCATGAACGAAGGTCCGAAGGAAGCCGTGATCACCGAAGCGCGTGGCGTCTCCCGGCAAAGCACGCGCCGGGCCGTGCACCCGCCTGGCGCATAGCAACCGATAAGATTTGCCGTAAAGCCCTGTCCGCGACCGAGATCGCAATCCCTGTGACGCTGCTCCTAGTGGACGCGGCGGCCCGGCCCGTAATATTTATAGATTTCGATGACCGGTGAGGGCGATGGCCGGTGCAATTTTCATCAATTGTCGGCGCGACGACTCGCTCGCCAGCGCCGGCCGGCTGCACGATCGGCTGGCCCCGGCGTTCGGGCGCAAGCCAATCGCGGCCCGCGCCTGCGCGAACAAGCGCGACTTCGACCAGGCCATCGCCGATTACAACGAGGCGCTTCGGCTCGATCCCAAGGATGCGTCACGGCAGCCAACCGCGGCGCCGCCTTATGCGAGCAAGCGCGTTCGATTTGGGCATTGCCGACTACGGCGAGGCGCTTCGACGGCAGCGCAGACGCGGATATCGCGAAGGCCAAGCAACTCGACGCTTCGGCTGGCCGATGGGGTGGCTCCGGCGAGAATGACACTGGCTCGGACGCCTCGAGTGACCATTGTGAACGGGAGGAAATGCCATGACTTTACTTCTTTCCGCAACGAGCGCGCGGACCTTTTTTGCCTTCGTGGTCGGTTCGCTCGCTGTCGTGCACCCCGCGATGGCCGACCAGACCGGCTGCAGCGACAACGATAAGAAGTTGCCGGCGGCGCTGGCCTGCTTCCAGCAGACCAACCGGGACATATTTGAAGGCAAGCCTTACATCCATGTCATCCGCTGCGATTCTTCCGGACTGCGGTGCTGCATGCAACAGGATAGAACCGTATCGAATTGCGGCCCGGCCAGTCCGACCCATCCGGACCATTGAGCAGGCGCGAGCTGCAGGTGCCCCTGGTGCGTCCCGGAACGCTTGTGCACCGTCACCGATGATTTCAGGCGGTGCACTCCTGCGCAATGCTGCGCCACCTATGCGCGCCTGCAGCCCGACACGGCGAAGAAGGCGATCCAGTTCTATCGCATGCGCGAACGCGCCACGACCTCGAACTGATCAAGCGGAAGGACCGGGCAGGCCGCGCGTCAGAGCCGATATTCCGGCAGCCGGTCGAGAATGTCCTTGATCGGCTTGTCGGCCCACGCATGGTTGACGAAGTCGCGATGACGGACGTCGTCGTTCGCGCGCAGGAAGGTGACGCTTCCATCGAGGCGGTTCGGCTTGAGCGCGTTGGCGAAGGTCACGTCGTGCTGGGATAGCACATGCGCAAGCTCGGTATTGCGCCGCTGCGTCGAGCGCGTAAAGGCGCTCACGAAGAAGCCTGAGCGGTTGTGGCTGATCCAGCTCGCGAAACCGTCGAGCTCGCCGTAGAGCGCGTCGAGCAGCACCACGCCACGCACGCGGTTCTTCAGACCGCCACGCTCGAGGCTCGAGGCGGCCGAGAGATAACCGCCGCTGTATGCCACGATGATGATTGGCATGTTGGCGAAGGTGTTGGCGGCGCGGGGATCGCCGTAGAGGCGGGTGAGCTGACCGCTCGCTTCGCGCACCATGCGCGAGAAGGCTCCGGGCTCCATCAGCTTGCCGGGGCTCGAGTCGGCCGCGTCGAAGGCGAGCTGCGGCGCCACCAGCACCGCGTTGACGCCGGCTTCCGAGATTTGCTCCGGCACCTGCTGGCGCTCGAGCACGTCACGGGTCAGCGTCGCGCCATGTCCGTGGAAGAACACGATCATCACACTCGGCTTGGTTATGTCGAAGCCCTTGGGGATATGCAGCAGCACACGCGGATCGCTGTAGGCGTCCTTTTCCCACAGCACCCGGCCGCGGAAATTGCGATGGCCGCGCGCGCCGTCGTTGCCGACGTTGAAGAAGCGCTTGCTCGACCCGCTGTCGTACGGGAACGGCGCATTGGCCATCGGCACGAGCTGGGTCACCGCCTGACGCAGCGGTGGAACGCGGATGTCGGCGCGCAACGTGAACGGCGCTGACACTGACGTGTCGTCGCCGCTCGGCGCATAGCTCGCGACCCGGTACGAGCCCGGCGCGGGCGCCCGGTCGTCCACCCGCAGCGTACCGGCGCTCGAGAGGGAGCGCGTTTTCACACCGTCGCTCGACCGCATGTCGGCGGCCGGAAAGACGCTGCCGAAGCGATCGGCGAACGACAGCGATGACGTGACGCTTCCGGTCACCTCGCGCGAGGCGACCCGCACGGACGCGGATTTGGCTCGTTCGGTCGTCTGCAGGCTCGAGAAGGTCGCGTCGAGGTAAGCGGAAAGCTGGGTGATCGAGGCAGGCGCCCGGTCGACGACGCCCGGTGCGCCAGGAGCGTGCGATGCGCCGCCGTGCATCAGCGATACGTAAGACGTACCACCTGCGACGGCGAGGCCGGCAGCGACCAGCGCTACAGAAGACCCGAGCGACATCCCCGAGGAATCCCCCTCCAAAACCTAGCTTTTCACCTCGCTTGCGGGCAAGTTTGCGACGATTTCGGGAAATAGATGCGGTAACTCGGTGTCATGCGCTCTGCGGGTAGCGCCTGCTCGATGATCGATCGTCCGCATCATCCATCTGATTCGAAAGGATAATTCTCCTGCGCCGTGGTCGTGCTCGCGCTTGACGCCGAGGACGTGGACCTTAGGTTCATCTACTGCCGTTGCGTCGCCAATTGTGGCAGCCGCGGCGGCGAGCGCGAATGCGGCAGCGGGGTCGGCATTGGTGCCGAGCGCCACGAAAGCGGTCGCGCCCGCGGGCGCCGGCCCGATCTGTTTCACGGCCTCCGGACCACGGATGTGCAAGCTGATGTGGGCGAAGCTCGCGAGGCCCGCGTCCTTGGCGAACGCAAGTCCCTGGCCGTCGCCGAGCACGATGCCGGTCGCCGCCTGCGCGATCGCGGCCGAGCTGAGCAGCAGCCAAACGCCCGCGAGGGCCGCAACACGAGTCCCCATCACCACCGCTCCCGCACCGTTCCATTGTGCGCGCAAATCTAGGAGCCGCGCGGTTAAAGACATTTTAAGTGCGGCGAATGTGGGCCGCGGTGCGGCGATTCGCATCCTCCGTAGGCGCAGGACTGTAGGCAACCGCACGCGGACGCGTTTCGCTTAAGGCACCCGGAGTGCGCCCGCGGTAGTCGACTGCTTCTGCACCGCGAGCAGGAGATTGGACTCGCGTGGGCGCCAGCGATAGCCGACGCCGAAATCGATCGGGCTTGGATTGCCGCGCGCGAACAATGCCGCGAGCGTGGGCTGGTAGTGCTGCGGAAACACCTCGATCGGGCCGAGATATCGGCCGAACGGTTGCAGCTGCCACTTCTGCCGGTCGAAGAAGTTGATCGGGATTCCCGAATCGTCCTGCAGGATCGAGGCGCTATTCGTCAGCAGGAACTCGCGGATCTTGGTGAAGTTGCTCTTGTGCATCAGATAGGACGCGCTCTTGACCAGACTGTCGACTGGGGCGAGCCGTTCGCTGAATTTGAGAAAGCCGCTGCTGCCGACGGAGTCATCGGCGAGATTGGTGCTGAAATAATAGAGCGTCTGCGTCCGGCCGTCCGAGCCCGAGAACACGATCTTGACGCCGTGCGCTGCGCTCCTCGCGCCGCGTCCGTCCGGCTGCTCGTTGCCGTCTGCATCGAGATTGATGAGGCTCGCGTCGCGCACGGTCTTGCCGGCGCGCGCGAGAAAGACGAAGAGAATCGGCGTGGTCCCGCCGAGCTGCCCCGACGACAGCTCGGCGCGCATGTTGCGCGTGATGAAGAAGCTGAAATTGAGCACCGAGTGCAGCGAGTATCCGATATTGCGCAGGGAAGAACCGATCGATCCGTATGGCATGCGCAGGAGATCGGGAATCTGGCCGACCGGCTCGAGCCCCACCAGCACATAGGTGGAGGCGCCGGGAAAAAACGCGTCCGCGTAGAGGAAGTCGGGACCGCTGAACGTGTAGAACACGGTGGGTCGGCGCACGCGCATCGTCGCGGCCGACCAGGCGCGGATTCTCGCAAGCTGGGTGCGCTCGAGCGCATCGAAGGCGCGATCGAAGAAGCGCGCATGGGCGGCCCAGCCCTCCCCGCGGGTGAGCGGCGCGAGGGGCGAAGACGCGGACGGCTCGAGCCCCGCAAGATAGCGGGCCGTGTCGTTGATGGTGGCGCCGCCCTCGACGCTGCCGGCGGGTGACGAGACGACCAGCAGGCTTGCGGCGATCAGCGCGGCGTAGGCGATGCGTGGCAGGCTATGCGCGATTGACATTTTGCACGGCGCTCGGTGGTGAGGTCAAAAAGTGTGACGCGGCGTAGATCGCGAGGCCGGCGAGCATCATCGCGAATCCGGCGAGTGACTGCGCCGGACGATTCACGACGAGATAGTACATCATGAACGCCGTCACCAGAAGAAAGATGATCGGCGTCGCCGGATAACCCCACGCGCGATACGGCCGCGGCAGGTCGGGATGCGTGATGCGCAGCTTGATAAGGCCGAGCACGGTCAGGAACGAGCAGGCGGTCAGGCTGAACTGGATGAAGTCGAGCACCGCCTCGAAGCTCTGCGTGAGCAGCATCAGGTTGACCACCGCAAGCTGAAACAGGATGGCGGTGGTCGGAACGCCGGTCTTCGACGTACGCGCGAATGGGCGCAGCATCGAGACATCCTCACCCATGGTCATGGTCACGCGCGGGCCGATCCAGGTCATCGCGCTGATCGAGGAGACGAGGCCGAGACAGATCAGGGCACCGACCACGCGGCCGCCCTGGTCGCCGAAGATATAGCGCCCGGCGATCACCGCGACGTCCAGCTGGCCGCTGAGCCTGTCGATCGGCGCGGCGTGCAGGAAAACCGCGTTGAGTCCGACATAGAGCGCAAGCACGATCAGTGTTCCGGTGATCAGCGCGCGCGGCAGGCTGCGGTGGGGATCCTTGATTTCGCCCGCCACATAGGTCGCGGCGTTCCAGCCCGAATAGGAATACATGACGAAGACGAGGCTGATCGCGAACGGCGCACCGGTGACATGGCCGAGATCGGCGAGGGACGGTGCGAACGAGATCGGCTGTGGGCTCGCCAGGATCGCGCCGGCGGCGAGGAACGCAACGATCAATGCGAGCTTGAGCACGGTCCACACGTTGTGGAAGAGGCTGCCGTAGCGAACGCCGCGCAGATGCACCAGCGCGACGAGCCAGGTCACGCCGAGCCCGAGCGCGAGCGTCGGCGCTCCCGGGACCACAGCCTTGAAATATTCGCCGAACGCCATCGCGGCGAGTGCGATCGGCGCCGCGAAGCCGACCGTGGCGGACAGCCAGCCGGCCAAAAAGCCGATCGCCGGGTGATAAGTGCGGGCGAGGTAGTTGTATTCGCCGCTCGAGCGCGGAAACATCCCGGCAAGCTCGCTGTAGGCAATCGCGCCGCAGAGGGCCACCACCCCGCCCACGACCCACAGCAGCAGAAGCGAGAAGCCGGACGAGATGTCCTTCACCTGGAAGCCGAGACTGGTGAAGACGCCGACGCCGACCATGTCGGCAACGACGATCGCCGTGGCCGTGCACGTCGAGATCGTCGCACGGACAGGCACCGTCGCAGTCGCGCTCGTCATGGATGATGTCAATACTCGCCCGCTTCTGATCGAACGTAGTGTACAGGGTGGAGGTAAACGTTACTTCAACCCGTTTTGCGGCTTTTCCCCGCCCAAAAAAAGGCCCCGAACATGCGCGCCGAGGCCTTTTACGCGTGAACTGCACCGCTGGCCGCCGAGAGAGGATTGCGGCACCCCCATGCTACTTGAGCGGCGCGTTCCGCTACCTGCCGCATGGCATCCGGCAAGGGCAAGAGAGCCAGACAGTGAGGGCAGGTTGGCGGTGCGTCGGCTATGACTTGCCACGTCCCAGCGCGCAGGTCTTGAGGTATCATATTCGCTGGAGCGCGCGCCTGTCTCTGGCGGCGAGCGGCAAGAGCAAGAGGCAAGAGGAGCAGTGATGCGTAATCCGCTTCTGGCGGCGGTGGTCGCGCTCGTCCTGTGGACGTTCGTGATGCTGATCTGGCTCTATGCGACGCGCATCCCCGCGATCGCAAAACACAATGTCGCGCTCGATCCGGCTCAGACCAAAGACACGTTTCACAGCCAGTTTCCACCGTCGGTGCGATGGAAGTCCGACAACTACGCGCATCTGCTCGAGCAGCCGACGCTCTTTTATGCAATCGCTCTTGTGCTGGCAGTTCTGGGCGAGGGCAACGGCCTCAATGCGGCGCTTGCCTGGACCTATGTGGGATTGCGCGTCGCGCACAGCCTAGTGCACGCGACCATCAACAAGATCCTGCTGCGATTCTCCATTTTTCTCGCGGGATCTTTCGTCCTCCTCGCGCTCGCGGTTCGTGCCGCGCTGCTGGTGTTCTGACGCCGCGCACCCGGTCGCTGACGTTGGTTCCCCGCAACCCGGAACCGGCGGTCCCGGACGGTCGTTATTCCCCTAATCCTGCATGGTGGGGTGGTGCCGCAGCCACGTCTCCATGGGAATTGACCAAGTCAAAGACAAGCCAACCGTCGCGAAAAATCGTCGTGACGCAAAGATGGAGGAAGCTATGCCGGCGCAGAGCAGCGTGCATTTCTATCTCGACTGGGCCAAGGAGAGAATCGATGAGATGGACGCCGTCCTGGCATCGTTCGAAGCCAAGGCCGGGGAGGCGCAGGCCGACTCGCGCGCGAAGGTCGATCAGTTCATTGCTGACATGCGCAAGCAGCGCGACGAGTTCCAGGGCGCTGCGAAGAAACAGGCCGATGCCGGCGAGGCCGCCTGGCTGCAGGCCAGAAAGCAAATGGAGAGCTCGTGGGGCAGCTTCGAGGCGGACGTGAAAAAATATGTAGACACCTTCGGCAAGCAGATCGAGGTGCAGCAGGCCGCCTTCCACGATGCAGCCGCCGCCCAGCTGAAGGCCTGGCATGACGCCGCCGAGAAGATTCAGAGTGCCGCGACGCAATTGAACGCTGACCGGCGCAACGACATCGATGCCGCTTTGAGGCGGATGAAAGCCGATGCCTCCGAGGCGGAAGCGAATTTGCGGAAGCTGGAGCGCGCCGGAACCGCGACCTGGACTGCCCTCAATGGTGCGCTCGCGGAATCGCGAGAGGCGTTCGATCGCGCCAATCAGACCGCTTGGGACGCGTTCAAGCGTGCCGCCAGTCCGGGGAGATGAAGGCGGATTTTCATCAAGACGCGTTCGTCCCGACGTATAGACGTATAAAATGACGCCGCAGCCTGGAGCACATTGCGTTCTTACAGAATCGGAACGTGCTCCAGATTCGTTTGTTCGGCGCATATTCTTGTCGGTGAACCGGTGCCCACCCCGGATCAAGTCGGGGGCAGGCTTTCGCCGGAATATGCGCTAGAAGGCGCTCGGCCACCGCATCGGCTGCGTCGCCTCGAAGGCCGCGGCGGCGCGCACCACGTCGTATTCGCCGAGCGCGCGGCCGACGAGTTGCAGGCCGACCGGCATGCCGTCGGCAAAACCCGCGCACACGGTCGCGGCCGGCTGGCCCGTGAGATTGAACGGATAGGTGTAGTAGACCCACGACACGAGATTGCGGTCGGCGTGGTGGTCGGGAAGGTTCTTGCCGACGTCGAGTGCGGCGACCGGCAGGACTGGCGAGAGCAGCAGATCGTAGCGCTCGAGGAAGATCCGCATGCGCTCGCGCAAGGCGTAGCGCTCGAACACCGTCGTGTAGTAAGCGCGCAGGTCCTGGCGCAGCGCGGCCTCCAGCAGATCGGCGACGGCGGGATCGAGCTGGTCACGTTGCCCGGCGAGAATCGGGGCGAGACGGGTGCCGATGGCGGCGTAGAACTCGGCGCCCCAGATCTCGACCGGATCGGTTGCGAACACGGTCTCGACCGTCTCGACCGCGCAGCCAAGCGCCTCGAAGCGCTTCGCCGCCGTATCGAGCACGCCGGCGACGGCGGGGTCGGGTCGCGCATAGCCGAGTGTGCGGCTGTAGGCGATGCGCAACCCGGCGGCGCCGGCCTCGCAGGCGGCCATCAGGTCGGGCAGCGGGCTCGCCACCGCGAACGGATCGCGCGCGTCGTAGCCGGCGATCGCCATCAGCAGCAGCGCCGCGTCCGCCATCGTGCGCGCCATCGGCCCGACGTGGGAGAGCGTCGGCGCCGCCGAACATGGCCACACCGGAACGCGGCCGAAATGGGCCTTGATGCCGGCAAGGCCGGTCAGGCAGCACGGGATCCGGATCGAGCCGCCGCCATCGGTGCCAAGCGCGAGGGGCGTGATCCCGGCCGCGACCGAGGCCGCCGCGCCGGCGCTCGATCCGCCCGGGGTCTTGCCGCGGTCCCACGGATTGCGGGTGATTCCGTTGAGTGGAGAATCGCCGACCGCCTTGCAGCCGAACTCGCTCGTGGTGGTCTTGCCGATCACGATCGCGCCCGCCGCCCGTGCGCGCGTGACGGCTGGGGCGTCGTCCGTCGCGATGTTGTGCGCCATGGTGCGCGAGCCGAAGGTGAACGGCGCGCCGGCGACCGCGATCAGATCCTTCACGGATATCGGGACTCCGTGCAGCGGACCGAGCGGATCACCGCGCATCACGGCGGCCTCGGCCTCCCGCGCGGCGGCGAGCGCCTGGTCGGCGAACAGCACCGTGAAGGCATTGAGCGAGCCCTGCGCCGCGCCGGCCCGATCTAGTGCGCGCCGGGTCGCTTCGACCGGCGAGACCGCGCGCCGCGAGACCTGGCGCGCAAGCTCGCGCGCCGTCATGGAGGAGAGGTCGTCGGAGCTGTCGCCGGACATGCGGCCCTGCCTGAAGCACGATCGAACGCCGCAGGATCGGGCGCCACGGTCGCAGATTCAAGCCCGCGAGGAGAGCAGGAGCCCAGCCGGTGGCGCCGGGACGTTCGCGCGGTCCTGACCGCCGACGCGGTCAGGGCATTTCAGCAGGCAGGCTCCCCCACCGCAGATCGGCGGCAGTAACTCTAACCGGCGGTTCGAGGTTTGGTGGCTGGATGCGGAGGCGGTGCTGCGTGTACAAAAGGGCCGAAAGTCATTGGAGGACACCGTGCAGAGCACCGCCACGACATCCGCGCGCGCCGACAGCGCGCCTTCGGGTCAGCCG
>Ga0126384_10001420_pt1 | contig 14188 bp, 13 predicted proteins | sample PanSoiMetPlot_36_FD_92543 | JGI IMG/M metagenome (GOLD analysis project Ga0126384, IMG submission 92543) | Tropical forest soil microbial communities from Panama - MetaG Plot_36 | ecosystem: Environmental > Terrestrial > Soil > Tropical forest > Bulk soil | place: Panama | collected 2016-02-17 | reverse complement strand
GGCAAGCTCAGGTCGGACGTGCTTCGAGGGATGCGGGTGCCGAGCGTCTGAGGAGCCTTGCCAGTCCCGGAAGGATTAAAGCCGTTAACAACGGCCGCGATAACCGGACGCAGAACATCAGGCATGGGAACGCCGAAGATTTCGGCCCTTGTCAGTGGTTACCAAGTCGCTGAATTGGGCGGAAGAGCCTTCTGGCAAGGACAGAAACCCTAATCGGTTGAATGCCCCGTTTGGCCAGCGGCAAAATTGGGCGTCACGGAGGCCTTCCGGCCGACGGTTCCGCCAACAGACCGAGGGACAATAACTGGACAAATCGCTCTGCCTTTGTAACTTCGATCAATGCACAAGGATGAGTTCAGCACGCGCCAGATCCTGGCTGGCCAGGCGCCGAATGATGCACCCGTGACCGTCAAGGGCTGGGTGCGAACTCGGCGAGATTCCAAGGCCGGCATTTCGTTCGTCCACGTGTCGGACGGGTCGTCGTTTCATCCGGTGCAGGTGGTCGCGCCGAACACGCTGCCCAACTACGCCGACGAGGTCCTGAAGCTCACGGCCGGTTGTGCCATTGAAGCGACCGGGATGGTCGTGCCATCGCCCGCCAAGGGGCAGCCGTTCGAGATGCAGGCAAGCGCTATTCATGTGATCGGCTGGGTGGACGACCCCGATACCTATCCGATCCAGCCCAAGCCGCACACGCTGGAGTTCCTTCGCGAGGTGGCGCATCTGCGACCGCGCACCAACGTGATCGGGGCGGCGACGCGGGTGCGCCACACGCTGGCCAAAGCCATCCATCGGTTTTTCGATGAGAACGGCTTCTTCTGGGTCAATACGCCGATCATCACTGCGTCCGACGCCGAGGGGGCGGGAGCGCTGTTCCGGGTATCGACGCTCGACCTCGCTAATCCGCCGCGCGCGCCACAGGGCGGGGTGGATTACGCGCAGGATTTCTTCGGCCGCGAGGCCTTCCTGACCGTGTCGGGGCAGCTCAACGTAGAGGCCTACTGCCTTGCGCTCACCAAGGTCTACACGTTCGGGCCGACATTCCGGGCGGAGAACTCCAACACCAGCCGCCATCTCGCCGAGTTCTGGATGATCGAGCCGGAGATCGCGTTCGCCGACCTGTCGGACAATGGGACCCTGGCGGAAGGGCTGTTGAAGTCAGCATTCGAGTCGCTGCTGAAGGAAAGGGAGGAAGACCTTGCCTTCTTCGATGAGAGGATCGAGAAGGGACTGGTGGCGAAGCTCACAGCGATCGTCGGCTCCGAGTTCGTGCGCATGGAGTACGGCGAGGCCATCGCGGTGCTGTTGCGGGCAAAGCAGAAGTTCGAGTTCCCGGTCAAGTGGGGCATCGACCTGCAGTCGGAGCACGAGCGCTATCTCACCGAAAAGCACGTCAAGAAGCCCGTCATCGTGATGAACTACCCGAAGGATATCAAGGCGTTCTACATGCGGGTAAACGACGACGGCAGGACGGTCGCCGCCATGGATGTACTCGCGCCCGGGATCGGCGAGATCATAGGCGGCAGTCAGCGCGAGGAGCGCCTCGACGTGCTCGACACCCGCATGGCCGAGCGCGGCATCGACAAGGAGCACTATGCCTGGTACCGCGATCTCCGCCGCTACGGCACGGTGCCGCACGCGGGCTTCGGCCTGGGGTTCGAGCGCACCCTCGCCTACGTCACGGGCCTCGCCAACGTTCGCGACGCCATCCCGTTTCCGCGGACGCCGGGGAATGCGCGGTATTGAAAGTTCGAACCACAACTCGAGCAGACGCCTTGACGAACGCAGCAGCGAGGAGAAATGCGGACGCCATAGCCGAATTCATTCGTCTCAATGCCTCGCATTCGCTGGTGTCGGCGGAAATGGGATGGCGTCGTGCTCGGTATCGCGACAATAGGTCTACTCATCCTTTTGATCGTACTCTTGCCGATGATTATTCCGGTCGTCGCCCTTCTTGACTTCATTTATCGCAAGCGGCTGAAGGCGGCTGCTTGCACATTTGCGTGCCTCTCGTGTGGCGGAATTCTCGGGCTTGAATCGATCCGGCTCGCCGATGAGACATGGGCCAAGCGCCTGCGCGAGCTGCAAGAGAAATCCCCCGGTATACGTTTTCGTCTTGTCCGACACGTCCATGCGATCTGCCCCACTTGTGGCGCCTGCTACGCTTTCTTGGAACGTGAGAGGACATTTCGGCGACCGCGCGCTGACCGTGTCGACCTGTCAGCTATGGGCAAGGTCACGGTTTGACCTCAATAGCGCAGTCGTCCTCGGCGCTCGTCCAACCAAGCCTCCTCATCCGACATCGCCAGCGCATCCAAGTCTTGCGGCGTGGCGTGCACATCGTCGACCCATCCTGCAGCAGCGGACTGCCGTTGATGACGTCTGTGCTACGGCACTGTGCCGCACGCGGGCCTCAGCCTGGGCTTCGAGCGCACGCTCGCCTACGTCACGGGCCTCGCCAATGTCCGAGACGCGATCCCGTTTTCGCGGACGCCGAGGAATTGCGCAGAGGTGCGCTCGTTCAGCGATTGCCTTGCGTTAGCGCCGAGCGGATTATACAGGCTGCGCCGCGAGCCTGTCCTTGTGGACAGCTTGCACCACCGTCGCACCTCGGAGCCGGTTGGGTCCGCCCATTGGGTGTCGTTGCAACTCTGGCAGGCCCTACGCTGCCCAGCGCATCGTACCGTGTTGTAAAGCTATCGCGATTGGTACAACATGATCATGCATTGCGCAGCAATCGGGGCGGGGGCGATGACGGACTTTCGGCCGGGTGATTACCGGAGCGCGGCTCCCGCACGTCAGCGAAGCACCGGACCTTGGGTGTTTCTCGGCGTTGCCCTCGTCCTGCTCGCCGGCGGCGGCTGGGTTTATCAATTTCGGCCGCAGTGGGTGGAGCGCGCCTACGATCTTGCTGGCGTGCCACGAACCCTCACACCTGCGCAGGGCGACAGGGCTGATATTGAATTCGGTGCGCTTTATCAGAAATATGGTATGACCCCGCTCGGCGCCAGCACGGCGGGCGACACCAAGGTCAACTCGCTGCTCGCGCGCCTGCAGAACGAGCCGTGCAGCAAGCAGGCCATCTTTCAGGCATCTCTCGCCCTCGAAAACCTACGAGCGATACGCGAGGAGGCCGAAATGCTGAAAGGCTTCGCCGGAGTCTGCGCGGATGGCAGCGGCGAAAGCTATCACGCGAGCGAACTGTATTATCTGCTCGGCGATTACGATATGGCGGTGAAACTCAGCTCTGACCTCATCGATCATCAACCCGACGGGCAAAATGCCTATTTCGTACGCGCCAGATCTGAACAGGCCCTCGAGCGATACGCCGCGGCCATCGAGGACTATGCAACTCTCATACGCTTGCTCCCCGACACAAAATCGATCAAGTCAGAGGTGTTCACTCGCATGTCGGACTCTTACGAAAAGCTCGACAGGCCGTGCGAGGCCATCGGCCCCCTCCAGACCTACATCGCTCTCGACAGTGACACGCGGTCAACGCCGCCGCTTTTGAAGCGCATCGCGGCGCTAGCCGCCAAAGGCAATTGTGCGCGGGTTTACGCCAAGGGCATCGCCCGGATCCCGCGCCGCTCTAACGGCGTGTCGACCGCCAAGGTCGAGATCAACGGCGTCGAGGGCACGTTCATCGTCGACACAGGCGCGAGTTTCGTAACCTTGACGCGGGGCTTCGCCGGAAAGGCCAGGCCGCGGATGTTGGCGACCGAGGCCGTCGAAATGCAGACCGCAAACGGCCGCACCTCGGCCACGCTGGCCACTGTCGAAACCGTCAAGCTGGCTGGGCTTTACGCGTCAGGTGTTCCTGCCATCATTGCCAGCAAGAGCCTTGGCGACGGTGTGGATGGGCTGCTCGGCATGTCGTTTCTGAGCCGCTTCACCGTTGTGATCGGCGACCGCGAAATCCAGCTCAAGGCAAAGACGTTGGAACAGTGAGCGACTGGGCGCAGAACGGTTTGGCTCCATTTCTTTGGCCAGCGGGCGGACGGCAAAACGCAAGCTGAAACTGGTTGCGGAAAAAGCGGCTGAAGCTGTGAACCGGGATCCTCAATAGCGCAGGTATCCTCGGCGCTCATCCAACCAAGCCTCCTCATCCGGCATCACCAGCGCACCCAAGTCTTGCGGGGTAGCGTGCGCATCGTCGACCCATTCCCGCAGCAGCGGACTGCCGTTGATGACGTCGATGGCCAGTTTGCCGTGTTCGTACTCGTAGGCGAAATCGCGCCATAGCAGATAGTGCGGATACAAGCGGCGTACAGCCTTGAAGGCAAGCGCCTGGATGCGCCAGGGCCTGAACGCCCGGTGGTCGTAGCCGGGGCCTTCCGTGTGAATCTGCACGCAGTTGCAAAGCTTGCCCGCGTGTTTGTGAAACGTGGGCTCGAACCAGCAATCGCGCAGGCGGCAGCCGTGGAGCCACTGCGGCGCCAGGTAATACATTTCCTCCATGACCCGACGCGCATCGATATCGGGTGCGCCGAACAGCTCGAGCGGCCGCGTGGTACCGCGCCCTTCCGAGAGCGTCGTACCCTCGAGCATCACCGTGCCCGCATAGGCGCGCGCCATCCACAAGTTAGGCGCGTTGGGGCTGGGATTGATCCACGCCCGCCCGCCAAGCGGCCAGCCGAATCCCGGCGCGGCATCGGGCTGCCAGCCTCGCATTTCGATGACGCGATACTCCACATCAAGCTTGAGCGTCTTGACAAACCACGAACCGAGCTCGCCGAGCGTAAGCCCATGGCGCATCGGCAACGGACCGGCACCGACAAAGCTTTGCCACCCGGCGCGAAGCGTCAAGCCTTCGACCGGTCGGCCGACAGGATTCGGCCGATCGAGCACCCACACGGCTTTGCCTCGCGCCGACGCCGCTTCGAGGATGTAGCGCAGCGTCGTGATGAACGTATAGATACGGCAACCCAGGTCCTGCAGGTCGACGAGGATGATGTCGAACGCATCCATCATCGTATCTGTCGGTTTCCGCACTTGGCCATAGAGGCTGAATACCGGAATGCCGTGCACCGGATCGTCGAAATCCGGCGACTCGATCATGTTGTCCTGCTTGTCGCCGCGCAGGCCATGCTGCGGACCGAAAGCCGCGGCGAGCCTGATGTCGCTGCATGCGGCCAGCGCATCGAGCGAGTGGGTCAAATCTTCCGTGACCGAAGCGGGATGGGCCAGCAATGCTATCCGCCTGCCATTGAGCGGCGCGCGCAAAGCGGGGTCAGCGACAAGTCGATCAATCCCAAATTTCATGGCCGTTACTGTTCGGAATCTCATGCTCAACGCAATCGGATCATTCCGGGACGCCGCGATGCTGCGAGCCCGGAAGCCATAGCCACCAGCTGAGGGTTATGGATTCCGGGCGTGCGGGCAAGAGCCCGCGCCCTGGAATGACGGACACCCGCGTTAGAGTGAGACCACTACGCCGGGTTAAGTTCATACGCAAAGCAATCGGAATGATGGAAATCGGGCTTGCCCGGCGGATGCGCCAACGCCCAATAGGATTTATGGCCGCTCGTTTCTTCGATCAACGCCGAGAGACCCAGACGCCATCCGGCGTGGCGCGGCAACATCGATAACTGGTCCAACGCCAGGGAGGCTTGCAGTGTGTAGCATTCCCGACTTGATCGTACTTCGATCCCGGGCGCGGGCATCTCGGTCGCAACGTGCATCCCGCTTCGATAGCCGCTGAACCGATACGCGGCCCAGTGCGTCGAGGGCGCGAAGTTGAACTCGTAATACCCGGCGCCCGACGAAGTACCGACGAACGCCTCAAAGCAGGTGTGCTGCCAGAGCTCGTCGGTCCGCCCGCCGGTCGTTACCGACGGCATGCGCAGATCGCTTATCCTGCCGGTCACCAAATAGCACAGCACCAAGCTGCCGTCGCGTGAACGCGCGCCCTCCACTTCGATGCGGGTCACAGCGGAGCAAAGCGAATCCGGATGAAGTTTCAAGGGCTGGCGCATGCTGGCATGTAGCGATAATAGTGTAGGGTGCAATTAGCGTAAGCGTATGGTGCCACCGATCGGCCGATTAGGCTTTGCTATCCGCCCTACGGCCATGTTGAAGCGGTTCCACATGCCCTATTCGAGCCAGTAACCGGTCGATGAACTCGACTTGCCCGGGGAGTATCTTCATACGTGCGTCAGCCGGAATGAACCATTCGGCGCGATCGACTTCGGGAAATTGCCTCCTCCGCCCACTCTTGGGAGGCCATTCCAGCTCGAATGTGTTCGACTTCAGGTCTGCGACCGGAAAGTCACCTTCGACGGCCCATGCAGTGATCTCCTTCTTGCTGGGCTGTACAAGCACACCCAACTCACAGAACTCGCCGCTTGGTTCCACTCCCAGCTCCTCGCGAAACTCCAGCTTTGCTGCGGAAAGAGGCTCCTCTCCCTCCTCATATTCTCCTTTGGGGATCGACCACGCCCCAAGGTCCTTCCTAGCCCATAACGGGCCGCCGGGATGCGCCAGGAGCAGGAGAAGTTCCTGCCCCGATCTTTTGTACATCAAGATTCCTGCGCTTCTCTTTTTCATAGGCTGACATCTAGGGCGGATTTCGATCGATTACGATGACTTGCAGGGCGGGCAAATGCGCTTTGCGCGCCGTGCCCCAACACCCTTCTCCTACCTGCCGTTAGCGAGGCAGGGTAGGGAGGGGGTTGATGGTGGGCACGCTTCGCTTCGCCCACCCTAGTCGAGGAGGCCTCCTACGCCTGACCAGCGCGCACGAGACGTCCGGGTAATGCGCCGGTATGCTCGCCTTGCTCGAAAATCGGGATTCCGGCGACAAGCGTCGTCTTGTACCCATCGACCCGTTGCACAAACCGGCGTCCGCCGGCCGGTAGATCGTTCACGAGTTCCGGTTGATAAAGCCTCAAGCCGTCGAAATCGATCAGGTTCACATCGGCCCGCAGGCCTGGCGCGAGCCGGCCGCGGTCAGAGAGGCCGAAGAAATCGGCCGTCTCGCTGGTCTGGCGCTTGACCAGCAATTCAAGCGGCAGCCTGGGTCCACGCCGACGATCGCGAGCCCAATGCACCAGCATGAAGGTCGGCACGCCGGCGTCGACGATCGAAGCACAATGGGCGCCGCCGTCGCTCAATCCGAGAAGGGTCGCCGGATCCGTTAGCATCGCGCGGATTGGCTCGTGATCGCCCTGCACATAGTTCACGATCGGGAAGAACAGGAGCCGATCCGCAGCTTGGGTTAGATAGTCATAAGCAACCTCGTCAGGCGTGCGCCCTTCGCGGGCGGCGATTGCCGCCACGCTCATCTCGGCGGCGGGTTCGTAGTCCGGCGGATCGGTCATCACGAAAAACCGGTCCCAGCGGGTCGTGATGAGCTGGCGGAACTGCGCCAGCCGACTCACCTCCTCAGCGGAAGGCTTCTCCGCCAAAATCCTGCGGCGCAGGTCGGGATCCGCCAGGCGCTTGCGCTGCTCGGCTATGCGAAGACCGTCGACTTCCCGATAGCTCGGCCGTAGCGAGAACGGATTGAGCGCCGTACCGATGCCCATCATGACGCCAATCGGCCGGCCGGCGATCTGGGCCGTCACCTGCGCCCCATCTGCCCGGGCAGTATGGGTCGCTGTCAGCAGGCGCCGCCACCGCTCCGGGTCCTCATAGCGGTCCGTCAGCAGGAACCACACCGGGCGTCCCGTCTCTCGCGCGAGCTGCGTCATCCAGGCGAGTTCGGCGGCTTCGTCGTCGAAATCGCTGTTCATGCCAAAGGCGCCGGCGCCAATGGAGCCGAGCGCAGAGCCAATGCCCAGCAGTTCTTCGCTTCCGGCATAGCGCGAAGGAACCATCTCCCCGACCGGCGTCTTATGAGAGTCGGTGCGCGAGGTGGTAAACCCGAAAGCGCCGGCGCGAAGCGCTTCGATCGTCAGACGGCGCATCTCGGCAATGTCGTCGGCATTCGCCGCTTCGAGCCGAATGGCGCGGTCTCCCATCACGTAAACCCGCAAAGGATGATGCGCGAGCTGAGCCGCAATGTCGATCGCGCGCGGCCGGCGCTCCAGCGCATCGAGGAACTCTGGGAAGGTTTCCCAATCCCAGCTCAATCCGTCGGCCAGAACGACGCCCGGAATTTCCTCGACGCCCTCCATCAATTCCATTAACGCCGCTCGATGCTGCGGCCGCACCGGAGCGAAGCCGACCCCGCAGTTGCCGAATATTGCAGTCGTGACGCCGTGCCAGCATGACGGCACCAGCAGCGGATCCCACATCGCCTGTCCGTCATAGTGCGTGTGCGCGTCCACCCAGCCCGGCGTCACCAAGAGCCCCGTCGCGGCGATCTCGCGGCGGGCCGGACCCTGCCGGCCGCCCACGCCCACGATGCGGTCGCCGTCGATGGCCAAGTCCCCGGTGAAGGCCGCCTTGCCGGTTCCATCAATGATAGTGCCGCCGCGAATGACGATATCGTGCATGGGACAAACCTCCTGATCAACCGCGTTTGTCCGGCAATGCTTTTGCCGGATGCTGATCGGCCTGCTCTGGCTTCACGCCGAGCTTTTAGCTACTTTACCCCAATTCTGTTTGGTGGCATTGCTGATCATCGTTCGGACTGCGCCGCGCCGTCGGGCGACAGCAACTCGGTGCGATAGGTCGGCGCCAGCTCCTCGGCCTTTTTCCAGCGTGCGGCTTGCTCGTCCGCGCGGAGCTTGGGCGGAGGCGCGGTGCGGCTGCCGACAGGATCACCGACCGCCGCAAAGAACTCCTCCTGGTCTGCCGGTGCGCAGAGGCCGAAGGTCAATCTCCGTCGAGCGAAAATTACGACCTTCGCGAACTTAGAAGGAGTCGATCGATGACCAGCCCTAGCCAGACCTCGCCCGAGCCGAATTTTTCGATTCCGCACGACCGAAATCAAACTGGCAGACCTCATCCTGAGGAGGCCGCGCTCTTCGCGCGGCCGTCTCGAAGGATGGCCGCGGGCACGATTTCGCCTGTGGCCGTCTTTCGAAACGCGCGCAGGAGCGCGCTCCTCAGGATGAGGCTGATGGATGATATCGATATGATTCGAACCTTGGAAACGCTGCACTAGACCGCCGAATTGCTTGCGCGAACGCCATGTCCGATCTTGACGCCATCATAATCGGGGCCGGTCATAACGGGCTCGTCTGCGCTGCCTATCTCGGCATGGCAGGGTTGCGCGTACGCGTTCTGGAACGGCGCGACGTGGTCGGCGGAGCCTGCGTCACGGAGGAATTCCATCCCGGCTTCCGCAACTCCACGGCGGCCTACACGGTGGGCCTGCTGCAGCCGAAGATCATCGGCGACCTCAAACTCCACGAGCATGGGCTCCGCGTCGTTCATCGCCGTGCGCAGAACTTCCTGCCGCTGCCCGATGGGCGCTATCTCCTTACCGGCGAAGGTCGCACCGAGCAGGAGATCGCAAAATTCAGCGTCCGCGACGCAACGCGCTACAGCGCCTATCAGGCCAAGATGGGCCGAGTCGCCGCCGTGCTGCGCGGCCTTGTTCTCAAGGCTCCGCCCAACCTGCCGCCGGGGAGCTTGCTCGACACAGCTCGCGAACTTGGCAGGCTTGCCGCGATCGGCAAAAGATTATGGCAGGCCGACGGTCTCAACGCTGCCTTCCAGCTGTTTCGCAGGTCGGCGGGCGACATGCTGGACCAATGGTTCGAGTGCGATCCCATCAAGGCGGTGCTCGGCTTCGATGCGGTCGTGGGGAACCTGGCGAGCCCCTACACCCCAGGCTCAGCGTATGTGCTTCTGCATCACCTACTCGGCGAGGTGAACGGCAAGCGCGGCGCATGGGGCCACGCGATCGGGGGCATGGGCGCGATCGCGCAGGCGATGGCGGGCGCTGCAGGCAAGCATGGCGTTCGCATCGACGTGCGTTCGGCGGTGCGGGAAGTCATCGTCGAGCGAGGCCGAGCCACCGGTGTCGTGTTGGAAGACGGCACGCCAGTGCGGGCGCGTGCGGTCATTGCCAACGTCGATCCGCAGCAGCTTTTCCAGGCCCTGGTGCCGCCCGCGGCGGTTCCTGCGGCGATTGCGGCGCGCATGAAGGCGTGGAAGGCCGGCTCCGGCACCTTCCGCATGAATGTTGCGCTGTCGAAGCTGCCTGAATTTTCCGCATTGCCAGCCCCGGGCGACCATCACACCGCCGGCATCATCCTCGGGCCGAGCCTCGCTCACATGGACCAGGCCTATCGCGACTGCGTCCGTCATGGCTGGAGCCGAAGGCCCATCATTGAAATGCTCATCCCCTCCACTCTCGACGACAGCCTTGCCCCACCCGGCGCGCATGTCGCGAGCCTATTCTGCCAGCACGTTGCGCCGCAATTTCCCGACGGCTCGTCGTGGGAGGAGCACCGCGAAACGGTCGCCGACCTGATGATCGATACGGTGGAGACGTATGCGCCAGGCTTCAAAGCGAGCGTGGTCTCCCGGCAGAGTCTCTCGCCATTCGATCTTGAGCGAATCTTCGGCTTGCCGAATGGCGACATCTTCCACGGCGCGCTGACACTGAACCAGCTTTTTTCCGCGCGCCCGATGCTTGGATACGCCGGCTACCGCATGCCGCCCCCTGGGCTGTACCTCTGCGGCTCGGGTGCGCATCCCGGCGGCGGCGTAACAGGTGCACCGGGACACAACGCGGCGCAGGCCGTCATCGCGGATCTGCTAAAAACTGGGGATTACGGATGACATCAAGCGAATTTGCAGCTAGAGCGGATTTCGATCGCTTTTGAATCACATATCGGCGTCGCCGCCGGGCTTACTGCGGCGACCCCGAATGTTAACGCACAGACCAAGAATAATCGGGGTGGCCGGGATGGACTCGGCCACGACATGGACAGAGGCTAGTTGCTTTAACCGGACCACCATCCGCTCTCATCGCAGACCATGTCCTTACGTCCCTACCGCGTCGGCCGTTCGGCGACCGGCCTTGGCTTGTTCGCCACCAAGGTGATCAAGCGGGCCGCTTATATCGCGACCTATCGTGGCCGCCGCATTCCGGTCGAGGAAGCCGAGCGACGGGAGCGGCAAGGCGCAAAATACATGTTCGAACTCACCAGCCGATGGACGATCGACGGCTCCCCGCGATGGAATGTGGCTCGTTACATGAACCACTCCTGCTGGCCGAATGCGACGCCGCTGGTGCGCAAAGGAAAGATCGTGTTCGTGGCGCTGCGCGCCATCTCACCGGGGGAGGAAATTACCTACAACTACGGTAAGGAATATTACGACTACTTCCTCAGGAACGGCGGCTGCCGTTGCGCCGGATGCCGCATCAGAGCCGCCGCTCGCCGGGCGAAGAGGGCGGCGACGCGCAGGTCGCGTAGCCCGCGACTGAGACAGTAGCCCGCGGATTGAGCGGGCAGGCGAAATACTGAACCGCGCCGATGCGGCCGCCGCCCCGGTTTCGCTGCCGCTCCACCCCTGGCTATTGGGTTTCATCTGACCGGGACCGTTCGAGGCCTTGCCGGGCGTGCACGGCGTGCATCGGGCAAGCGATGCTACCATGCGGAAGCGGAACCATTTCCGTGCAGTCTCAGTTTGTTTTTAAGCGGGTTCCGGTCAGGTTGAAGCGGTTGGCATCTTTACCGGGTCGCGGCCGGGCTTGCGCCGGCCCACTTCGACACCCCCCCTCCTTGGGCCTGCGCCGGGAGGAGGCGGTCGCCAAACAGCGCCGGGTGCCTCCATTCTATATGATCGAAATCCGCTCCTGATCCATCGTTCGAGGGAAGCGGATGCATGCAGTTTGATGACTCCAAATCGGGCGACCATCTCGAAACCAAGCCAGACCAACCACCAGCGGTTGTGTCAAACATCCCGGAGCGGCAGGGCGTAACCGGACACAACGTCCGTTACGTCCTGTTTTTCGGGATCGCCGCCGTGGTGATTGCATTTGCTGTCATCCTGCTCGGCCATTTCAATTAAGGCCTCCTACTCTCCCCGCGAGCGGCGGGTAGAAGGAGGGGCCAACCGGTGCCATGGGTCTGGCGGGGTCGCAAAATTTCGGGGAAGCAGCAAGGTGCACACCGCACCGCGTATCGCTGTTGCCGTATGATATTGCCGTTATCTCCTTCGCCCCTCTGAGCGTGGAGGGACAGCCGAAGCTGAGGCCGTTTTTTGAACTGACTGACCAATGCAGATCAGGAGTCTTGTCAGGACAGAGAGCAACAATACTTTCGCGTCACGACGGCGCGCACGCAGGAACAGTCCAGAATTGGAGGCTGCTCAGCCTTGCTGAAAACCGATCACATGGCACGGCTCGGGTGCGGGATCGCGGGTGCGGCTTTTTATGCTCTCGCGATCGCCGCGCCGGTTGCAGTGGGCGCTCAGGAACGAACGGCCGTCGGTCTCTGGGAGAGGGTTGACGACGCCGGAGTCCCGGCTGCCTGGTTTCGCATTGTCGATTGTAACGGCGAGTATCAAGGAAAGATGGTAAAAATATTCCCAACGCCTGGAAAGAACCCGTCTGAGTGGCGCTGTACAGCATGCGAAGGCAACCAAAGAAATGCCCCGGTCATCGGCCTGACCTTCATAAAAGGCATGAGAAGAAACGGGCTCGCCTACGAGGGCGGTTCGATCCTTGATCCCCGCACCGGCTCGGTCTACGGCGCAAGGATGGAAATCAGCCCGGACGGTAACGGGCTCCGAGTTCGTGGCTTTCTCGGCATTCCGCTTTTTGGCCACACCGAGGTGTGGAAACGTCTTCCTGACAACTCGCTCCCACCAGGCCGTTTTGCGTCTTGTTCCTAGTCGCTTCAGCCAATCTGGAGGGATCGCGAATCTACCGTTCTTCCCTCACTTCTGCTGTCGGCAAGCGTTTCTTTGTCGACGACCAAGCGCTGCCTTTGCAGCGAATCACGGCTATTTACGCCCGGCGACAATGATGAGGTATGTGCACCTGGTCCGTTGACGGTTCTCGAGCCGACAATGGAATCGATATGTCAGAACGCGCTCAAGAGCCGCGTTCCGATATAATGAACCAGTCATTTCAACGCGCTGAGCGGATCGAGGGCCCCATGAACGACACGGTCGATGCCATCACCATGGATTTGCGCGGCCTTAAGTGTCCTTTGCCGGCGCTGCGCACCCGCAAGGCGCTGTCGCGCTTGAAACCAGGTGCGACCTTGGTGGTGGAATGCACTGATCCGCTCGCCGAAATCGATATTCCGAACCTTGTGCGCGAGACTGGCGACATCCTGGAAGGCAAGGCTCGTCGCAGCGACGTGCTGGTCTTCCGCATCCGCAAGCGCGACGCCTGAGATCGGCTGCGGACGACGACAAGGTCGCGCGAGGAGCCGCGGCGACGTCTGCCTCGGCCCAGGCCAGCAGGCATCAACCGATTCGCTGACGGCGAAGGCGACGACCTGCAACCCCGCGCGGATCGCGCGCAAACGATCGTACTGCCGGCGGGCCGTCGCGCACTGCGGAGTCGAGCAGGACCATGTCGGGCCGCAGCTCCCGGCTTACATTCAAGGTGTGACCGAGATCGGCGCCATAGCCCACGACTGAGAGGGACTCGACGCGACTGAGCACCTCGCCCAAACTTCTCTCGCAAAAAAAAACTTCCGACGCGATCACCAGGCGGAGCGCCGTCGCAGCTTGGGATGGGCCCGGCTTTCAGCGCCGGACAGTACCGGACCTGAGTCGTCAGTGTGCCATGGCGACGAGATCCGGGCGAATGTCTCATTTGTCCCGCCTGCTCCGGAGGAAATGCTCCACATACCCGTGTTTTCACGCACGGCCAAAAACTGTGCCCTGGGAGCTATTTTTGCGCAGTTCCAAGCTCCGAAGTCGACTGGCTTCCACCGGGAGGATTGATGCCGAAGTACGAATAGGCCGCAGCCACGGCAAGGCCTAACCATGACTGGCCGAGGTCCGTCAGAGGTTGCAACTTCCCCGGATACCACATGGTTCCAATCACATATGCAGCCAATCCAGCTATCACCCAAACCACCAGATAGATCGCGGTCACGACCGTGAGCGTCCAACTCAGTTTCGGTCCGGCAGCCCCGGCGCCGATCGCTCGCGCCACCGGTGCCTCACCGGGCTTGGTGACTGCGAGCTCGGCAATGACCAACGCCGACACGAGGCCGCCGATCAAACTCATGGCGTGGGAGAAACCCGGCGTAAAGCTGTCCGCTGTGTATCGAGTACAGCCCGGAGTGCTGACGCACATCACCACCACTATGGCCTG
>Ga0126384_10001419_pt1 | contig 14189 bp, 15 predicted proteins | sample PanSoiMetPlot_36_FD_92543 | JGI IMG/M metagenome (GOLD analysis project Ga0126384, IMG submission 92543) | Tropical forest soil microbial communities from Panama - MetaG Plot_36 | ecosystem: Environmental > Terrestrial > Soil > Tropical forest > Bulk soil | place: Panama | collected 2016-02-17 | reverse complement strand
GATCGGAATCTACTTGGCGATTTGGTTCGAACGTGAGCTCATCAAATGTGGCGAAGCGGCTGAGTTCTTCCTCACTGCAAACAAACATTCTTTTCAACGCGCGATTGTTTCGGATCGGCTCTCCGGATGATAAATCGACGAGAGTGATGCCCGCGCCTGCTTCGTCGAAGATAGTCTTAAACCGCTGCTCACTCTCGCCGAGTAATTTCTCTCCCCGTTTTCGGTCTTCGATGTCCCAGTTCATCCCGCACCACTTGACAACGGTTCCGGATTTGTCACTTATCGGATTTGCGCGGAACACAAACCAGCGGAACTCACCATCGAAGCGGCGCATGCGAACTTCGGCTTCGCACCCCTTGCCAGACGAGATCGCAGATCGCAAACGTTCGAGAAGCTGAGGCAAGTCTTCGCGGTGGATCGCCTTCTGCCACCCGTCGCCGCAGGAGTCATCTACGGAAAAGCCTGTGTACTCGCACCACTGCCGGTTTACGAAGTCCACCTCCCCATCGGGCAGTGCTGTCCACACCAGCCCGGGAAGCGCATCAATTACGCTACGGAGCTCGTTCTCCATTCGGATCCTCTCCTGGCCAGGTTGTACTGACTGAGAATGCGCCTGTCAGAGCTGAATGTCCATCATACCTTGGTATCGGTCCACGACGTCGACAATAGGAATGCGTCGATCGATACCTTGGTCTAATAGATTTGCACTTACTCCTGTGGTGTACTGATGGGTGCGCCCAATGAACCGAACTGATTGAATGTGCGACAGCAATTTTAGAGACGAATTGCTGAGTTGCACGTAGTCAGTTCCACTTCGTGGTAGCGTGTTTATGATCTGCGGCGGCTCTCAACCGTGGGCATGATCGCTTAGAGACAGTCAGACCAGACGAAATCATTGATTACAGAGGAGAAGAGTTATGCCATACGTTACAGTCGGGAAAGAGAATTCTGGGAATATCGAGCTTTACTACGAAGACCACGGCTCCGGTAAGCCCGTAATCTTAATCCATGGATATCCATTAAGTGGCGCGTCCTGGGAAAGGCAGGTTCCAGTGCTGCTGAAGGCGGGATATAGGGTCATCACGTACGATCGCAGAGGCTTTGGCCGATCGAGTCAACCGACGGAGGGCTACAACTACGACACGTTTGCAGCGGATCTGCAAAAACTGATCACGCAACTGAAGCTGCAGGATTTCACGCTCGTTGGATTCTCGATGGGTGGCGGTGAGATCGCGAGCAACTTCGGGAGATACGGCTCCAAGGGCGCGAGCAAAGCAGTGATCATCGGTGGCGTACCTCCATTCTTGTTAAAGACAGGCGACAACACGGAGGGCGTTGACGGCAGTGTGTTCGACGGTATTAAGAAAGCAGTGGCGGCCGATCGTTACGCGTTTTTCACCGGCTTCTTTAAGGACTTCTATAACACTGATCAGTTCCTGGGTAAGCGCGTGAGCGAGCAAGTCGTGCAGGCTAGCTGGAACGTCGCTGCCGGCGCATCCGCAACCGCTAGTCTGGCGTGTGTTCCAACCTGGCTTGAGGACTTCAGGAAAGATTTGGACCGCGTTGATGTGCCAACACTGGTCATTCATGGGGACGCTGATCGCATTGTTCCGATTACGGCGGCGGGACAGCGCACGGCCAAACTCATCAAAGGGGCTCGTCTGTATGTCGTCAAGGGTGGTCCACATTGCATCCTCTGGACTCACGCAGACGAAGTCAATGCCGAGGTGTTGAGGTTCCTGGGCGAAAAGGCCGTCAAATCCAAAGGAGGAGTCGCTTAACCATATACAGGACCTGGAGCCGCAATGCTGCCGAGCGCATGGGACGCTCGGCACATTGGCTGGCCTCAACGCGACGAACAGGCATCCCAAATCTTCGTAATGACCGACGCGGCTTGCCAGACGCCTCTTGAAGTTTTCGTGTGCGCCGACTTGATGTTATGCGGTCACAGTCTTCTGCCGTTCAGTAAATCCCTTTGCCATTAGCCACGCCGATAGACCCAGGTAGATGACCCCCAACGGCAAGCCCATCAACAAGGGTGGCGGTGTGGGATAAGGAATAAACTGCGGCAGCGTAATGCCCGTAACCTGTAGTACTGTCGTAAGAAGACCCAGCCCCGCTAGCAGTCGTGGAACCAAAGCCAACCGCCAGAGCATGACGAATAGCATGAACATCCAGCTGACCATAATCAGCAGATGCGTGTAATGCACCCACTTCCAGTTGGAGCGCACAGCTGCTCCGATTAAGGTGTAAACAGCCACATCCGCTGCACCAGCTTTTGCATAGGCCTGGCTCAACGTGAACATCGACATCCACACCGCGTTTTCAATGCACTGAAGCGAAAGGTTGACGAGCGCAAGTGCAAGTATCCAAAGCGCGATCGTGTAGCTGTATTTCAAACATACAGGCCACACGGTAATCGCGATCGCAACTGCAACAGCAGCGCCAATAAACAGGAGGATGACGGAGAGTCTGACTTTAAAGGCGTTTCCCGAATCATTGGCATCGAAAGTCAATGGCTCGTTGAGCGGTTGCAGCATCATGTATGGTGTAGTGAGCTCAGTCACCAAATGTACAAATAGGAGAATGCCTACGATTCGGCCCGTGCTTTCCGGTGATCTCATACTTACCTCATCGATTAGAAAGGTTTTCGCCGAGGCCGTTTAATCACCGGCCGCTCAGTTACTTGTACGGAAGAGTGGAGGACGGAGTTCCGGATCTGCGCTCTGACCATGACCGTATCAACCAATACCAAAGTATCGATCGATACCTAAGTCCAATTCATCGCACGCGCCTGTCCTACGCCGAAGGCGTTCGCGAATTTCAACCCAGAGTTGCTTTAACCCTGGGTCAATGCAAACTTTGGCACCGCTAACGCCGAAGGTGTTGGCAAAGATTTCTCCGAATCCCAGGGTTGAAGCAACCCTTTAGCCAACGGCTTCCGCGTAAACACCGCCTATCGCAATTGGCCGCACCCGTTTGCAGAAGCTGTCGTTGAGGTGGTTGGTTTTTGATCGAGTTTAGTGTGACGCGCGAGCACCTGTGGGTTGGTATAACTGGATAAGATTCCCGCACGTGTCAGAAAAAATCGCGATTGTCACCGGTCCAGTGTTTGTTGGCGTCATCGTAAACAACACACCCAAGCCCTTAAGTCTCTCGTATTCTCCTTTAATGTCTTCGACTTCAAATGCGGTTATTGCAATTCCCTGCTTGAAGATCGCTTCCTGGAACGTCCTGGCCGCCGGATTCGCATTTGGCTCGAGAACGAGCTCGATATCGGGAGGTCCATCTGGAGACGTAACTGTCAGCCACTTGAATTCTCCTACAGGAATCTCTTTACTTTTCTTGAATCCCAGGATCTCCGTATAGAACTTCAGCGCCTTGTCCTGATTGTCCACAAAAATACTATTCAGTTTGATTTTCATAAGCCTCCTCCCGGATTAAATGGTACAGGTTAGATCCGTACGCGAGTCTAGCAAACACCAAGGCTCGGATGTTTCTCAAAAGTTGCGGAGTTTCCTTAACGGCCGCACATCAAAGAGAAGCACCCCGGGATGAGCTGTTCAGGAATTTCATCCGGGCAACGCATCAGCGCTCGCATCTTTTCCCTGTATAGTGTTGGCGCCATACCCATGCGACGGGTGAAGACATAAGTGAACGTGCCAAGACTGGAGAATCCGGTCTCCATACAAACGTCCGTTACGGAAGAATCAGTGACCATCAACAGGTACTTCGCCTTTTCCAATCTCGCCTGGAGTTGGCATTGCTTGGGCGTCTCGCCGAAAACTGCTTTGAAGAGGCGAATGAAATGGTATGGCGACATTCCGATCTCTCTGGCTACACGACGAATTGATGGGCTGCCTTCACCGTCAATCTCACGCAACAGATCCCTCGCCTGACAAAGCCTGATTAGAACGTCCTTATGCAGCATATTGTTTAAGGATCGCCTTCACGTAGACGCTCACGACTCGAACACTGCAACGGCGCGAACGGGTGAACCAGTTCCTCCGCGGATCTTTAGCGGCAGACCGATAAATCGAAAACGCCCGCGGCCAATTAACTGGTGCAAATTGACCATGTTCTCGTAGTGCGTAAAGCCGAGCTCGCCGCAAACGTGGTGCACTTCCTTATTTGAGATCCCTCTTACACCCGGGGATGCAGGTTCCACTCCAAAAGCGGCGATTCGTTGCTCTCCAAGCCAACGTGTTGCTTCGACGCTGACTCCCGGTCCATTGTGCCAGTCGTCTGTTCCAAAAGCGCGGCGATAATGGTCCGTATAAAGCAACACCGTGTCACCTGGCTTAATTTGTAGTTCTGCTACAGCCAGAGCGCGTTTGATGTCGCGAATTTCAATCAACTCGCGCAGACCCTTATCGGACAAATCTAAACAAATTCCCTCCGTGTAAAACATGTTGAGAGGCATTGTATCGATTGACTGTCCACGATACTGACGCGCCATGTGGTTAAGAGCATCGACATGTGTACCAGTATGCTCGCCTAATTCGAGTTTATTCACAGCGGGCGAAACACTGTCGCTGTCGGTAATGCCCTCCAACTGTTCATGCGATTGATGCACGGTGATACTCACCTCAGGCAGACCGGGAAAAACAGGCATGCCTGCGAAGACTTCCTGGCTCAAATCAACGATTTCCAGCATCCAAGATCCCCTTCACCGCTCCGTGCGAGCATTGTTGGACTTATTCAAATGAAGTGTTGTCTGCTCGGTAACGAACCTCGATTCAACAAAGGCGGAAGTGACGATGTCTGTGAGGCCGGCAAATTCATTACCATCTAACACCCATTGAATACCCGAAAGCCCGAGACCACATTGACGACAATAGCTCTGATCACTCGCGTTTTCGGTTGCACAACGCGGACAGAATATTCGGTTATTGCTGCTCATCGTATTACTCCATACGATGCCGCCCTTCTAAAGTCGCCTGCCGGGGTTCACTTGCTTTGAAGTGGGCACCAAGTTCCGCAGTATATCCCCTAACAATGCGTTGAAGCGTGCCGGATCCTCGAGCATTGGATAGTGTCCGCTGCCCTTAATAATGACGGCGTCAAACTGAGGCGCATACTTGCGATTAACTTCTAAATTAGTGGGAGTCAAATCCGCGTTGATCGCTCGAATTGGTACTTTGACTTCACGCAGCGCTGGGGCAGAATTGTACGCAAGGATACCTTGAAGGATCGCGATATTAAGCTCTGGTGGACGTGAGGTCACCTCGGAGATTATTCGATTTTTAACCGCGACTGGCGTTGTAGACGAGAAAAAGAATTGGTTCATGAAACCGGTTGCGGCTTTTTTATAATCCGCGCGAAGCTGCTTCAATATCTGGTCAAGCTGCGCAGGATCTACTTTTGTTTCAACGTTGTGTAGGGTGTCGACCGGAACGATTGCCACTACGCGATCGGGTAATCGACGCGTTGCCTCCACCGCGATAGGCCCGCCCATTGAGCTGCCTACCAGTACCACCTGTTTCAGCTTCAGCTTCGTGATGACGATATTCACGTCATCTGCAAAACTCTCAATGGTCCAGCTCTTCCGTCCCTGACCAGATTCACCATGACCGGGCAGATCAATCGTGACAACTCGATGGTCTTTAGCAAATACAGGAACCTGGTTGTCCCACAAGTGACGGTCGCAACTCCAACAGTGGATGAATACCAACGTAGGTTCGCCTTTGCCCTGAACAGCATAGTGAATCGGGACACCATCTGCTGCTGGAACCACTGCAGTTTTCTCACCAAGTGGTGCGAAAGGAACAGCGAAAATCAAGAACAGAAGGAATTGTAGGAACATTTCTCATCTCACTTTCTAAATGCTGGAAACCGAAGTCCAACGGGAAGCTTGGTATCTGATTATGACGTCTCATCTTCAGATAAAAGCGGCGGGATCGATATGCGATCAGTTTGCTAACTGCCTTCGCGGTGAATAGTCAGTCAACTCCAGAGTACGATCTTGGATCTCCCCGACCAGCGGACCATTAGCAGCTGTTGCCTTTTTGATCTCGGACCACTCCTTATCAGCCAGGAATTTTGCCCAGCGATCTTTCATCGTTTCTTTGTCCGGCCATTCGAGCAGATAAACAAACTCCGTTCGATTGCCACTACGTGATTCCCAGGTGGCTACGATCTTAAAATCATACCGCGCCATTATTCGCATCGCGTGATCTCGAAAGCGCTCGTGAAATGCTTTCTTGTTGCCGTCAAAGATTTCGTAGATGCGGAGTTGGTGGACCATGCTCTTTGGTTCGGTGGCACTGACCGCAGGCCATTCCGAAAATCTGGGAGCAGCGCTGGTAGCGATAAATAAGATAAGAGCTTGCAGATACATTAGCGCGAACTTAGCTCGTATCATTTTCTATATCTCCCTGTTTGACGAATCCTTGATGTTATGAACTGGTTTGTTGATTGAGTCAATTGTTTCAAAAGTTTAATGTTTGCGTACGACACAAAACTGGAGGAAGTCCGATATGCCTGAACGGAATTTTGCAAAGCACATCAGGGATGGATTTCTCAAAGTATCAACTTGTAATGTTTCCGACGCATGCGACCGTCTTAATATCAACGGCGCGGTCCAGGGCATACTCCCGCTGTTTCCTTGTGTCAAGATCGTTGGACACGCGGCCACTTTGAAGTTAGGAAAGACCGGCGGCTCCTCTTCCATGTCACCAGTGGTGGGAACTCTCAGGGCGATCGCTGCCGGAGGAGCCGGGGCAGTTCTCGTCATCGATAGCCGCGACAATCCGACGGTCAATTGTTTCGGGGGAATCGCCGGCGCCACTGCGAAGCACCAAGGGTTAGTTGGTTGCGTGGGTGACGGAGTCATGCGGGATGTGGACGAATACAAAGCATATGGTTTTCCTGTGTACGGTAGAGGAATAGTCCAGCAATCAATACGCGGCCGCTCGGTTTGCGAGGGACATAACATCGAGGTGCAAATTGGAGGCGTTAAAGTATTGCCAAACGACCTGGTGATTGCTGACGAAAACGGAGTTGTCATTATACCGGCAGACAGCGTAGATGAAGTGCTCAGAATTTCCCTGGTGATTAAAGACACAGAGGATCGCATCATTGCTGCAATCCGATCTGGTGAAGATCCGATCAAGGCACACGAATCAGTTGACTACGATAATCTTCTGAAGTCTAAAACGAACTGGCCACCGCCGTGACGAGCTGACCCCAGAATCACCCTGAAGCCTTTACAAATTTCAAACATGCGTTTTAAATTACCGTTTTAAAAATGCTGGACCGAACCGAAGCCGGAAAGCGCAGACCTAAACCTGCGCCACTAACTCCCAGCGAACGAACGCGAAGGCGGCTGATTGACGCCGCTGGAGAAATGTTCGCTGAACTGGGCTTTCATCACACCACTGTAAGACAAGTCTGTAATCGAGCCGGCGCAAATGTTGCAGCTGTCAATTACCACTTCGGAGACAAAGCCGGCCTGTATGCGGAAGTGGTGCGACAGTCAATCCAAGCAGCTCGTCTTGACGCGGTGCGCGCCGCGTTTGAGCAGGACGCTTCTCCTGAAGAGATTCTGCGAGCGGTCATCAAGGCACGACTCGAAAGTCTACGTGGATTGGATCTCGGAGATTGGCACTTTCGTATTTTTGCTCATGAACTCGCGAAACCCACGCCTGCAATGAGTCTTGTGGTCAATGAAGCAATCCGACCTTTGTATGTACGCCTGTGCAAAGTGATAAGCAGCATTTTGGGAGCACAACCTGAGGATACGATGACCCGGCTGTGCGCGCACAGCGTAATCGGACAGATTCTCTTTTACGCTTTCGCTCGGCCTGTCATAAGTCAGTTAGGGTGGACCAAAGACTTGACGCCGGCGCAAGTTGATCTGATCAGCAACCACATCGCAGATTTTTCGCTCGCATATCTCCGGAGCGCCCGTTTGGAACGCCGACGAAGTAAAACACGAAGGAGAGGCTAAAGCGATGGCAGACGACAAAACCGAAGAGCCCCGTGCAAAAGAGAAAGAGATCTCTGCTAAAAACCGCAAAACCTCAAGCCCATCTCGGTCAAGGTTCCGTCGCTGGGTGCCTGGACTTTTATTTCTCGCAGTATTGAGTGGCGCAGCATATGTCGTCTGGAAAATTTTCTTTGCGAGCTCCGGACCACCCGACAATGTGATTACCTTGAGCGGTAGGATTGAAGGTGATTCGTCGGCAGTAGCATCAAAACTCAGTGGACGAATCATCGAGGTTCGGGTCCGTGAGGGCGATACTGTTAACGCTGGTGACGTTATCGCATTGCTCGACGACGAGCAGATCCGTGCTCGCGAAGATCAGGCACGTGCCGCAGTTTCAGATGCTGAAGCTCGAGCAGAAGCGGCACGAGTTCAGATCGCCGTACTTCAGGAGCAACTACGACAGAGTGAATTATTGACTGAGCAGGCACGGACCGACGCAAGCGGAAAAGTGCGACAAGCAGAAAGCGAAGTAGTTGCCGCTGAGGCCGAACTGGCTAAGCAGGAGGCAGCTTACCGGATCGCTGACTTTGATAGAGAAGCGTACACGCGTCTAGCGGCAACAGGAGCCGTCTCTGAACGCCGAGGACGAGAGGCCGCCTCGACTGCAGACCAACAAATCGCCGCAGTTGCTGCTGCCAAACGGAGAGTGGAGTCCGCGCAAGGAGCTCTGCTGGTAGCCCGGGCAAGTCTTTCAAACCCTTCTATTCGCGTAAGTCAGGCTGGCGCAAATCGAAAGCAGATCGCGCAGCAGCAAAAAGAGGTGGCCAGCGCCACCGCAAAAATGGAACAGGCTAAAGCCCAATTAGTCGAAGCTCAGGCAAATCGCAAAGACTTAAATATCACCGCCCCATTTAGTGGGACTGTTACGACGCGAACGGCGGAACCAGGCGAGGTAATAGCGGCTGGAACCCCTATCATCACTCTTCTGGATTTAAGCAAGGTTTACCTCCGAGGATTTGTACCAGAAGGTCAGATTGGCAAAGTAAAACTCGACCAACCAGCCCGTGTTTATCTCGACTCACATCCAGATCAGCCGCTGGAGGCGTACGTGTCGCGAGTTGATCCTGAAGCTACATTTACGCCCGAGAACACTTATTTTCGTGACGAACGCGTGAAGCAAGTCGTCGGTCTGAAGCTTCAACTAAAGTCCGGTATCGGTTTCGCTAAACCAGGGATGCCAGCCGACGGGGAAATACTCGTCCAGGGAAACTGGGCATCCGGAAAGCGACAGAAATAGTTTAAGACTCATGAGTGATAGTCAGGCAGCCTCGTTAGACTCGCGAGATAGACAACTGCTGCGGCAACGAAGCTCGGGCGATGGAAAAGCTCCGCCACCTGCCATTCTGGTCGAAGACCTTCAGAAAAGTTACCGGTCGACGAAAGCTGTTCGCGGCATCAGTTTTACAGTAAACAAAGGTGAGATCTTCGGCATGATTGGACCAGATGGCGCCGGCAAGACGACGACCTTCCAGATTCTTGCCGGCGTAATGGAAGCAACCGCCGGTCGTGCAGAAATCTTCGGCCAACCAGCGCGCATTATGCGTTCGCAGACCGGTTATCTTACTCAGACATTCAGTTTGTATCCCGATCTCAGTGTCAACGAAAACATCCGTTATATCGGAGAGTTGCGCAGCGTGCCTGGACATGAAATTGCCGAGCGCGGTCGTCGTTACCTCGAAATGTTCGACATGGACCGATTTGCGGATAGGCTTGCCGGACAGCTAAGCGGTGGCATGAAACAGAAATTAGCACTGGTTTGTGCGCTTGTGCCGCAACCGCGCGTGTTGTTGCTCGATGAGCCAACTACTGGGGTCGATCCTATCTCGCGAAGAGAGTTTTGGGACGCACTGGCCCATCTTTCGGCTGAGGGTTTAACCATTCTCGTTGCGACACCTTACCTGGACGAAGCCGAACGATGTCACAGAGTGGCTCTTACCCACGAAGGCAGAATTCAATTGATGGGCTCGCCAAATGAATTGCGCCAGAGTCTGCAAGCCAAACGACTTGAAATCACTACCTCAAAAATCCACGAAGCCGAAGAACTCTTTTCGGGAATTGCAAGTTCGGACGGCGACATTCTAGATGTGCAGCGGTTTGGTGACAGACTCGATCTACTCGCACGAGATCCGGAGACGGCAAAGCGAATCGTAGAACAGGAATTGAGTACGGCTCGAATACCAATTGATGAAATTCGCGTTGATGACCCCACTCTCGAAAATACGTTCGTCGCCACACTGCGAGAGCTGGGCGACGAACCGACTCCATTACCATTTCCAAAGCGGCACGACTACACAAACTTACGAGGCCAAACTGCTATTGGCGCCGACAAGCTCGTAAAAATGTTTGGTGCCTTTCGGGCTGTGAACAACGTGAGCCTGGAAATTAAATATGGTGAGGTCTACGGACTCCTCGGCGCGAATGGCGCAGGCAAAACAACTACCATCAAAATGCTTTGCGGCTTAGTTGAACCAACGAGTGGCAACATGCGGCTTGCAGGAGAAAGCGGCAGTTTCAGGTCGGCTGATGTGCGTTTGCGCATTGGCTATATGTCACAGAAATTCTCTCTCTATGACGATCTTTCGATTAGGGAGAACCTCGAGTTCTTCGCGGGCGTGTATGGGGTACCAAAGTCTGAGCGGCAGGAAAAGTTACGATGGGTGTTATCTTTCTCGGGCCTCGAAGGAAGAGAAAACCAAATTACAGGCAGCTTACCTGGTGGTTGGAAACAACGAGTGGCTTTCGGTGCCGCCATCATGCACGAGCCCTCGGTACTATTTCTTGATGAGCCGACCTCAGGCGTGGATCCCCTCGCGCGACGAGCGTTCTGGTCCATGATCAATCAGCTTGCAGATGCGGGCTCTGCAATTCTCGTCACTACTCATTATCTAGAGGAATCAGAACAATGTAACCGTCTCGGTATGATGGTCGCGGGAGAGTTGGTGATCGAGGGACGGCCAGGTCAAATTAAAGCTGAACAAAAGGGCCGACTAATCGAGTTCGTCGTTGATCAACCTCAACGAGCCAGTGACCTACTGAAACAAGAGATTGAAAGTTGGCGCGTTTCTCTGTTTGGAGATCGTCTGCACGTAATTCTCGACGAGAAGATGGGAGACGAATGGACGATAGAACAAAGGCTCAAAGCAGCTGGTATCAGCGTGATTACTGTTCGCGAATCGCGCTTCTCAATGGAAGACGTATTCATCAGTGTAGTTGCTCAGGCACGACAACGTGGCTTGGCGACCGTGGCCTAAACAAAAAACCATGCGACGAGTCGTTGCTCAAACTCGCAAAGAACTGATTCAGATCGTTCGTGACTGGCGAACTTTGTTGCTTGCCCTGGTACTTCCAGTCGTACTGCTCGTACTGCTTGGAAACGCAATCTCTCTTTCGGTAACTGATCTTCCAATTGTTGTTCAGGACCTCGACGATTCTCCTACCTCTCGCCAACTAATCGATGCGTTTCGCTCTTCTCTCACATTTCGCATCGTTCAGTGGCCAACAAACAAACAACCTGCAGAAGCCCTATCTACCAACACGGCTCGGGCTGTGTTAATTATCCCGGTTCATTTTGAACACGATATCGCGCGAGGAGTTAACTCCCCGGTACAGATCATTGTCGACGCCTCAGACGCAAACACGGCCAGGCTCATCTCGGGCGATGCACGTCAAATCGCCGTAGAACATAACAGGCGGGCAGGCAACTTCGCATTTCAGCAACCGGTGGAGGCAGAAATCCGTCTCTGGTATAACCCGGGTCGCTCGTCGAAAAGATTCTATGGACCAGGCATCTTTGTGCTCGGATTATCGATTTTCCCCGCGTTGTTAGCTGCCCTTGCTATGGCTAAAGAAGAAGATCAAAAAACTATTTTACAAGTGTACGTTTCAAACATAGGGGCGGCTGAATTTCTCCTCGGAAAGGTGCTCGCATTCATGATGGTGGCGCTGGCTGAGGTGGTCGTCATGATGGTTTTCCTACTCACCTATTTCGGTCTAAGTTTTGCAGGCGATCCAACTCCTTTCTTTGTAGCCACTATTCTTTATGTGTTCTGTGTGGCCTCCTTCGGAACAATGATTGGATCCACCATTCCGAACCAGGCGGCTGCCATGCAGGCAGTCGCGCTCGGTGGGTTCTTGCTTGTCTTTCTACTTTCCGGATTAATTTATCCAATCGAAAACATACCGGAAAGTTTGCGTTGGCTATCAAATTTCATATGGGGTCGCTATTACATTGAGATCGTCAGGGATGCGTTTCTTCAAGGCGGCGGCTGGCCTGCAGTTTGGTCTAAAACGCTAATCATTGCAGGCATTGGTGTCGTGTTTTTCGCAGGCGCCTGGTTCGGTAAACGTCGTATGCAACTCAACGCTTGAGGTTACTGGAGTGTTTAAAAGGTTTTCAGGCGCGCGTATTCGTGCGCTCTTCTTGAAGGAGTTGAATCAGATCAGGCGCGATCGGCGCCTTGCGCTCTCGCTTATCGTTCCGCCTGTACTCCAATTGACGCTGTTTGGATTCGCGCTTAGCGCAAGGGTCGAAAATGTCCCACTAGGCGTAGTCGATGAGAGTAAAAGTAAAGAGAGTCGAGACTTGATCGCTGTGCTGACAGAAAGCAAGAGCTTTCAGTCAGCGGGATATTACTCTTCAGTGGACGAACTTGGAAATGCAATCAGTAGGGGGTCTCTAAATGCGGGCGTCGTAATCCCAAACCATTTTGCTCGCGACCTTCAACGCGGCCGCCCGACAACAGTTCAGTTTCTCTTAAATGCGACCAACGCGAATTCGGCCGCCATCAGTCAGGGATATGCGGAAGCGGTGATTCAGAATTATAACGCCCATCTGGAAACTGAAGGTATTCAGACCAGCTTTCTAAGAATGGCTGAGGTGGGACAGGGGGCAGGTCAAGCTTCGTTGCACCCAGCCTTTCTCTACAATCCGGGGTTGAAAGATTCGTGGTTTATCACCACCGGTGTTCTTGGACTCTTGTTAATCCTCAATAGCTCGATCGTCACGTCGGGCGCGATGGTGAAAGAGAGAGAAGCGGGAACAATTGAACAATTGCTGATGTCGCCGGCGGGGACGGCAGAGATCATCGTCGCGAAAATCGCTCCCTTATTCATGCTTCTGTCCTTGATGATGTTTTTTGCAATCGTCCTAATCAAGACAATCTTCGGCGTGCCGTTTCATGGTGGTTTGCTGCCGGTGGTGATTGGTGGAGCGCTGTGTGTCCTTGCAGGTATCGGTATTGGAACAGCGCTCGCTACCTTTAGCAAATCGGCACAGCAGGCGCTACTAACCGGGTTCTTCATTAATCCACCGCTTGTTTCACTGTCGGGTGCTCTTAATCCGGTCGAAGCAATGCCGAGTTGGCTCCAGCCCGTGACAATTGTGAATCCGATTCATCATTTCGCCGAAATAGCGCGAGGGAGCATGCTCAAGGGTAGCAACATCGAAACTCTGTGGCCCAACTTCCTGGCGTTGTCAATCATCACGCTTGTGCTTCTGTCACTGAGCGTGTTCCGGTTTAGAAAACAACTTAGTTAGAAACAGAAGTTACTTGGGATCGAATCTCTTTCTGCGCTCAAGGAGGATAACCGTGACAGTAACCGCCGGCAATTCCCAAATCCTGCACCAAAGAGAACGGAAAATTCATCGCAGTCCCTGGTTAATCGTCCTAACTCTTTTCGTTGTAGTTCGATTGGCGTCGTCTGCATCTGGCCAAACAGCTGCAAACGCTGGTCAATCGCAAGGTACACAAACCAATCAATTACCGCTCTCCGGCAGAAGCGTGCAAGGTGGATCAGTAGGTGCTGTTCAAACGGCTGTGCCAGGTACGACGAATAGCGTCAATACTATTAACCCCGCTGTTCAAGTGTTGGGACCATACACCGGCAGTGCTTCAAGCATTGGTAGAGCACCTTTCTCGGGCAAACTGTCTCTGCGAGAAGCTGTTGACAGGGCAGTTGAGTTTAATCTTGGCGCAGTAGGGTTAACGGAAGCCGTGAAACAGGCTCGTGGACAAGCAAAAATCGCGCGCAGTTCCCTGCTTCCGAATCTGAATGCAAGCCTCAGCGAAACCGTTCAGCAAACTAATTTGCGAGCGCTTGGCGTCCGGTTTAGTTTCCCGATTCCTGGCTTTTCAGCTCCGACCATTGTCGGGCCTTTTAATTATTTTGACGTACGCGCCACTCTATCGCAGACGGTTGT
>Ga0126384_10001417_pt1 | contig 14205 bp, 8 predicted proteins | sample PanSoiMetPlot_36_FD_92543 | JGI IMG/M metagenome (GOLD analysis project Ga0126384, IMG submission 92543) | Tropical forest soil microbial communities from Panama - MetaG Plot_36 | ecosystem: Environmental > Terrestrial > Soil > Tropical forest > Bulk soil | place: Panama | collected 2016-02-17 | reverse complement strand
GGAAGTACATGCATTACTAGTCGCCGTCGTTATCTCCGGGATGGCGTCGGCTCGTGTGCGGACCGTCACCGTGGTCATCATGGCCAACGTCGCCACCGCCCTCGCCGACTACAAACAGGTGGCCATTGTTCTGACCGTAGCCCCTGCCTTCACCGTCGATCGAGTAAGGCGTGTAAGCGGCACCCACTGCGAGATTGGTAAAGAGCTTTGCCTTGGGCGTGGTGAAGATGCCGGTGTGTCCCTGCTCGAGAACGTAGATATTCCCGTCTTCGCTCTCGACGTAGACATTGCCTTCCCCGTCAATCGCAGGCGCGTTGATGCACCATTCAAAGCCGTTGGGGTGCTTGCCGTCATCAACGCAGTCGATCGTTCCGTCGGGATTGCGATGACAATCTCGCGTCTCGGTGCTGAGGAATTTCCACTCCGGCACCAAATTGGAATCCACTTGCGTGATGTAGAACGGGCCGGCGGGAATGCCGGTGTAGTCGCAGACGATGTTCGGCAGGTGCAGCGGATCACCGCCTAGAGACACCGGCCTTGGGTTGCCTTCATCGTCAAGCTCGTCGGTACTGCAGTAGAAGCCGGCCTCCTCGTCGTAATGGTTGTCCTTCATTACGATCGAATAGCTGCCCTGGTCGTCGTCCTCGTGGCGAAGAACCGCCTGAGTGTCGTCCCAACCAAAGTCGTAGGTCGCCAGGATTGTGCCGTCGGAGCCGCGCAGTTTGTAGGCATGGCCTCGGGCAATGTTGTAGCGAGTGTAGGCTCCGAGGTAGATGTTCCCGTCCGGCAGCACCACCGGTGACGAAGTCCCGGAGTCGAGCATTCGGCCGGACCCCGCGCGGTTGGTTCCGGGGTCGACCCCAACGTTTGCCCCGTGGCGGCACTTCCCTCTGAAGGTCGCCAAGTCCCACGGCCCGGTTGTCGGCATATCGACATCGGCAATGGGAAGTAAGACGCCGCAGCCACTGTTGAGCGTGTTTTTAAGTGACGTCGCCCATTTGAGTGTGAAGTTTGGATTGACCGCCACGACGTAAGCTTGTCGGTCGCCGGCCGGGAGATGACCTCTGCTGCCGGTGTAGATCGTCCCGTCGGGGCCGATCGCGGGAGCGATGTTGAGGCCCGGCCGCTGGGCGCCGCATGCGCCGGTCCGGGGCGATGACGTCGGGTCAGGCGGCCATGGCAGCGTTGAAACCGCGAACGAGCGCTCGCATTGATCGTTGGCCCCGGGGGGATTTATCGGAGCCAGCAGCGTGTCAAAGCTGACCTTGCTCACGGTCCCATCGCTGGCAATCTTCACCAGCCAGGCACCATCCGCTCTCGCAGGGTAAAAGCCGGGCCGTTGATCGCTGAACTTGACGGCGTTGTAATAGACGTTTCCATTGCGGTCTGCGCTGAGCGGTCCGGCCACGAAGGTGTTCGGATCGATCGTCGCAAACGGGTTGATGCGGTCGATTTGCTGTCCAGAGCCTTTATTGAGCTTGAACACGGTGCCGCCCAAGCCAGGCACGTAGACGAAGTTGTCCGCGAGCACTGCGTGAAACACGGGTTCCCACTGGGCGAGCTCGACGCGCACGGCTTTCCAGTCGCTCTGGAAGTTCCACTTCTCGACCAGGTTGCCGCCCTCCCAGTGCAGGCGCTTTTCGTTCCAGATCTGCGAGTTCCAAGCTGATTGGCCACAGTCGTCCTCGCCGGGCGGCGGGTTTCCAGATCCCGGCGGATCGCACTCGATGAAGCGCCCGGATTTGAACTCCATAAAGACATCATTTCCCTGAATCAACGGCACCTGGTAGTGGACCAGAAGTTCGCCACCGGTGTCCCGTTCCTCAGCTCCGGTAAATGGATCGTAGACCAGATCGGCTAGGACTGATCGGACATCCTGACCTTCGGTTGCGACGAAGCCATTGTGCTGCGAGTTTTGCCCCCACTGCGGCCAGCTTCGCGCACCGCCCTCGTCGCCATCATCATCTCCGAGGGCGACGCTCGCCACCAACGCGAAACCGGCTGCAATACCCAAGTTTCGTAAGCCTGCAGTGCTCCGTTTCATGGACTACCCCTTGAGTAATTCGTCAGTACCGCTCGCCCGGCCCCCCTCGACTTGTCCCGCGGCGCGGCGTGCCTTCTGCTGCGTCCGCGCGGCGAAGTCAAGGAACATTGAGACAGATCGCGCAGAGCCAATTAGGGGGTGAAATAGGAATTCTGGGAAATCTTGGAGATCACGGCCCTGTCGCATTCGACAACACTCTTGCGTCCTCTAGGTCGATTTCTCAGAGGTTGTTGGTTGATTGGAGAAGTTCGCGGCCTAGAGGCGTGCGGACTGTTGCCGATCGGCTCGTGCGACAAAAAAGGGGTAGCGGCCGGAACCGCTACCCCCTGGTAATACGACTGCAGATCGGTAAGCTGTCTTTAGGGTCCTTCTGAGATGCGAAGAATGCTTTCTGGGTCGCTACCCGCGCGACTCACGTGTGTCACAGGCCCGCCATCGTTGCCAAGGACGAAGAGATGACCATCGTTCTCAGTCAAAATGCGCCCCCTGTTATCGAGTGACAGAGGAGTGTACGCGGCTCCCAGTGCGAGGGTCAGGAACAGCCTGTGAACATCAGGCGAGTTCATATCGAACACCCCGGTGTGTCCCTGCGGTATTACATAGATATTGCCGTCCTCGCTGTTGGCGAACACCTTCCCGCTCGAATCGATTGCTGGGGCGTTGATGCACCACTCGAATCCGTTCGGATGGTCAGACACGCATGTGATGTGCCCAGTCGCGTCGCGCATACAGCTTTTGGTCTCAATGCTATGGAACTTCCATTCCGGGACCAGGTTCTTGTTCAGCTGGGTGATGTAGAACGGGCCGGCCGGGATACCAGTGGATGCGCAAACGGTAAAGCTCGCGGCTCCCCCTCCGGGATTGCAGTAGAAGCCTGCTTCCTCGTCGTAGTGGTTGTCTTTGATGACAATCGAATACGTGCCGCCGTGAGAAAAGACCGCGGGTGTTGAATCCCAACCGAAGTCGAAGGTCGCCATCACCGCACCGGTAGTCCCGTTAAACTTGACCAAGTGCCCGCGGGCGATGTTGTAGCGACTGTACGAGCCATACAGCACATTTCCGTCCGGCAAAACCGTCGGCGAGGATGAGGATTGGTCGAGGACGTTGCCGTCGCCAGGTCGATTCGTCGTCGGGTCGACTCCCATATGGGCACCGAATCTGCAATGTCCTTTTTCAACCAGGCCCGGGGCCGAGGAGATGGGAATCAAGACGCCGCACCCGTCCGCGAACAGGTTGCGCATCGACTTGTGCCACTTGAGAGTCAGATCCGGATTGACCGCGATCACCCATCCGTAGCGCGCGCTGCTGTCCACGCGAGCAACGGTGTAGATGGTGCCATCAGGAGCGATAGCTGGCGCCACGTTGATCCCAGCGCGAGCAATACCGCAGTCAAACATCGTCGTCGGCATCGCGTCCGGGCTCGGTGGCCACGGAAGGGCACTATTGGGGAACCTTCCGATACAAGTCGTCGGCTTGTCGGGAACGAGTACCGAGTAGCTCACCATGGTGACATCATTGCTGGGCGTGACCTTGACCAACCAGCTGCCAACCGCGGTACCGCCTCCAGTAAATGGGTTGATATTTGCGAGGTCGAGCTTAATCACATTGTAATAAACGTTTCCGGCATCGTCCGCGGTTAAGGGCCCGGCCGTATAGGTACCGGGATCGAGAGTCGTGCCGAATGGATTAATTCGAGCGATCACATCGCCCTGTCCGCGGTTAAGCTTGAAAATCGTACCGCCGAACCCGGGATCATAGAAATGGCCCCCCACCACCACTCCGTGGTAAACGGGTTCCCAGCCCTGGGCGAGGCTGAAGCCCGACGGCCCGTCAATCGGCTTCCAGTCGCTGGTGAAATCCCATTTTTGCACCAGGTTTCCATCCTCCCAATGGAAGCGCCTCTGGTGCCAGGTTTGAGAGCTGAACGTAGCACTGGTATAGGGACCGGACTTCGCCGCCATAAAGACGTCCTCTTGGTCCGTGAGTGGTGCCTGGTAATGAACCAGGAGGCCACCCTGGTCGGCGAACTCGGCGTCGACGTTTGGATCGAAGAGAATGTCGGCGAGTTGTCCGTTGATAGCTTGCCCCTGGACATTGACGAAACCCTGATGCTGCGGGTTTTGGCCCCACTGGTTCCAATTCCCCCCTCCACCCGCGCCATCGCCTCCCTCAGCAGCGATGATGGTCGGCGCCAGGGCCAAGGCAGCCGCGGCACTAAGGCCGAGGAAGCCGAAGATCTTCGTTTTCATTGAATTCCCCCAGGATTGATTGGTTAGCGCCGCCCCGCCCATTCACGCGTTGCTCCACAATTGCGGCAGCGTCCTTGTGCTGGGTCTATCCGGTCGAGTCAAGGAGCATCAGACTAAATTGTTCAGTTCAACGGTCAGGCGAGTGCGGTTTCAGAATTCAGGGATTTCGCGTGGCTTTTAGAAATAGCGGTGTTCCCTTGGGCATTCACCGTGGAGCGCGAGATTAAGAGCGATCCTTTCTGTTTGATATCTTGCAATATTGTCTAACTTTGCGCTCTCTGCGACAGATCGAGAGTCCATTCCTCTCCGATTAGGTCGCGACCGAAGCTGTGGTGCGGCTCTTGCTGGATGAGGCGGAAGCCAGCGCTTTCATAGATCCGACGGGCCGCGAGCAGCACGCTGTTCGTCCAGAGCGTGACCTTGCGGTAACCTACCTGCCGAGCGAAACGCACGCACTCGCTCACGAGGCGAGTGCCAATACCCAGGCCGCGCGCCGACGGTTCGACGAGCAGCAGTCGCAGCTTGGCCACAGCCTTCGATTGTTTGACGAGGAAGACCGAGCCGAGGATTTCGCCGTCACGCTCCGCAATCCAGCAGCGCTCCCGCTTCGGATCGTAGTGCCGAACGAAATTGGCGACGATGCTCGCCACCAGTGCTTCAAATTGCTCATTCCATCCGTACTCCTGGGCGTAAAGTAATCCATGGCGATGGACAACCCACCCCATATCGCCGGGCTGGTGCGGCCGAAGGACGTAAGGCTGGCTTCTTTGCTCGTGGCTGCCAATTAGCTTCTCAATCGTCTGCATCGCCTCGACCAGGTGTCTTTGCTCCGCCGACGAAAGTTTGCTCAGCAGCCCGGCAATTTCGGCGCTCGAGCGTTGATCGAGCTGGGCGAAGATCTTCTTGCCTCGCGAAGTCAGCGACAAGAATTGCTCTCGACCGTCCGAATCGGAGGGAATCTTGTCGATCAACGCCTGCTTCTTGAAGTCGCGAAGAATTCGACTCAGGTAGCCCGCATCCAACTCCAACTCCTTACCGAGCTCGGCCGCGGTAGGCTTCGCGCGGTAAGCAAGCTCGTAGAGAACGCGTACCTCGGTCAGGGAGTACGGGCTTCGGAGGAGCTTCTCGTGCAGCACGCCAATCTGGCGAGTGTGGAAGCGGTTGAAGCGACGGACAGCCTCAACGCGCGGATTGGAATCGGTCTCCGGCGACATGGACATCTCTTTAGTGGCCAACACTAGACGAAGTCAACCATATCATTGACTCTGTCAAGTATAGCCACTTGGTGAAGCTGAGTGGCTCAACCGCCGACCACTTCGTCGTATCCACGACCGCGAAACTCGATCAGACAGAAACCGTGCCCGAAGGGGTCAGCCATGTTCGCGATGCGCCCCCACTTGTGCTCCTCGATGCCGCGCTCGAGAAGCGCACCTGCTTCTTGGGCGCGGCGGACCGCGGCATCAAGGTCTTCGACGACAAAATCCAGATGGACCGGTGTCCAGTGCCGCCGATACTCGCGCAGCGGAGGTTTGCCGGCGCAGGCCGGGCTGCCCGAGGGCTTGGCGAGAAGGTCGATCGGCGATGAGGCGCCCAGGAGCTCTACCCATATTCCGGCGACCTGACGCCCCGACTTCAACCCCAAAGCCCGAGTGTAGAATTCGGTGCCTCTATCCAGGTCGTCGACATCGATGCATGCGCGAAGACTGGTCATTGTGCCTCGCCGGCTGCCTTTGAGCCCGACGCGAGTTTGATCGAGACGGGCAACTTGAATCCCTCGCCGCTGCGGAAGGGCTCCAACCGCCTGGTGAACTCGCCGTGGATCCGTCGGCGAACATCCTCCGGTTGAAGCATGAGCAAGGCCCGGTTTCGCACGCCGCCTTCGGCGAAGCCGCGCCAGAGGGCGTCGGCGCTCGAGATCCGATGCTCGAAGCTGAGCGTGCGAACTCGGATGTCGCGCAATCCGGCTTCCCGGAGCAAGGTAGAGAGCTCGGATTCCGAGGCAAAGCGGAAGAAGTCAGGCCCGGCTGGCAAAGAGGGAGGAGCCACCACGCCGGACGCGCGAACCGCCTCGGTGATGACGCCCACCATCGGGCATTGCTGGGGGTAATCCCAAGCAGTGAGTGCGGCGCGACCCCCCGGCTTGAGGACGCGGGCGAAGCCGGCCGCCGCCCGTTCAGGGCGACCCAGATGAAGGATGCCGAAGTTGGCGACCACCGCATCGAAGCTGCCCGCCGGGAACGGAAGCTCCTCGGCATCGCCTTTGATGAACTCGATTGCTGGATGGCGGCGCCTGGCAACCGCCAGCATTTGTTCGGAAAGGTCCACTCCGGTGACCCTGGCTCCCCGGTCGCCGGCCCTCCCCGCCACATATCCAGGTCCGGTTGCGACGTCGAGGAGTCGCCCGCCTTTGTGCACAGCAGCGTCATTCAAGAGGTCGTCGATCGACAGGGACGTGATGGGCCCAAACACCTCTTGATACGCATCGGCGCTGTTGGTTTCCCACCCATGGTGCTCGAACCGATTGAATGCATCGGCATCGAAGGCGTCGCTCATGTGCAGCTCCTTTTCGAACAACGGCCGGTGGCATATCACCGCGAATGGCGCAGTTGACAACACACTTACGTCACCGGTAGGGATCGCCGGTTTTTTCAGAGGTTGTTCGGTGATTCGACTAGTGCGCGGGTTGAAGGCGGGGCAGAGCAAGTGGCGCTCGTTCGCGGGACTGGTCGCAAGTCTGGTGCTCGGCTTCGGTGCATGCAGCGACCTTGGACCCATCTTCGATCTGCGCGTTGCCTCGCCAGCAGTTGGCCTCTGCGATCCCGATTTCGCCCAACGGCCGGTCGGGGTGATTTGCCCGGGCGACAAGAAAGTAATGACCCCGAGCAATCAAGCGATCTCGGACCCGGCGGACATCGGCGGCGCGCGGCTTGGCTTCACTGCGCGGTTGATGGACATGGCGATCAGCGCGGATGGCCGCCTGCTCGCCACGGTGGACGCTTTATCGACGGTGCGCCTCTACGACGCGACGCAGGATTTGGCGTCTCAGGCTCCGAGGACGCTCGATGGCGCTGGACCCAGGGCCTCGTACCTCGGCTTGGCGTTCAACGCGTCAGGCTCGGAGCTCGCGGTCTCGGAGGCGAACAGGCTTCGCATTCTCGACACGAATGATTTGCATACGGTCGCGGAATTCTCCCCCTCCAGCGCTCCGCCGCTCAACTCTCGAACGACCGGAGTGACCTTCGATCCGAACGCTGATTCGGGCGACAATCTGTACCTGGCGCTGGACCATGCGAACCAGATCGGTTTCATCGACCGAACTGCTCCGTCGGTAAATCAGACATGGCATCCGAGCGGCGTCGCGCCGCTGGGGCTCGCGGTCTCAAAAGCGCAAAACGGCCGACCGGATCGCGTCTTCGTTGCGAACTGGGGCGGCAGGCCAGCCGTCGATGGCGACGCGACCGCCCCCTCCGATGGTACGCCGGTCGTGATCGATGCGCGCGGCATCGCAAGCACGGGCACGGTGACCGTCGTGGATGCAGAGCCTCCTTATACCTCTTGGGACATCGCCGTCGCGCTGCACCCGTCGATAATCAAGATCACGCCCGATAACAATTGGGCCGCGGTCGTCAACAGCAACAGCGACTCAGTGACATTCATTAATACGGATGATCCAGATGGGACGATCACCCCGGACGATTCGCCGAAAGTCATATCCGTCGCTGACTCCGAGCTGGGCGCAGGACTGAGTCCCACCTCTCTCGCGTTCAGCCCAAACGACGGAGGTAGATATCTCTACGTTGCGTTGGGCGGCTTGAATGCAATTGCAGTCCTGCAAAACCGCACTCCGGGAGCGGTCAACTACAGCTTTCAAGGATACATTCCGGCAGATTGGTTTCCTCTTGCCGTGGAGGCTTCCGCGAATGGAAGAGCGTTGTACGTCGCGAATGCGAAAGGGCTGCGGGGACGGTGGTACGGCGAATCTCCGGCCGACGGCACGCTGGACCAACTTCCCAGCGCTACCGCCGACGGCGCCGATCTGCCGGCGTGGACGAGAATGGTGCGGCGCGCCAACAAGCCGTTCAGCGACACCGCGCCCCCGGTCGATTCTCCGGCTGATTTGTCGAAGCTCGGAATCAAATACGCATTTCTGATCATTAAAGAGAACCAGTGTTACGACAGCATACTGGGCGACATGAGCACCGTCTTCTCCGACGACAGCGATGGAGACAACAGCCGAGTCCAGTACGGATGCAACACGCCGGACTACAGCGGTGTCGGCTGTATAAGTCCCAACCATCACAAGCTGGCCAGAACATTCGTCAACCTTGACAACTACTATACTGTTGGCGCGGTCAGCGCAGATGCGCATCACTGGCTGACGCAAGCAGCTTCGACCGACTACTCCGAGCGGTCGATGAGCATGTGGAAATTCGGGCCGGGCCGTAGCTACCCATACGCCGGGGATGACCCGCTGGTATTTGCGTCCACCGGATTCATTTGGAACCAGGTGAGCGCCGCGGGTGGGACGGTCGACATTTTTGGTGAATACATGAATGCAAGCGGCACGCTGAATGTCAGGACCACTGACAGCGCCATGTGGCACGGCGGTCCGAGCTATCCAGGGTTTTCCTTGACCTTCAAAGACAATGATCGAGCGACGACCTTTATCAACTGGTTTGGCAGCGCGTTGGCCAGCCCACCCTTCGGCGACGCCGGCAGAATCCATCTGGTAATCCTCTGGCTGCCGAGAGATCATACCGGCGGTTTCCCTCCGAACGGGATGGTCGCCGACAACGATCAGGCGTTGGGCCGAATCGTCGAGGCGATCAGCGCCAGCCCGATCTGGCCGCGGAGCGCGATCTTCGTCACCGAGGACGACGCGCAGCTCGGAGTGGACCACGTCGACGTCCATCGGACGATTTGCCTCGTCGCAAGCCCTTACGCTCGGAGGGGGTACGTTGAGCACACGCAGTACAATCACACCAGCATTCTGGCGACCATCGAAGAGCTGCTCTCGATTCCGGCGATGAACAAGTTCGACAAGTCAGCTCTGCCCATGCGATCCGTTTTTCTCACCTCCGCTGATACGGCTCCTTACCAGCACGTGGAGCCGAACATCGCGACCGCGAGCGTCAATCCACCTCTCAGCTCATTAAAGGGGGCCGCTCGACTGGCGGCCCTGGAAGAATCCACCTGGAACCTGTCGAAGCCGGACTCCTTTCCCGAGGGAAGACTGCGCCAAATTCGATGGCATCAGGCCAAGGGCTGGAACAAGCCGTACCCTGGAATCCGGCACAGCCCAAACTGCCCGAACGAAGGTGGGCACACCGAAGACGACGACTGACGCAGGGCATCGTGGTGGTTGAGAGTAGAAGCAGCGGTCGAAAGTCGAAAGTTGAAAGACTCTCGGCTCGAATGCTCTCGTCCCGTGCGTATCTGTTTTTTCGACTTTCGACTGTCAACTTTCGACTTCCCAGCGCCTGTCATTTCCCCTGATAACTTACGCGCCAGATGCAGTTCGAGCCGTCGTCGCTCACCAGCAGAGAGCCATCCTTGGCGACCGCGACTCCGACGGGCCGACCCCATACGTCGCCTTTCGGTGTTACAAAGCCGGAGAGGAAATCTTCGTATTCACCGGTGACGCGCCCATCTTTCATCGGCACGCGAATCACCTCGTATCCGGTTCGCAAGTTGCGGTTCCAGGAGCCGTGCTCGGCGGCGAAAATGGATCCGCGGTATTCCGGTGGGAACTGATCCGCTTCATAGAAAAGCATCTCGAGGGAAGCGTTGTGCGGCTGTATCAGCACGTCGGGCACTAGGACCTTATCCTTCAGCTCCGGATGTTTGCCTTTGTGCCGAGGATCTTGATTTCCTCCGATGTAGTACCAAGGCCAGCCATAAAAGCCGTTTTCCTGTACGTGGGTGATGTAGTCCGGCGGAACGTCGTCGCCCAAGCCGTCGCGTTCATTCACCGACGCCCAAAGCACTCCCGTTTGTGGATGCACGGCAATGCCGACTGCGTTTCGGATTCCCCAGGCGTAGACCCGAAGGTTGGTGCCGTCCGGGTTCGCCTCGAGGATGTCGGCCCGGTGAAACTCGACCGGATTGTTGTCAGTATCGTCGACGTTGGAATGCGAGCCGACCGAGACGTACAGCTTCTTTCCATCGAGCGAGAAGGCGATGTCCCGCGTCCAATGGCCTCCGCCGCGCAATCGGCCGCCACTGGGCAGATCGGGAATGACCACGTGAGCGGCGTCGCGGGCTTTCAAGTCGCCGTTCTCGTAAGTGAAGCGCACCACGGAATCCGTGTTGGCCACGTAGAGATAATCGGGGTTGGGCCCTGGCGGATAGAAGGCAATGCCGAAAGGTCGCCGCAATCCTGTGGCGTAGATCGCCGCCTTCTGAGGCTTGCCGTCCTCGCCGATGCCGCGCAGCACCTGGATCCGACCTGGCCGGCTTTCCGCGACGAAGAGATCGCCGTTCGGCGCGGTGCGAATCAATCGCGGCTCGTCGAGCTGCGAAGCATAAAGCCCGACCTTGAATCCCGCGAGGCCCTGCGGCCACGCGTCCGACGGTCTGTCGACCAACTTGGGTCCGTTGTCGACCGATTTGGTCGCGTAGGGAGCAGGCAGGTCGGAGGGGGCAATTTTGTGGATCGTCCCCGGCCTCTCCTGCCGATAATCGCTGTAAACGACGGTGGCTCGCGGCGTCTCTTCGGCGCCGGCCAATGCAGGCGCGAAAAGCACCGTGGGAAGAATGCCGGCAGCCCACGATGAAACAATGCTTCGCCAGAAGTTTTTCATGTCTGGCGTAATCTAACGAATGAATTTGGTTGCTTCCTTATTTTCCTTCGGTGCGCCGGCCTCGAGGTCAACTTGACCGTCGAATTCCAAGCACTCACCGAAGGCTAGTTCTTGTGCGCGGACGGTTCGGTGCTCGCGGACGTTTCGGTACCCGAACTCGAGCTCGGTGGCGAGCTGGGCATGCGCCAGATGGCGAAGTCCGACTCGCTTCCGGGATCCAACTTCCAGCCGGGCAGACGCCGTTCAATCCGCTCGATGAGAGCAGCTGGTGCGCCTTCCACGGCGAGCGCAGAACATGCAGCTCCACCCCGCAGCCGTTTGAGAAGATCGGTAGCTCGTGCGTGCGACGGCGAAGCGAGGTTGTCCTGTCCGCTCACATCCTCGAAGAGGGTTCCTTCGCCGGCACAAATCACCGCCCGAATGAAGATCCCGTGCTCGAAGCAGACCTGCGCCACTTCCCGCGCGAAGCGGGCGGTGCTGACCAGGCCTTCGTGAAGATTGGTGTGAAACGGCGCTCGCTCGAAGGCGGTGAGGGCGATCATTTCGCCGATCTGCTTGAGCGTGGTCTCGTAGGGCTCCATGAAGGCGGTCGCTCCGCGAGCGGCGCGCCCCATCAGCTCGTCCGCGGCGCCGGGATCTGCCAAGGTGCCCCGGTTGGCGATCTCGCCCAGGTAGAGAATGGCGCGCAGAAGAGGAGCGGGCCGCGTCGCCGGTGCTCGAGCGGCAAGCAGCGCCTGCTGGAGCGCGGGGCGCGGCGGATCGGGCTCAAACCACAAGCGCAACAGCCGAAGCTCAGCCGCGCTTTCCAGACCATCCCGCGAATCGATGATCTGCTCGATGACTTCCTGGGGCGAGCCCGCCCCTTGCGGAGCGCCGTCGCGGGCCGGCCGAGTGGCGCGGGCGCTCCAGAACGGCAGCAGCGCGGGATCCGCCTTCACCGGGGTCAGGCGGCTGTGACCGTTTCGCGACGCCGCGAGCAGGTCCACGTTCTCCAGGCGCTCGTAACTGAGATCGAAGGTGGGAAGGAACAGCAGCCGCCGGCGCGTGGTGCGTTCGTTCGATGGCCCGTGCAGCACGGCGAGGGGCACCCTCAAGCATTCTTTGACGCGATCGGCGAGCTTTGCGTCGGCCATGGCCGCCCCGCGCGGGCTCAAAAATCCGCCGGCGCGCCATTTCTTGGATAGCGCTCGGACCTCGTCAGTGAGCATCCGGAAAGCGTCGAACATCGTGGCAACCCGTTCGGCCTCGGCGAGCACCACCAGGACCACGTCTCGCACTTGCGCTCGAACCTCGGCCAGGTGCTGGAGCGACACCAGGCGCTCAAGCCCGTCGAAGGTGAGGCGGGAAACATCCTCCGAAGAGAGGGCGCGAAGAGCGCTTCGGACGCTGACGTAGGTCGTTCCTTCCACCAGCCACGGCTCGCCGGGAATGCACTTGCGCAGGCGCGCCAGGTAAGAAGGCACCGCCCGGCGAAGCTGGTGTCGCTTGATCCGCCAGTCGCTGGTGAGCGACGACGTCTGCGCAGGCCGAATCGGCCCGCGCTCGGGTGAACGAGGCACGTCGGAAAACCCGCCGCGGAAGAGCCCGGCGACGATGTGAGAAAGCGGCCCGCCGACGGAGGTGGTGAACGCCACCGCTCCGCCCGGCTGAAACCCTCGCCTGGGTTCCGAAGTCTCCTTGATGTGCCTGCGATCTCCGCAAAACAGATGATGCGCCTTGTTCACCTGCACCAGCCCGGAGGCGCCCAATGCGTGGCCAAAGGTCAGAAGTCCGCCGAAGGGATTCGACCAGCCTTCGATCATCCGCTCCACGCTGCGCTCCCAGGACAAACCCATCGCCAGCATGAAGGCCAGCTCGATGCTCGGAAACGCATCGTGGGCGACGCCGAATGAGCAGGAGAGAAAGGTGGAGAGCGGTACGCGGGCGTCGTCAGCGGTATCCGCGAGAGCTTCGCGCACCGCGGTTCCGAAGATGAGCGGCGAGGGTCGTTGCAGCACGTTCTCACTGCTGGAACCTTCCCCGACTCCAAGCACCTCGGTCAGCGGCACGGTGCGGTAGCGCGGTGCCCGCGCGGCGGCAATGCGGGCGACGAGATCCTCGTCGGAGGTGATGATGGTGGCAGCGGCGCCCGAGCAGGGCGCTGCGATGTCGGACGCATCGAAGTAAGGAGTGCGCGGCGCCTTTCGCTCGAAGGGCTTACCGGCGGCAATTCCAGCCGGATAGAAGACGCTCGCCTCGAACTTCCTCTGCGCGACCGCGGAAAGAAAGCGCTCCACCTGGTCGCGCGTCAGTCCGAAGGTGCGCCGAAAGCTGTCCATCAGGAGGTCGCCCACCGCGAGCATGTCCAGGCCGCGCGCTTGGTCGTCCTCGCCGAGCACGCTGCGAATCTGGTACTGCGAGGTGTAGCCGGCGGGAATGATTTGGCCGGCGACCACCAGAATGGTCAACGGGCGATCGACGCTTCGCGCGGCCCGCACCGCTTGCGCAAAGGCCCAGGCGCCGCTGTCGGAGGTGCCGACCACGTATTGGGCCACCACGCGCCGCGAAAGGCGAAGCAACGCGCGCAGCGCTTGCGGCACCAGGCCGATGTTCACGCGCTCGTTGGGATCGAGGCCCGGCATGGAGGTGACGTAAAGGTGAGTGATCGCATCCCGCGTCCGCGAGTAGTCACCGCCGATGATCCGGTGCAGCGAGGTGAGCGCGCGATGGGCGGCCGAGGCGAACAGATCGGTGAGGCCGATCGGCGATTCCAGCCCGAACGCGCGCTGCCAGTCCTCCGGACCGGCGCGTCCGTCCTCGCCGCGGTTAGGGAATCGGAAGAAGAGTCGAGCGACCTCTTCGTCCGAAAGCTCCGGATGTGGCTCGGAGAGCCAATCGCGACCCCGGCGTTCCGCCGTGAGGTGGCGAGGATTGGCGGAGTACTCTCCGGCGATGACGAAAACCCGGCGCTGCATGTGCATTGATAGCATCGCAAAGCGAGCGGGTGATTTACAATATCGCCACGCAATTCTGGCGGCCTGCTTCCTCGCGCTACCTCACATCGTCTTCACGTTGTCGAACGACGCGGTGATCGACCCAGTGAAGGTATCCGTTGGGTTGATCGGCCCGG
>Ga0126384_10001416_pt1 | contig 14206 bp, 13 predicted proteins | sample PanSoiMetPlot_36_FD_92543 | JGI IMG/M metagenome (GOLD analysis project Ga0126384, IMG submission 92543) | Tropical forest soil microbial communities from Panama - MetaG Plot_36 | ecosystem: Environmental > Terrestrial > Soil > Tropical forest > Bulk soil | place: Panama | collected 2016-02-17 | reverse complement strand
GGCCTGCACCGAGCGGCGGTAGCGTCGGCGACCGGCGGCGTCGAGGCCGGCCAGCTCCCGTCCCTCGAAGCGGATGTCGCCGTCGGTCGGCTGCTCGAGCCCGAGCACCAGTTTTGCGGTCGTGGTTTTGCCGCAGCCGGATTCGCCCACCACGCCGAGCGTGCGGCCGGGCTCGATGGCGAACGACACGCCGTCGACGGCGCGCACCAGGCCGCTGTTGCCGAGCCAGCCACGGCGGCCCGGATAGTGCTTGCGCAAAGCCTGCGCCTCGACGATCGCCATCACGCCGCTCCGCTCGGCAACCGCTCGGCGGCGGTGTTGGCCGGCGCCTGCCAGCAGCGCACAACACGCCCGTCGCCGAGGCCCACCTGCGGTGGGGCCATGCTGTGGCAGCGCTCGATCACCTTGCTGCAGCGCGGCGCGAAGGCGCAGCCCGGCGCCGGCGCGGCGAGGTCGGGTGGCTGGCCCTCGATGGCGGTCAGCCGCCGCCGGCCGACACCCATCTGGGGTATCGAGTTGAGCAGCGCCTCGGTGTAGGGGTGCACCGGCGCCGCGAAGATCTGTCTCACCGGGCCCGCCTCGATCACCCGTCCGGCATACATCACCGCCAGTTGGTCGCACATCTTGGCGACGATGCCGAGATTGTGCGTGATGAAGATCAGCGCCAGCCCGTGCGCCTGCTGCAGTTCGCGCAGCAGCGCCAGGTATTGCGCCTGGATCGTCAAATCCAGGCTGGTGGTGGGCTCGTCGGCGATCAACAGGCGTGGCTCGCAGGATAGGCCGATGGCGCCAACGATGCGTTGGCGCATGCCGCCCGACAGCTCGTGAGGAAATTGCCTGAGCCTCGTCGACGGCGAGGCGATGCGCACCGCTTTCAGCAACTCCAGCGCCCGCTGCCAGGCGCTGGCGCGCGACGCCCGCTCGTGCACCCGGATCGGTTCGGCCACCTGGTCGCCGACCGTGAACAGCGGATTGAGCGAGGTCATCGGGTCCTGCAGGATCATGGCGATGCGCCGGCCGCGCAGGCGGCGCATTTCGGCATCGGATTTCTGCAATAGCTCCTCGCCCTCGAACCGCAAGCTGCCGCCGACAATGTGCGCCGACGGCGGCAGCAGGCGCAGGATGCTGAGCGCCAGCGTGCTCTTGCCGGAACCCGACTCGCCGACGATCCCCAAGGTCTCGCGCGCCTTGATGCTGAGGCTCACGCCATCGACGGCGCGCACCACGCGCCGGCCTTGTGCCGACACGTAGTGGGTGGAGAGATCCTCGATCTTAAGCAACGGCTCAGCGCCCATCACCTCACCTCATCGGCTCACAGCTGGCTGAGCTGCGGGTCGAGCTTGACGCGAAGCCAGTCCCCCAACAGGTTGGCCGACAGCACCATCAGCATGATGCACGCACCCGGGAACACGGTGAGCCACCAGTAGCCCACCATCAGCCCCTTCTTGCCGTCGGCCAGCATCAGCCCCCACGCCGGCTTCGGCGGCGGCACGCCGACCCCAAGAAACGACAGTGCCGCCTCGGTGACGATCACCACGCCCAGCATCAAGGTGCCGAGCACGATCGCCGAATTGACGACGTTGGGCAGGATGTGCCGGCGCATGATGGTCCATTTCGAGCAGCCAGCCACCACCGCCAGGCGCACGAATTCCCGTTCCTTGAGCGACAGCACCTCGCCGCGGATCACGCGCGCATAGCGCGTCCAGTAGACCAGCCCCAGAATGATGATGATGTTCATCTCGCTGGGCCCGACGATTGCCGTCAGGAAGATGGCGAAGGTCAGCGCCGGCAACGCCAGCCAGGTATCGGTGAGGCGCATGATGACCTGGTCGACCCAGCCGCCGAGGTAACCCGAGACGATGCCGAGCAGGGTACCGACGGCGCCCGCCACGATCACCGCCGTGAAGCCAACCACCATCGACACCCTGGCACCGAAGATTAGCCGGGAGAGCACGTCACGGCCCAAATGATCGGTGCCGAGCAGATGGTCGGCGCTGCCGCCGGCGGACCACGCCGGCGGCCGGAAGCGCATGCCGAGCGCGCCGAGCTCCGGATTGTGCGGCGCCAGCAGTTCCGCGAACACGGCGATCAGCGCGATCGAACACAGGATCAAGGTTGGCAGCACGGGAAACGCGCCGAGACGCAGAGAAACGCGTGGCGCAAGTGGGATGGCTTCGGTGCCGATCGCCATGACATTATTTCTCCAGTCGGATGCGCGGATCGATCACGGCATAAAGGATGTCGATCAGCAGGTTGACCACCACGATCATCGCCCCGCCCAGGAGCACCACCGCCTGCACCACCGGGAAGTCGCGGAAGGTGATGCCCTCATAAAGCAGGCGGCCGATGCCGGGCCAGGCGAACACCGTCTCCACCACCACGGCGACGTTGATCATGATCACGAGGTTGATGCCGGCAAGCGTGAGGACCGGGATCAGCGCGTTCTTGAAGGCATGCTTGGCGATCACCAGGGATTCGGGCAGGCCTTTGAGGCGCGCCAGCTTGATGTATTCCGAGCCCAGCACCTCGAGCATGGAGGAACGGGTCAGCCGCATGTGCGCGGCGGCAAAATACCAGCCGAGTGCAAACGCCGGCATCAACAGGTGCCACACCGTGCCCGAGCCCGACGAGGGCAGCCAACCAAGCGACACCGAAAATACCAAGATCAGCACCAGACCGACCCAGAACGAGGGCAGCGACAGGCCCAACAGCGCAAACACCTTGCCGGCGCGATCCCAGAAGCCGCCCAGCCGCACCGCCGCCAGGATGCCGCTCGGAATGCCGATCAGCAGCGAAAAAGCCATCGCCGCCGCCGCCAGCAGCAGCGAGTTCGGCAGCCGCTCCAGGTAGAGCTCGAGCACCGGCGTGCGATAATAGAATGAGTTGCCGAAGTCGCCGGTAACCAGGCTTGTCAGGAAGCTCGCGTATTGCACCCAAATCGGCTGGTCGAGGCCGAAGCGCTGGCGGATCGCCTCGATGTCGGCGGCGCTGGCGCCCGGCTCCACCAACAGCGTGCTGGGATCGCCGGTGACGCGCACGAACAGGAAGATCGTGAGCGACAGCAGCAACAGCGAGATCAGCGAATACCCAAGCCGGCGCAAGATGTAGTTGGTCATGCCGCCTCCACCGGGTCGCCCAACCCGCACGCCGGCGCCGCAAGACGCCTCCGATGGTGGCGCTTTGCCCGCGTCGCAGGCGTTGCTGGTCCCTGCCGCATGCCACCCTCCGCTTGGCTATGGCTTTGCCAAGGTCACATCCTCATAGGGCGCCGAGTAGGCGTGGCCCGCGATCAGACCGAGCCCGGTTTCGCCCACCCGCGGTCCGGCGCCGTTGAGGAAGGCCAGCTGCCAGAGCGGGGCGTAGATGGCACGATCGACCACCAGGTGTTGCATTTTCTCTAACAGCACGGCGCGTTTGGTGCCGTCGCGCTCGCTCGCCTGCGCCTCAAACAGGCTATCGATGTCGGGATAGCTGCCGTAGGCGTAGGTCCCACCTTTGACGACGAAGGCCTCAAGCCGCGTTGCCGCGTTGCCGAAGGCACCGCTCGCCCCTTGGATCAGGTTCTTGTAGCTCTTCTCGCCGTAGCCCTTGTAGAACGCCGCCCGTTCCAGCGGCCGGAGCTTGGCGCGGATGCCGATCGCCTGCAGGTTGTTGAGCACCGCCTCGGCGAGGTTGGCATAGGAGGTATCGCAGGTGTATTCGCCGGCATCAAAGCCGTTGCCATAACCGGCCTCCGCCAACAGTTGTTTGGCTTTGACCGGGTCGTAGCGGGGGGGCGGCGGTTGCCAGTAGTGCTCGAAGGTCAAGGGGATAATGCTGCCGGTGATCTTGGAATGGCCGAGCGTCAGCGCCTGATTGATGCCGTCGTAATCGATGGCAAGGCTGGCGGCGAGGCGCACGCGTTGATCGTGCCAAGGCGACTTCGGATCCCATTGGTCGACGAAATACAGCCAAAACGGCGCTTGGATCACGGTCGGCTTCAAGACGAGATCCTTGCTGCGCGTGATCTCTTCGGCAAGCTCGCCGCGGATCGAGTAGGCGATGTCGACCTCGCCGCGCTTAAGCGCGGCAAGCCGCGTCGCCTCGTCGGGGATCACGCGGAACACCAGCTGCTCGACATTGGGTTGTTTGCGCCAGTAGCCGTGAAACGCCTGCATGGTGAGGCTGAGGCCGGGCGTGAAGGCAACGAACTTGTAAGGGCCAGCGCCAATCGGCGCCTTCTTGAACCCCTCCTCGCCGACGGTCTCCACGTACGCTTTGGGTACGATCCAGGCCGCCGCCGTGGCCCCGGTATAGAACGTCATAAAATCCGGCCAGGGCTGCTTGAGTTTGAAGACCACGCGCCGGGGCTCGGGGGTTTCGACGGCGGCAACCCGCTCTTTCAGGATGGCATTGGAGGCGCCGCGGTAGCGCTCGAAGGAGAATTTCACATCCTCCGCCGTCACCGCCGTGCCATCGTGAAACGTCGCCCCCTCACGCAGCACGAATTCGTAACTGAGCCCGTCGTCGGATTGCGACCACGATTTGGCCAGACTGGGCGCAAACGGCTCACCCGGCATCGGCTTCACCAGGGCGTCGTGCAAAGCATAGAGGATCATATAGGGGGTGATGATCCCCGACATTTCCGCGGGATCGAACCAGGTCGGGGCCAGCGAGACGTGTACGCCCCAGGTGAGCTGACTTTGCGGGCTTGCCGCGCGGGTGGTGAAGCTGCCGGCGACAACGAAGGCGAGGACGGCGAACAGGACCGCGACCGCGCGGCGCCAGACGTGCGCGCGCTTAGGAGCGATGCTGGGCACGGCCGGGATGGCCCCGGCTGCGATGGTAGCCATGGCGTTTCCCTTACACTTGGCGCACGGAGCGAGTGTATAAACGTTCGTTGGCGTCCGCCGTCACGGTCGGCAGGCGCGGCACTCCATGCGCGACGGACCTTTTGTTTGTTGCCGGAGCCTGGCGCGGGCCGGTTCCGGATTACGCCCTAGCTTAGTGCATTCGGCCGCCGGCGCCCAGGGCCAAAGCGGGCCAAAGGGCGGCATTGGGCTCCCACCTTGGTAGGGCTTTCGCATATAAACCTTGTTAGCAGCCGGTCCCGCCGGCAAGGCAGACCTGGCGATAAAAACGAGGCCAGCCACATGCCCCAAAGCCTCAAGGAAGAGCTTGACGCGCTCACGGCCGTGGCGGCGCACAATGGCCGCCGCTTTCGCCTGCTGCAACGACCGGCGTGGCCAAATGCAGCCCGCATTGCCGTCAATCTGACCGTCGACTTCGATGCCATGCTGTTGCGGCGTCTGAACAACGAGCCGCCGATGGAATTGGCCAAGGGCGAATTTGGCGGACGGGTCGGGATTTGGCGGCTGATCGAGCTGTTCCGGACGCATGGGGTCAAGGCCACGATCTTCACGCCGGGCCGTATTTGCGAACTCTATCCCCGGGCGCTGGCGGCGGCGGTGAGGGAGGGTCACGAACTCGCCGACCACATGTGGGAGCACCGGGTGCCGAAAGAGCCCGCCGTGGCGCGCGCGCATCTATCAAGGACCAAGGCGGCACTGCAACTGATCAGCGGCCGCGCCCCGATCGGCTCGCGCAGCCGCTACCCCTCAGCGCTGTTACGCGAGGTGGGCTTTCTCTACAACTCGCACGGGGCCCGCAGCCATCTGCCCTACCTCGTGTGCGATGACGATGGGGACCCGGCAATCCTGGAGCTGCCGTTCCATTTTGCCATCGACGACGCCATGTTCTTCAGCTTTGCCTGGTATGCCAGCGCCAATGCCGGGCAGCGTCTGTTCGACCCCGACCGCGTGTTCGACCTGTGGTGGGCGGCATTCGAGCATCAGTACCGCGAGGGCGGCTACCTCAACATCTGCCTGCACCCGTTCGTGTCCGGTCGGGCCCTCAGAATAGCCATGCTCGACCGGCTGATTGAGCGCATGCGGGGAGCGCCTGGGGTTTGGTTTGCCACCTGCGAGGAGGTGGCCCGCCACTGCCTCGCCCAAAACGCGCCCGGCCTGCTAACGGCGTCAGCGGCGGCGGCAACCGCCGAGTGAGGCCCCATGCCGTGGAAGCAAGGCTATACGATTAGCGATGAGATCAGCCTGGCCGATGCCGACGTGCGCTGGCCCGACGGCAAACGCTGCGCCGTGCATATCGTCGTCGATCTCAATCTGGCGAGCGGGCCCGACGGCATCACGCCAGGCGACCTCACCAGCCCGGCCGCGGTGTTTGCGGCCAATGACGGGCTCGACGGGCTCTTGCGCGCGCTCGCCGGGTCGGGGCTCAAGGCGACCTTCGCGGTGCCGGCGCTGATCGCCGAATGCTATCCCGAGCGCATCAGGGAGATCGTCGGGCGTGGGCACGAACTCGCGGCCCACGGCCTCAAGGGCGAGGACGTGAGCGGCTTGAGCCGAACGGAGGAGGCAGCGCGCATCAAGCTGGCGAGCGAGCTCTTGACGGCGATTGCCGGCGAGCGTCCCGCGGGGTGGTTCTCCCTGCCGCGGCAGACCGACCGCTTCGCCGGCGGCAGCATCAGCGCCAACACCATTGAGTTGCTGCTCGAGGCCCGCTACGCCTACATGGGTAACGGGCTTGCCGACGATCTTCCGCACTACTGGGTGACCGACGTCGGCCAGCGGCGCGCGATCCTCACCTTGCCCTATTACTATCACTTCGACGATCAGTTCTTTTGCATGTTCCCGGCGCAAGGCACGGGACTTGAGAACGCCGACATGCTGTTGCGCAACTGGCGCGCCGAATTCGACGCGCAGTACCGGCGCGGTCGCTTTTTCACCATGACCTTGCATCCGCAGCACAGCGGCTGGGGCCATCGCCTGGCCGGTCTGGAGGCGTTGCTTGCCGAGCTCGGCCGCCGGCCGCAGCTGTGGAACGCCACCGGCGCGGAGTGCGCGCGCCATTGGCAAAGCGCCTATCCGGCCGCCAGCCAGCTTGGGCTCGAGGCCAGCATCTGGCAGGACTATCCGGATAGTTTGAGCTAACGCCGGCGTGCTATCTCGGCCCCAGCCTGACCCCTGCCATCGCTTCATAGACCTTGACCACCGCGGCGCCGTCCTCTTTGGCGAGGGCCGCCGCGCGCGCCATTTGGTAGACCTGCTGGCTGACGTTGGCGAGAAACAGCGGCATCCCCAGCGACTTCGCAAACGCGGTTTCGAGCTCTTGGTCCTTATAGGAAATGTCGACCGTGCCGCCCGGCTTGAAATCGCCGGCGAGCATGCGCGGCAGGCGATAGTCGAGGGCGAAGCTGGCCCCGGTCGAGACCCGGATCACCTCATACATGGTCTCAGGCTTGAGCCCGGCCTTGGCACCCATCACAAAAGCCTCGGCAATGGCAACGGTATTGACCTGGATCAGCATATTATTGACGAGCTTCAGGGCGAGCCCCTGGCCGCTGCCGCCGACGTGGAACTGATTGGTCGACATGGCCGCAAACACGGCGCGGCAACGCGCAAATGCCGCCGCATCGCCGCCGGCGATGACGGCGAGTTCGCCCGACTGCGCCCGAGCGCTGCCGCCGCTGACCGGCGCATCCAACATGGCGATGCCGGCCGCCGCCAACCGCTGATGGCAGCGCGTGGCGGCGTTGGGATCGATGGTGCTCATCATGGCGACGACGTGGCCGGGACTGGCGCCGGCGAGGATCCCATCGCGGCCGAGCAGCACCTCCTCGGTCTGGGCCGTGGTCTCGACCATGGTGATGGTCACGTCACACTGGCGCGCGCGAGCAGGGCCTCGACCTTGCCCGGCTCCAGATCGTTGACGATCAGCCGATAGCCGGCCCTGATCAGGTTCGCGGCCATGCCGCCGCCCATCGCTCCCAGTCCGATAAAGCCGATCGTCTCTGTCATGATGAACGCTTGCCTCCTGCCTGTTGCGGCGCGCCTGGCGCCGATCAGCATTGCCCGTGCTCGCCGCGCGGCACCAGGCGGGTCGGTGCCGGCCCAGCGATCCCGCGCTGCCACCTCAAAGGTTGGGCGGCAGGTCGGCCCACAGCTCCTCAAGCGCCCGCTCGACATCGCTGGGGCCGTCGACCTTGACCGCGCGCAGGCCGCAGGCGCGCGCACCGGCGACGTTTTCGGCGCTATCATCGAAAAACAACACCCGCTCGGGGGCAACGCCGATGTCGGCGACCACCGTTCGGAACGCCGCGGCCTCCGGCTTGCGCGCGCCGATCTCGTGCGACACATAGACCTTTTGAAACGGCGCCAGCAGATCGGCGAACCGCTGCGACCAGTGGGCGCGATGGGCGGGATTGGTATTGGAGAAGGCATAGAGTGCGAGCCGGCCGCTGACGCTCGCCAACAGCCGACGGATGCCCGGCATTTCGCCAATGAAAATGGCGTTCCAGCCGTCCTCGAATTGCGCGTCCGTCAGCTCGAGGGCGAGCTCGCCGCGCACATGCGCAAAAAAGGCCTGATCGGAAATCTCGCCGCGCTCGTGGCGGCAGTAGGCGTCGCCGCCGCTGATCCGCGAGCGCAGCTGCGCGGCCAAGGCGGCGGCCGGAATGCCGGCGAGCTCGGCCCAGCGCGCCGGCGTGCGCGCCGGTTCGATGTCGATCACGACCCGCCCCAGGTCAAACAACAAGGCCTCGACCCTTTGCTCCAAGCCTGCCTCCCTCGGCCGTGGCAGCCAGGGTGCACGGCATTGGGCCAAGGTCAATGCTGGGGGGATCACGGAGTGAGCCTTGAGCCAGGTGAACGCGGCTGTGCTAACATGCGCCCCCCAGGTGCTGCCGCAGCGGCGCGCGCGCGCCCCTAGTGCTGGAGGATCCAATGACGACGGCGAGCGAAGGCCAAGAACTCACGCGCGTCGGGCGCGGCACGATCATGGGCGAGCTGATGCGCTGTTATTGGCTCCCGGCGGCGCTGTCCTCGGAACTGGTGCGCGATGGGGCGCCGGTCCGCCTGATGCTGCTGGGCGAAAAGCTGATCGCCTTTCGCGACAGTGCCGGCCGGGTCGGCGTCATGGACCATCGCTGCCCGCACCGCTGCGCCTCGCTGTTCCTGGGACGCAACGAAGACGGCGGATTGCGCTGCATCTATCACGGCTGGAAGTTCGACGTCGCCGGCAATTGCCTCGACATGCCGAGCCTGCCGCCGCCGGGTTTCAAGCAAAAGGTCAAGGCCAAGGCCTACCAGGTGGTCGAACGCGCCGGCGTGGTGTGGGTCTACATGGGCCCCCGCCGCGACGCCCCACCGCTGCCCGGGTTTGAAATTCTTGACCTGCCGCCGGCCGAAATCAACGTCAGCTTCATCCAGCGCGATTGCAACTATCTGCAGGCGCTCGAGGGCGAGATCGACACCTCGCATTTCGGGTTCCTGCACGCCGGCCACGTCGATCCCGACGACCTGGCCGAGAACGAGCCGCTGCGCCACACCGTCACCAATCGGGCGCCGGAGTACCATTTGGCCGATACCCCCTGGGGAACGCAGTATGCGGGTTACCGTGCCGCCCGGCCCGGCCACACCTACTGGCGTTTCGGCAATTTTCTGTTTCCGTTTTGGACCCAGGCCCCCAACGGCGAGTTCGGCAGCCATATGCATGCGCGCGCCTGGGTGCCGCTCGATGACGAGCATACCATGTTCTGTTTCCTGTGGTGGAAGCGGGCGACATCGGCGATGTCGCTGCCACAGCCCGCGTTCAAGGATGGCACGCCGATCGGCGGCACCGGGCGCGGCAACAAGCTCATCCCCAACACCACCGACTGGCTGGGACGCTGGCGCATGGCGGCCAATGCCGGCAACGATTGGGGTCTCGACCGGGCGGCGCAGCAAAGCAACCGTATCTATAGCGGCATTGAGGGCGTTCACCTGCAAGATCAGGCCATCACCGAAAGCATGGGGCCGATCGTCGACCATGGCTGCGAACACTTGGCGCCGTCCGACCAGATGATCACGCGCACGCGCCGACGCCTGCTGATGGCGGCGCGGGCCTGGCATAGCAACGGCACGGTGCCGCCCGGCGTCGACGAGCCGAGCGTCTATCGGGACGCCCGCAGCGGCTACTTTGTCAGCGCCGACCAAAGCCCCTGGCAGGAGGTCTACGCCCGCGAGCTGGCGGGCGCAGTGCATCCGCCGCCGGTGGTCAGCGCCACGCCTTAAGCGTGGTTCCGGCCGGCCCGAAGCGCCAAGCCGCCAAACCGCCGATGCCCCACCCCGCAACCGGGCGCACCGCCCAGCCACCCCAATAGCGTCGTATGCGCCCGCGTTGGCCGCCGCCCGCGCGGTGGCCAGGGTTGCGGATCGGCGCGGCCGTGTGCTCTTGTGGCGCCCAAGGCGGGGTCGCGTGAAGAGCTGAGGAGGGCGGCATGCGTGGAGGGATGGGGGTGGCGCTGGCGACGACGTCGCTGTGGCTGGCCTCGGCCATGGCAGCGGCCGCCGAGGAGGTGACCTTCAAGGCGATCAGCGCCTTTGCCGAGAAGACGTTTTATTCCCGCGGCTTTGAACGCTTCATCGACAAGGTCAACGCCGACGGCAAGGGGCAGGTGCAGATCAGCTACGTTGGCGGCCCCAAGGCGATGCCGCCATTCGAGGTGGGCAACGCGCTCAAAGGCGGCGTGGTTGACCTCGCCAACGTGACCGGCGCCTTCTACACCAACGTGATGCCCGAGGCCGATGCCTGGAAGCTTGCCGAAAAGCCGATGGCCGAGCTGCGCAAGAACGGCGGCTATGCCTACATGGCCGCGCTCTATGACCAGAAAATGCAGGCCATCCTGCTGGCTCGCCACATCGACAACAATCCCTTCCACCTCTATCTGACCAAACCGATCTCGGGCCCCGACCTCACCGGACTGAAGCTGCGCATCACCCCGGTCTACCGCGATTTCTTCCAGGCGCTCGGGGCCACCGTCGTGCAGACCGCGCCCGGCGAGGTCTATACCGCGCTCGAGCGCGGCGTGGTCGACGGCTACGGCTGGCCGATCACCGGCATCTTCGATCTCGGCTGGCATGAAAAGACCAAGTACCGGGTCGATCCCGGGTTCTACAGCGCCGAGGTCAGCATTCTCGTCAACAAGAACTCCTGGGGCCGGCTGAACGAGCGGCAGCGCGAGATCATCAGCGCCGCCGCCGCCTGGATCGAGGCGCAGGCCGCCGACGTCGGCAAGGAGAACGAAGCCGATATCGCCAAGCAGAAGGCGGCGGGCATCGAAGTCATTACCTTGGGCGAGGAGTTCCGCACCAAGGCCTATGAAGCGGGCTGGGCCGGGGTGATCAGGCAAAGCCCCGAGCATGGGCCAAAACTCAAGGCGCTGTTTTCCAAGTAGCCCCGCGGGATGCGGGGCGCGCAAGGCTCTCCCGGTCATGACCTTGGTGGCGCGCTGCTACGGACGCTTGCTCGATGCCCTGATGCTGGTGGCCCAGCTGTTGCTGTTGGCCATGACCGTCATGATCGGCGCCGATGTGCTGCTGCGCAACGTCGGCGGCGGCGGGCTGCCGTGGAGCAATGAGGTGTCCGAATACATTCTCTACCTGGTGACCCTGCTGTCGGCGCCCTGGTTGCTGCGTCGCGGACAGCATATCCGGGTCGACATCCTGCTGCGGGCCCTGCCCAAGCGTCTCGCCTATGGTTTTGAATGGCTGGCCGACCTCGGTGGCTTTGCCTGCGCGCTCTACTTCGTCGTCTACGGTTGGCGCGTGGCGCAAGCGAGCTACGCCGCCGGGGCGATCACGCTCAAGACCTTGGTGCTGCCGGAGTGGTGGATGCTGGCGGTGCTGCCGCTCGCCTTCCTGTTGGTGGCCATCGAATTTTTGTTCCGCATGCATCGGCTCGCCGGATCGCCGCTCGGCCCGCGGGCCGATGCCGTTTCGGCCTCGTAGCGCAACACGGGGCGGCAGGACACCAAAGCATGGGCTCATCGTGGCAGATCGCCGCCCTGGTGCTGCTCGGCGGCTCGACCGTGCTGTTGTTCGTGGGGCTGCCGGTGGCGTTGTCGTTCGTCGCCATCAACATCGTGGGGGCGATGCTCTATCTCGGCGGTGATGCCGGGCTGCTGCAGGTCGTACGCAACAGCGCCGTGTCGGTCATGAATTTCTCCCTGACGCCGATCCCGCTTTTCATTCTGATGGGCGAACTCCTGTTTCATACCGGCCTGGCGCTCAAGGTGATCGAGGGCATCGAGCGGCTGATCCGCCACGTGCCCGGCCGGCTCGCCGTCATTGCGGTCATCGCCGGGACGGTGTTTTCGGCGATCTCGGGCTCAACCATCGCCACCACCGCCATGCTCGGCTCATTGCTGCTGCCGGTGATGCTGGCGCGGGGCTATCATCCCAGCTTTGCCACCGGGCCGATCATGGCGATCGGCGCCGTCGATATGCTGATCCCGCCGTCGGCGCTCACCGTCCTGCTCGGCAGCCTGTCGGGGATCTCGATCTCCAAATTGCTGATCGGCGGCGTCGTGCCCGGGCTGATCCTGAGCCTCGCCTTCATCGCCTATATCATCGCCACCGCGCTCCGACGACCGCATCTGGCGCCACCGGCGCCGCCCCAAGGCCAGGCCGAGGCCGGTGGCTGGCGGCTGATGATGGTCTACGTGCTGCCGCTGATCTCGATCTTTGTGGTGGTCGTCGGCGCCATGTCGGGAGGCTGGGCGACCCCCACGGAATCGGCGGCGCTCGGCGCCATCGCCACCCTGCTGCTGGCGCTCGCCTATCGTGCGCTCACGCTTGCCGCCCTCAGGGCAGCGCTCGGCGGCACGGTGGCGATTACCGGCATGATCCTGTTCATCATCCTTGGCGCCACCACGTTTTCCCAGATCTTGAGTTTTTCCGGGGCCACCGACGGCCTGGTCTCCGCCATCCTCGGCCAGGGCTTGTCGGCGTTTGCGGTGGTGACCGGCATGATGCTGCTGTTGATTTTGCTTGGCATCTTCGTCGATCAAGTCAGCATGATGCTGATCACCTTGCCGGTATTCATGCCGCTGGTGGCAAAACTGGCGATTGACCCGATCTGGTTTGGGGTGCTGTTCCTGATCTGCATGCAACTCGGGCTGCTGTTGCCGCCGCACGGCCTCTTGATCATGACCATGCGCGGCGTGTCGCCGCCCGAGGTCAGCATGGCCGATATCTTCCGCGCCGTGGTCCCGTACGTGATCATGAGCCTGTTGCTGCTGTTGCTGCTCCTGCTGCTGCCGGCGGTGGCGACCTGGCTGCCGAACCGATTGATTGGATAGCCGATGCGTACGCCGAAAACCGTCGCCGCCATGCTCGCCGCCGATCTGGCTGAGATGGGTGCGCGCCGCTGTTTTGGGCTGCTGGGCACCGCCAATTTCAAGATCTCGCACGCGCTGGTCGCTGAGGGCGTCGAGCTGATCTCGGCACGGCACGAATTGAACGCCGCCAGCATGGCCGACGCTTATGCCAAGGCCACCGGCGAATTGACCTTGGTGAGCGTGCATTCCGGCCCGGGGCTCAGCAATGCCTTGACCGGCATCGCCGAGGCCGCCAAAAGCCGCACGCCCTTGCTGGTGCTGGCCGGCGATGTGCCCGCAGGGGCGGTGAAGTCGAACTTCTCCATCGACCAGGCGGCGATGGTGCGCGCCGTCGGCGCGCTGGCGGAACGCGCCCACAGCGCCGCAACCGCGCGCGAGGATACCTTGCGCGCGGCGACGCGGGCCTTGCGCGAACGGCAAACCGTGGTGCTCAGCTTGCCAACCGACGTCCAGGACGCCGCCTGTCCGGTGGCGCTGCCGCCGCTCAACGTGCCGCCGCCACTGGCACCCATCTACCCCGACCCGGCGGCCGTCGCTGCCTTGGCCGACGCCTTGGTGGCGGCCCAGCGCCCGCTGATCCTCGCCGGTCGCGGCGCGGTCATCGCCGCTGCCGAAGCAGCCCTGATCGCGTTGGCGGAGGCGAGCGGAGCGCTATTGGCGACCTCGGTGTGCGGACACGGGCTGTTTGCCGACCATCCTTGGTCGGTCGGCATCAGCGGCGGCTTTGCCTCGCCGGCGGCCGACGCCTTGATTGCCGAGAGCGACCTGATCGTCGGCTTTGGCGTCAGCTTCACGCCATGGACCACCAAACGCGGCCGGCTGATCGGCCGGCATGCGCTGGTGGCGCAAATCGACGTCGACCCGGCGCGGCTCGGTTGGCAGATGCCGGTGGCGCTGGCCATGATCGGCGATGCGCGCATCACCGCCGAGGCGCTGCTGGCCGAGCTGGCACGGCGCGGCAGCGGTGCGCGCCGCGGCCGGCGCGATGCC
>Ga0126384_10001415_pt1 | contig 14207 bp, 12 predicted proteins | sample PanSoiMetPlot_36_FD_92543 | JGI IMG/M metagenome (GOLD analysis project Ga0126384, IMG submission 92543) | Tropical forest soil microbial communities from Panama - MetaG Plot_36 | ecosystem: Environmental > Terrestrial > Soil > Tropical forest > Bulk soil | place: Panama | collected 2016-02-17 | reverse complement strand
TGGACGGTGCGCTGCGCAACGTGCCGGGCGAGGAGGCCTATCCGCCGAGCTTCGACAAGTCGAAGATGGGCCTCGTCGCGGTGCCGCGGCTCGAAAGTTACCGCGACTTCTGGTTCCTCAACTTCGATCGCGACGCGGTCGACCTGCTCGGTTATCTCGCGGGCGCCAAGGAGTACATCGATCTGGTGGTCGACCAGTCGCCGACCGGCCGCATGGAGATCATCTCGGGCGTGCAGGAGTACGACATCAAGGCGAACTGGAAGCTCCTGGTCGAGAACAGCGTCGACGACTATCACCTGGTCGCGACGCACGCGACCTGGCTCAACTATATGCGCAATTCGGGCGTCAATATCGCGCCGCCTAGGGGTTCGGGGCTGCTGCTGGCGACCAAGGGCGCCGGCAAGGATCTCGGCAACGGTCATCTCACCACCGACAATCCGAACTATCGGGGCCGGCCGGTGGCGCGCTGGATCTCGGTCTATGGCGAGGAGGCGAAGGCCGATATCGACGCGATCCGCGCCGAGCTGGTCGCGCGGCTCGGCGAGACGCGCGCCGCGCGCGTTGCCGACACCAACCGCAATCTCGTGGTCTTTCCCAACCTCGTCATCAACGATGGCTCGTCCGTGACGGTGCGCAACTTCTATCCCGTCGCGCCCGACCTCATGCATGTCACCGCCTGGGCGCTCGGGCCGGTCGAGGAGACCGAGGCGCAGCGCGCGCGCCGGCTGCACGCATTTCTTACCTTCTACGGGCCGGGCGGGTTTGCGACGCCTGACGACGTGGCGGCGCTCGAGGCCGTGCAACAGGGATTTGCGGCCTGGCGCGACGTTCAGTGGAACGACCTCTCGCGCGGCATGGCGCGCAACGACGAGCAGCTCGATACCGACGAGGGCCACCTGCGCGTCTTTTGGCGGCGCTGGAGCGAGCTGATGGAGGCGGCCGCGTGAACACGCCCGTCGCCGGCGCCGTTTCCCGCGCCGAGGTGGAGGATCTGCTCTATCGCGAGGCAGATCTGCTCGACGCGTGGAAGCTCGACGACTGGCTCGCGCTGCTCACCGACGACGCGAGCTACTACGTTCCGCCCAACGACAAGCCCGACGCCGACCACCGCTTCACCCTGTTCACCATCGCGGACGACATCGTGCGGCTGCGCGAGCGCGTCATCCGCCTCAAGGACCCGAACTGCCACGCCGAGTATCCGCCCTCGCGCACGCGCCGCCTCATCACCAATGTGCGCATCGTCGACGTCGAGGGCGACACCATTGCGGTCGCGGCCAATTTTGTGATCTACCGCTATCGCCGCGGTGGCCATGCGCAGGCCTTCGTCGGCCGCTATCGCTACAAGCTGCGCCGCGTGGGCGGGCTTTTGAAGATCGCCGAGCGCCGCGCGATCCTCGACGCCGAGGAGCTCGGCGCGCTGGGCTCGGTGAGCTTTATTTTGTAGGGTTCTGCAATGACGGCTTAAACCGGCGTCCGGAACCGCTTGTAGAGATCCTGCACGCCCGACAGCGCCTCGTTGGTCATCGGCAGGTCGATCGGCTCGCCGCGCTCGGCCGAGAGGTCGGCGGCGAGGTAGCACTCCATCACACGACGGGCGCTCTCGGCCGAGACCATGGGCGGCCGGTCGAGGATCACGGCCTCGAGGAAGTGCAAGGTCTCCGGACCCATCTGGCCGGCAAATACGTGGTCGACGTGCTCGCCCGGCATGGTCGACATCGGGAAGCGCGTGCCTTCCGACACCGTGTTGAGCCAGTTGTCGCGCTGGGTGTCGTCGAGGAACAGCGAGCCCTCGGTGCCGGTGATCTCGATCCAGGTTGCGCAGTAGTTCGGATAGCTCGGCGGCAGGTTCCAGCCGCCACCGATCGCGACCAGCACGCCGTTGTCCATCGTCACGGTGGACCACATGATGTCGTACGAGCCGTTGACCTGCTGCATGTAGCCGTAGGCGCCCTGCGAATAGACCCGCACGGGCTTCGCGGGCTCGAGCAGCCAAAAAACGATGTCGAGGTCGTGGGTCGATTCCATCGCGGCGGGCGACAGCCGCACCCGGCTCGCGATCTTCTTGCCGAGGCTGCGCGACAGATGCCGGCTCACCATCACGGAGACCGGCTTGCCGAGAGTGCCGTCGACGAGCTTTTTCTTCGCGTAGGCGAACTTGGTGTTGAACCGCTGCGAATAGCCGATGGTGAACTTCACGCCGTTGCGCCGGGCGATCTGGATCAGCTCGTCCGCCTCGAACAGGTCCATGGCGATTGGCTTTTCCAGGAGCACGTGCTTGCCGGCACGCAGGCAGTCGCGCGCGATCGGGTAGTGGGTGCTCTCGGGCGTAGTGCAGATGTAGACGACCCTGACATTGTCGTTCTTGACGATGTCCTGGTAGTCGAGGGTCGCGGTTGCCGGATTGGTCAGCGCCTTGATCTCGGCGAGGCGATCGGGCCGGATCTCGGCAATGTGCAGCTTCTTGCACAATGCCGATTTCGCCAGCGTCTCGGCGCGGATGCCGCCGCACCAGCCAGGGCCGATCACGGCGCATTCGAGTGCTTCCACTGCTCCATCCTCATGCTGGTCTTGTCATGGCCGGGGCATAGCCGGGCGAAGCACGGCGTCGCTTCGCTCGCCTACGCCCGGCCATCCACGTCTTGCTCGGCGAAGGAGGCTTAAGGCGTGGATGCCCGGCACAGGGCCGGGCATGACGGATGATCGATCGGCGTCGGTATAGCGGCCAACCATCGCCAAGAAAAGGACTCAAGAAAAGGACCAGAGCGCCGCCCCTTGCCAGGGCCGCAAAAGGATGCCACTCTCGCTGTATTCGAATGGATATAGCGATGCCGGTGTCACCGTTGCCGCAAGTCATGTCGAGCGTGTTCGGCGGCGTGTCGCGGCCGCCGCGTCCCGCTGACGCGCTCGCCGGCCTGCGGGCCGACTTGCGCACCGCCGACGCGATTGCGGCCCGCATCGCGGCGGCGCTTGTTGGCCCGCATCGCCGCCGCACCGCGATCTGGGACCTGCACAATAGCCTGCATTGCTCGATCGTCGGCACGTGCCTTTCGACCGAGGCGCTGCGGCGCCTGCTGGTCAAGCTCGAGGTCGCCTGCGCCGAGACCGCCAACGATCATGACCTGCACATGCTCGGCGTCATGCTGGCGGGCCGGCCGCTTGCCGGCGCCAAGCTGCTGCAGAAGGCGCTCGACCGGCGTCATGCGGCTGCCATCAAGCAGGCCGATCGCATCAAGGACGTGGCGGGACTCGTCGCCTATTGGGAGGATGCGCTCGCGCGCGGGGACATTCCGGGCGCCTATTGGGCCGTCCTGACCCATGCGGTCGCGACCGACGATGTGGTGCGGCGGGTGTTCGGCGACGTCCATATGCTCTCGCACCTCGTCGGCGCCGCCAACCGTGCCGACATCCGGCGGCTGCGTGCGCTCGAGGCCGCGAATGCGGCGCTGACCGCCAAGATCGAGAAGCAGCAGCGCCAGTTGCGCGACGGCTTCGTGGCGCGCGACGCGACCATCCGGGCGCTGCGGGAATCGCTGGGACGCGCGCTCGCGCGGCAGGCGCCGTCGTCGGCGCCGGCGGCCGGCGACGACCGGCTCGCCCGCGACGCCATGGCCGAGTTCGAGACGCGGCTCAACCGCGAGATCGGCCGACGCGAACGCGCCGACGGACGCCTCGCCGAGCTGGCGGCGGCGCTGCAGGTGGCCGAGAAGGCCGGCCAGCGCGCCGCCCGCGAGCACGCGGCGCTCATGCGCGAGCTCGCCGCCGTCGACACCCGGCTGGAGGGACTGCTGTCGGGCGATCCCGGCAGCGCCGATCTCGATCTCGCCGGTACCCAGATTCTCTATGTTGGGGCGCGCGCCCACCAGGTCCCGCAGCTCAGGGCGCTGGTCGAGCGCATGGGCGCGGCCTTCATGCACCACGACGGCGGGGTCGAGCACAGTCCGACCTTGCTGCCGGGGTTCGTCGGCCGGGCCGATGCGGTGCTGTTTCCGGTCGACTGCATCAGCCACCTCGCGGTTGCGACCATCAAGCGGCAATGCCGGCAGGCCGGCAAACGATATTTTCCGCTGCGCACCGCGAGCCTCGCCTCCTGCCTGTCCGGGCTCGCGCGGCTGCGCGAGCACGAAATGGCGGCCGCATCGGATTTGTCCGTCCCGTAGGGTGCGCGACTTTGCCGCCCAGACTTTCCGGGCCGCGGATTAGTGGTAATCTCTCGCCAGCTTCTGCGAGGGCAGCGCCATGACCGGGACGCGGCTGACGGTGCGGGTCGATTTCGGGTCCGATCGCGCGATCGGGCCCGGCAAGATCCAGTTGCTCGAGGCGATCCGTGACGCCGGCTCGATCTCGCAGGCGGGCCGGCAGATCGGCATGTCCTATCGGCGCGCCTGGCTCCTGGTCGACGACATGAACCACTGTTTCCGCGAGCCCGTCGTTACCGCCCAGCCCGGCGGCAGCCAGGGCGGCGGCGCCGAGCTCACGGGTTTCGGCCGCGATCTCGTGCACAGCTACCGCGCGATCGTCGCCGAGGCGACCGCGGCGACCGAGTCGCGTGTCAATCTGCTGGAGGCGTCCTTGCGTTCGTCGGGCCGAAGCGGCGTCGGAGCGCGCAAGCTCTCGCTGCGCGCGGCTGCGCCGCGCCGTGGGTAACCTTGCCGTAACGTCAGACTTGCCGCCATCGACCTGCAAGCTTTAATCAGGAGCTTAATCAGGAGATCTTCATGAAGCTCAGCGCGCGCAATCAGCTCAAGGGCAAGGTCGTCGACGTCACCAAAGGCGCGACCACGTCGCATGTCCGCATCGAGATCGCGGGCGGCGCGATCGTCACCTCGGCGATCACCAACGAGGCGGTCGCCGACCTCGGTCTTGCCAAGGGTGACGAGGTCTGGGCGGTCATCAAGGCCTCCGACGTGATGGTCGGCAAGTAATCAAGTAACCTCACGTAATCTCTAGTCGTCTCAAGCGATCGAAGGCGTCAAGCAAAAGAGGGCCGGCCTCGCGAGGCCGGCCCCATTTATTACCCTCGCCTCGTTCGCGCTACGCGAACGCCGCCTTGACGTTGGCGGGCGAGAACGGCACCCGGCGGATGCGCACGCCGGTGGCGTCGAAGATCGCGTTGGCGATCGCAGCCGCGACTGGCCGCGTCGACGGCTCGCCGGCGCCGGTCGGCGGCAGCTCCGGATGGTTGAGCAGGACAAACTCGATCGACTCCGGCGTCTCGGTGATGTCGAGGATCGGATAGGTCATCCAATCGACGCTGGTGACGGTCTTGGCGTCGAACTTGACCTCCTCCCACAGCGTCCGGCTGATGCCCTGGATGATATTGCCCTCGATGCACTTCTCCAGGCCGTCAGGGTTGATGATCTGTCCGCAGTCGTGCGCGACGGTGAACTTGCGGGCCCAGATCTTGCCGCTCGCGCGGTCGACCTCGACCTCGGCGACCACCGCGACGCGCGTGCCGTTGCGCTGCGCATACGCAATGCCGCGACCCGCCACCTTGCTGCCGGTCTGGTCGCGGCGCGGCGACGGCCGCGTCTGCCAGCCCGACTTCTCGGCGGCCGCCTTGATCAGCGCGATGTCGCGCGGATCCTTGATGTGGCGCAGGCGGAACTCGATCGGGTCGAGATTGAGCGCGGCCGCGACCTCGTCCATGAACGACTCGCTCGCAAAGTGGATCTGCGGTCCGACCGGATCGCGCAGGTGCGAGGAGCGCAGCGGCGAGGCGCGGTCGAGCAACGGCGGGATCGTCTCCCAGGCGAGCCGCTTGTTCGGGAACTGATAGGATTCGGCCGGCACGCCAAAGCCGTCGCCCGATTGGAGCGCGACGCCGCGCGTCTGTCCGGCCAGCGTATCGAACGGCTTGCTGCCGTTGGTGTTGACGTCGACCCGCGAGAATCCCTTGCTGGTGAACTCGTAGGCGACGACGGTGCCCGCGGCGTCGATGGCGGCGCGCGCGATGTGGATCGAGGCGGGGCCCTTCGGGTCCCAGCCGGTGCCCTGGTTGCGCATGTACTGCATGCGCACCGGCGCGCCGAGCGCCTTCGCCATCACGGCAGCGTCCATCGCGGCGTCGTCGGCGTCGTTACGGCCGTACGAGCCCGGTCCGGTCGTCCATTTGACGTGGACCTTGTCGACCGGCATCGCCAGGATCGACGCGATGCCTTCTTGCACGAAGTGCGATTTCTGCGTGCCGCTCCAGCACGTCACCTTGCCGTCCTTGATCTCCACCAGCGCGCAGGCTGGACCCATGCTGGCATGCGACTGGAACGGCCATTCGTACTCGGCCTCGATCACCTTTGCGGCGTTCTTGAACGCGTCGTCGACGTTGCCGTTCTCCTTGCCGACCTCGCGCTTGCGCACCGACGCCGTGCGGATGTGGTCGTAGAGCGAGGCCTGGCTCGGGAACGGCGGCTCGGTCTTCGACCACTCCACCTTGAGCTTCTGCATCGCCTGGATGGCGTCCCATTCGCGCGGCGCGGCGACGCCGAGGAAACCTTCCTGCCACACCACCTTGGCGCCCGGGATGTCCTTGATCGAGCTCTCGTCGACCTTCACGGGCACCGCGCCGGCGATTGCGGGACGGATCATGCGCCCGTGCAGCATGCCGGGCACCTTCACGTCGGTGCAGAAGTCCTCCTGGCAGAAGACCTTCGGCGCCACGTCCTCGCGCTTGATGCGCTGGCCGACGATCTTGTGATCCTTGAAATCCTTCGGCTTGGCCTTGCCGGGCGCATAGAGCGGGTTGCCGAATTTCTTGTTCCAGTCGAGCTGGACATTGAAGTATTGCCCGCCGATCAGCTCGGCGTAGCTCGCCTTCTTGCTGGCGTCGCCCTGGGCGTGGACCACGCCGTCCGTGACGGTGAGCTGGTCGGCCGGCAGGCCGAGCTTCGTCGCGGCCATCTCGACCAGCACGCGGCGCGCCTCGGCGGCCGCGACGCGCATCTGCTTGCCGCCGTCCTGGATGCCGGTCGAGCCGGAGGCGCCACCCTGGTTGACGCTGGTGGCGGTGTCGCCGAGATCGACATTCACCTTGTTGAACGGCACGTCGAGCTCCTCGGCGACGATCTGGCCGATCGCAACCGTGATGCCATGGCCCATGTCCATCTTGCCGAAATAGGCGGCGACGGTGCCGTCCTGCTTGACTGCCACATAGGATGAGAGCTGGTCCGGCATCAGCGGCGGCTTGGCGCCTTGCGCGAACGCGGCCTGGTGACCGATGAGCGTGTCGAGCGCGAGCGGCGTGCCGACCGATACGACGAGCGCGCCTCCGGCCTTGAGCACGGAGCGGCGCGAGAACGCGGCGGGTTTTTCCATCCTGGTCATTGCGGCCTCCCTCAACCCATCATCGTGGCCGCGCGCTTGACCGCGCGCAGGATGCCCATGTGCGTGCCGCAACGGCACTTGAGGCCCTCCAGCGCCTGCTTGATCTCGGCCTCGGTCGGCTTCTTCTTGGTCGCCAGCAACGCCGCGGCCGTCATGATCCAGCCATTGATGCAGTAGCCGCACTGCGGCACCTGCTCCTCGACATAGGCGGTCTGCAGTGGATGCGGCTTGTCGGGCGTGCCGAGGCCCGCAAGCGTCACGACCTTGCCGTCCCCCACCGTCGAGACCGGCGTGATGCAGGAGCGGATCGGCTGGCCGTCGAGATGCACGGTGCAGGCGCCGCACTGGGCGAGGCCGCAGCCGAAATGCGGGTTGTTCAGTCCGATGTCGTTGCGCAGTGCGTAGAGCAACGGCATGTCCGGATCGGCATCGACCGTGTGGGTCGTGCCGTTGACGTTGAGTTTGAATGTCTGGGTTGTCATGGTCGATGCTTCCTCCCGAAACGCGATGCCGGGCGAGGACTTCGGCATCCTTCGTCGTTTGGTCCGCGTCTGTCCGCGCGGCGGGCAGCGGATCGTGGGCAAGAGCCTATGCCAGCGCGCCGATGATTGGAACGGGTCAAATCAGCGATGCGTTGATTGAGCGCGCGCCGTCGATCGATGGTTGCGGGCGGCACCTCGGGCGGCTCCCGGGGCGCCGCAATTGCGGCAAAGACGCCGATTGTGCGGCCGCGGCCCGGAACCTAGATTGGCGCCCGGTGGGAACCACGAACGGAGAGACCTGATGAGCCTGATCGGACGAGCCGCGCTCGGCGTGTGCGTTGTGGCGCTGTTGTCCGCACCGGCGTCCGCGCAGGAGAAGGTCTGGCGTCACGGCATCATCGAGGCCAAGAGCGATTCCGGCATCCTCTACATGGCGAGCAAGCGCGACTTCGCCCGCAAGCTCGGCCTCAAGCTCGAATTCGTTCCGATGAAGACCGACACGATCGAGCTCAAGGCGACGATCGCGGGTGAGCTCGATTCGTTCGAAGGCGGACCGGGCGGCTCGATCATCGCAGCCTCGCGCGGCGCCGACATCAAGATCATCGGCTGCAACTGGCTGGTGGTGCCGCACGGGCTGTTCGTGCGCGACGGCATCTCCTCGGTCGCCGACCTCAAGGGCAAGTCGATCGCGGTGTCGGCGCCCGGCAGCTTCCCCGAATTGGTGGCGCGCTCGGTGCTGGAGAAGGCCGGCATTCCGGTCGGCGAGGTGAAGTTCGCCGCCATGGGGTCCGATACCGACCGCTACAAGGCGCTGGCGGCAGGCGTGGTCGACGGCGCCATCGTCAGCAACGAGTATACGCCGATCGCGGCCAAGTCCGGGTTGAAAGAGTTGGTGGCGGGCAGCGAGGCGGTGCCGAATTTCGTGCGCGTCTGCCTGCATGCGACCGGCAAGACGCTCAAGGAGCGGGCCGATGATGCGGCCAAGTTCCTGGCCGCCGAGATGGAGGGCTTGCGCTACGCCATGAGCCATCGCGACGAGGCGATCAATCTCAGCCACGAGATCACCGGCTCCAAGCCCGACGATCAGCGTCCGGCCTTCGTCTACGACTGGGCCGTGAAGGCGAACGCGATCGGAACCGACCTGCCGATTCCGATGGACAAGCTCGCATTCGTTCAGAAGGCCGCCGTCAGCGTCGGCAGCATGCCGAAGCCGATCGATCTCGCGACGGTGGTCGATACGACCGTCCGCGAAAAGGCGGTGCCGCTGCTGGCGGGGCATTGAATGGGTGAGGTCAGCCTCATCGAAGTGTCAAAGCGCTTCACGCTGCGCGTCGCCGGCGAGATCCAGACCGTCCAGGCGCTGTCGAAGGTCAGCTTCACGGTGCGCGACGGCGAGATCGTCTCGCTGATCGGTCCGTCCGGCTGCGGCAAGACCACGGCGCTGCGCATCGCCATGGGGCTCGAGACGGCGAGCGGGGGTCGCGTCACGGTCGACGGCCGCGAGGTCGCGGGCTGCGGCCACGATCGCGGCATGGTCTTCCAGCACGCCGAGCTGCTGCCCTGGCTCACCGCCTTGCAGAACGTCATGTTCGGCCTGGAGATGAAGGGCATGCGCGGCGATGTGCTGCACGACACCGCGGCGCGCTATCTCGATCTCGTCGGGCTCAAGGACTCGCGCAATCGGCGGCCGCACCAGCTGTCCGGCGGCATGAAGCAGCGCGTCGGCATCGCCCGCGCGCTCGCGATCGACCCGAAGGTGCTGCTGATGGACGAGCCGTTCGGCGCGCTCGACGCGCAGACCCGCGAGACGATGCAGGAGGAGCTGATGCGCCTGCACGAGCGCACGAAAAAGACGATCCTGTTCGTCACGCACGATCTTGACGAGGCGGCGCTGATCGCCGACCGCATCGTGGTGATGCGCGAGGGGCGGATCCAGGAGATCATGCAGGTGCCGCTGCCGCGTCCGCGCGGCGACCTTGGTCGCGCACGCGGCACCAAGGAATTCGCCGACACCCGCTATCGCGTCTGGCAGGCGCTGCACGCCGACTCGCCGACGATGCATTGAGATCCTCATGGTCGAGATCGCCGGCAGAACTGCGTCGCCGCCCGCCGCCCCGGCCGAGCCGGACACGGAGGCGCGGCGCCGTCCGCTGCCGGCCTGGGTCATCACCACTGCCTCGGTCGTCGTGCTCCTGCTCCTGTGGGAGTTTTTCGGGCGCGACATCAACCCGGTGTTCGGCTCCTATCCGAGTCAGATCGCGGTCGCCTTCGTCGATCTCGCGCGATCGGGCAAGCTGTGGGCGGCGCTCGCCGACAGCCTGCAGCCGTTCGCGGCGGGCTACGCCCTCGCCATCGTGGTCGGCGTGCCGCTCGGTCTCGTCATCGGCCGCTTCCGCGTGGTCGAGGCCGCGCTCGGCATCTACGTGACGGCCGGCTACGCCATGCCGCTGATCGCGCTGGTGCCGCTGCTCGTGCTTTGGTTGGGCCTTGGCTTCAAGGTCAAGGTCGCGACGGTGTTCCTGATGTCGATCTTCCCGATCTGCATCAACACCTGGCTCGGCGTTACCGCGGTGCCCAAGACGCTGATCGAGGTCGGCAAGTCCTTCGTCGCGCCCGACTCGGTGATCCTGCGGCGCATCATCCTGCCCGCGACCTTGCCCTACATCATGGCCGGCATCCGCCTCGCGGTCGGTCGCGCCGTGGTCGCGATGGTGATTGCCGAATTCCTCACCAGCATCTCGGGCCTCGGCGCCATCATCATCAACTCGGCCAACAATTTCGACACCGCAACCATGTTCGTGCCGATCGTCCTCCTCATGGTGATGGCGATCGGGCTCAACTGGCTGATCGGATGGGTCGAGCGGCTGGTCGCGCCCTGGCAGGCCGAGATCGCCGGGCGCGATCAGGAGTAGATCGCTGCGTTGTAATGGCCACCGCGGCCGTTCCAATCGTGGCGTCATCATCCGCGTAAGCGTAAGCGGATGATCCAGTAGCCACGGAGGTGACCGTATTTCCTGGATGCCCCGCTTGCGCGGGGCATGACGCTGAAGGGCGTGGCTCGCGTATTGCTAGTGCCCCGACAGCGTCTGCCGGATGACCGAGTGCGGCCAGCCGAGGTTGTCCACCAGATAATCGCGCGAGGCTGCCGCCTTGCGGCCGAGATCGGGGAGATCGACGCCGACGAGCTTGCCGGAGCGCTTGCGGATCTTGCCCGCGATCATCACCGTATCGACGTTGCTCGTGTCCATCGCGGTGACGATCGCCCCGTAGGCGCTGTTGAAGGGCAGTGTGTTGGGCAGGTCGGTGCGCAGCATCACGATGTCGGCCTCCTTGCCGGGCGCAAGCGAGCCGACCTTCCGCTCCAGGCCATCGACGCGCGCGCCCTGCAGGGTTGCGAACTCGACCACGTCGCGGGCCGTCAGGAGCGGGGGCAGGTCCTTCTCGCCCTTGATCGCGCGTTCGTTGATCAGCGCGCGCTGGAGGATGAACACCGACCGCATCTGGGTGAACATGTCGGCCGCCATCGTGGTCTCGACGTCGCTCGATAGGCTCGGCTGGATGCCGAGATCGAGGGCCTGCTGGATCGGCGGCATCCCGTGGCGCATCGTCATCTCGATCGGACAGGCGATCGACAGCCAGCCACCGGTCTCCTTCACGCGCCGCATCTGCGCGTCGCTGGCATTGGTGAAATGAATGTAGACGTTGTCACTGGCCATCAGCCCTTCGTCGCCGAGCTTCATCACCTCGTCCGGCCCGACGCCGCGGGTGCCGCCGACGACGTGGGTGAAGATGCGCAGTCCCAGGCGACGCGCCAGCAGCCACTGCTCCTTGTTGATGGCGGTGCCGAGCGCCATGGTGACGAGCCGGTCGGCCGAGGCGAAGTGCTGCTTGAGAATGCGTTCGGCGTCGCCGGGAAACTTGGCGCCGGCACCCGAGCCGCGCGAATAGGCATAGATCGCCCGGATGCCCGAATCCTTGAGGCCCTGGATCAGGGCGTCGCTGTGCTCAGGGGTGTTGGAGACCTGCGACAGGTCGGTGATCGTTGTGATGCCGGCGTCGATCGAGCGCACTGCTCCGATCAGGTTGCCGACATAGGCGTCTTCGGGCCGATACTTGCCGGTGGCGGCGCCGGAAATGTCGCGGAAGTAGTCGGCCAGGATGCCGTTTGGCAGGACGTTGCGCAGCGCGCTTTGGTAGAAATGATGATGCGTGTCGATGAAGCCCGGCAGCACGATCATGTTCGTCGCGTCGAGCACGGCGGCGTCGGCGCTGATGTTGGGCCGTACCGCGACGATCCGGCCGCCCTCGATCAGGACATCGGCGGCCTCGAAGTCGCCGACATCGCGATCGAAGCTGAGCACGACGCCGCCCTTGATGAGGGTGCGGGCCTGCTGGGCGAAGGCTGACCGCGCGAGAGCGTTCGTCAGCACCGCCGCACCGGCCAGTTTCACGAAATCGCGCCGGCCGATGCCGGAGACCGATCGCGCGGACTTGCTCTGCTGCCGCATGTAGTCCTCCCGTGGCTCGCGCATATTCCGGCGAAAGCCTGCCCCGGACTTGATCCGGGGTGGACACCGGTTCGCCGACAAGAATATGCGCCAAATCAAATAGTGAATCCTGGAGCACGTTCCGATTCCGCAGGAACGGAACGTGCTCCAGCGTTGTTACGAGGAGCGAGGCGACGAAACAATCTTCGCCAAGCACGCAATGCGCTGCGGGAGAGTGCTTCGTGTCGCCCGCAACGACTATCCGATCGCCTTCACCGGCACCGGCACGCCCGGGATCTTCACGTTGACGGCGCCGAGATGCTCGCGGCTGGTGAAGTAGAGCGTCTTCCAGTCGTCGCCGCCGAACGCGATATTGGTCGTCGCGGCGTGACCATGCACGATGCGGCCGAGCTTCTTGCCGGTCGGGTCCATGATCCAGATGCCGCCGGCGCCGCCGCAATAGACGTTGCCGGCGCGGTCGACCTTCATGCCGTCCGGCACGCCCGGCTCGCTGCCGCGCAGGTCGGCGAACACGCGGTCGGTCTGCTTGGCCTGCAGGCCGTTCGGCAGCATCTCGAATACGCGAATGTGGCCACGCCGCGTATCGTTGACGTACATCAGCTTCTCGTCGGGCGAGAACGCGAGCCCGTTGGGCGCGATGAACGTGTCGTTGACCAGCGACATGGTGCCGAGATCGGGCGTGACGCGGTAGACGCCCGGAAATGTGAGGTCCCAGGCCTCCGGAACGAAATTGTGGTTCGGGTCGGTGAAGTAGTAGCAGCCGTCCGACTTGACGATCACGTCGTTCGGCCGATTGAGCCGCTTGCCCTGGAAATTGTTGGCGATCACCGTGAGGCTGCCGTCGAGCTCGCGCCGCGTCACCCGGCGCGTATCGTGCTCGCACGCGACGAGCCGCCCCTTGGGATCGCGCGTCAGGCCATTGGCGCGATTCGACGGCTCGAGGTCGATCGTGACGCCGCCGCCGGGCGCATATTTCATGCGCCGGTTGTTGTGGATGTCGCTGAACAGCAGATAGCCGCCCTCCTTCCACCACACCGGTCCCTCGGCCGGGCCGAGCTCGCCGCCGAAGCCGGCGGCGAGCTCCTGGATCGGCTCGGTGGTCGAGATGATGCTGTCGAGCTCGGGCGCGAGCTGCTCGATGCGCTTTGGTATCTGCGCCGACGCGCGGAAGCCGTTGAGGCCGCTCGCCAGCGCGAGCCCGCCCGCGACCGTGGTCAAGGCGCGCCGCCGTGACATGCATGACGTCATGCGATCCTCCCGTGATGTCGAGTTCGTTGTCTGGTAGCAGACGCGATCCTAGAGCACGTTCCGTTCCTGCGGAATCGGAACGTGCTCTGGATTCGTTTGTTTGGCGCATATTCTTATCGGCGAACCGGTGCGACAGCCGCAAATGCCGTGTCATCATCCGCGCAAGCGGATGATTCAGTACTCACGGAAATGTCTGTGGTTACTGGATGCCCCGCTGTTCGCGGGGCATGACGCCGGAAATCGAGCCTAGGCCTTTGCCACCGCCCGCACCGTCGCGAGCAGATCCTTCACCTCGCGCTCGCCGAGGTCGCGGGTGATGAACACGATCCGGCTCGTGCGCTCGCCGTCCGGCCAGGCCGCGAGCTCGACCGGCGGATGCGCGATGTGCTGGACGAACTGCACCACCACCGGCCCCTTGCAGCCTGCGACGTTGATGAGGCCCTTCACGCGCAGCAAGTCGGCGCCGCGCAGCGCGATCAGCGTCTCCATGGCGCGCGCGAACGGCTCCCAGGCGATCGGCGCGTTCTCGGTCAGCGTGAAGCTCCTGACCTTGTCGGTGTGCTCGACTTCGGCGGCCTCGGCCAGGAATGCGGCACCGTCGCGCGCCGAAGCGGCATCGGCGATCCAGCCCGGATCGAGCCGGCCGTAGTCC